>JAEEGL012070613.1_pt1 | contig 53064 bp, 34 predicted proteins | sample 9134231 | NCBI WGS metagenome assembly JAEEGL01 (sample SAMN16246548, study PRJNA631951) | gut metagenome | biome: gut microbiome; feature: rumen; material: fiber-attached | host: Bos | place: Iran: Karaj | collected 2018-10 | reverse complement strand
CTGTACAAAGCAGCATAAGAAAACCGCAAATTTCGGTTGAAGGCCGAAGCATTCAACCGAAATCTGCGGTTGCCACAGCGCCGCTGCGCTGTGAACTTTTCGTTAATTATTTCACTGTCCTCTTGACGGGAAGCGGTTCAAGGCGGCAGGGGGGATTGCTCTTGATTCATCCATCCATTCCGTAAACCCGGTACAGGAAGGTCATGCACTGGGCTCTGGTGCAGATGGCGCTGGGGCTGAAGGTAGTTGCCGAGGTGCCAGCGGTGACGCCCCGTTCTACTGCCCAAAGGACAGCGTCGTGGTAGTAGTCGCCGGCGCGGACGTCTTCAAAGAGATTCTCCGTCTGGGCGGCGGTCTGGTCGCCCTCGTTGTGCCAGATAAAGGTCACTACCTGGGCCCGGGTCACAACCATCTTCGGGCTGAAGGTGTCGGCGGAGGTACCGGCGGTGATGCCGTTTTCCACCGCCCAGAGAACGGCCTTGTAGAAATAGTCGGAGGGCTTCACGTCCTTGAAGGGGTTGCTCTCCGCAGCAGGCTCCGGCCGTCCCATCACGCACCACAGGAACATTACAAACTGGGCTCTGGTGCAGCTCTGCTCCGGCCCGAAGGTGGTGGGAGAGGTGCCGCCGGTGATCCGGTTTACCACGGCCCAGTCGATGGGAATGTGGGCGTAGCTGGTGATGGGAGGCAGATCGGTGAAATGACCGCTGGGACAGTCCTCGCCGCCGGCGCAGGCCACTTCGGGGACGATGACCTCCTGGGTCTGGGCCTCGAAGAGCTCGTTTTCAAACGCCGCAGCGTAGTAGCCGGTACCGGTGCTCTCAAAGGTGGAGGGCTTTGTCAGCACAAAGACAGCGTTGACCGTCTCGGTCTGAATATGGCTGCCGTCTCTGGCGCAGACTGCCGTGGCGGTACAGGTGGTGAAGTCTTCGCTCCACACATAGTCCTGTACCTCCCAGACGTGGCCCAGAGCGTCCAGCCCCGCATAAGTCGTGTAATCACAGCGGGAACAGGTGTCGTAGGCTTCCCAGCCGATTTCTGTGCAGCTGGGAGCCTGTGCGTCGTGGTGAATCAGATCGTGACCCAGGGCTTCCAGCTCCACATAGGTGGTGTAGTCGCAGCGAGAGCAGGTATCGTACTTCGCCCAGCCGATTTCTGTGCAGCTGGGAGCCTGTGCGTCGTGGTGAATCAGATCGTGGCCCAGGGCTTCCAGCTCCACATAGGTGGTGTAGTCGCAGCGGGAGCAGGCGTCGTAGGCTTCCCAGCCGATTTCGGTGCAGGTGGGGGCATGGGCGTCGTGGTGGATCAGATCGTGGCCCAGGGCCTCCAGCTCCGTGTAAGTCGTGTAATCGCAGCGGGAGCAGGCATCGTAAGCCTCCCAGCCGATTTCCGTGCAAGTAGGGGCCTGGGCGTCGTGGTGGATCAGATCATGGCCAAAAGGCTCCACGTTTGTGAGGATCAGCGTCTGGGTCTCAAAGCCCTGGGTGGTAAATACTGCCGTGTAGCTGGTCTTGCCGTACTCGGTGCAGGTGGGCTGGAGGGTGACCTGGGCGCTGACGCTGCCCGCCTCGGTCTGCTCATGCTGGCAAAGCGTGCAGGAATGGGCTGCAGAGCAGGCGCTGCCGTCGGGTTCCCAGGTGTAGCTTGCCTCGCCATAACTGTGGCTGACAGGTTCTCCTTCGACGCCGCACCAGGCGCAGACAGCGGTATGAGTCTCGCCGTTGTCCACATAGTAGTCGTTATGGGGCTCGCAGGGCGTGAGCTTGGCCCAGCTGCCGCGGCAGCTGTCGATCCGATCCGCCGCCGCCACGGGCTCCGTGGCTTCCTCGGAGGCGTAGACCTTCATGCCGTCGATGGTCAGGCTGCTGTCTTCGCCGCTGCTCTGCCCATGGGCGATGGCCTGACCATACGTGCCCGCAATGGCCGTGACGCTTCCGCCGGTAATGGTGACAGTGCCGCCGTTTCCCATCAGGACGCTGCTGATGCCGGCACCGTATTCGCCGCCGGTGGCGGTGACCGTACCGCCGCTGATGGCAACAGTGTTGCCGCTGATGCCGGCACCGTATTCGCCGCCTGTAGCAGTGACAGTACCGCTGCTGATGGTAACAGTTCCGCTGCCAATGCCGACGCAGACGTCTCCGCTGCTGGTGGCGGTGACGATACCGCCGCTGATGGTGATAGTGCCGCCGTTTCCTCCCTGACTGTCGCCGATGCCGGCGCCGTCCCTGCCGCCTGTGGCGGTGACAGTACCGCCGCTGATGGTAACAGTGTCGCTGCTGATGCCGGCACCGTATTCGCCGCCGGAGGCTGTGACAGTACCGTCTGTGACAGTAATCGTGCCGCCGTTTTTCCCTTGGGTGCTGCCGATACCGGCGGCGCCACTGCCGCCGGTGGCGGTGACCGTACCGCCGCTGACGGTGACGTTGCCGCCCATTCCGTGGTGTCCGCCGCCGATGCCGGCGGCGCCCATACCGCCTGTAGCTGTGACAGTGCCGCCGTTGACGGTGACGGTGCCGCCGCTGCCTTCGAAGCCGCCGCCGATGCCGGCGGCACTCGTGCCGCCGGCGGTGGTGACAGTGCCGCCGTTGACGGTGACGGTGCCGCCGATGCCTCCGAGGCCGCCGCCGCCGATGCCGGCTGCGCCCATGCCGCCTGTAGCTGTGACAGTACCGCCGTTGACGGTGACGGTGCCGCCGTTTCCGCGCTGGCCGCCGCCAATGCCGGCGGAAGAGGAGCTGCCGTAGGCGGTGACTGTACCGCCGTTAATTGTAACCGTGCCGCAGCTTTCATGGAATTGGCCGCCAATGCCGGCGATGTTATGACAGGTTACGTTTGTGCCGTCCGTTGTGCCGGCGAAAAGCACGCCCATACCATCGCCCTCGGACTGAGCCCAGAGGGTGAGGCTCGTGCCCTCCGCCACGCTGATGCCTTGTGCTGAGGTCAGGGTTGCTCCGTCGCACAGGATGATATGTACGTTGCCGAGGACGGTAATTCCACCATAAATCGCCACATCCTGATTTACCACGTACCAGCCGGTTCCCAGGGCGGTCTGGTTGGTAAGCAAGGTGTAATTATCACAGATTTTATCGGGATTTGCTTCGTCCGTGGGGTCCAGATAGGCAACTGGGCCCACCGCGCCGCACCAGATGCAGACATTGTTTTCGTCACAGCAGTGGGGGTTGCAGAGTTCTAATCTTGCCCATGGACTGTGGCAGGTTTCCATCCGATCCGCCGCCGCCACGGGCTCCGTGGCTTCCTCGGAGGCGTAGACCTTCATGCCGTCAATGGTCAGGCTGCCGCTGTCATCGCTGCTCTGCCCGTGGGCGATGGCCTGACCATACGTGCCCGCAATGGCCGTGACGCTTCCGCCGGTAATGGTGACAGTGCCGTCGTTTCCCATCAGGACGCTGCTGATGCCGGCGCCGTATTCGCCGCCGGTGGCGGTGACCGTACCGCCGCTGATGGCAACAGTGTCGCCGCTGATGCCGGCGCCGTATTCGCCGCCTGTAGCAGTGACAGTACCGCTGCTGATGGTAACAGTTCCGCTGCCAATGCCGACGCAGACGTCTCCGCTGCTGGTGGCGGTGACCGTACCGCCGCTGATGGTGATAGTGCCGCCTTTTCCTCCCTGACCGTTGCCGATGCCGGTACCGTGCATGCCGCCTGTGGCGGTGACAGTACCGTCTGTAATCGTAAACGTGCCGCCGTTTTTCCCTTGGGCGCCGCCGATACCGGCGGCACCCCTTCCGCCTGTGGCGGTGACAGTGCCGCCGCTGACGGTGACGGTGCCGCCGTTGCCCTGGATGCCGCCGCCGATGCCGGCGCCGTCCCTGCCGCCTGTAGCTGTGACAGTACCGCCGTTGACGGTAACGGTGCCGCCGTTGCCCTTGAAGCCGCCGCCGATGCCGGCTGCACTCATACCGCCGGCGGCGGTGACAGTACCACCGTTGACGGTGACGGTGCCGCCGCTGCCCTCGAAGCCGCCGCCGATGCCGGCGCCGTATTCGCCGCCGGTGGCGGTGACAGTACCGCCGTTGACGGTGACGTCGCCGCCGTTTCTTCCGAGGCCGCCGCCGATGCCGGCAAGACCCAATTCGCAGGTCGCGTCCGTGCCGTCTGCGGTGCCGGCGAAAAGCACGCCCATACCATCGCCCTCGGACTGAGCCCAGAGGGTGAGGCTCGTGCCCTCCGTCACTCTGATGCCTTGTGCTGAGGTCAGGGTTGCTCCGTCGCACAGGATGATATGTACGTTGCCGAGGACGGTAATTCCACCATAAATCGCCACATCCTGATTTACCACGTACCAGCCGGTTCCCAGAGCGTTCTGGTTGGTAAGCAGAGTGTAATCCTCGCAAATTTTATTGGGGTTTGTTTCGTCCGTGGGGTCCAAATAGGAGACAGCCTGTCCGGTGGACGGTTCAAAGTTTGCAGTCAGGCTGCGATTTGAGACAGCGATGAAGCCGTAGATCGGGCTGGTGCTGACCACGCTGCCGTTTTCTGTCCAGTTGAGGAAGTGCCAGCCCTCGTTGGGCACGGCAGTCAGGGTGACCGTGGCCGCCTCGGCATATTGTCCCGCGCCGGTGACTGTGCCGCCCTCCGTGGGATTGGCGGAAGCGGAAATGGTGTAGTAGGTCACGGGGATCTGCTCAAAGTTTGCCGTCAGGCTCCGGTCAGCGGAAGCGGTAAAGCTGTACGCTGCGTTGGTGCTGACCGTGTCGCCGTTCTCCGTCCAGTTGACAAAGCGCCAGCCCTCGTTGGGTACGGCGCTCAGAGTGACCGTGGCGCCCTGCTCATATTCTCCCGCGCCGCTGACCGTGCCGCCCTCCGTGGGGTTGGCGGAAGCGGAAACGGTATAGCACGTTGTGGGAATCGGCTCAAAGTTCGCCGTCAGGCTCCGATCAGCGGAAGCGGTGAAGCTGTATTCCGCGTCGGTGCTGACCGCGCTGCCGTTCTCCGTCCAGTTGACAAAACGCCAGCCCTCGTTGGGCACGGCAGTCAGAGTGACGGCTTGGCCTTCTTTGTATTGGCCGCTGCCCAAGGCAAAGCCGCCCTCCAGGGGAGAGGCTTCGGCGGATACTGTGTAGAGATGGCAGAAGGTAGCCGTTACGACCACGTCATAATCCGGCATGACGAAGCTGCTGCCGGAAACGGGGGCCATTTGGTAGGAGGTGACGCCCTCCTGGTATTCGGCCATCAGGAAGGTTTCCAGGGCGTAACCCTCTGCGGGCACAGCTTCCAGCGCTACGGTATCGCCCGGATTGAAGTAGTATTGGTTATTCACCACCTGGAAGCTGCCCCGCTCAGGCTGGTAATCAGCCGGGATGACTCTGCGGGTACCCTTCTGGAAGGCCGCCGCCAGAGCAATGTCCATCCGGGGCAGGGTGGTGTAGGCCGCATCGTAACTGATGATCTCCTGATCCGCAATGCTCATCCAGAACAGGAACTGATAGCCCGGGGCAGGAACGGCTGTCATGGTGACGTCGCCGTTATCCGCAATGACGGTCTGAACCGCGCCGCCCTCCGCCGGATAGAGGAAGCCGAAGACAGCCACCACCAGCATGTCCTCCTGGGGCACAAAGACGTAGGGATTCTCGGCGCTGAGAGCCTGACATGCTCCGGTGCTCTGGTCATACTTCATCCAGTAGAGGAGGGTGAAGCCATCCGCGGGAATCGCCTCGGCGGTGATTACGCCGGTCTCCTCATTCAGACTGTGGTTGAGCGTGCCCTTGCCCGAGGGGAACACGCCGAAGTTTACCGAGGCGGCGGGGATGGGCAAAAACTCTATGTTGATATTCGCGTCATAATCCGTCTGGAAGGTGATGACGTTTTCGGAAACACTGTAGCCCACGGGGAGGCCGGTGACGTGGCTGGCGTAGTAGCCCGCCTCCGGTTCCAGGGTCAGGGTCACCGTGTCGCCCTCGTAGTAGGGCCCCTCCGGAGACAGCACAGCGGTGCCGTGGCCGCTGCAGCTGACGTTGATATTGTTGGAGTACAGGCCGCGCACCCAGGTGTTGGCGGCGGGCATGCTGAACTTGCCGTCGCTGCCGATCCGCTGCCAGGTTACGGAGGCGGCGGTATGGTCGTCAGTTTCCTCGCCGATCTCGTAGGCGATGCTCCGCCCTTCCCTGGGCGGGGCGGTCAGAGTGACCTGGGTGCCGGGAACGTAAGAGTACAGGTTGGGGTTTATCTCCATGTCCAGGGGCTTATTTCTGTAGATGGAATATTCCCCATCCCGGATAAACAGTGCGTCCCACTCGCAGTCTCCCTGGAGTACGGTGGAATACTGACTGTTGTAGGATACCTCTTCAGTTTCATAATTTACCCATGCCACAAAGTGATATCCGCTTTTGGGCAAGGCAATCAGGATGATCGTCTGGCCCACGTAGTGCGCGCCGGAAGGGTAGACCATGAGGTTTGCGGCGTCCAGGCTGGGCTGGATGAAAAGGGATACTGTGCAGGGGTCGCCGTAGGCTGCCGGTTCCTCACCGGCAGGGCGGCGGGCGTCGGCTGCCTCAGAGGTGGTCCGACCCACTCTGTGGGTCTCCGCCCGAACAGGCTCCGGGGCCTCTTCCGCCGCCGGCTCCAAGGCGGGCGTGATAAGCGTTTCCGGGATTTCCCGGACCAGCGGCACCCGGACCGGGTCGCCGACGGTTTCCACTGCCGGCTCCGGATCCGTCTCCGGCATGGGGATTGCCGCTGAGATATCCGCCGGCTCAAAGGTCACTGACCGGGTCCGGGCCGTGTCGGCCGCCAGGGCGCTGACCGGGAGCAGGCTCAGCAGCATCAGCAGGCTCAGCAGGATTGCGATGATTCGTTTTGCTTTCATGGGTTCTCTCCTCTCGACTTCGCGAACTGTTTTTCGCTCTTCTGAAAACCTCCACAACTATATCATATTTTTTTGTTTTTGGGAGATTCTTACATAAATGTTATCAAAAAAACTGCCCGCCGCAAAAAAATGCGGCGGGCAGGCTGAATTTGCCGAATATACGGTTTTCTGGGTATCGGCTTAGATCAGCCGCGCTTCCGTAGGGGCGGCCAAAGCGGACCGGGCAGCCGGGCTCAGCTCCGGGCCTCCGCGGCGGCAGTCTCGGCTTTATCTTTCTCGTGGATTTTCCGCTTCTGTTCGTACATCTGCCGGTCCGCAATCTCCATCATGGGGCGGAAGCGGCTGCTGTCCGCCTGTTCCTCATAGGCACAGCCCACGGAAACGGAAATCCCTTCCCGGGCCAGGACGGAGTGGAAGCGATCGATCATCCGCCGGATCTCATCCTCCCGGCGGCCTTTGAGAAACACCAGAAATTCATCGCCGCCGATGCGGTAGCAGTTCCCCTCTGCGCCGTTGGCAAAGCACTCCCTGATGCAGGTCACTGTGGTAAGCAGCATCTGGTCGCCTGCGTGATGCCCTTTGGAGTCGTTCGTGTGCTTCAGATAGTTCACGTCCAGCAGAAGCACGCCCAGCGGCCCGCGGTAGTCCTCGTTTTCCATGAAATCCCGCTCCAGACAGTTGCGGTTCTGGAGCCCGGTGAGAGGGTCGGTCTCCGCCGCCGCCCGCAGAAAGCTTTCCAGCTCGGTCCGTCGGTCCCACTGCCTGTTGTGGGCGTCGACCAGCCTGCGAAGCTCGGTGATATCCCGGATCGGCTCGATCCGTCTGCTCTCGCCGATCTCCTTGGAATACTTTTTGATGGGCAGAACGATCAGCCGATAGAATATGACGAAGGTGGCGGACAGGAAGAGAATAATGGTAAAGATCGAAATCCACAGAAACAGACGCACACTGGAAACGTGTCTGCCCGCTTTTTCGGCGGCCGCGTCAAACTCCTGCTGCAGGGTCCGATTGCAGTTGCTGATGTTTTCCGCAATCCAGTAGCGAGTCTGCACGTAATCCTTTTCGATCATCATGCTTTTGGCGAGGCCAAGCCGCTCCTCCGGGGACATATTCTGCTCCTCCGGCGTCAGCTCAATCAGCGGAAGGCTGGAAAACTCCGGGATGGAGGCCGGCAGGGGATACACGGAATCCACCAGGGAAACGGCGTGGAGCTGTACCTCTACCATCCGGTCAGACAGGGCGGCGGCCCGCTCCACGTAGGCAAGCACGTCTTTGCTGACGTTGTAGCCCCGAAACCGTGCCAGGACCCTGGCGCCCCGGTCATTCGACCCCAGTTCCCGGGCATAGGTCACCAGAGGATCCGCAATCACCTCAGCGGGGGCGCTTCCCGCCAGCTGAATGAAGGTGCCGCTGGTCTCGGACAGAACGGTGTTGTTTCCTTGTAAGCTGGTGGCGTCCAGCTGGTAGCTGCCGGATTGCTTCATCAGATCGGAGAGCCGGGAGCTGGAGCGGTTCACGTCGGCAATCAGGAAGATAATGATGAGGTGCAGGGCAGCCACGACGATCAGAAGCGGAAACGCGAAAATATTCACCGGAATTCCGCCGGTTTTTTGGGCGGAAGCGTTGTTATCTTTCATGGGAAGGATCCTTTCTCAGAAACAGGCCGTGGCATACGCAGCCAGGGATCAGTTTTCATAACGAGATAAGTTTGTAGCATTTTAGCATATTTTCCACCGCATTTCAACAATCCTCCGTGTTTTTCTTGTGAAAAAGTCTACGGGAAACGCAGCGCGCTGCAAAAAAGAAAACTTTACGAGACAGTTGATTTTTCGATCAAATTCTGTATAATGATACACGAAGAACTGAGCCCCTCCCGCTTCCCCGGACCGGCGCGGAGGACAAAACAGACAGGAGGATCCCGCTATGGGTAAAACGAAATTTTCTGTGGTTATTCCCGCCCACAATGAGGCGCAATACATCGGCAAGTGCCTGCAGGCCATCGGTATTGCCGCCCGGGCCGTGGCGCCGGATGCGGTGGAAACCATTGTGGTGGCCAACCGCTGTACGGACAAAACCCGGGAAATCGCGGAAGAACTTGGGGCCCGGGTGCTGGTCAACGACGACAAGTGCATCGCGGCCATCCGAAACACCGGCGTCCGGGCCGCGGCGGGGGAGATCGTCGTGACCGTGGACGCCGACAGTCGGATGGGGAAGGAAGCCCTAAAGGAGATCAAGGAAAAGCTGGAAAGCGGGAAATATGTGGGGGGCGGCTCAAAATTCAAGTTCGACAGAGTAACCTTCGGCATGACCTGCTCCGCCCTGTACGTGGGGCTGAATCTGCTGCCGACGATGGTGAAAAACGGCGGCTTCCTCAGCGGGGCCATGTTCTGGTGCCGTAAGGAGGATTTTGACGCGATCGGTGGCTTTGACGAGAGCCTGATCAGCCTGGAGGACATGGATTTTGCCGCCCGCCTGAAAAAGCTTGGAAAACAGCGGAAGCAGAAGTACGGGACCCTGAAGCGCTCCCCCCTTGTGACCTCCTCCCGGAAGTTCGACGAGTTCGGAGACTGGTATCTGATCAAGAACCGCAAGCTGACCAAGCGGATCTTCACCGGCAAAGACCGGGCCGCCGCCGATCAGTTCTATTACGACCTCCGCTGAGGCCGGGGAAGGACGCCGAAGGGCGCCCGCCGCCGAAGCGTTAAAGGAGAAAACAGAAATGACTACCCCGCTGGAACTCAAACCCCTGACGCCGGAACAGGATTCCGCCGTGGCGGAAATCATCCGGAGTAATCTGCGCAAATTCCACCTGGACATTCCGGGAACCGCCTACTATGACAAGGCCCTGGATCGGCTTTCCGCCTTTTACCGGCAGCCCGGCCGGGCCTACTTCGTCCTGCTGGACCGGGGCGTCGTGGCGGGAGGCGTGGGCGTTGCCGAATTTCGGGGAGACTGCTGCGAGCTGCAAAAGCTCTACCTGGCCGACGAAGTCAAGGGCCGGGGCCTGGGCTATGCGCTAATCCGGCGGGTGGAAGAAAAGGCGAGAGAGCTGGGCTATCGCAGCATCTATCTGGAGACCCACACGAACCTGGCCGCGGCCATACACGTCTATGAGCGGGCCGGATATCGGGAGATTCCCAGGCCGGAGGGGGTAGTCCACGGCACCATGAACAAGTTCTATCTGAAAGAGCTTTTTTGAGACTGAGAACAAAAGAAAGAAACGGAGCCGATCCCATGAAAATTACCATGATCCACGGACAGAACCACAAGGGCAGCACCTACCATCTGGGGAAGCTGCTGGCGGAGCGCTTCCCGGAGAGCGAAATCAGCGAGTTTTTCCTGCCCCGGGATTTGGCGCACTTCTGCCTGGGCTGCTGTGCCTGCCTGGAGGACGAGACAAAATGCCCCTGCTACGGCGAGAAGCGGCCCATCATGGAGGCGGTGGAGGCCGCCGACCTGCTGATTTTTACCACGCCCACCTACTGCATGCACGCCTCCGCCCCCATGAAAGCCTTCATGGATCTGAGCTTTACTTACTGGCTGTCCCACAAGCCCCGGGCCTGCATGTTTCAGAAAAAGGCCGTGGTGCTTTCCACGGCCGCGGGCGCGGGGGCGAAGGGCGCCGTCAAGGACCTGAAAACCATGCTGTTCTATTGGGGTGTGCCCTGGGTGAGATCCTTCGGCGTCGCCGTACAGGCCAACGGCTGGGACCGGGTTTCCGAAAAAAAGAAGGCGAAGATTCAGAAAAGAGTTGCCGCTCTGGCAAAAGCCGTGGGAAAAAAGAAAAGAGTCCGGGTGGGACTCAAAACGAAGTTCATGTTCGGCCTTATGCGGATCATGCAGAAAAAAGGCTGGGGCGCTTCTCCCAGGGAAAGGGAATACTGGGCGCAGCAGGGCTGGCTTGCCGCCGCCCGCCCCTGGAAATAAGCCCCTTCGGATCAAATTACCCGGACAGGGGAGCGCGTCCCGCCGGGCAGTCATCCGCCCCAAACTCGCCGTCCCAAGCACCCTGTCGTATTCATGAGCAGCCTTTCTATACAATGAATACTCAGTGCCTTTTATGCGCGTTTTCCGGGCCGCTTGGAATATTTTTGTTCAATATTCCTTATTTTGCTTGCATTTTTTTGTGTGTGATAGAATTGTGTTGACTGGGCCCGGTCAAACAATTATAATTTGAAAGGATTCATTGTATATGAAAAGAATTCTCGCGCTTCTCCTGGTCGTGGTCATCGCCGCGACCGCTTTGAACATCCCAGCACTTGCGTACAGCATGAACGAAGACGGATACTATAAGGGAAAATACTATTCCGGTACGATTAATTGCGTCCACAGCTACGCCACCGCTACGCTCCGCTGGAACGACACCCGGTATCCCCTCACGGTAAAGACCCTTTTTATTTTCAAATATGATGATAATCCAAACGTAAGAATTCCCAATCCTCAATCCAAGACAGGCTATAGAGCGGTAAGTGATATAAATCATGTCGAGGGCAACCGAGATCAGACTGCTGTTTGTGCTTATCTGGACGGATATATTGGACAGGTACCGATTATCGATGGCCTTTGTTCATGGGCGCCTGCTCTTCCCAAATCGTAACTGTCGCCTGTAATTTGTCGGTGGCCCGGTGGTATGCCGGGCCACTGGTACTTCCACGAAGCAAGGAGAATCGAATGAAAAAAACAATTATATTGTTCTGCGCGTTATTTTCGTTTCTGCTGGCGGCCTGTGACAAAGCGCCGGAAAATGTCGGAGCCGAATTCGGGAATGCACCGCAAAATTCCGGAGCAGGCATTGTTACGGATGCATCTGGTTCTGATAAGCTTGAAAGCACAGGCGCTGCCAATCATGAGCCCTATGCGCTGAATTTTTCTCCCGGGGACAAGAGCCAATGCACATGCTTCAGCGGGCTGCTGGAGACGCCGGAAGGATATTACATGCCCCATCGTATAGAGGGAAAGGGTGATCCTTTTATCTATTTTTGCCCCAGAGGCGGAGATACCTTTCGCCCTCTTTGCAGCAAGCCGAATTGCAAGCACGACGACGAGAACTGCAACGCGTGGGTCGGATGGATGTTCTTTGGTGATTTGGGGTATTACAACGGCGAGCTTTATGCGGTGGATTATCATGAACTCAATGTGATCAAGATGAATCCGGACGGCACCGATCATCGGGTGGCTGCGTCAATCGCAGGCTATGTAGACGAGGAGAAATACAGTAATGTGTGCATTTTTCATCACGGAAAGATGTATATTTTTTGTAACGCGAGCTACGATTTGCCCCTGGAGGAGCAGGTGGATCGCCTGATGGTTCTGGACCTTGCGGACGGTTCCCACAAGGAGTTGGCAGCGGGATATTTTCAAACGGAGAGCCACATGTACCCGGACAGCTTTTGCGGGGATAAGGTCTATATGAACAGAAGAAATCCGGAAAACGGGGATAGTGATTCCCGGGAGTATAGTCTGATCGAGGTGGACGCGGTGACAGGAGAAGTGGATACCGTGCTTCCTAATCACGTAAGCGGCCTGTATGTGACGGATTCCACTTTGTACTATTACGAGCCGGACCTGACTTCCTTCGGATTCAAAGACAAAGTTGAGAATCCCGGCTTCCGGGAATACGACGTGGAAAGCGGAACGGTAAAGGACTGCGGCCTTCCGGCGGAAGGAGCGACGTGGGCAAGCTATGATGAAGAATACATCTATGCGGGAACCCCCTCGCGCAATAACCATAGAGATCAGACGATCTATTTTCTGTCCAGGGACTACGAGCTGCTGGACAGGCTTGAGTTGACAGACGGTATAGGCATTTGCGACTTCACCAGCGACCGGATATATTTTTGGGACTATTACGGTGAATCCATCACCCATTACATCGACAAATCCAAAATCGGTACCGGCGAGCTGGAGCTGATTCCTATCAAAATGGCGAGATAAGAGGAAAAAGGTGAACCTGGATGACTTCCTATACTGCGGAAGAAGCAAGCAGGATTAACAGGAGAAACAAGCGGCTGAAGCTCTGGAAGCGAGTTGCCTTCTGCGCGGCGTTGATTCTGATTCCGCTGGCTGTGATTCTGCATTTTTACCTCGGCGTGTATCACAGCATGTCGCCGATGAAGCTCAGCACGCCCACGGCCCGGGCATTTTGCGGTGAGATGGAGTCCCGGCACGGGGAGCTTGAATCCATCAAGGTGAGTTTTCGGGCTTTTGGCCACGTCACCGTTGAGTGCTCGGCGGATGAATGGACTGCAGACAGGGCTCGCGAAGTGGCGGAGGAAATCCTCACGCTCCTTTCGGATCCGGAGTTTCAAAAGGAGTACTCGGAGAAGCATGCCCGGCGCTACGAAGGCTTGGACCCGGAACCGCAATTTGCCGTGATTAGATTTGTGGGAACCCGGGATGGTCTCCCGGTATATACGTGGACCAGCTCCCGCCCTTTCGACGCGGTTGAGTCGGCGCCGAATTACAAGTTCAACTGAATATCTACGGCGGTCGGTTTTATGTCCTGCAAGGCATAAAATCGGCCGCTGTCATACAGTTACTTGCGGAAGCTACGCGTATGGACAAAGCCCCATGCCGCGTTAGTCTCCTGTCTACCGGACCACCGAGGAGTGGCGGTAGATGTAGAATTCCTCCTGGCTGGGCATCCACTTCTTTTCCCTGGGCGGGAATGTGGCGTCGAAGGCCTCCACTGCCGCGGCGTCGTCGCAGCAGTCGGCGGCGGTGCTGGGAATGTACATCCACCGTCTGCCGTCCAGGGCCCCCGGCACCAGCTCCCGCACCAGCAGGGCCGTGGGGAAGTTGCCCGCCGCGAAGCAGCAGACGTTTTTCTTCTTGCAGCTCACAAAGCCCCGGCTGACGTAGTTGCCCGGGTTGCCGAAGTTGACGTTCACGTCGTAGCCCATTTCCCGGCCCCGGGCGAAGCTGTGCTCCAGCAGGAGCTTGCCCAGCCGCTGCCGCTGAAATTCCGGGGCCACGCAGAGGGGACCGCAGGAGAGAATCTCCTTACGGAAGCCTGTTTCGTCTTCCAGCCAGGCTTTGGTATACATAATATTGCCGATGATCCGGCCCTCCCGTTCCAGCACGAAGGCCAGCTCCGGCAGGAAATCCGGGTGGCTTCGCATCTGGTGGACGTAGTAGTGTTCGTCCGCCCCGGGCTTGTAGACGTTCCAAAAGGCCTCCCGGGTCAGCTCCTCCACGGCCCGGTAATCCCGGGGCGTTTCCGGACGGATGGTGACGTTGTCCATTGTTTTTTCCTCCAGGCGCTCAGGTTTTCGATCCTGTCTATCATAGCACAGACGAATCTGTTTGTCCATAGCCCCGGGATTGCTGTTGCTTTTTCTCGCGGATTATGTATAATAGCGACGAAAACCAGTTGCGGCGGCGCGGTTCCGATGCGCCCTATGAGGAAGGAACAAACATGCGAATGCTGTCAGAGGCTCTGCTGGCCCGGTACGGAGAAAAAGTCTATAAGCTCTCTCTCAGCGCCGGCTGCACCTGCCCCAACCGGGACGGGACGGCGGGGGAGGGGGGCTGCGCCTTCTGCTCCGCGGGGGGCTCCGGGGACTTCGCCGCGAAGCCCGCCCCCATCGAGGCGCAGATCGCTGAGGCCAGAGCCCGGATTGCCCGGAAGACGGACGCGAAAAAGTTTATCGCCTATTTCCAGTCCTTTACCAACACCTACGGGGACCCGGCCCGGCTGGAGGCCCTCTATCGGCAGACCCTGGAGCGGCCGGAGATCGTCGCCCTCTCCCTGGGCACCAGGCCGGACTGCCTGGGGCCGGAGATCATGGACATGCTTTGCCGCCTGAATACAATCAAGCCCGTCTGGATCGAGCTGGGCCTGCAAACGGCCCACGACGAAACCGCCGCCCGGATAAACCGCTGCTATACCCTGGAGGTCTTTGCAGACGCCTACCGCCGCTTGAAGGCCGCCGGACTGACGGTGATCGTCCATCTGATTTTCGGCCTGCCGGGAGAGAGCCGGGCGGATATGCTGGACACGGTGCGCTATGTGGCGGGGCTGACTCCAGCCGTGGACGGGGTGAAGCTGCAAATGCTCCATGTGCTGAAGGGCACGGCCCTGGGCGCCCAATATGAGGCGGAGCCCTTCCCCCTGCTGAGTTTGGAGGAGTACGCCGAGCTGATTGCGGAGAGCGTCCGCATCCTGCCGGAAAGCACCGTCCTCCACCGACTCACCGGCGACGCCCCGGGCCCCCTGCTGCTCGCCCCCGAGTGGACCCGCAACAAGAAACGGGTGCTGAATACGATTCATCAGGCAATAGGCAGCAGGCAATAGGCAATAGAGGACGGGGGACGCGGATGGTTCAGGGTTCAGAGTTCGTAGGGGCGGATGCCCACATCCGCCCGTTGGCTCAGGATTCTGCACCTGTAGCGCGGGCAATCTGCCCGCCAAAAACTCCCCACCCCAGCTCAACCAACAGGCGAGTCATGTGGAAAACCGCGGTATGGTTTTATCTCTTTTCGGGTGCTATGATGGGCCCGTAAGCAAAACCGCAAAACAGAAACGTGGAGGTAACAATCATGGAACTCGGAAAGAAAATCAAACAACTTCGCTTCAAGGCCAGTCTCACCCAGGAGCAACTGGCGGAGCGGCTGGGCATCAGCCCCCAGTCCGTGTCCAAATGGGAAAACGCGGTGGCCATGCCCGACATCAGCACCCTACCCCTGCTGGCGGAGGTCTTCGGCGTCACCATCGACGATCTCTTTGACCTGAGCAGCGAGCAGCGCCTCAATCGCATCGAAAACCGGCTGGACGCGGAGGACAATCTGCCCCAGGATGTGTTCCTGGAGTACGAGGCATTTCTGCAGAACGAACTGAAGAACGAAGCCCACAAGCAGCGAGCCACCGATCTGCTGGCCTATCTCTACTGGCACCGGATGGAATCCTTCGGCCGGAAAGCCGGACATTATGCCAAAGAAGGCGTGCGGATGAATCCCGGCGTGAAGTGCAGTCAGTGGGTTCTGATGAAGACGAACGGTCATGTGAGCTGGGACTGGAACATGAACAACCATACCGACGCCATCGACTTCTACCGGGAACTGGTGGAGAAGAACCCGACGCTCCGGCTGCCCTGTCTCTACCTGATCGACAATCTGCTGGCAGACCGCCGCGCTGATGAGGCGGAGCACTATCTGGCCAAGCTGCGCACCCTGCCGGACGCCAATCCCATCATGAACGAGATCTACCGGGCCCATATTGCCCTGGCCCGCTTTGACGCGCCGACTGCGGATCGGATTATCGAGGAGCTGCTGGCGGCCCACCCGGAGGATGACGTCTGCCTGTTCGAGGCCGCCCAGTACTATGCCGCCAAGTGCGAGTACGACAAGGCCCTGGACTGCTACGAGCGGGATTTCGCCTGCGACCCGCGCCGCCCCCGCTTCCAGGACGCCCTGATGGGCATTGCCGACATCCACAAGATCCGCGGCGAATATGAACAGGCCGCCAAGACCTACGAACGGATTTTGAAGCTGCTGCAGGACGAGTGGGGCATGACCGAGGAAGACGAGATCAAAAACGTCAAGGCGAAAATTGCCGCCCTGCGGGAGAAAGTCAAGTAACATTCGTAGGGGCCGCCGCTGGCCGCCTGCCCGGGGCACAGACTGCCGGCAACAGGGTCTCCCGCTCCAAAGGAATTGAATCGGTACGAAAACGGGAGGCCATGGCTTCCCGTTTTCGCATCTGACGGGGAACAGCGTGAAATATCTGTTGCCTTTTTCCGGGAGCTGCGGTAAAATAAACGGAGAATTTCCGGGAGGAGAGAATCCATAGGAAATGTTGTTAAGAAGTACGTCAAGACCAACTTTGGGCCTACCTGCGGCTCGGCGGAGCTCCGTGCTCTGCGGGACGAATACGTGGAAAGAGCAAAGACTGTCTATGACCGGGAGCTGTCGTCCGGCGCGACGAAGCAGCAAGCCAGGGACCGCGCAATCGCCGCAGTCTCGGATATGGGGCGGGTGCTGTGGGAAAAGGATATCCCGAAAAAACAGATCAGATGGAAAACCCACATCGCCATCGTGTTTTTCTCTGCGGTGGCGATCCTGCTCCTTGGGGCGATCCTCCTGACCCACAGGGACCTCCATAGCGTGATCCTCGACTTCAAAGCTGTCGCCATCGCCATTGGCCTGCAAGCCATCGGCACGATTTGTCTGCTTCGGAAGACGTGGATCAAATTCATCCCGATCCTCTGCCTTGTGATTGGTTCTGCGCTTTTGCTTTTCCTCCTGAACCACTTGGACGTCGCGCATTACGACTATCGGGACCGGCTCGATCGGATCCAGTCCGTCGAGCTGATCGAGCTGACGGGGACGGCGTATTATGAGGCAAATTTTGAGGATGAATTGGAATATCAGGTGCTCCGCTCCATCGACCCGGCGGAGTGGGAGGCTCTGATTGAAGACCTTGCGTGTCTGGATTATCACTATTTCTTTCCAAATCCGCGATGGTGGTCCGGAGGCCCGGTGCGGCTCCTGATTCGCTTCGCCCCCGGGGAGGACGGGATGTGCTTCGCCATTATCGGAGAAAGCCCTGCCATTGGCACGGAAGAAGGCTCCCGGGTCAAAATCCTTGCCGCATCGTCTTTCTCCAACGGCTGGGAAGCCCTGGCGGAAAAGCACGGCCTGAGCAGCCAACCGTGAAATGTTCGGAGGACGCGGACGGCAAAGTGCCGTCCCTACGTTCCATGAGCCATAAGCTATGAGCCATGAGCCATAAGCCAACAATAAACCGGGAGGAATACCCCATGACCGAGATCGAACGACTGAAAAGCGTAGTGCAGACCCTGCGGAGCGAGCAGGGCTGCGACTGGGACAAGGTACAGACCCATGAGAGCCTGAAGCCCCCCTGTATCGAGGAGGCCGCCGAGGTGATCTGCGGCATCAACATTCTGAGCGCCACCGGCGACCCCACCAACCTGAAGGAGGAGCTGGGGGACCTGCTGCTGCAGGTGATGTTCCACGCGGTCATCGCCGAGGAGGAGGGCTTGTTTACATTCGAGGACGTGGTGCAATACGTCTCTGACAAGATGGTTCGCCGCCATCCCCACGTCTTTGCCGGGGTAAAGTACGCCTCGGACACCGAGCGCAACGCCGCCTGGGCCGCCGTCAAGGCAGCGGAAAAGGAGGGCCGGGACTGGGAAGAGGCCTATCTGGAGCCCGCCATGAACGAGGCCGCCGCTTTAATCGACCGGGCCAAGGCCCGAAAGGGATTTGTGTAGGATAGACCACTCCTGCGGCGGCCTGCTCCGGCAACGCCGCGTTGGGGACGGAATACAGCGCAACGGGTAAAGGTCCACACCGTAGGGACAAGCAGTGCTTGTCCGCGTTTGCAAAGCAAACAATCGCCCCCAGGGCGATCCAGCCAGGTGCGTTATCAATACCGGGCCGGATTTGCCTGCGGCAAATTGCATTCGTTCCGAATGCCGGACAAGCACTGCTTGTCCCTACGTCCATAATCAATCTGTTGCAACGCAGCGGGGACAAGCTTTGCACAGGCCATGGCGCCATTGCGCTTCATCGGCAGGAAAAGACTTTCCCTCTGAAAAAAATCTTGCAATCAAGGGCAATAGCATGTATAATATATTCTACTTAAAATTCTGCACATTATGTAGAAGAGAAGAATCTATCGGAAAGTGAATGAACGCGAATGGATATTTTTGCGAAGTGTGACAAGCCTTCAACCGCCCGGGAGCTGATTGCCCAGGGCGTCTATCCCTATTTCCATGCTCTGGAATCCCGGCAGGACGTGGAGGTCATCATGGAGGGCAAGCGCCGGATCATGCTGGGCTCCAACAACTACCTGGGCCTCACCACCCACCCCGAGATCATTGAGGCCGGCATCAAGGCCTTCGAGAAGTTCGGCTCCGGCTGCTCCGGCTCCCGGTTCCTGAACGGCACCCTGGAAATGCACTTGGAGCTGGAGGCGGAGCTGGCCAGGTTCCTCCGCAAGGAAATGGTCATCACCTTCTCCACCGGCTTCCAGTCCAACCTGGGCATTATCTCCGCCATCGTGGGGCCCCACGATTACGTGATCTGCGACCGGGAGAACCACGCCTCCATCTATGACGGCTGCAAGCTCAGCTACGGCACCATGCTCCGCTACCGCCACGCGGATATGGAGGATCTGGAGCGTCAGCTCCAGAAGGTCCCCGAAAACCGGGGCTGCCTCATCGTCACCGACGGCGTGTTCTCCATGGGCGGCGACATCGCCAAGCTCCCGGAGATCGTGAAGCTGGCCAAGCAGTACGGCGCCGGCGTCATGGTGGACGACGCCCATGGCCTGGGCGTCATCGGCGAGGGCGGCCGGGGCACCGCCAGCTACTTCGGCCTGGAGGATCAGGTGGACATCTACATGGGCACCTTCTCCAAGTCCCTGGCCTCTCTGGGCGGCTACTGCGCCACCTCGGAGCGGATCGGCTTCTACATCAAGCACGCCTCCCGGCCCTTCATCTTCTCCGCCTCCATGACCCCTGCCAGCTGCGCCACCGCTCTGGCGGCCCTGCGGCATCTGGAGGCCCATCCCGAGATCGTGGATCGGCTGAAGGACAACTCCTCCTACGCCCGGGAGTGCTTCCACAAGAAGGGCGTCCGGATCATCGAGGCCGAGACCCCCATCGTCCCCATCTACACCTACGAGGTCATGAACACCCTGGAGAAGGCCAGGCTGGCCTACGATGCCGGAGTTTATGTAAACCCCGTTCTGCCCCCCGCCTGCGCCGAGGGCGAGTGCCTGCTGCGCACCAGCTACATGGCCACCCATACCCACGCCCTGATTGACGAAGCCACCGACATTCTTGCAAAGGTGTTGAAGTAATATGCGCAGTACCGTCGCCATTGTCACCGGCGGCAGCTCCGGCATCGGCCTGGCCGCCGCCCGGGCCCTGCGAGACAAGGGCCTGAGCGTCTATATCCTCTCCCGTCATCCCTTCACCGAGAAGGGCCTCCATCACCTCTGCGTGGACGTGGCCGATGAGCGCCAGTGCGCCGAGGCGGTGGAGACGGTCCGCCGGAAGGAGGGGGACCTGGATCTGCTGGTGAACTGTGCGGGCTTCGGCATTTCCGGCGCCGTGGAGTTTACGGAGCAGGCCGAGGCCAGAAAGCAGATGGAGATCAACTTCTTCGGCACGGTGAATATGACCCGGGCCGTGCTGGGCTACATGCGCCAGCGGGGCAACGGCCATATTGTCAATATCAGCTCCGTGGCCGCGCCTGCCGCCATTCCCTTCCAGGCCTACTACTCCGCCACCAAGGCGGCCATCAACGCCTGGACGGCGGCTCTGGCCAACGAGGTGCGGCCCTACGGCGTCACGGTGACAGCCGTTCAGCCCGGGGACATCAAAACCGGCTTCACCGCCGCCCGGGAGAAGTCCGTGGCCGGCGACGAGGCCTACGGCGGCCGGATCTCCAAATCCGTGGCCAAGATGGAGCACGACGAGCAGAATGGCATGGACCCCGCCAAGGCCGGGGCCTATATCGCCAAAATTGCCCTGAAAAAGAAACCAAAGCCGGTCTATACCATCGGCTTCAGCTATAAGGCCATATGCGTCCTGCTGAAGCTCCTGCCCTCCCGCTTTGCCAACTGGGCCATCGGGAAGCTGTACGCGTAACCATTCAAAGTGCAAAATGCATTGTGCAATATAATGTCGTATTCTGATGGCATTCTGCATTCTGCATTTTGCATTTTGCATTTCGAGAGGATCATCATGCCCAATATTTTCGACTACCTCCACTGGCGCGCTGACGTGCCGTTTTCCGCGGCGCCCTTCAACGACGTGGATAATTTGATTCTGTCCGAGCTGGTTTACACCGACTTCGGCGGCATTGTCTCCGACGATGGCAGCGCTGTTTCCCTGGCGGAGGCCCGGGATCGCTTCTACGCGCTGCACGAGCGGGCGGAGATCGAGGCCCGCACCGCCTATTCCTACACGGCCCGGGCGCCCTTTCTCATGGACGCCATGCTGGAAGGAGCCCGGTTCCGGGAGCTGCGGCTGTGCGCCTATGAAACCCTCACGGACAAGGACGATGCGGTCCAGTTTGCCGCCGTGACCTTCCTGCTGCCGGACGGAACCGCCTTCCTGGCCTTCCGGGGCACCGACGGCACCGTGGTGGGCTGGAAGGAGGACCTGATCCTCTCCTACCACAGCGGCACCGTAGGTCAGCTCCGGGCGGCGGACTACCTGGCCCGGGTGGCGACGCTGACGGACCTTCCCCTGCGGGTGGGAGGCCACTCCAAGGGGGGCAACTGCGCGGTCTATGCCGCGGCCATGGCGTCCCCGACTGTTCAGGACCGGATCGAGCGGATCTGGACCAACGACGGCCCCGGCTTCCGGGAGGAGGTCCGGAGCCGGGAGGGCTATCAGCGGATTCAGCCCAAATGCGTCTCCATCGTGCCGGATACCTCCGTGATCGGACTGCTGCTGGACTGCGACTGCCTGTGCAAGGTGGTCAAGAGCAGCGCCGACGGCCTGGTCCAGCATGACGGCTTTACCTGGGAGTGCGGCCCCACGGACTTCCTCCTGGCGGAGCAAAGCCGGAAGGGCGCTTATTTGGAGAAGGCTGTGGACCACTGGGTTGCCCGGCAGGACGACGCTACCCTCCGCTCCCTGGTGGATTCCCTGTTTACCGTCTTCGAGGCCACGGGGGAGGAGACCTTCCACTCCATGGCCGCCAAAAAGATACGTACCGCCGAGCTGATGATGGCCGCCTTCCGGGCTTTGCCCAAGGAAAAGCAGCGGGAGCTGCTGGCCGCCACCGGCAAGATCGTCACCAGCACGGGAGCCACAGCAAAGCAAATGCTGATGGAACGGGAAGATGGGGAAGAAATTGAGGATTGAGAATGGAGCATGATCCGGATATTCAATTCTCAATTCTCCATTCTCAATTCCGCTGCATAGTGGGCCGACGGAGCACATATACTGCCCAGAGGTGGTATGATGCGGTTCTTCCGAAGATTTCCCCTGGGGCGAATGCGGCGGCCCCGGCTTCGCCCCCTGCGGCCCCGGACCAAAGTATTGCTGTTGGCCCTGCTGCTGATTTTTGTACTGTACCTGCGCTTCGGCTGGCTGCCCACGGTGCGGGCTCTGGTGACGATGGAGGTGGACAACGAGACCTCCAACCTGATCAACGAGGCCATCGACGCCTACCTGGCAGGGGGCGGGCTCAGCTATGAGGACCTGGTGACCCTGGAGCGGACCGCCGACGGAGACGTAGCCGCCGCCCGGATCGAGCTGGCAGCCGTGAACCGGATGAAATCCGTGATCCTGCGGGAGCTGGATCAGCGTATTCCCGGCCGGATCCGGGAGAGCGTCCGGGTCCCCCTGGGGAACGTGATCCTGCCCGTCCTGTTTTCCGGCCACGGGGGCAGCCTGCCGGTCCGGGTCATCTCTCTGCGCTCCACCAATGCCGCCCTGGAGAGCGGCTTTTCCCAGGCGGGGGTCAATCAGACCCTGCATACCCTGTCCCTCCGGGTGGAGGTGGATCTGCTTCTGCTCAGCCCCGGGGGCATTTTTTCCCGCCAGGTTTCCGCCACCGTCCCCGTGGCCCAGACCATCATCGTGGGGGCCGTGCCGAACGTGCTGCTCTCCGCCCCGTAGCGGCGCACACCGGTGCGCCACGGAGCGCAGTTGAACGTTGAAAATGGAAAGTAGAAAGGAATCCTGAACACGCGCTTCTGCGCGGGACGCCCTTCCCCCGAAGGGGGGAGCGTCCCCGCGGAGGAAACGAGGCAAGCTCCCCGTACGGAAGAAACAGGATAATCCGCCCATGTGGGGGCAAATGACAGGCATCAGACCAATCCGAACAAGGAGAATGAACACCATGGACCCGAAAGAAGAAGTTATCCAGCTGACCAAAACCCTCAACGAGGCCAACTACCGCTACTACGTCCTGGACGACCCCGACATGCCGGACTTTGAATACGACCGGCTGCTGCGGCGGTTGGAGGAGCTGGAGGCGGCCCACCCGGAGCTGGCCGCGCCGGATTCCCCCACCCGCCGGGTGGGAGGCATGGCCCTGAGTCAGTTTGAAAAGGTGGAGCACACTGTGCCCCTGGAGAGTCTCCAGGACGTGTTCTCCCTGGAGGAGCTGGCGGAGTTTACCGAGCGGGTGGCCCAGGCGGTTCCGGACCCGGAATACACCGTGGAGCCCAAGGTGGACGGTCTGTCCGTGGCCCTGGAGTATGTGGACGGGGTCTTTGTCCGGGGCGCCACCCGGGGAGACGGCCGCATCGGCGAGGACGTCACCGAAAATCTGAAAACCGTCCGCTCCATCCCCATGAAGCTGGAAAACGCCCCCCGGCGACTGATTGTCCGGGGAGAGGTCTTCATGCCCAAATCCGTCTTTGAAAAGCTGAACGAAGCCCGGGAAGCGGCGGGGGAGCCTCTTTTTGCCAATCCCCGGAACGCGGCGGCGGGCTCCCTGCGGCAGCTGGACCCGAAGATTGCCGCCAGGCGCCAGCTGGATATTCTGATTTTCAATTTGCAGCTCTGCGAGGGCCGGGAATTTGCCACCCACGCCGAGACCCTGGACTACCTGCGGAGCCTGAAATTCAAGGTCATTCCCTATACCCTCTGCACCCGGCAGAGGGAAATCGACGCCCAAATCACCGCCGTGAACGAAAACCGCGGCGAGCTCAGCTACGACATCGACGGAGCGGTGGTGAAGCTCAACGACCTTTCCGCCCGGCAGAAGCTGGGCTCCACCGCGAAATTCCCTCGCTGGGCGGCGGCCTACAAATACCCCCCGGAGATCAAGGAGACCGTCCTGCGGGAGATCGTGGTCCAGGTGGGCCGGACCGGTGTGCTGACGCCGAAGGCTGTGGTGAACCCGGTCCGTCTGGCGGGCACCACCGTTACCAACGCCACCCTCCACAATCAGGATTTCATCACCGAAAAGGACATCCGGATCGGGGACACCGTCCGCATCCGCAAGGCGGGGGAGATCATCCCCGAGATTTTGGAGGTGGTGCCGGAGAAACGGCCCGCCCATGCCGTACCCTACCTGCTGCCGGAGCGCTGCCCCGTCTGCGGGGCCCCCGTGGAGCGGGACGCGGACGGAGCGGCCCTCCGCTGCACCGGCGCCGAGTGCCCCGCCCAGCTCAGCCGGAACATCGCCCACTTTGTCTCCCGGGACGCCATGGACATCGACGGTCTGGGAGACGCCATCGTGGAGCAGCTGATTCAGCAGGGCCACATCCAGTCTCCCGCGGACCTCTACTACCTGACCCTGGACCAGCTTTCCTCCCTCTGGAAGAAGGGGGACAAGGCCCCCAAAAAACTCCTGGACTCCATCGAGGCCAGCAAGAAAAACGACCTGTCCAAGCTGATCTACGCCCTGGGCATCCGCCAGGTGGGCGCCAAGGCGGGCAAGGTTCTGGCCCGGGCCTTCGGCACCCTGGACGCCCTGATGGAGGCGGACGAGGAGCGGCTCACCCAGGTCCCGGACGTGGGAGCAATCACGGCCCAAAGCATTGTTTCCTGGTTCCGCAGCGAACAGAGCCGCCACATGATCCGGCGGCTGCGGGAAGCGGGGGTCAATTTCCGCTGCGAGCTCGAGATCACAGACCGCCGCTTCGAGGGGAAAACCTTTGTCCTCACCGGGGCCCTGACAAAGTTTACCCGGGAGGAGGCCCAGGAGAAGATCGAATCCTTCGGCGGCAAGGCCAGCGGCTCCGTGTCGAAGAAGACCAGCTACGTGGTGGCCGGCGAGGCCGCCGGCTCCAAGCTCCGCAAGGCCAACGAGCTGGGTATCCCGGTGCTGAACGAGGAAGAATTTTTGCAGATGCTTCAATAGGGATCAGGGATCAAGGATCAGAGTTCACAGTGCGTAGGGGGCGGCGCCCTCGACGCCCCGCAAGCCGCGACAAGTGACAGGTGACAAGCGGCGCCCTCGATGCCCCGCGAAAATGATTAATTGTCAAACGGGCAGCCCGGCCACGCGCCGGACTGCCCGTTTCATGTCATTTATGGTTTTCCAATTCAAAGAATTGGAAAACACCGAAAATTCTCAATTCTTACTTCTCAATTCTCAATTATTTTCGAGCGCCGTGATCTTATCCACCCGCCGCTGGTGCCTGCCGCCCTGGAATTCGGTGTTCAGGAAAATATCGATGATCTCCATGGCCATCATGGGGGGTGTGACGGCGGCGCCCAGGGCCATCATGTTGGCGTCGTTGTGCTGCCGGGTGAGGCGGGCGCTCATGTGGTCGTGGAGCAGGGCGCAGCGGATGCCGGGGACCTTGTTGGCCACGATGGAAACCCCGATGCCGGTGGTGCAGCAGACGATGCCCTTTTCACATTCTCCGGAAGCGACTGCCTTGGCGGCAGGTCCGGCAAAGTCCGGATAGTCGCAGCTGTCCGGGCTGTTGGTGCCGAAGTCCTTGTAGGCAAGACCCCGGCTGTCCAGATGTGCTTTGATGGCCTCCTTCAGCGCCAGCGCGCCGTGGTCACAGGCGAGTGCGATCATAGTGTGTTCCTCCTTTGATGCAATGCGAAATGTGGATTAAATCAGCCGTTCCCGGAGCAGCCCGGAAAGGGGGAGCGCCCAGGCGGCAGTGTGAATAAAGAGATACCAGGCGATTCCGGCCAGGGTCATAAGCAGGGGGAAGAACCGCTGCTTGCCCAGGTTTGCGTCCCGCAGGATGCAGGCGGCGCTGAGGGTCAGGCCCAGGGTGGGAACGCAGTGCCAGGTGGAGAACCAGAGCAGAAGCTGGGCGGCCAGCACCGCCAGAACGAAGTAGCCCCGGGCGTCCCGACGCTTTCTGGCCAAAATCCAGGCGGAGCAGCAGCCCCAGATTCCGAAGCCCAGCAGCGGGGCGTCCACCATCAGATCCGCCGCGGCGGCGATGCTGGGATAGTAGAAGCTCAGGGTCGCCTCCCGGAGCAAATCCCGCAGGGCGGGGAGGACCTTGGAGGCGTCAAAGGGGAAGAGATAGCCGCCCTTTGCCAGAACGGGGTGCAGAATGGCTGCCAGACCATAGGAGAGGGCCAGCGTCAAAAGACCGAAAACCAGAGCCAGCAGCAGCTTCATGCCGGGAAGACGGCGGCTGCGGAGCTGGTGAATCAGCTTGTACCAGTGGACCGGGGGCCAGCAGGGAAGCAGCCAAAGGAAGGCGGGCCGCAGGGCGATGGCGGGCGCCAGCGCCAGAATCGAGCCCAGATACAGCAACTCGGCCGGGAAGCCGGGCTTGCCTGCCCGGAGGTAGAGAAGCAAAAGCAGCAGGCTCAGGGCCAGCAGGGAGTTTTCCCCATGGCAATTGGCTGCCGAGGCGGCAAAAAGCAGGGCGCCGGGCAGAGCGACCCAAAGACCTTCAAACAGAACGGTGAGCAGGCAGTAGACCGCCGCGCCCCCCAGGGCGCTCAGACTCAGTGTCAGGATCCAGTCCTTTCCCAGCTCCAGGCTGCCGAAGCCGCCGGCGCGGATGAAGCCCACGTTGGCCAGCCGTCCGAAGGCCAGGGCGCCGGACGCCAGCAGAAGCAGCAGCAGGGCCCAGAGGCGCAGCTTGGGGGTTCCCATCAGCTTCTGCCGGAAGGGGAAGCCGCCGGTGCGGTAGCGCCGGACCCACTCAATAGACTTGGGGCTCCGCTCCATGGCCCGGGCGGCGAGAATCCGCCACAGAAGGCCCAATATGCAAAACAGCAGCGAGGCGGCAACGACCGGCCAGTAGGGCTGGAGCTCGTCAAACAGCTGCATCCAAATCACCTCCGCCCCTCAGTATAACAAATATTCCTCCCATTGGCAACGGATTTTTCCGTTTCCGCCGAATATTTTTTTGATTTTTTTCCGTGTTTCCTGCAATCTTTTTCCCGGAAAAACGTCTATCAGTTTCAGGGAACATTTTTTTGCGAAGAGCGTCTAAAAGCTGTACACAAGCAGGAATGCTGTTTTCTTGCCCAAAATCGGACGCAAGACGAAAAAAACTATTGCGGCCCCAGGCACAATGCAGTAAAATAACAGGGAATCGAAAGAAACGATTCCCCGATTGAAAAGGAAAGGAAATGAAAAAATGAAAAAGATCATTGGCTTGCTTCTCACCCTGGCGCTGACGCTGGCTCTGTTTGCCGGCTGCACGAACGACCCGCAGACCAGCTCTACCGCGGCGCCCACCCAGACGACGCCCCAGACCCAGCCCCAAACCACGGAAAAGACGGAGCCCGTCACCACCGAGGCGCCTGCGAATACCACCGCCGAGCCCACCGACGCGGTGACAGAGTTCCGCTTCACCCGGGAGAACTTCCCCCGTCTGGACGGCTCCACCGCCTGCCTGCCCATGGCGGAGGCCGTCTGCTCCGTGCTGCTGGGCGAGAGCCGGGAATCCGTGCAGGACCTGATTTCCTTCAACCGCACCACCCAGTCCTTCCGGAACCTGATGGCCGGGGACTGCGACCTGATCCTGGCCGGCGAGCCCAACGCGGCGGTCTTCCAGGAGATGGACGACGCCAAGTTTGGCTATGACATCGAGCAGATTGCCACCGACGCCCTGGTTTTCTTGGTGAACGAGGCCAATCCCGTGGACAATATCACCACCGAGCAGCTCCGGGACATCTACTCCGGCAAGATCACCAACTGGAAGGAAGTGGGCGGCATTGACGCTCCCATCATCCCCCTGCAGCGGAATGAGGGCGCCGGCTCTCAGGCCCTGATGAAGAAGCTGGTGATGCAGGACGTGGCGCTGATGGACGCGCCGGAGGAATACATCCCCAGCTCCATGGGCGAGCTGATGAGCGCCGTGAAGAGCTATGACGAGAGCGCCAACGCCATCGGCTACTCCGTCTACTACTATGCCAACGATATGGAAATGGCCCAGGGCCTGAAGCTCCTGAAGGTGGACGGCGTGGAGCCCAACCGGGACACCATCGCCTCTGAGCAGTACCCCCATCGCAACGCCTACTACTGCGTGATCGCCAAGGCCGCCAAGGCGGGCAGCCCCACCCGGATTCTCTACGACTGGCTGGTCACCGAGGACGGCCAGAAGCTCCTGGACATGGAAGGCTACGTGACCAATAAGTGAGAATTGAGAACTGAGAATTGCGAATTGAGCGTTGAGAACTGAGACGTAGGGCGGCCGCCTGTGCCCTTCATGGGTAGACCCCAGGCCGCCGCGCCCCCGCAGGGGCGGCGGGGAATTGACAATTGAGAATTGAGAATTGACAATTTGTGGTGTTTTCAAATTGCCATTTGAAAACATTGAAAAAGTGTTGGCGACAGCGCAGCTCCGTAGGGGCGGCAAAACCTCCCCTGCCAAGGGGAGGGGGACCGGCGAAGCCGGTGGAGGGGTGTTGCCCGGTTCCAGCAGGGAACAATCGCCCGGCAGGGCGATCTGACCTGGTCCGATGCCGATACCGGTTTGGATTTGCCTGACGGCAAATCGCCTTCGTGCCGAAGGCCGGGACGCTCACCCTTTGCGGGGTAAGAGCGTCCCCTACGGGAGTGCTGCAACGCGGTGCGTCCCGTGGCGCACTGGTGTGCGCCGCTACAGGGTCCTGCGGCCTGACCCCATGCCGCCGTGACCCCCGCAGGGGCGGATGTCCACATCCGCCCTTTCCCCCGAACAAACACACGAAACAAAAAGGAGACCAAACGCCATGAAAAGAATCTCTGCGATCCTTTGCGCGGTTTCCCTGCTTATAACCATGTTTGCGGCCTGCAGCGATCCAGGCACCCCGTCCTCCGTCACGACGACGGCGCAGACGGAGGACGCTCAGACCGCTGTACCAACGACCTCGACTGCCGCTCCCACTGCCCCGCGGATTGACGATGCTTCCTCTGAGGACATGGATGACGACTGGCTTGATACCCTCGAGGACCTTCCCACCCCGACCGAGTCCCCGGTGACGGAGCCCCCTGTGACCGAGCCCCTGGTTGTCGGACCTGTTCACGTCCTCACGGACTATTCCGCCTACACGCCCTACGCCGGTTCCGGGGCCAAGTACACCCGTCTGCGGGAGGGGCCCCTGGATCACTTCGAGCCCTCCGACGACTACGGCGGGGTCTACCCCTATAAGGCTGCCCAGTTGGTGGACAGTGACAGCTCCGGACACAGCTGGGACGGCGTTTCCATGTACGGTATCGTGGACCGGAACGGCCGGATTCTCACCGATGGGATTTATCAAACAGTCTATGCCATGAGGATAGGGGACGATTATAGCGATTCTGACCCCGGTTACCAGCCCTTCTGGATCACGGAACGCTATGAAAATCCCGTGATACACGAGGAAGAGGAATGGCTGAACAATCACATGAACAATGTGGAGCTGGACATACATTGCGGCGTGATTTCCATGGACGGCAGCTTTGCGCTGCCGGACGTCTATTCACGGATTGAGGCGCTTTCGATGGGCTTTTGCTGCTACCGGGCCGGGATCGTCGAGGTCTATGACGACCGGGGCGAGCGCCGATTTGATCTGAAAAACATCCCGGAAGCGGGCGTTTCTTTGGCGTATGGGGACGGCCTCTATCTGCTGTCTGTCTACTATCCCGGAGAGGAATACAGCCGCAGCACGGAGGAACACTGGTTTCTGGATGAAAAGGGGAAGCGGGTCCTTGGGCCCTACGCGGACGCAAACTGCTTTAGCGAGGGTCTGGCTTGGGTTGCCTTGGAGCAGGGCCGCTACTGCTTCATTGACAAAAAAGGAAACCCGGTTTTCGACGGAATAGAAGGAGACCGCAATGGCGGTACCGCTTTTCAGAACGGAATGGCAATCATTTTCGTATCGTGGAACGAGGCGGAGAGACGGGTAATCCTGATCGATCGGGCGGGAAATCTGATTCTTGAGTGCTCCAAATCTCTGGATCGTTACGATGCCGAATGCGGCTTCATGCTGCACGATTTCGACTCCAGCACCGAGTATTTCTATGACATGAACGGCCAGCTACTGGTCAGCGGGGCCAACGTGGATTGCCTGGACGCAGACACCTTCGTGGAGTATAATTCTGGTTCAATCCGAATCTTTCGCCTGAATGGGGAGGAGATAGTCTCTGATGTGTCGATGTACCTGGATTCTGCTGTAATCCTCTTAGAGGGGAAGGTTACCATCGGTTATCTGGGAGATACGGCGGAGGACGCAAACGGGAAGAGACACTTCTACTTCGTGCCCCGGGATCTGTCGGCCGTTATCCCCTTCGATGCGGAGCAGGCAGCGTATCCGGGAAATTGGAACTATTACGACTTATACTTCCGGAATGCAAAAATCTGGGATCCGGCTGTCGGTCGAAGTTTTCTGAAGATTTGGGACAAGGATGCCTGGGTCATTGCGGACGACACGGAGATATACGCGAGAATCCCGGTGAAGACGAAGAATTTTAATCTGTGGGGCGACCGGGTCCGGTATGTAACAGAACAGGCCAGCGTCATGACGGACCTGGAGGGGAACGTAATTTTCTTCTATCCCCTGAACGCGGAAGACTGAACGGGTGACAATTGACAGGTGAGTTCAATGCTCGGCAGCGGCGCACTGAGGTAGCGCCACGGTTCAGTCATTGCCTGCGGCAATGACGCCGCCGGATCGGCGGCAGGAGGCATCAGGGGATGCCTCCCTGCGGCAACGGCGACTGGTTCAGCGCCCGTAGGGGCGGACCTTGCCCTGCTTCGCACAGCGCCATACGAACTCCGAAAACAAAACAAAAAGGAGACCAAACGCCATGAAAAGAATCTCCGCGATCCTCTGCGCGGTTTCCCTGCTTATAACCATGTTTGCGGCCTGCGACAATTCGCCTGCCGCCACGACCCAGCCCACCACCTGGGCGGAGGTTCAGACCACCACCGCCCCGGCGACGCAGACCGAAACGCTTTCCCCGGAGACGACGCCTCCGGAAACCGGCTACCAGGCCGGCGGCTCTACCACGGCGGGCGGCATTACGGTCTACACGGACCCCTCCGCCTACGAGCCCTACGCCGGCTCCGGGGCAAAATTTACCCGTCTGCGGGAGGGAGCCCTGGACCACTTCGAGCCCTCCGACGACTATGGCGAGGTCTATCCCTACGTGGCCGCCCGGGTGTTTGGCTGCGACAAGGAGGGCAATTCCTGGCAGCTCGGTTCTATGTACGGTCTTGTGGACCGGAACGGCCGCATCCTTACCGACGGGATCTACACAAAGCTTACCCCCCTGAACTACGTGGATTATGAGTCCCCCACCTATGAAAACAACTACCAGCCCTTTTGGATCACCATGCGCTACGGCGACCCCGTGACCAGGCAGGAAGAGTACGAAGGGGAGACCTACAGCTGGGTGGAGGCGCCGGAGCTCTGCGGCGTGATTTCCATGGACGGCAGCTTTGCCCTGCCGGAGGAGTACGAATATGTGACGCCTCTGCCAGAAGGCTTCTGCTGCGTTCGGGAGGACCGGAGCTTTGAGGTCTACGACGGCCGGGGCGAGCTTTGCTTCACCAGCCGACAGGTGCTGGATGGGAAGGAGGACTACTGGAATCTGCAATATGGAGACGGGCTCTATCTGCTGATCCGCTACTTTGAGAGCAGCGAGGAAAGCCAGTGCTGGTTCCTGGACCGGGATGGAAACAGGGTCCTGGGGCCCTACAGGGAAGCGAACTGCTTCCATGAAGATCGGGCCTGTGTCTCCCAGGACGGAGAGCACTACGGCTACATCGACAAGAACGGGACGATGATCACCGGCGGCTACGACGACTACTCCTATAATTTCCGCAACGGTCGGGCAATCCTGCGGAAAACGGACGGCGGCTCTGCCGTCATCGACAGGGACGGCAAGGTCGTGCTGGAGATCGGCAGCGACGCGTGGCTCAACCTTGCCCCCTGCGGCATCGAGGTCCAGCAGTACAGCGGCTCCAAGGTGAGCTTCTATGACTGGGACGGAAACGAATTGGTCACCGGCGACAACTATCTGAGCTGTCTGGACGCCGACACCTTCTATGAGCGAGTGGGCAGCTCCACCCGGATCTTTCGCCTGAACGGCGCGGAGCTGACCCTTGCGGGCAATTACTATTTTAGTACCGCCGTGACGGTCCTGGACGGGGAGAGCGTGTCCGGCTACATGGGCGACATCTATGTGGAGGGCACGGGGAATTACAAATACACTTTTGTTCCCGGAGATCTGTCCGGGTCCGTCCCCTATCCCCAGGAGAAGCTGTCTTTCCCCGGACAGGAGTATTACTATTTTTCCAACATACAGGATCAGCGCAGCGGCGAGCGGTACTGGCTGGTTTGGGACGAGGACGCCTGGATCGCTGTGAGCGAGACGGGGAACCAGCTTCGGATTCCTCTGCGGACGGCAAATCCCATCCTTCGGGGCGACCGGATTATGGCTGTTACCGACCGGGCCTGCGTCTACCTGGACCTGGAGGGGAACGTGGTCTTCTCCTACCCGCTGAACGCGGAAGACTGACGGGAATTGAGAATTGAGCGTTGAGAATTGAGACGTAGGGCGGCCGCCTGTGCCCTTCATGGGTAGCCCCTCAGGCCGCCGTGCCCCCCGTATGGGCGGCCGGTGGCGCCCGTCTCGCCCGCAGTCCGTCCCTGCAAGAAAAACCCGCACGTTTCCATGTCTACGGAAACGTGCGGGTTTTACGTCTGTTTTCACTGCGCAATGCTCAGCCGGAGATACGCTTCCCGCAGCTCCGAGGCCAGGTACAAGGAACCGTAGGCCAGAATCGCCCCGTCCCTGGGGGTGGCTTCCAGGGCCAGACGGACGGCCTGGGCGGGGCTTTCGCAGGCCCGGACGGGCTTGCCATAGCGCTCCAGCAGCTTTGCCAGGGCCTCCCCGGACAGGGCCCGGGGGTTGGAGGGGGTCAGGGTGAAAAAGCGGCTGGCCAGCCTGCCGGTGCGGTCGTACATGGAGGCGTAGTCCTTGTCCGCCAGCACGCCGGTGATGACGCTGAGTTCCCGGCCGGCCAGGTAAGTGTTGGCAGCCTCCCACAGGGCGTCCATGCACTGGGGGTTGTGGCCCCCGTCCAGAACAAAGAGCGGGTCCTTTCCCAGTACCTCAAAGCGGCCCGGCCAGCGGACAGCCCCAATGCCCGCCTGAATGGCGGCGTCCGGGACGTTCCAGTTCCGGTCCCGCAGCAGCTCCAGCACCGTCAGCACCAGAGAGAGGTTTTTCCGCTGATGCTCTCCCAGCAGGGGAAGATCCAGGGTCAGCTCTCCCCAACGAAAGCGCTGACCGGAGAGATCGTGTCCAAGAGGCGCCAGCACCTGGGGATCGGCGTGGTAGAGGGGAATCTCCTTCTCCCGGCACAGTTCCTCAATGACTGCACAGACGGAGGGGACGTTGGGGTAGAGGGCAGCGCAGCAGCCGGGCTTGAGGATGCCCGCCTTGGTCCGGGCGATGGCCTCCACGGTGCTGCCCAGATATTCCGTGTGATCCAGGCCGATGTTGGTGAACACGGCGGCCTCGGGGGCGGGGATCACGTTGGTGGCGTCCAGCTCGCCCCCCATGCCTGCTTCCAGCACCACGATGTCGGCCCCCTGATGGGCGAACCACTGCAGGGCGATGGCAGTCACCAGCTCAAATTCTGTGGCGGGGTCGGCCATGGCGTCGGCGAAGGGCCGGACGTATTCCGTCTCGGCGGCCAGGACCTCCTTGGAGATCATTTCCCCGTCCATTTGCATCCGCTCCCGGAAGTCGATGACGAAGGGGGAGATGAACAGACCGGTTCTGTACCCGGCTCTTGTCAGCACCGAGGCCAGCATGGCGGCGGTGCTGCCCTTGCCGTTGGTGCCCACGATGTGGATGAATTTCAGCCCCTTTTCGGGGTTGCCCAGCCGCCCCATCAGCTCGGTGATCCGTTCCAGTCCGGGCACGGAGCCCTTCCAGTTGACGGCGGCGATGTATTGTAAGGCTTCTTCGTAGGTCATGGGAGTACCTCCTGAAACAGGGATCAGGGATCAGGGGACGGAGTTCAGAGTTACGCAGCGGCGCGCAGTGTTCGCTGCCGGACGGGCTTCCTCGCCTGTCATTCTGAGCGGAGCGCAGCGGAGTCAAAGAATCCGTACCCCCTGCGGCGGGGTAGGTAATGAATAATGAATGATGAATAATGAAGAATGAAGAATTGTGGTGTTTTCAAATTGTCGTTTGAAATCATTTGAGAAAGGATGGGGGACGTGGATTGCCACGCCGGTGACGTCGGGTACTGACTCGCAATGACATACGGGGAAGCCGCCTGTAGGTACGGCACGCTGCTGTCCGTGCGTCACCTGTCAATCCTCACTTTATAAAAGACGAACGGATTTTTTAATCTGAGCCATTACGGGAACCAGGGCAAAAATGACAGCAATCTGCACCGGAATTAAAATGGCACATTGGATGAGCCTGGTCCCTAGCAGCGGGATATAGGGCGAACCATAGAGGACAGAAATCCAATACGAATTCAGCAGCAGGCTGAGAACAAGTTGGTTGATTGCAACGCAGAGGATGATCCGTACCGGGAGCATCTTTTTATTTGCAAACAAATCTTTCGAGAGGAACAGGCCGTAGACCGCGCCGGTCAGAAGGGCAGTAAAGGTAAAGCCGGGGAAGAAGGGGCCGTTGGGGAAGAGCATCGCGCCGATGAAATCGCCAAGCGCGCCGACGCAGGCGCCGCCAAGGGGACCGTAGAGCATCGCGGCAACAACGACGGGAATGAAGCTGAACCCAATCTTCAAATCCCAGGTTTTAAAGGACAGAAAACGGTTAAACACGATTTCCATGGCGGTTAATACGCCAAGCAGAATGAGCATGAGCAGATGCTTGCGGTTGAATGCGGCGCGGCTTTGCGTTTCGGTACTTGTGGAATTGGACATAAAAAATCCTCCGATCAGGGAGGAGGTTGACGGGTCCCCTTGAATTTTCGGAGCGGCTGCAGGCGCGCATCGCAAGCCGAAAACGGCTTTTCGTCCATTGGCAACCTCCCATCCAATGGCACTACCGGGGAACCCCCGACGCGCACGCCCTACTCTCCGAAGGACCGCCGGTATCATAACGCAAAAGCCGCGAAAAAGCAAGGCTTATTTCAGAGTTTTTGTAAAAAAGCGGGGCCGCCGAAGCAGCCCCGCTGAATAATCGGATTATTTGCGCTTGTTGTAGGCCTCAATGCCCATGGCCAGCAGGTCCAGGGCCCGCTCCAGGTCCTTTTCCTTCAGCACATAGGCGATGCGGATCTCGTTGCGGCCCCGGCCCGGGGTGGCGTAGAAGCCGGCGGCGGGGGCGCACATGACGGTCTCGCCGTGGTCCTCGAACTCAGTGAGCATGAACTTCATGAACTCGTCGGCGTCGTCAATGGGCAGCTTGGCCATGACGTAGAAGGCGCCCATGGGCTTGGCGCAGACCACGCCGGGGATGGCGGTGAGCTTGCGGTAGCAGATGTCCCGGCGGCGGCGGTACTCCTCGCGGACCTTGTCGAAGTACTCGGGGCCCACGGAGTAGAGGGCGGAGGCGCCCACCTGCTCCAGGGTGGTGGTGCACAGACGGCCCTGGCAGAACTTCAGAGCCTCGGCCATCAGGGCCTTGTTCCGGGAGATCAGCATGCCGATGCGGGCGCCGCAGGCGGAGAAACGCTTGGAAACGGAGTCGATGACCACCACGTTATCGTCCATATCCCGGAGGCTGCCGGCGCAGGGGGAACGGTCGGCGTCGTAGACGAACTCCCGGTAGACCTCGTCGCAGATCAGGTAGAGGTCATGCTTCTTGGCCACGTCTGCGATGGAGCGGAGCTCCGCCTCGGTCAGCACGTTGCCGGTGGGGTTGTGGGGGTTGATGATGGCGATGGCCCGGGTGTTCTCGTTGATGAGGGCTTCCAGGGCCTTGGGCTTGGCGTAGTTGTAGTCTTCCTCGGCGATGGTGGGCATGGGACGGATCACGCCGCCGGCGGCCCGGATGAAGGTGTTGTAGTTGGAGTAGAAGGGCTCGGGAATAATGACCTCGCTGCCCTCGTCCAGGATGCTCAGGAAGAGGATCTGCAGGGCCTCGCTGCCGCCGGTGGTGATGAGGATGTCCTTCTTATCATACTCCACGCCGATTCGCTTGTAGTAGTCCACCACGGTCTGGAGCATCTGCTCGGTGCCCTGGGAGTTGGCGTAGGCCAGGACCTTCTGGGAGAAGCCCCGGACGGCCTCAAAGAACTCGGGGGGAGTCTCGATGTCGGGCTGGCCGATGTTCAGCTTGTAGATCTTCTTGCCTGCGGCCTCGGCGGCCATGGCGTAGGGCGTGAACTTCCGCATGGGGGAGAGTGTGCAGAGCTGGGATTTCTTGGAAAGTTTCATGAGTGCCTCCTGTTTTGTATCAGCCCCGGGGCTTCCTGCTTCCGGGTGTTTTTGAATGAATTGTTTTCCTGTATCTGTGAGTATTCCAATATCCGCCCTACAATAACACATTTGCGCGCCAAATGCAACCATTCTGCACAAAAAAAGCCAGGGATTTTTCAAGATTTTTTCAGTGTTTTTTCCCGTCTGGGAGGATAAAAGCTCTGGACAATTGGGAAAAATCGGTATATAATAACCCAAACGGTCCCATGTGATCGTTTTCCAGACAATATTTGCGCGACCAGCGCATGAAATGGAGGATACTATTATGCCTGTTAAAGTAGCGATCAACGGTTTTGGACGTATCGGCCGCCTGGCCTTCCGCCAGATGTTCGGTGATCCCGATTACGAGATCGTCGCCATCAATGACCTGACCTCTTCCAAGATGCTGGCCCACCTGCTGAAGTACGACTCCACCCAGGGCAACTACGCGCTGACCCACAAGGTCGAGTTCAACGAGGGCGAGGGCGAGGACAACTACATTGTCGTGGACGGCAAGAAGATCGTCATTTACAAGATGCCCAATGCCGCCGATCTGCCCTGGGGCAAGCTGGGCGTTGAAGTGGTGCTGGAGTGCACCGGCTTCTACACCAGCAAGGCCAAGGCCCAGGCTCACATCGACGCCGGCGCCAAGAAGGTTGTCATCTCCGCGCCCGCAGGCAACGACCTGCCCACCATCGTCTACAACGTCAACCACAAGAACCTGACCAAGGACGACAACATCATCTCCGCCGCCTCCTGCACCACCAACTGCCTGGCGCCCATGGCCAAGGCTCTGAACGACTACGCCCCCATCGCCTCCGGCATTATGACCACCGTGCACGCCTACACCGGCGACCAGATGCCTCTGGACGGCCCCCAGAGAAAGGGTGACCTGCGCCGCTCCCGCGCCGCTGCCGTCAATATCGTCCCCAACTCCACCGGCGCCGCCAAGGCCATCGGCCTGGTCATTCCCGAGCTGGCCGGCAAGCTGATCGGCTCTGCCCAGCGTGTTCCCACCCCCACCGGCTCCACCACCATCCTGATTGCCGTTGTGAAGGGCAAGGACGTGACCAAGGAAGGCATCAACGCCGCCATGAAGGCCGCCTCCAATGAGAGCTTCGGCTACAACGAGGACGAGATCGTCTCCTCCGACATCATCGGCAGCCGCTTCGGCTCCATCTTCGACGCCACCCAGACCATGGTTTCCAAGATCGACGACGAGACCTATCAGGTGCAGGTCGTGTCCTGGTACGACAACGAGAACTCCTACACCAGCCAGATGGTCCGTACCATCAAGCACTTCTCCAACCTGCTGTAAGCAGCAAGCAAAAGGGCCGCGGAACACCGCGGCCCTTTTTCATCCTGATAAACTCCGCAGGGGCGCGCACTGTGCGCCCGCCTGAGGCACCGGCTCCGAAATTCAGAGCCCGTAGCGCGGGCAATCTGCCCGCCGTTCCCCCCGCAGGGACGGTCAAACCTCCCCTGTCAAGGGGAGGGGGACCGGCGAAGCCGGTGGAGGGGTGCTGCCCGTTTCCCTGCGGCAAACAATCGCCCGGCAAGGCGATCCGGCTGGGTTCAGGGCCGGTACCGGATGCGCATCGGAGCGCCGCCTCATCCGTCAGCGCTGCGCGCTGCCACCTTCCCCTCAAGGGGAAGGCTTTTGCAGCGGCCCATTCCGCGGGCCGCGAAACGCGCCCCGGGGCGCGATAACCATACAGGAAGGAGCTTTGCCATGGCCGGCAAATACGACGATATCATCCATTTGGAGCGGCCTGCATCCAAGCGGCACCCGCCCATGCCGCTGGCAAACCGGGCGGCCCAGTTTGCCCCCTTCGCCGCCCTGACGGGCTATGAGGCCGTCATCGAAGAGGCGGCCCGGCTCACTGCCCGGCAGATCGAGCTGGACGAGGACGCCAAGGCGGAGCTGAACCGGGTTCTGGTGGAGCTGGCGGCCCGGACGGACCCGCCGGGGGAGCCGGTGCGGGTGAAGCTCACCTGGTTTGAGCCCGACGGTCTGAAGCTGGGGGGCGCCTACCGCAGCGAGACCGTCACCCTCCGCCGGGTAGACCGTGTCTACCGTCTCCTGGAGCTGAACGACCGCAGCCTCATCGAAATCGACCGGGTGCTGGACGTGCGGGAAATCACAGAATGAACGACGTTGCGGCGCGCCCGTAGGGAACGGGTCTCCCGTCCCGCTGGTTCAGGGTTCAGCGTGTCATTCTGAGCGCAGCGCAGCGGAGTCGAAGAATCCGTACCCCCATCGGCGGGGCAGGTAATGAAGAATGAAGAATGAAGAATGAAGGATGAAGAATTGTGGTGTTTTCAAATTGTCATTTGAAAACATTTGAAAAAGGACGGGCGGGGAATCTATTCCGTTTTGCAGATAACAATCTGCAAAACACATCAATTCTTCCTTTTTCCTTCTTACTTTTACTCCAACTGCCCTGCGGCGGCCTCCCATTTCTCCATGAGCTCTGCCAGCGTTCCCTCAGCGGCTTCTTTTTCCGCCGTGAGCCGCATGAGCTCCTTGTAGTCCGCGGCGGCGGCCAGGAGCTGCTCGTCCAGGGCCGCGATGGCCTGTTCCTGGGCGTCGATCTCCCGCTCCAGGCGGCGGACTTCTTTTTCCAGCGCCTTGCTGTCCACCTTCTGGGTGGGCTTTTCTTTTTTCACGGGCTTTTCCGTCTGGGGAATGGGCCGGATGGCGGCGTTCTCCTTCAGGCTTCGGTACTTGGCGTAGCCGCAGGGGTAGTCCTTTATGACTCCGTCCTCCAGCTCCCAGATTCGGGTGGCGAATTTTTCCACAAAGTAGCGGTCGTGGGAGACGAAAAGCAGGGTGCCCTCGTACTCCTCAATGGCGCACTCCACCCACTCCCGGGAGGCGATGTCCAGGTGGTTGGTGGGCTCGTCCAGAATGAGCAGGTTGATTTTCTCGTCCATGAGCATGCACAGCCGCAGCCGGGACTGCTCGCCGCCGGAGAGGGTGCCCACGGTTTTGAACACGTCCTCCCCGGAGAACAGGAAGGCGCCCAGCCGATCCCGGGCTGCCTGGGGGGTGCAGTTTTTCTCGTAGAGCATGGTGTCGTAGAGGGTCCGCTCCGGGTGGGCGAAGTGCATGATCTGGGGCAGGTAGGCGGATTTTACCGTGGGGCCGAAGCGAATCCGGCCTCCGTCCACGGGCTCCTCTCCCAGCAGACAGCGGATAAAGGTGGTCTTGCCCGCGCCGTTGTCTCCCAGCAGGGCGATGCGCTCTCCGCCCTTCACCAGCAGCTCCACGTCCGAAAAGAGCTTCTTTTCCCCAAAGGATTTTTCCATGCCCTTGACGTAAAACACGGAGTCGCCGTAGAACTCTTTTTCCCCGAAGCTGGCCTTCATGGTCTTCTCCGTCTTGGGCCGTTCCGTCTGGCGGATGCGGTCGATCCGGTGCTGCATGGCCATGGCCCGGCGGTAGAGCACCCGGTTGTTGATGCCCCAGCCCTTCATCCGCTCCACGGTGAAGCTGAGCTGGTTGATCTTGGCCTGCTCCTGCTCGTAGTGCTTCATTTGCAGGTTGAAGCGGGCCTGCTTCTCCTCCAGGTAGAAGGAATAGTTGCCGTTGTAGTGCTCCGCCTGGCCGTCGTGGATCTCGATGATCCGCTGCACTACCCGGTCCAGGAAGTAGCGGTCGTGAGAGATGGTGAGGGTGGTGCCCTTAAACTGCTTGATGTAGCCCTCCAGCCATTCCACGCTGCGCAGATCCAGGTGATTGGTGGGCTCGTCCAACAGGAGGATGTCGGTGTTTTCCAGCAGGAGCCGGGCCAGGTTCACCCGGGTCTTTTCCCCGCCGGAGAGGGAGGAAAAAAGCTGATCCCGCATTGGGAAGGGGATGCCCAGACCGTTGCAGATCTTGTCCACGTTGGTGTCCATGTCGTAGCCGCCGCCCACCTCATAGGCATTGGTGAGGCGATCGTACTCCGAAAGAATGGCGTGGTCTGCGGAGACGGTCATCTGCCGTTCCAGCTCCTCCATCTTTTTCTTCATGGCAAAGAGCTCCCGGTAGGCGGAGCGGAGGACGTTTTCCACCGTGTAGCCCGCGGGATAGACGGGAATCTGGGAGATCAGGCCGATTTTCCGGCCCGGGGCGATCACGATGGTCCCGTCGTCCGGCTCCAATTCGCCGGTGAGCATCCGAAAGAGGGTGGTCTTCCCGCAGCCGTTCCGCCCCATGATGCCCACGCACTCGCCGGTGCGAATTTCAAAGGACAGGCCGTCCAGGAGGATTTCACCCACCTCAAAGGATTTTTTCAGATTTTGTACACTTATTTCAATCATAGTCTTATGCAGCGCCGGCAATCTGCCGGCCATGGTTCATATTGTGTAGCGGCGCACAGTGTGCGCCACGGTTCAGAGCTCAGGGGCTGGCGCCTTCGACGGCCCGTATGCATCAGTCACAGGGCGTTCGCAGAGGCAAGGAACCCGGCCAGTTCCTCCCGGGTCATGATGCAGTTCAACGCCGTCAGCAGGGCGTTGGCAGACAGGTTTTCCGGCAGGGCCAGGGCCTTTTGCAGGACCTTGCGGTTTTTCCGGCTGTCAGGCCGACCGGTGAGACCCAGATCAAAGAGGTCGGTTTTGGTGATGGGGTCCCCTTCGGATTCGTAGGGACAAGCATCGCTTGTCCGCAAAGGCGGGTCGTCAGGCAGCGGACGAGCAATGCTCGCCCCTACGGCGGGCTCTTCCAAAACCGTCGCCCCCGCGTTCCGCAGGGCGGCAATTAAAACCTCCGGCGTCATGCCCTCCACGCCTAACTTGCCCTCTTTGCCGGGGGCGGCCTTGCGTCTCTCCTTGCCGAACACGTCGGGGATATAGGCGTGTTTTACCCGCTCCGGGGGTATGGTCCCCTTCAGGTGATTGCGGATCACCAGGCCCGCCCCGTCGCTGTCGGTGAGGACGATGAGCCCCCGTCGTTCGGCAACCATCCGCAGCAGAGCCAGCTTTTCCGGGTCCTTGAAAATGCCGAAGCCGTCGGTGACGAAGATGGGCGCGTCGATAATCTGGGCCAGGGTGTTTTTGTCATATTTGCCCTCCACCACCAGGGCCTCCTGAATCTTGATTTTATCCATTCCGGGCCACTCCTGCCTCCGTCCGTAGTGGCCGCGGACCTCCGCGGCCATAAACTCCGAAACAGCGCTTCGCGCCATGGCCGCACAGGTGCGCGGCCACTACGGGCTAACCATTCCGGGACTCTCCCGCCAGCTCCAGCACCAGGAATTCCAGCACCCGGGCCGGTTCGTCGTAGGAGGTTTTCAGCCGTTCATCCGCCTCCAGGCAGAGCTCCACCGCCCGGGCGCAGAAGCGCTCAGACAGGCGCCGGACGCTCTCCATGGTCTTCTGGGCGGGGTAGCTGTTGATGCCGCAGAGCTTCATCAGATCGGCCTGCTGCTTGCCGCCCTCCAAAAGCCGTTTGGCTGCCAAAAGGCGGCGAAACTGCCCGCCCATAGCGCCGAGGATGCGCACCGGCTCCTCCTGCTTTTGCAGAAGGGTGCGGAGGGTTTGCAGGGCGATCTCATAGCGTCCCTGGGTGATTGCGTCGGTGATGGCGAACACGTCCGCCTCCAAAACCGGCTCCACCAGCAGGTCGATGTGGTCCCGGGTGACGGTTTCCTCCTCCACGTAGGCCGCCAGTTTCCCGATCTCCGAAAGCAGGGTCGTCATGGCGCCCCCGGTGCGGTGAATCAGATATTGTGCGTCATCTACGGTGATCCGTTTGCCCTGCTTTTTCAGGTGGCGGCCCACCCAGGTGATCAGCTCCCGGTCGGAGGGCTGGGTGAATTCCACCACCGTGGCCTTGTCAAAGACCTCGGCCAGGGCTTTTTTCCGCCGGTCGATCTTGAATTCCACGGTCTCATAGACCAAAACCACGGTGCAGTAGTCGGGAATGTCCGAGAAGAATTTGGCGTAGGCGGCGCCGTCCTCGCCCAGGGCAAAAAAGTTCACGTCGTCGATCTGGACCATGGAGCGCTGGGCCATCATGGGCAGGGCCTCGATGCTGTCCAGCACCCCCTGCAGGCTGATGGTCTCCGGGCCGAAGCGGTGATAGTTGAAGGCCTCGGCGAAGTCCTCCACCAAAAGCTTGTGGAGGCTGTCCAAATAATAGCGCCGCAGATAGGCCTCCTCGCCGTGGAAGACGTAGAGCCGGGCGGGACTGTTCAGCTTGAGATCGGATTTGAGCCGATCCAGATTGTTGTCGGCCATGGCAGTTCCTTTCGTAGGGGCCGGCGTCCCCGACGGCCCGCAGGTATCAGATAACGGTACGTTCGGGGCGTCGCGGACGCCGCCCCCTACAGCGCTAATGAACAGACAGTTCCAGGTCGCCGCATTCGTCGGTGCGGTAGACCTGCGCTCCGCAGGCCGCGAAGCGATCCAGGGCCTCCGGGCTGGGCAGGCCGTAATTGTTCCGGCCCACGCTGACGAAAACGGTGCAGGGCCGAAGCGTCTCCAGCAGGGCCTGGGTGGAGGAGCCCTTGGAGCCGTGATGGCCCGCCACATAGAGCTCCACCGGCGGCAGGACTTCCCGTTCCAGCAGGGCGTATTCCGCTCCCGCGTCCAGGTCGCCGGTGACAAGCATATCATATTCTCCCACGGAATACAAGACGCAAACGCAGGCGGCGTTGTCCGTCCGGTCGGAGACCGGGGCAAAGAGCCGGAGCTGTCCGCCGGAGAAGGGGAGGGTCCGGTTTTCCGTCACGTAGCACAGCGCCGCCCCGGAGGTCAGCGCGGCGGCTTCGATCTCGGCCCGGTTTTCCGGGTCGGCCTCCGCGTCCGGCAGATAGACGGCTTCCACCGGCATCAGGGAGAGCAGGGTCGCCGCGCCGCTGACGTGATCCCGGTCATAGTGGGTGAGGATCAGGGCGTCGATCCGATCCGCGCCCTTTTCCCGGAGCCAGGCGGCGGCGTCGCTGCCCGCCGTCTCGCCCCCAGAGCCGCCGCAGTCGATGACGGCGGTGAAGGAATCGGTCCTGGCGCAGACGCACTGGCCCTGGCCCACGTCCAGAGCCGCCAGAGTGAAGCCGGCGGAGGCGGCCTCCCAGCGCTGGAAGCCTACCGCGACTGCCAGGGCCGCCAGCAGGGAGAGCAGGGGCAGGCCCAGACGCTTTTCCCGGAGAGACAGCGCCAGCAAAATCAAAAAAAAGGCAAAGATAAGAAAGCTCAGGCCGTAGGCGTCCACGTAGAGCAGGCTGCCGGGGAGTCGGGCCACGGTCCGGCACACCAGAAAAAAGAAGCGCGCAGCCAGGGCCAACAGGCCTCCGGCCAGGGCGCCCAGCTCTGTCCAAATCAAGCCCAGACCCAGCACAAGCAGGCTGCCGCAGAGGCAGAGGGCGGCGGGGAAGAGGACCAGCAGATTGGTCAGCACCCCATAGACCGGCAGGCTGCCGAAGACCGCCGCAGAGATGGGGACGGTAAAGATCAGCGCCCCCAGGGAGGCGGAGATCGACACAAAGAATCCCCGGACCAGCCGCCGCAGAAGCCGCAGAAGGAAGTCCCGTAGCCGATCCGGCAGCCGCTTCAGGCCGCTCCAACGCGGCAGCCGCCGAAGCAGCGGCAGAGAATCAAAATAATCCAGGAGCAGGGGCGTCACCAGCAGCAGCCCGGCTACCGCGGCAAAGGAGAGCTGGAAGCTCAGATTGGCCACAGCCCAGGGATTTTCCAGCAGGAGAACCAGCCCCGCCAGGGCCAGAGAGCTGGGCGGATCGTTCTCCTCTCCCACGATGGGCGCCAGCAGCAGGGGAACCAGCATCAGAGCGGCCCGGGCCACCGAGGGAGAGGCGCCGGTCATCAGCACGTAAAGTCCCAGCAGGGGGATGCCCAGCAGGGAGCTGAGCCGCCCCCGGCCCGCCAGCAGCCACAGAACCGCCACCAGCATGGACACATGGAGTCCGGATACCGCCAGAACGTGAGAGGCTCCCGCTGCCGACAGGTCGTTCCGGTCCGCCTCGGTCAGGCCGCCGCGGTCTCCCGTCAGCATGGCCCGGGGCAACCCGGCGGCGTCGGCGGGAATCAGCTCCGCCAGCCGCAGCGAGATTCGGCGGCTGAGCCGGGCGGGAAGATAACGCGGCGGACTTCCGCCCGCTGCGGTGGCCTCCACCCGGCCGGAGCCGGTGAGCAGGATGCCCTTGGCCTGGAGGTCCAGGCGGGTCTCGCCCGCCTTTGTGCGGTCCGCCCGGCGGAGGGTGAAGGAGCCGGCGATCCGGTCTCCCGGCTCCAGCTCCGGCAGCTCCCCGTAGAGGTAGAACCGGGTCTTGATCCGCCGCCCCTCCACAATCGCCCAGCCGTCCGCCCGGAAGCCGTAATCGGTCCGTACCGGGTAATCGCTGAGCTCTGCTTCCAGCCGCTGGTACTTTCCCTCTGCGGCCAGAGCAGGGGAGAGGCGCAGGGCGTCATAGCCCCAGCACCAGAGCAAAGCGGCGGCAAAGCCCAACGCAAGGGCGCACGCGGCGCGCCGCCCGCAGCCGTTCCCCGCGGGTGAGGGCGCCCTGGCAGGGGACGCGCTTCCTCCCGCGGAAGGGATGGTCCCGGGATGCCGCGAACCCCGCCGCCAAAAGCGACGGAGGAGCACCCAGACGGCGCACAGTATCCCAATCCCAGCGGCCCAGGGGCGCCAGTCCTCCTGCAGGAGATAGACCGAAAGAAGGCAGGCCCCGCAAAAGCCAATGGAAAACCACATCAGCCTGCGCATAGCCCGCCTCCGTTTCTGATCCGATGAGCCTGACGAAGAATTATGGAGCGTCAGTTAAAGCTCCCGAAATCCTTTCCGGCCAGCACGTGGAAGTGCAGGTGCTGGACAGTCTGGCCCGCCTTGGCGCCGCAATTGGTCACTACCCGGTAGTTGTCGGCAAAGCCCAACACCCGGGAGAGCATGGCGATCACCGCGTAAATGTGACCCACGGTCATGGCGTCGGCTTCGGTGATGTCGGCTGCGCAGGCCAGGTGCTTCTTGGGGATCACCAGGAAATGGGTGGGGGCCAGAGGCGACTTGTCGAAGAAAGCGAAGCAGAGCCCGTCTTCATAGACCCGCTTGGAGGGGACTTCCCCGTCCACGATCTTGCAGAATACGCATTCGTTCATTTTGGTTCCTCCTATCAAACTAACTCAGGCAGTTTTTCCAATTCTTCTTTTAACGCGTTCATATCCTTGCAGCCGCCCATGGCGGAGTCGGGCTTGCCGCCGCCGCTGCCGCCGCATGCTGTCAGGATGGTTTTTACCAACGCGCCGGCCTTGACGCCCTGCTTGACGGCCTCGGCGCCGCAAACAGCCAGCACGGAGATTTTTCCTTCATGTTCGGAGGCCAGGACGGCGACCACCTGGGGGTCTCTGTCCCGGAGCAGATCGCCGAACTTCCGCAGGTCGGGCACGTCCATGCCCTCCCGGATGGCGCTCAGCACATGCAAACCCTTTACCTCCCGGGCATTCGCCAGGAGCTGCTGCAGCTCGCCGGAGAGGAGCTTGTCCTTCATGGCTTCCATCTGCTGGCGGAGCTCCTTGAGCTCGTTCACAGTGGACTCGGCCTTGCGGATCAGCTCGCCGGGGCTGGTTTTCAAAACCTCGGCGGCCTGCAGGACGGTGCTCTGGAAGCGGTCAATCTCCTCCAGCAGGGCGGGGCCGGTAACGGCCTCGATCCGGCGGACGCCGGAGGCCACGGAGCCCTCGGAGATGATGCGGAACAGGCCCGCCTTGGCGGTATTGTCCAGATGGGTGCCGCCGCAGAACTCCAGGGAGGGACCCATCTTTACCACCCGGACCACGTCGCCGTATTTCTCGCCGAAGAGGGCGGTGGCGCCCAGCTTCTGGGCCTCGGCAATGGGCAGAACCATGGTTTCCACCGGATAGCCTGCCAGAATCATCTCCGTGACCTTGCGGCTGACCTGGGCCAGCTCCTCCGGCGTCATGGCGGAGAAGTGGGTGAAGTCGAAGCGCAGGTGATCGGGCTCCACCAGAGAGCCCGCCTGGTGGCAGTGGTTGCCCAGCACGGCTTCCAGCGCCGACTGGAGCAAGTGGGTGGCGGAGTGGGCCCGGCGGATGGCCTGGCGGCGCTCCGTACAGATTTTGGCGTGAACCGGGTCGTCGGTCTTGATCTCCCCGCTGACCAGACGGCCGTGGTGGAGATACTTGCCGCCCTTGTCCTTCAGGACGTTGCGGACCTCGAAAACGGAGCCGCCAGCGGTGATGGTGCCGTGGTCGGCCACCTGGCCGCCCATTTCGGCGTAGAAGGGGGTCTTGTCCAGCACCAGAATGCCGTCCTCGCCTCCGGCGATGGCGCCGGAGACTTCTCCGTCTACCACCACGGCCAGGACCTTTGCCTCGTCCTCGTCCTTCTCATAGCCGGTGAAGACGGTGGGGGTGTTGTCCAGCCCCAGCTCGATGCCCTCCCAAGCCAGGTCGCCCAGCTTCTTCCGGGCCTCTCTGGCCCGGACCTTCTGCTCCTGGAGCAGCTTCCGGAAGCCCTCCTGATCCACGCTCATGCCGGCCTCCTCGGCCATATCCAGGGTGAGATCCAGGGGGAAGCCGTAGGTGTCGGAGAGCTTGAAGGCGTCCTCGCCGGAGAAGACGGTTTCGCCCGCGGCCTTGTGGGCCTCCAGCATTTCGGAGAAGATTTTCAGGCCCCCGTCCAGGGTAGCCAGGAAGCTCTCCTCCTCGGACTTGATGACCTTGGTGATAAAGCTCTGCCGCTCCCGCAGATAGGGATAGTGGCCCTCGTTCTCGTGGACCACGGTGTCCACCACGTCGAAGAGGAAGGGCTTGCCCACGCCAAGGAGCTTGCCGTGGCGGGCGGCCCGGCGGAGCAGGCGGCGGAGCACGTAGCCCCGGCCCTCGTTGGAGGGCAGCACGCCGTCGGCAATCATAAAGACGGCGGAGCGGATGTGGTCGGTGATGACCCGCAGGCTGACGTCGATCTTGTGGCTCTGGCCGTATCGGGCGCCGGTGAGCTCCGTGACCTTGCGGGTGATATTCATGACGGTATCCACGTCAAAGAGGGAGTCCACGTCCTGGCAGGCCACAGCCAGACGCTCGAGGCCCATGCCGGTGTCGATGTTCTTCTGGGCCAGGTCGGAGTAATTGCCGTGTCCGTCGTTGTCAAACTGGGAGAAGACGTTGTTCCAGATTTCCACGTAGCGGTCGCAGTCGCAGCCCACGGTGCACTCGGGCCTGCCGCAGCCGTACTTCTCGCCCCGGTCGTAGTAAATCTCGGAGCAGGGGCCGCAGGGGCCGGAGCCGTGCTCCCAGAAGTTGTCGGCCTTGCCGAAGCGGTAGATCCGCTCCGCGGGAATGCCCTCCTGCTTGTTCCAGATCTCAAAGGCCTCTTCGTCGTTCTCATAGATGGAGGGGTAGAGGCGGTCGGCCTCCAGGCCGCAGACCTGGGTGAGGAATTCCCAGCTCCAGTGGATGGCCTCCTTCTTGAAGTAGTCGCCGAAGGAGAAATTGCCCAGCATTTCAAAATAGGTGCCGTGGCGTCCGTCCTTGCCCACGTTCTCGATGTCGCCGGTGCGGATGCACTTCTGGCAGGTGCAGACCCGGCGGCGGGGGGGCTCCGCCTCGCCCTTGAAGAAGGGCTTCATGGGAGCCATGCCGGAGTTGATGAGCAGCAGGCTCTTGTCGTTTTGGGGAATCAGGGAGAAGGAGGGCAGCCGCAGATGCCCCTTGCTTTCAAAATAGGAGAGAAACATCTCCCGAAGTTCGTTCAGGCCGTGATAGGTTGACATTGGGACCTCCGATGATGAAAAACAGATGTGTTCTCCGAGGCCGGGAGAAAGGGCCGGAATAGACCGAAGGGGAAAACCGGAATTCCGAAACCGGAATGAAAAACACTCCGCCCATCGAAAGGGGCGAAGTGAACGATGAACCATCCGAAACTGGTCACACTGCTCTGTAACGGGAGCGCCCGTCCCGCCCCATGCGGGCTGTCTGGAAGTGGGCGAGCGGGCACCGTGACGCCGGAGCAGCCACGCACGTTCCGTTTCCGCAGCGTGTTCGAAACCGAATTAATTATTCATGATTATACTCGCCTGCACATACCCATTATAGGGATAATTATCGGTGTTGTCAACTGTTTTTTTGGACGACGGGAGACAGGTTTTTTTACAAAAACTGCAAAAATGACAGGCAAATTTTGCACAATTTGTGGTTGCGCCGAAGGCGGGAAAAAAGTATAATTGGGATAAAGTGTGGGATGCGGCCTTTTTGCGCCCCTGTCGTTTTGAATCCGAAACATAGGAGGGAAAGAACATGAAGAAGATGAAACGTCTGGCGGCCTGGGTCCTCTGCCTGGCCCTGCTCTGCTCCCTGCTGCCCCAGGTGAGTCTGACGGCCCATGCCGAAACCTTGTCCGGCACCTGCGGGGCCGAGGGCGACGGCAGCAATCTGACCTGGACTCTGGACCTGGACACCGGCCTGCTGACCATCGAGGGCAGCGGCCGGATGAGAGATTATACTAATGTGGAGGATACGCCTTGGTATTGGTATGGTGTTAACGGTGATATTACCCGCATCCTGCTTCAACCAGGCGTGACGAGCATCGGAGACTTTGCGTTCATATACTGTAGAGGCATGACGAGCGTGACGATTCCGGACAGCGTGACGAGCATTGGCAACTGGGCGTTTTACGGCTGCGATGCCCTGACTGGCGTGACGATTCCGGACGGTGTAATGAGCATCGGAGACAATGCGTTCGCTTGGTGCAAAGTGACGAGCGTGACGATTCCGGACAGTGTGACGAGCATCGGTAACCAGGCGTTCTATCACTGCAGTCTTTTGAAGCGCGTGACGATCCCGGACCGAGTGACCAATATTGGTGATGAGACGTTCTATGGATGTTCATCCCTGGTGAGTGCAACGATTGGCAACAGTGTGACGAGCATCGGTGACCATGCGTTTTTCGCCTGCACCAACTTAACGAGCCTGATAATTGGCAATAGCGTGACAAGTATTGGTGACTCAGCGTTCGGAAGGTGTAGATACCTTCCCAGCGTGACAATTCCGGAAAGTGTAACGAGCATCGGAGAATCTGCGTTCTACTACTGCGGAACTCTGACGAGCGTGACGATTCCGAAAAACGTGACAAGCATCGGCAACTGTGCGTTCTGCTGCTGCGAGTCGCTAACGGCCGTCCAGGTTGCGTCTGACAATCCGAACTACATCAGCTTGAATGGTGTGCTGTTTGACATATCCAAAACCAATCTTTTCCAGTACCCTGCCAAAAAGACAGAGACTTCTTATGAGATTCCGGAAAGTGTAACGAGCATCGGAGACTATGCGTTCAACTACTGCAGCGCTCTGATGAGCGTGACAATTCCGGACAGCGTGACGAGCATTGGCAGCATGGCGTTTTACAGATGCGATGCCCTGACTGGCGTGACGATTCCGGACGGTGTAATGAGCATCGGAGACTATGCGTTCGCTTGGTGCGGCATGACGAGCGTGACGATTCCGGACAGCGTGATTAGCATCGGTCAAGATGCCTTTATCGGAACGGCCTACGTCAACGACGAAAGCAACTGGGAAAACGGCCTGCTCTATAACGGAAGATGGCTGCTGCGGGCAAAGTCTAACGTCCAGACGGCGGAGATCCGGCAAGGCACGGAGAAAATGGCGAAGGGCGCTTTCGCGGACTGCCTTTCTCTGCGCAGCGTAACGATTTCGACCGGAGTGTCGGAAATCAGTGGCGACGCATTTAACAATTGTAGCGCCTTGAATGAAGTAACGATTCCGGCGGGTTTAACGACGATCGGCAGCAGAGCGTTTTACGGATGCGAATCTCTGACCGGGATCACACTTCCGGAGAGTGTGACAGAGATCAAAAATAAAGCTTTCGATAGCTGCACTGCCTTGGAGGCCGTTTCGATCCCGGAAGCGGTGACGACCATCGGCACCTATGCGTTTTACAATTGCTCGGCAATGTCCCGTATCGTCATTCCTGCCAGCGTGACAGACATCGGGCCTATGGCGTTTGGCTATGGCTTCGCAGGAAAAGTGGATGGCTTCACGATTTGCGGCTATCCCGAAACCGCCGCCCAGACTTATGCGGAGGACAACGGCTTTGACTTTGTGGATCTGAGCGAAACGCCCAACGTCGTCTCCGGCGTCTGCGGCGCGGAGGGGGACGGCAGCAACCTGACCTGGACCCTGAACATCGACACCGGCCTGCTGACCATCGAGGGCAGCGGCGCAATGGAGGAGTATTTTGGGGGCCAGACACCGTGGGATGACCACCGTAATGCGATCACAGCGGTTTACCTGTCGGAGGGCGTGACGAACATCGGCGATTACGCTTTTTGGGTTTGCTGGAACTTGACAAGCGTAACGATCCCCAGCAGCGTGACGAACATCGGCGATTACGCTTTTGAGTATTGCTGGAACCTGACCGCAATCAACGTTGCACCCGGAAATCCGAATTACAGCAGCCTCGGCGGCGTACTGTTTGACCGGGAGCGGACCACGCTGCTGGAGTACCCGGAAGGAAAACAGAATCATGCCTACGCGATTCCGGCAGGCGTGACAGCCATCGGCGACTTTGCGTTTTCCGAATGCCGGGCCCTCCAACGAGTGGTGATTCCGGAGGGCGTGACCGTGATCGGCGAAAGAGCATTCGATGAATGTGGCGAGTTGACCAAGGTGACGCTGCCCACCAGCCTGACCGACGTAGGCAGAGAAGCGTTCATGGCTACCGGCCTGGAACGCGTGACGATTCCGACCGGCGTGACGAACATCGGAGAAAAGGCATTTGGCTATCAAGACTGGTCGACCCAGGTGGAAAACTTCACAATTTACGGTTTCGCGGGCACTGCCGCTCAGAGCTACGCAGCGGCGAACGATTTTCTCTTTGTGGATTTGGAGGAAGAACCCCAGGAGCCGCGGATTGTCTCCGGCGTCTGCGGCGCCGAGGGAGACGGCAGCAACCTGACCTGGACCCTGGACCTGGACACGGGAGTGCTGACTGTCGAAGGCAGCGGCGCGATGCGGGATTATGGGTACTACGGTGACCCCGAGGACGATGTCGCTCCGTGGTATGAGTACAGAGACGCGATCCTGGCTGTCAACCTGCCGAACGGACTGGTGAACCTGGGGGAGCACGCTTTCGTGGAATGCGGATTTTTGACGAGCGTGAGGATTCCGGACAGCGTGACTTACATCGGGAACAGTGCGTTCGATTGCTGCGGATCTCTGCTTGCCGTGGACATTCCGGATAGCGTAGCCTATATTGGAATGCACGCATTCTGGGGCTGCGCGTCCTTGGCCGAAGTAACGATTCCGGACATGGTTGATACCATCGGAGACGGGGCGTTTACCTGTTGTGAATCTCTGGAACGTGTAACGATTGGGAACGGTGTGACCAGCATCGGCAGGTGGGTATTCGAGGGTTGCCCCGCGCTGACGGCGATCCACGTCGATTCCGGGAACCCAAAATACAGCAGCCTTGACGGTGTGCTGTTTGACAAAAACCAGACCTTGCTGATTCAGTATCCCCGCGGAAAGCAGGATGCTTCCTATGCAATTCCGGAAAGTGTGACCTACATTGGTGAATCCGCGTTTGAATCCTGCTGCTGCCTGACCAGCGTGACGATTCCGGACAGCGTGATGACCATCGGATGGTCCGCGTTCGATAGCTGCGCCGCCTTGACCGGCGTAAAGATCGGCAGCGGCGTGAACGTCATCGATGACTATGCGTTCCTGGACTGCGTCGCGCTGGCAGCGGTAACGATCCCGGAGAGCGTGAGCTGCATCGGCTATAAGGCCTTTGACAGAACAGCCTATGCCAATGACGAGAGCAACTGGGAAAACGGCCTGCTTTATAACGGGAGATGGCTGTTGCAGGCAAAGAGCCGCATCCAGACGGCGGAAATCCGGCAGGGCACGGAGAAAATGGCGGATGGCGCATTCCAATTCTGCCGTTCTCTGTGCAGCGTTACGATACCGGCCGGCATAGAGCAAGTCGGCGAGTGGGCATTCGGTTATTGTACAGCCCTGACTGCTGTGACGATTCCGGCCGGCGTGACTGCTATCGGCAAATACGCATTTAGCGACTGCAGCAATTTGACCAGCGTTATGATCGAGAACCCGACCTGTGTGATTGATTCTGGCTCCACTACCCTTGGCGTACCCGGTACGACCCACATCTGCGGGGCGGAGGGCTCCACGGCCCAAGTCTACGCGCAGAAATACGGATTCGCTTTCGGCCATGATTACGCAGCGGAAATAACCGCCACTTGCACCGAGCCGGGCACGAAGACCTCCACCTGCGTCTACTGCGGCGATACTTACACAGAGGAGATTGACGCCCTGGGCCATGATTACCAGGCTGTTGTAACGGAGCCCACCGGCACCGAGGGCGGCTACACCACCCATATCTGTACCCGCTGCGGCGACAGCTATGTGGACAGCTACACCGATCCTCTCGGGGAGAACTACACCGTCACCTTCTCTGTCCTGGGGGACGTGGACGTGATCGCGCCCATGGTCTGCAACTCCCTGACGGGCATCACCCTTCCCACCGCCGAGGGACCGGAGGGCTACCGCTTCCTGGGCTGGGTCGAGGAGGACTACAACAACGTCACGGAGCTGCCGGAAACCGTCCTCACCGGCGACTATACCGCAGCGGGCGACGTCACGCTGCTGGCGCTGTTCACCTACAACGACTACGGCGGAAATCCGCCCACGCTGACGCTGATGAACGTGGGCGACAGCTTCTCCGACGGGGACAAGATCGTCATCGTGGAATCCGGCGGGACCCACGGCCTGTATCACAAAGCCCATAATTACGCCTACGTCAGCGACTTTGATTTCACCGAGGACCCCGAGGCGATCCTGGCGGATGAGCTCAAGTATTTCAAAGTCACCCAGGTGGAGGGCGGCTGGTATCTCGGCGACGAGGTCAACGGCTGGCTCTACACTCCCGACAATCAGACAAACCTGACCATCCGTTACAACACCGCCTTTATGACGGCCTTTACGCTGACCACCTACGAGGGCCAT
>JAEEGL010145999.1_pt1 | contig 53083 bp, 47 predicted proteins | sample 9134231 | NCBI WGS metagenome assembly JAEEGL01 (sample SAMN16246548, study PRJNA631951) | gut metagenome | biome: gut microbiome; feature: rumen; material: fiber-attached | host: Bos | place: Iran: Karaj | collected 2018-10 | reverse complement strand
TTGGTGAGCACAAAAAATCGACAATTCGACAATTCGTGAGAAAAACGGTAATCCCGAATTAGAGAATTAGAGAATTCATGAGTACAAAAAATTCGACAATTCAACAATTCGTGAGAAAAACAATAATCCCGAATTAGAGAACCAACGGTCGACGGGCGAAGCGGAAGTCAATTAAAGAATTGGTGAGCACAAAAAATTCGACAATTCGACAATTCGTGAGAAAAACGGTAATCCCGAATTAGAGAATTAGAGAATTCATGAGCACATAAAAATTCGACAATTCAACAATTCGTGAGGAAAACGGTAATCCCGAATTAGAAATTAAGAAAATTGAAAAGTTTGAATATATGGAAGATTACATTTATAAAGACGAATCAAAGATCTTGCTTGGTTTAGCTATGCTCTTGCATCGTGAGTTAGGATGTGGATTTAAGGAAAAAGTTTACCAAGATGCATATGAAGTATTGCTTAAAGAAAACGAGATTCCTTATGAGCGGGAGAAACATATAAAACTGACCTATCATGGGGTGGAGTTGGAGCATGATTACTTCTATGATTTTCTATGTTATGGTAAAATAGGTGTAGAACTTAAGGCGAATGTTGATATTACAGGAGAGTATGAATCCCAAATTATCAATTATATTCATGTCGGTAATCACCGATTAGGTCTTTTACTCAATTTTGGAACAACAAGTCTTCAATACAAGTTTTTCCCAAATCGTCCCAACTATAAACTGAATCAAAAGTAAATATTAATCCCTAATTTTAGAGTATGAACGAAGTTAAATATTAACACAATTGAAAAAATGATAATATTCAAAGAACAGTATCTGAACAGTACAAGAATTCGTGAGATGAAGAAGTCCCGAATTAGAGAATTAGAGAATTGGTGAGCACAGAATAATTCGACAATTCGATAATTCGTGAGAAAAAAGTAATCCCGAATTAGAGAATTGGTGAGCACAAGAAAAATTCTTGAATTCGAAAATTCGTGAGAAAAATAATCCCGAATTAGAGAATTAAAGAATTGGTGAACACCAAAAAATTCGACAATTCGATAATTCGTGAGAAAAACAGAATCAGAGAATTCCTGGGCACACAAAAATTCGATAATTCGTGAGAAAAAGATAATAACAAAACGAGTAATAATTGAAAAATCATGAGAAAAATTCTTTTAGCGGCTTTGGCCCTGACAGTCGTCGCACCATACATCATGGCGCAGGGCATCCTTGACAGTCTTGAGGTGGTCTATGACAAGATCATGGAAGGAGAAAGTGTGGAACAAGTGACAGTGAAGCAAGACAACCAGCCCCAGCAGCACCGCATCCTGCTCATCGGCGACTCCATGCTCGACGGAGTAGGAAGACGCTTCAACGACTATGCCGCAGCCAACGGACATACACTGTTCACATCCATCTGGTATGGCTCCACCACCAAGAGTTGGGCATATACCACCGAACTCCCCCGACTGATGAAAAAGGTAGACCCCACCTTTGTCATCGTATGCTTAGGGACCAATGACCTCGGCTACCACGACATCACAGCACGCTCTGAGGCAGTACAGGAAATCATGCGTGAGATAGGCAACGTGCCCTTCGTGTGGATAGGTCCGGTGACGCTGCGCAGCATCAGCCGAGACCCCGGCATTGTCAACATGATCAGGCAGAACGTGGGCACGACGAGGTTCTACGACAGTTATGACCTGCGCATCTCACGCGGTCCCGACGGCATCCATCCCACCTTCCAGGCAGCAGCCCTTTGGGTAGACGGCATCGCCCATTGGATGAGCAGTCCCGAAACCGATTACCCCATCAAGATGGATGTGCCCCGTGCAAGCGTACCTTTCAAGAACTACGAGACACACCGCACAAGTTATAAAGGAAAAAAGAAATGAGGCCAAAGCCTCATTTCTTTTTTTGGGTGATAAAGGATAAAAGTTTGATGGCAAGTTTTCAATCTTCAATCTTCAATCTTCAATTTACCATAATCACTCCACCCATCGGTTGGAGGGTCACCTTGGCACGTCCCTTCTTGTCCACCTTGAGTGTGCGTACCTCAGGCTCCGGCAGGGCATTCTCTGCCTTGGCGGCCGGGCGGTCGGTGTAATAAGTCACTGTCTGTCCAGCCAACATGGGCAGGTCGAGGGTGAGCGTCATTGTCTCCTTGGTGCCGTTGAGTCCTCCCACATACCAGGTATCGCCATGGCGGCGGGCAATGATGGCATAACGAGTGGGATAGCCATCGATAAAACGTGTCTCATCCCATGTGGTGGGCATCTTACGGAGGAAGTCCAGTTCAAACTGAGGCAGTTCGCTGAGGTTGTTGGGCTGCATCGCCACGCAGTTGACCGCCGTCTGGATGACGATGCCCGATGCCATCTCGAACGTGTCGGACGTGCGGCGGTAGTTGCGGCTTTTGTTGTCACGGCTCATGCGGCGGTTCATGATGACGCCGCCCCAGTCGAGTGTTCCCACGGCATTGCGTGAGAAGGGGTGCATGGTGAGTTCGAAACCCTCCGTATCACAATGGCTCTGCGAGAAATACACGTTCTCGGATGCCAATGCCGCCTCGCTCGCCACATAGTTGGGATACATGCGCTCCCATCCTCTCGGGATGGTGCAACCGTGGAAGACCACCTGCAGCCCATAGCGGTTGGCGTCGGCAAGGATGTCCTCATAGAGGCGCATCGTCTCCTGTTTGTCGCTGCCGAAGAAATCCACCTTGATGCCAGCCACGCCAATGCTCTTGAGCCAACTCATCTCGCGCTCCCGGGCATAGGAAGTGGACATGCAGTCGCGGGGTGTCTGCGGAGCATCGTTCCAAAAACCGTTGGAGTTGTACCACAGCATGAGCCGCACGCCCTTTGACTGAGCATAGCGCGACAGTTCGGCGATGCGCTCCCGACCGATGTTCTGGTCCCACCAGTTGTCCACCAGGCAGAACTCAAAGCCCATCTCTGAGGCAAGGTCGATGAACTGCACCTGGTCGTCGTAATTGATGGAATTGTCCTGCCAGATGAGCCAACTCCAGGTGTAACATCCTGGGTTGAATGGTTGGGTGGGTTGATAAAGCGGTTCCACCACGTCATAGGGAATGGTGGTCTCGACGATGGGCTGCAAAGTCTTGCCGATGGTGATGGTGCGCCAGGGAGTGCTGCCCGGAAGTGGGATGCCTGGTGAGGCACTGCCGATGCCGTTCCATTCACCTTGCTCGGGGAAGGCGATCGTATAGCCTTTCTGCGGGTCGTAGTCGCTCAGGCGCGAACCACAGTAGGCACTCGACACACCCGTCTCGCTCACCAGTGCCCATCCGTCGCTGCCGAGACGGAAAAGGCAGGGGAAGGTATAGCCCAGACCGAAACGTGACTTCTCCGTCATGGGAACGTCTGCACGGTAGTCCTCCTCATAGGAGGGTTTGGTGCGCTCCCACCCCGTCATCGGACCTATCTGGGGACAGAGGAAGGTGGTGGTGCCATCGGGGAAGCGGAAAGAGGTTGTCTCACGCTGGATAATGGCGCACTTGGGGTTGTCTCCCTTGGGACGGGGGATGGTGTAGCGGAACGCCACGTCATTGTCAGACACAAGGAAAGTGACGACCATCTCCCGATCCTCTCGGTTCTTCAGCCTGACATCCATCTGATGGGCCTTGTAACGGATATGCGATGCCTTGACCTGCGGCATGGTGTAGTCTTTCTCCACATCCTTGCTGTCGGTACCGACCACACGCATATCCGTGCTGAAATCGCCTATATCGGCCACCAATCCCAACGAGGACTCCAGAATAAAAGGTTTCCCGTCGTAGGTCACGGAATAGCAAGGTGAGGTCTTGCCGGGTTGGGCAGCGACCACCACCTCCACCCGTCCGTCGGGAGATTTCACTCTCGCATCTGTCATCTGGTTGGCATCTTGTGCTACTGCGCCGCATATTGCTGCCAGCGACATCACTGTGGTCAAAAACAATATTTTCTTCATGATTATAGGTGTTTGTTTTTGCAAAAATACATATTATTATTGAGAAAAGCGTCACTAAACACTGACAAAATCATCCTATTTTGAGAAACACTTCATCATCGAATCAATATTTCTCAAACTACTTCCTATCGCTTGCGATAGTCTTTCGGCGAAATGCCTTTTTTTCGCGAGAAGAACTTACTGAACGACGAGAAGTCGGCGAAGTGGAGGCGCTCGGCTATCTGGGAGATGCTGAGTGAGGTGGTGCGCAGGAGATAGGATGCTTCCATCAACAGGTGCTGGTTGATGTAATCGATGACTGTGCGACCTGTGACTTGTCGGACAACCCGAGACAGATATACCGTCGAGATGTTGAGGGCAGAGGCATAGAAGGCGATGTCGTGATGCTCGGCGAAATGCCGGGGCAGCAGACGGATGAAGCCGAGAAAAATTTCTTCGACACGCTGTGACACCTGGCGCTGGCTGATAACCTTCGTCTGTACGCTCTGAACATCGAGCAGGAAGACAGCATAGAGCATCTGCAGAATTTTGGTTTTGTAGATGTGGTCGGAGTGGAGATAGCCCACTATCTCGCGCATCTTTTCCTCCATCCGTCTGGCATCCTCGTCAGGCAAGGATATCTTGGGTTCATGCAATTGTAAAATGGGTGCGTATGCTATGTTGACAAGGTCATGGACGGTGGGCGACTCGATGGTGACGTGTTCGTCGGCCAGAAGACAAATGCCCCGATAGTCTTCTGATGCTGCCAGGATGGTCACCTCCAATCCGGGCGAATAGATGTAGAGGTCATTGGGCTGAAGGGTCAGTTCCCGTCCGCTATATACAATAGTCAGCCACCCCTTAATGACGAGCGTAAAGGTGTAGGCTGCCATATATCCTTGCGTCATGTTGGCACGAAAGGTAATGGCAGCGTCGGTCTCTTGGCAATACATCCTACCATCCCAATGCTTGTAGGGAGGTTGGCCGAGCATCTTAATCCATGCTTCTTGCAAACTATACATATCGTGTGATGTGATGTTTGTGCCGACAAAGATACAAAGAATAAATGTGAGTTGTATCGTTTCAGACATTTTTTGTGTCGTTTCAGATTTGGATGATAAGGCAAAATGTTGTTTCTTTGCATAAAAATATGACTCGACATGAGTCCTATGAACGAAAATAATAAACAATCAATTAAAACGACAAAAAAGATTATGGACGCAAAGAAATCTATTGAGGCGCTGCAGTTCTTCGCAACAGGACTGACTGAAGGTGCATTGGTACACAAGTTGCAAGGTCAGATTTTCAAGGCACAGGGATTAGAGAAGTTAGGACAGAAATACATCGACCATTTCAATGAGGAGATGGGATGGGTGGAGAAGTTCGTTGAACGCATCCTCGACCTCGGTGGCGAAATCAAGTTCGACGGAGCCAAAGAACGCGCACTCATCTGCGACCCTGTAGAGTACATCAAGGCCGACCTCGATATTCAGAAGGCTGGAGTGGACCTGCTCTACAAATGCTGCGAAACACTGATTAACGACCCATCGACCTATGAGATTATGGTCGCATACTTGAAAGATGAGGAAGAAGACCTTTACTGGAGCCAGGGCGCACTGGAGTTAATTGAAAAGATTGGCCAGCAGAACTGGTTGTTCTCTCAGGTATAACAATTTGGTATTCTATATAAGATGCCCGTCCTTAGAGTTCTAAAACAAACTATTAATTATAATAATGAAAGAGCAAGTATTAAAGGCCATGCGCGAGGCAGGCAAGCCCGTCTCCGCAGGTGACGTGACCAAGACGCTGGGTGCCGACCGCAAGGAAGTGGACAAGGCTTTTGCCGAACTGAAAAAAGAGGGGGCCATCGTATCGCCAGTCCGCTGCAAGTGGGAGCCAGCCGCTAAATAGTTGAAATTAGGGGTAGAAGCATTCCGACATACTTCTACCTCTACTTTATTGACTATGAAAAAAACAACCCAACTTATTTATAACACAGCAATCTAACTACTTAAAACATTATGGAAATAAAAGCAATCCGCATGTTCGATGGCGGTTTCATGAACCAGCCGTTTGCCTTCGGCGGTGAAGAGGGCAAAGACAAGTTTGACGAGCAAATCATCTACCGCAGCAGTCTGCAAAACTTCCTCATCGACACTGGCAATGAGGTCATCCTCGTTGACACTGGCTTCAACACTGGGATGGCGGCACCTGCCAAGAAACTTGGCGCACCCCTCTATATGGGTGAGAAGGTGGCCGACTACATGGAGGCGTTGGCTGCCGCTGGCTACCAACCGGAGCAGGTGACGAAAATCCTCATCACCCACAAGCACCCTGACCACACGGCTGCCCTGCAGTATTTTCCCAATGCCAAGGTGTATATCTCTCCCGAGGATGCCGACGCGATGAAACTGCAAGGCGACAACATCGTCCGCGCTCAGTATGGCGAACCTTACAAGAACTTCCCCAATGCCCAACAGGTGGCTGATGGTATCTGGTTCATCGAAGCCAAGGGCCACACCAACGGCAACAGCATTATTATTGCCGAGAACGACGGTTTGTTCTATATGTTCCACGGCGATGTCACCTATTGTGATGCTGCCCTGAAAGCCAACAAACTGAGCATCGTCTTCGAGGACAAGGACGCTGCCCGCCAGACACTCGACCGTGTGCGTGAGTTCATCAAGGACAATCCCACCGTATATCTCTCCACCCACTGCCCTGAGGGATATGAGAACCTGGAGATGAAACGGGTGATGAAACTGTAATGGCAATGTCCGCTTGACAGAATAGAAAAACGCAAATTATAAACGAGAACAAAAGGATTACGATTATGAAGGTTTTGATACTACAAGCCTCGCCACGTGCGAATGGCAACACCGCCTGGATGGCGGAAGAATACAAGAAGGCTGCCGAGGCTGCTGGTCACGAGGTGACTCTGGTGAATGTGTCGAAAAAGAAAATTGCAGGTTGCTTGGCTTGCGAATACTGCCACAACAAGGGCAATGGTGCCTGCATCCAAAAAGATGACATGCAGGAAATCTACCCGTTGATGGCCGAAGCCGAGGCATTGGTGCTGGCTGCACCCATCTACTACTTCACCCTCTGCGCCCAGATTCAGGCGCCCATCCAGCGTATGTACTGTGTAAACAGTCCCGCCAAGGTGAAAAAGATGGCACTCCTGATGTCGTCATACTCCCCCGGGGTCTATGACGGGGCTACTGCTGAGTTCCGCGACATCTGCAACTATTGGAGTGTAGAGAATATGGGCGTGGTCACCGCCAAAGTGGACGAGCAGAAAACCGAGGAGACCAAACAAAAGGTCATCTCCTTGGCCAGCAAACTGTAGCACTATTCAAAAAGAATGACCGATTTGGATGTCCAAATCGGTCATTCTTTTTGATCATATAAGCAGATTCGCGGTTGATTCCCACCACGGAAACGCATTAAATCAGGTTATCCTTCTCGATATCCTTGAAGTAGCGGTAGGTGCCGACCTTCAACTCATCTGTGGCGGGCTCGTCGCAGACGATGATGCCGTGCTGGTGCATCTGCAGGGCGCTGATGGTCCACATATGGTTGACGCTTCCCTCGACGGCAGCCTGCAGGGCACGTGCCTTGTGGTGGCCGTTGACCAGAATCATCACCTCACGGGCGGCCATCACGGTACCCACACCCACGGTGAGCGCCAGTTTGGGCACCTTGTTGATATCGTTGTCGAAGAAGCGAGAGTTGGCAATGATGGTATCGGTGGTGAGGGTTTTCACGCGGGTCTTGGAAGACAGCGAGGAACCCGGCTCGTTGAAAGCGATGTGTCCGTCGGGACCGATGCCTCCGATAAACAGGTCGATGCCGCCAGCCTCGGCAATCATCTCCTCATAATGTGCGCACTCTGCTGCCAAATCCTCGGCATTGCCGTTGAGAATGTGGATGTTCTCTTTCGGGCAGTCGATATGGTCGAAGAGATTGCGTGCCATAAATGAGTGGTAACTCTCAGGATGGTCCTCGGGGAGGTTCACATACTCATCCATGTTGAAGGTGAGCACATTCTTGAAGGACACCCTACCCTCCTTGTTGGCCTTCACCAACTCAGCATACATACTCTCGGGTGACGAACCTGTGGGAAGACCCAGTACAAAAGGCTTCTCTGGTGTGGGATTGGCGGCATTGATACGGGCAATCACATGCTCGGCTGCCCATTTCGACATTTTCTTGTAGTCGCTCTCAATAATCAGTCTCATTGTCTTTTTGCTTTTATAAACGTTATTCTTATATAAATATGTATCAAAATAGCCTGTTATGATAACAAGTTGCAAAAATACTATTTTTGAAAAAAAAACAAGAAAAATGAAAAAATTTTTTTGGGAGGAAATGATGCAGCAACGAAAAATCAACCATTTGGAGACAGTGCAAATAAAAAGTCCTGACTCCCGTCAGGACTTTTTATTGAATGTTTCAGTAGTCTGTCTTATGTGTAGTTTTAATTCCTTGAAAAACGTTTGTGTTTGCGATGCAAAAGTAACACAAAAATTGATATAAATCAAAAAAGAATCACTTTTGAACGCAAAAAACAACGTAAACGTTTGCGTAACAGAAATGACACATCAGAAAAAATACATTATACAACAAATAAATTTTTTTGGATGAAAGGCAAAGGATTATGGCTTTAATTTATTACTTTTGCAAGATAATACAAATACATCAGAATGAAAGAATTTGTCATATCCGAGGCCAAGGCCGAAACCGCCATTCTTGTGGGACTTATCACCAAAGACCAAGACGAGGCGAAGACCAAGGAATATCTTGATGAACTTGAGTTTCTTGCCGACACTGCAGGTGCCGTCACCATCCGGCGTTTCACACAGCGCGTGGGCGGTCCAAGTGCTGTCACATACGTAGGAAAGGGAAAACTGGAGGAAATCCGCGACTTCATCCAGTCGGAGGAGGACGCGGAGCGCGAGGTGGGCATGGTCATCTTCGACGATGAACTGACCGCCAAGCAAATCCGCAACATCGAGTCGGTGCTCAAGGTGAAAATCCTCGACCGCACCTCACTCATCCTCGACATCTTCGCCATGAGGGCACAGACTGCCAACGCCAAGACGCAGGTGGAACTGGCTCAGTATAGATACATGCTTCCGCGCCTGCAACGGCTCTGGACACACCTTGAGCGCCAGGGCGGCGGTTCGGGATCCGGAGGCGGAAAAGGTTCGGTGGGACTCCGTGGACCTGGTGAGACACAGTTGGAGATGGACCGCCGTATCATCCTTCAGCGCATGACCCTGCTCAAACAGCGTCTCGCTGAGATCGACAAGCAGAAGACCACACAGCGCAAAAACCGTGGACGCCTCATCCGTGTCGCCCTCGTAGGCTATACCAATGTAGGAAAATCGACACTGATGAACCTGCTCTCCAAAAGTGAGGTCTTCGCTGAGAACAAACTCTTCGCCACCCTCGACACCACCGTCAGGAAAGTGGTGGTGGAAAACCTGCCCTTCCTGTTGGCCGACACGGTAGGATTCATCCGCAAACTCCCCACCGACCTGGTCGACTCATTCAAATCAACCCTCGACGAAACCCGCGAGGCCGACCTGCTGCTCCATGTGGTCGACATCTCACATCCCGACTTCGAGGAACAGATCAGCGTGGTGGAGAAAACGCTCGGCGAATTGGGCTGCAGCGACAAACCGTCGATGATCATCTTCAACAAGATAGACGCCTACCACTGGGTGGACAAGGAGCCTGACGACCTCACGCCACCTACCCGCGAGAACATCACCCTCGATGAACTGCGGCGCACCTGGATGGCGAAACTCGGCGACAACTGCCTCTTTATCTCCGCCAAGGAGAAGACCAACATTGAGGAGTTGCGCTCCACACTCTACATGCGCGTTAGGGAACTGCATGTGCAGAAATATCCCTACAACGACTTCCTCTACCCCAGCGAGGAGGAGGAATAGTTCATGGTTCATAGTTCATAGTTCATGGTTCATAGTTTTGGATGAGGATATCACGTCCATCCATGAGCAAATCATCATCCATGAGTAAATCATGAGTAAATAGAGTAATCATAATTCTTAATTCTTAATTCTTAATTCATAATTCCTAATTCTTAATTCTTAATGGAATACAGACCACTCACCCAAGAAGAGATTCGCATCCTCGAAAGCAGGGGATGCAAGGCACAGGACTGGGATCTCATCACTGTCGCACCCGAGTTCGACCCCTCTTTTGTGCGCAACACCTCATTCTATGGAGAGGTGCGCATCGGGGCCTTCAGAAAAGAGATAGAAGTCAGCAAAGGCTTTGTCAAGCACAGCGGCATCAAGAGCACCACCCTGCGCAACGTCACCATCGGTGACGACTGCCTCATCGAGAATATCGGCAACTTCATCAACAACTATACCATCGGCGACGAGTGCTACATCAGCAATGTCAACACCATCGAGACCACCGAGGGTGCCACCTTCGGAGAAGGCAACCTCATCTCCGTGCTCAACGAGGTGGGCGACGGCAACGTCATGCTCTTCGACGGACTCACCAGTCAACTCGCCGCCCTCATGGTGAACCACTACCGCGACAAGCAACTCATGAAGGCCATCCTCAACCTTATCCGTAAGGAGGTGGAGGCCAGCGTCCCCGACAGGGGTACCATCGGCAACCGCGTCAAGGTGATCAACACCGGTGAGGTCACCAACACCCACATCAATGATGACTGTGAGGTGAACGGAGCCTGCCGGCTGAGCGACTGCTCCATCAAGAGCATCCCGGAGGCCAGTGTATATATCGGTTCGGGCGTCATCTGCGAGAACTCCATCATCTACGACGGCAGTTCCATCCTCAACAGCGTGAAACTGGAGAACTGCTTCGTAGGCGAGGCATGCAAGATCACCAACGGGTTCGCTGCAGAGAACAGTATCTTCTTCGCCAACAGTTTCATGTCCAACGGAGAGGCGTGCGCCGCCTTCTGCGGACCGTTCTCTGCCAGCCACCACAAGAGTTCACTGCTCATCGGAGGCATGTACTCGTTCTACAACGCCGGTTCGTCGACCAACTTCAGCAACCATGCCTACAAGATGGGTCCCATGCACTACGGCATCCTCGAGCGTGGCGTGAAAACCGCCAGCGGTGCCTACATCCTCATGCCCGCACAGATTGGCACCTTCTCCGTGTGCTTCGGCAAACTGATGTACCATCCCGATACACGCAACCTGCCTTTCTCCTACCTCATCGCATACAGCGACACCATGTATCTCAACCCTGGGCGCAACCTCACCACCGTGGGCCTCTACCGCGACATCCGCAAATGGCCCAAGCGCGACAAACGCCCCACCAGCGGACAGAAGAGCATTGTCAACTTCGACTGGCTCAGTCCGTTCTCAGCAGGCGAGATCCTCGAAGGCAAGAAACTGCTGGAGAAACTCCGCGATGCCTCGGGTGAGAAAGTGTCTAACTACAACTATCATGAGTATGTCATCAAGGCCAACCACCTCAGACTCGGCATCGAACTCTACGATATGGCGCTGCGCATCTACATGGGCGCCGTGCTCAAGCGGCACCGCATCGAACTGCCCAAGAGTCCCATCGGAACAGGAAAATGGAACGACCTGGCAGGATTGCTGCTGCCCGAGACAGAAGAGAACCGACTGATCGAGGACATCAAAAACGGAACCATCGTCGACATCTACGACATTCTCGACCGTTTCAATGAACTCCATGAGAACTACTCCGAATACCGCTGGACATGGACCTACCGCATGATCCTCGACTACTACAACCTGGAAACCCTCACCGAGGAAGACGCTGAGCGCATCCACGAGGACTATATCATTGCAAGGCGCAAGTGGATTTCCGAGATACGCCTCGACGCTGAGAAGGAATACGCACTCGGTGACGTGGACCGCGAAGTGCTCGACAACTTCCTCAGCCAACTCGACCAAGAGATAGCATTTGAAAACGAAAACAAATACGAGTAAAATGAAAAAATTCCTCACTTTCTTCTGTGCGGCGCTCATGGCTCTCAGTGCCGGCGCCAAAGACTACAAGTATGTCACCGTGCCCGGTGACCTCAGTCAGACACGCATCTACACCCTCGACAACGGACTGAAGGTCTACCTCTCCGTCAATAAGGAGAAACCCCGTCTGCAAGCCAACATCGCCGTCAAGACCGGTTCCCGCAACGACCCGGCAGAGACCACCGGCCTTGCCCACTACCTGGAGCACCTCATGTTCAAGGGCACCAAGCAATTCGGTGTCTCCGATCCGGTTGCTGAGGCTCCCTATCTTGATGACATCGAGGCCCGCTATGAGGTCTACCGCACCCTCACCGACCCTGAGGCACGCAAGAAAGCCTACCATGAGATTGACAGCGTGTCGCAACTCGCTGCCAAGTACTTCATCCCCAACGAATACGACAAACTGATGTCTGCCATCGGCAGCGAGGGCACCAACGCCTTCACCAGCAACGATGTGACCTGCTATGTGGAGAACATCCCGTCGAACGAGATTGAGAACTGGGCAAAGGTGCAGTCCGACCGTTTCCAGAACATGGTCATCCGAGGTTTCCACACCGAACTGGAGGCCGTGTATGAGGAGAAGAACATCGGCATGGCACAGGACAACAGGAAAATCTGGGAGGCCCTCTATGCCAAGATGTTCCCCACACACCCCTACGGCACACAAACCACCATCGGTACGCAGGAACACCTGAAGAACCCCTCCATCACCAACATCAAGAACTACTTCAAGCGCTACTATGTGCCCAACAACGTGGCCATCTGCATGGCCGGAGACTTCGACCCCGATGAGGTGATCGCCATCATCGACAAATACTTCGGCTCATGGCGCAAGAGCGAGAATTTCTCCGCTCCTACGTTTGCTCCCCTCAAACCCATCACCTCACCTCAGGACACCACCGTCGTGGGCAAGGAGACGGAATACCTCATGATGGGTTGGCGTTTCGCCAAAGCCAACAGCGGACAGGGCGACACCCTCAACATCATCAGTTCGGTACTCTCCAACGGCAAGTGCGGACTCTTCGAGATCGACCTGGAGCAGAAAATGAAACTGATGGGCGCAGGAGCATTCACAGATGAGATGGCCGACTACAGTCCCTTCGTCCTCGTTGGCTACCCCAAAGCCGAGCAGTCGCTCGACGAGGTGCGCAACCTGCTTCTGGAGGAAATCGCCAAACTGAAGAGAGGTGAGTTCGATGACGACCTCATCCCAGCCGTGGTCAACAATGCCAAACTCAACTACTACCGTTCGCTGCAGAACAACAACAACCGGGCGAGCCAAATGGTCGACGCCTTCATCTGTGAGAAGAAATGGGAGGACGTGGCCAACTACATCGACCGCATCTCCAAGATTACCAAACAGGACGTGGTGAACTTCGCCAACAAGTATTTCAAGGACAACTACGTGTGCGTGTTCAAGCGCACCGGCACCGACTCCACACAGGTGAAGATCGACAAGCCCGAGATTACCGCCATCCCCACCAACCGCGACCTCAGCAGCCAGTTCCTCAACGAAATCAAGAACTCGTATGTCAAGCCCATCGACCCGCGCTTCCTCGACTTCAACAAGGACCTCGTCGTCTCCAACACCAGACGAGGCCTGCCCCTGCTCTACAAGCACAACGAGGAGGACGGGCTCTTCAACCTCACCTTCATGTATGACATAGGCGAGGAATACGACGTCAACCTCGGCTACGGTCCCTCCTACATGGACTACATCGGCACCGACAAGAAGAGCGTCAGCCAAATCAAGCAGGAATTCTACAAACTCGCCTGCAACTACTCCGTCAACGTCAACGGCTACTACACCACCATCAACCTCTCCGGCCTCGACGAGAACCTGCCCCAAGCCCTCGCCCTCCTCGAGGACTTCCTGCTCAACGCCAAGGCCGACAAGGAGTCGTGGGGACAACTTGTGGACCTCCTTGCCAAGAGCCGCGAGGACAACAAGAAGAACCAAAGCGCCAACTTCAGCGCCCTTCGCAACTACGCCACATATGGTGAATACAACCCGACACGCAACATCCTCAGCATCGCACAGCTCAGGGCAGCCGACCCTCAGAAATTCCTCGACCTCATTGCCGGACTGAACAAATATGTGCATACCGTGATGTACTACGGACCGAGGAGCCAAAAAGACCTCGACAACCTCATCTCCAAGGTGCACAAGACCTACAGGCCGCTGCTGGCCGCCCCTGCCGGCAAGGAGTACATGGAGCAGCCCACACCGATCAACGAGGTGCTCATCGCCCCATACGAGGCCAAGAACATCTACATGATACAGTATCACAACGAGGGCAAGCCCTTCAGCCTTGAGGAGGCGCCCATCAGGAGCATGTTCAACGAGTACTTCGGAGGCGGCATGAACACCATCGTCTTCCAGGAACTGCGTGAGAGCCGCGGACTGGCCTACAGCGCTGCCGCCAGTTATGTCGCTCCCTCACGCCTCAACCATCCTGAGAGTTACCTCACATACATCGTGTCGCAAAACGACAAGATGATGGACTGCATCAAGGTCTTCAACAGCATCCTCGACACCATCCCGCAGAGCGAGACCGCATTCGAGATTGCCAAGCAGAGCGCCATGAAGAGCCTGCAGACCGCCCGCACCACCAAGTTCAGTGTCCTCAACTCCTACTATTGGGCCAAGAAGAAGGGCTGGGACTTCGACCTCAATGAGCGCATCTACAAGGCTCTGCCATCGATGACCCTCCAAGACATTGTGAACTTCGAGAAGAAGAACATGGTGGGCAAGACCTACAAGTATGTCATCCTCGGCGACGAGAAAGAACTCGACATGGAGGCTCTGGGCAAGATCGGCCCCATCCGCCGACTCTCCACAAAAGACATCTTCGGATACTAAATCTCTAGAAAATCTAGAATATCTAGACCATCTAGAAAAAAATACTCCACCTTATAAAACCAAAAACTATTATGGCAAAAACACCTGAATTCAAGTATGCGCCCATGTTCCAGTTGGGCGAGGACAAAACCGAGTACCGCCTGCTCACACGCGAGGGTGTCAGCGTGGGCGACTTTGAGGGGCACCCCATCCTCAAAGTAAGCCGCGAGGCGCTCACCCTGTTGGCACAGCAGGCTTTCCATGACGTGGAGTTCATGCTGCGCCGTGAGCACAACCTGCAAGTGGCTGCCGCACTCAACGACCCGGAAGCCAGCGAAAACGACAGATATGTAGCCCTACAGTTCCTCCGCAATGCCGAGGTGGCCTGCAAGGGCATCCTGCCCTTCTGCCAGGACACCGGCACCGCCATCATCCACGGCGAGAAAGGCCAGCAGGTGTGGACGGGATTCGAGGATGAGGAGGCACTCAGCCTCGGTGTCTACAACACCTTCACTGAGGACAACCTCCGCTATTCACAGAATGCGCCGCTCAACATGTATGATGAGGTGAACACCCGCTGCAACCTCCCCGCACAGATCGACATCGAAGCCTGCGAGGGTATGGAATACCGCTTCGTCATGGTGGCAAAAGGTGGCGGCTCCGCCAACAAGACCTATTTCTACCCCATGACCAAGGCCACCATCCAAAACGAAGGCACCCTGCTGCCCTTCCTCGTGGAGAAGATGAAGTCGCTGGGCACCGCAGCCTGTCCGCCCTACCACATCGCCTTCGTCATCGGCGGTACGTCAGCAGAGAAGAACCTGCTCACCGTGAAACTCGCCAGTATCAAGTACTACGACGGACTGCCCACCACCGGTGATGAGACAGGACGTGCGTTCCGTGATGTGGACCTAGAGAAGAAACTCCTCGTCGAGGCCCAGAAGATCGGACTCGGCGCACAGTTTGGCGGCAAGCACCTGGCACACGACATCCGTGTCGTCAGACTTCCCCGCCATGGAGCCTCCTGCCCCATCGGCATGGGCGTTTCCTGCTCAGCCGACCGCAACATCAAGGCCAAGATCAATGCCGACGGCATCTGGTTGGAGAAGATGGACGACAACCCCACCGAACTCATCCCCGAGGAGTATCGCAACCCCGGTGAGGGTGGACAGGGCATCGTCATCGACCTTGACAAGGGCATCGATGCCGTCAGGGCCGAACTCACCAAATATCCCGTCTCCACACGCGTCAACCTCAAAGGCACCATCATCGTGGCACGCGATATCGCCCACGCCAAACTGAAGGCACGTCTGGATGCCGGCGAGGAAATGCCTGCCTATTTCAAAGACCATCCCATCCTCTATGCTGGTCCGGCCAAGACACCGAAGGGCTATCCCTGCGGTTCGATGGGCCCGACCACAGCCAACCGCATGGACCCGTATGTGGATGAGTTCCAGGATCACGGTGCCTCCCTCGTCATGATTGCCAAGGGCAACCGCGGACAAGTCGTCACCGATGCCTGCCAGAAGCATGGCGGATTCTATTTAGGATCCATCGGCGGCGTGGCAGCCGTGCTCTCACAGTCGAGCATCCGCTCCATCGAATGTGTGGAATATCCCGAACTGGGCATGGAGGCCATCTGGAAAATAGAGGTAGAGGACTTCCCCGCTTTCATCCTCGTCGATGACAAGGGAAATGACTTCTTCAAGCAACTCAAGCCCTGGACACCTTGCGCCAAATAAGGCTGTCCAAGACACATAAAAAATCTGGATAATCCGACAAGTTGGGTTATCCAGATTTTATATAAAAAGGAGGGCGCCCATAAAAGAGCGACCCTCCCGAACAATCCTATCCGACATAGGATTATTTAATTATTTCATCATTTTCCATAGGATACCATATCATCTTTTCCTATGAAATCTCGGTCTTTTTAGCATGGCAAAAATAGTACTTTTTTTTACACGTTGTTATTTCATCCCCAATTATTTAACAAAAATTACACATTCGTTTTCTGTAAAGATAAATCACCTCTATTCTTGTGATTGAATGGTGTTTTTGGATGGGCGACAGAACTGACGGATGTTGGAAAGATCCTTCTTTTTTCCCTCTGAGATGAACTGCCTGTAAGTGTCGAGCAGATCAAGTTGTGACAATGTGGCGTTATGGGTCTGTTGCTCAAAAAGAGTGCCGCTCACACCCACGTTCTGTTGTTTGCCCTGCAGCACACCCGTCACTCCTGAGATATCCTCCATGAAACTCAGTTGCGTCTGCAGCAATTCATTGATACCGATGTTGACTGCATTGGCTGAGATCTGCTGGGGCATCATGGCTCCGTTGCGTGTTTTCACCGCAATGACACCATTGAACCTCGCCCACTCGTCAGCGACATCAGCAAGTGTATATCCTTCGGGGATGCTCTCTTCCGGCACCAGGAGCACACCTTTTGCCGACGACCTCATCACCCAGTCATAGAGGGTGATGAGGCGGTTGGTATAGCGCTGCTGATCGATGACATCTGCCACAAACGAGTGTATCTCGCCATCGATGAAGGGATAGGCTTTGAACACATACGGGTGGCTGCCGTGCAGATAGGGAGAGACTCCTTCGGCCAGCACATCACCAAAAGGTGACAAATAGGTATAGTGCCACTCATCCGACACCGTCCATATCTTATCGGAGGCTGTGTCTGCCTCTTCCTCTGTCAGCATCGCGTCCATCCACCGGAGATGCCCGTCTTCCCTGTCATGACAGAGAAAGCCCGGTCGGCGCACCCTGTGCCAAACCTCCACCACACGGCACAGATAGGAGGAGGAAGGAAAGAAGAAATCCACCGTCCCATGTCCCTGTCCCCAATCCGCCAACATGGTGCGCATCCGCTCACGGTAGTCGGCTGCTGAATAGATATCCGCCAGCCGCCGCACATCCCCACTGCTACGAGCAAACGTCTCGCAGGCAGCATCCAGACGCATGTCATGTATCTCACCGACACATTCCACATCCCAGCCCCTGCAATCACTCATCTCAGAATTGACAAAAAAGTGGTCGGGCGGCACATTGTCCGTCCAGCAACCTGCGCGCCCATGTCTGAACCCGCCGGTCTTGCGCTGCACCGCCAGTCCGGAGATGAGAAACTCCTCCAGCATCCGGATATCCAGTTCGTCGGCACAGTTTTCCCGTCTGACAGCCTGAAGCAGTGCCGTCATCTCATCTTTTGCTGCCGGTGACGCAGCAGAGTCCGACACCGCATCGTTTTTCCTATCATTTCCCGGTTGTTCCTGTGCCCGGTAGAGTCCCAGCACATGCTTCACCAACCGACGGATGAGATTGTTCTTCAAGGGTTCGCTGCCCTGGCTGCGTATATAATGTTCCTCACGCATCAGACGGCCGTCCACCATGATCTGATCGCCCCATTGGTCACCGTAGCAATATCGTTTGCAGCGGTTGCGAGTCTGACGGAATCCGCCCAGGCGGTCCCAATAATTTCTGGCCTCAAACAGCAAGGCCATGTCTTTTCGGTTCATATCCATTAGTTTCAGTCTTTAAAATCATGCACAAAGATACATCACCGACACACGGATAAAGTGTCATTTTTACCATCATGCAAAAAAAGCACCTAAATCCATTTGCTTATTAATTATAACTTTTTGTCAGTTAAAATGTTACACTTTATCAAGCCATAGTCGCTTATCAGTTTACATTTTGAGGTTTTTAACAAATTTTATCAGTGAATTGTTTTTATTATAACTATTTTTGCAACCAATCAAAGAGTAAATACATTTTCTACTATTCACCTTTTAAAAATTTGAGATTTGGTACACATTGGACAACTTATCAAACAGACATTGAAGCAGAGGCGCAAATCGGTGGTATGGTTTGCCGGCGAATTATCTTGCAGCCGTACTAACGTGTACAAGATATTCTCAAAGCAATCCATCGACACAGGTGACCTCATGAGAATTTCACGAATTCTCGAATTCGATTTCTTTGAGGTTTTTAGCAAGGATCTGCTAAAAAAGGCCTAAAAGAGAAGGACACAAACCATTTCAAGCATTCTACCTAAAAGGATGCTTGTTTTTTTTGCCCAAAAAGTTGTATTTGTGATGATGATTTTGTACTTTTGCGAATTGAATACAAATTGATTGGAAATCATGTTCTTACGAAAACTGATCACGGTTGCCGTGGTTGCGTTGTTGGTGGTGGGATGCAGCAAGCATTCCGTCACGGCGCATGAAGTGGAGTTCACCGACGAGAAGGTATATTTGGACGGACGCCCCTTTACCGGCACGGTGTGGAGCGACGACAAGGCCACTTGGCAGATGACGGCCAGTGAAGGCATCCCCACGGCAGTCACTTTCTACCATAGCGGAGGCGGTGCCGCATTCGTCATGGAATCGCCTGCCGACACTGCCGACATGCATGTCTTTGACGAGACAGGTGCCCGTATTCCTGTGGACTCATTCGCCGAACGTTATCAAGACTTAGCGGCACAGATACCGGCACTGCTGCAACTTATCAAAGGCAACGACAACAACTAAACTCCCTGGCATGAAAAAGGCATTCATCATCATTACCATCCTCATCCTTGCGGCTGCAGGCACAGGATATTACTTCTATGACAAACATGAGAAGCAGGTGGCCTATGAGCGTTTTCTCCGCGACTCTCTGCGCCAAGCGCGAGAACTGGAGAATGCCCGCATAGCCGCCATTGAGAAAGCCCACCGCGACTCCATCGCTGCCTATGAGAAGACGCACTCGCCCGACGTGATCAAGGCGATGGCAGAAAAACTCATCGAAGAGGAAGTGATGAGCGGGCGCAACCATATCGGTGGAAAGAACTGGTCGGAGCGCATCAACATCCTGAGGGAGCAATGCGACAATGTGGTGGCCTACGACACCACTGGCATCGACTCCATCTACAAGTCGTTCAACTTCAAGGGGTTGATGGGTGAGGACATCCATGTCCGTTCCGACAGTGTCATGCGAGTCTACTACATCTCACCCGACTCCGCCTACGTCGATGTGCATTTCAACATCGGAGAGGAATATCCCAAAGGGCAGACCGTCACCTTCAAACTGGTGTTTGAGCAAGAGAAATGGCTCATTGACGACTTCACCTTCATGTATGATGACGGCGAATTCGTCAGAGAGACGGATGAGATGAGATGGTTTATCGGAAAATTCGGAAATATCAAGGAGGAGGATGAAGAAGACCCCGTGGAATAATCAACTGTTCTTCACCACAAGTACCTCTGCAGGGCGCAGCAACTTGTCCTTTCTGTAGAAGCCGTCGCGCTTGATGGCTGCCACACTTCCTTCCGCCTTTTCTTCATCTGCCACAGTGCCCACGATTTTCCCCTTGGCTGCATCAAAAACACCGTCAGGGAACTCAATCTTATGAACGCCATAAGATTCCAGCACTTCCAGCAACTTGGCCTTTGCAGTGAGCATGCGGGCGATGGCACTTGTGGAAATCTTGCTTTGGTCGAGACCGCGCTCATGGATGGTAGCCTCTGCCCATTCGAACGACTCAAGCACCTGAAGGAAATCCTTGCAGATTTCACCCACCTGACTGTCGTTCGACTGCTCCTGTGTGGATATCCAGTTGTTCAGACGGATATTGTCCTCATAAAGCCGCTTGATTTCTTCTCTTATACTGTCAAATTTACTCATAACACTTCGCTTCCTTGTTTCAAAAAACTATTTCACTACAAGTTCCTCACCAATCTCAAGGGGATCGGTAACCTTACGGCCATTCATCTTGGCTATCTCCGCATCGCTGATCTTGCCTTTGTACAGTTTGTTGGAGATTTTCCAGAGTGTATCACCTTTCTTCACCACATAGTATTTCTTGCCGTTCTTCACTGTCACCAGGTCACTGGGAGCGGTGATACCGTCGTCGGCTGCCTGAGAGGCTGCGCTCTCCTCCTTGGCATCAGCAACAGGCTGAGCCTGTTCCTTATTGTCCGAAGTGGCGGCCAATGTGGCTGTCTCAACAGGCTTGTCCATGCCCGACATCCTCTCATTGAGTGACGCTATCGAGTCTTCAAGCAGGGCAATGCGCTGAGCATCAGCAGCAGGAGCACTTCCTTTGGTGAAATACAAGAGAGCGAATACCAGAGCGGCCAGCAGGCTCAGCAGCGCCACAGGCTTCCAGACCGTTGACTTGGCCTTGCTGTCATGCTCTATACTGTCAAGAATACGATATAACCTAAGATTGCTGCCGCACTCAGGACATGTCACATCACCCCGATGATAGTCGGGAATGTCTTTGCGCCCGCAGACGGGGCATTTTGTACTGTCAACCATTATTTATTTCAATCAATTAAGGGCAAAAAATGCCATTTCCAAAAATCGCCGTAAAATTAATAAAAAAAAACCAAACTCACACAAATTTGTGCAAGAAAAGTTTTGATTTTCAAAAAAATAGATAACAGTATACCTTCACCCCATCCCCCAGACACTTTCAATCAACACAAAAACTATTTGCGTGTGTCAAAGAGCATGGATGACTCAATTTCCTCATCCTCCATCCAAACAGAATATCTGGAGAACGTGGATGTATTGCTGAAAGAAGGATCTCTGAGCGTACCGCCGAATATGGGCAATCCATCATGGACATTTGGCCTGTCACCTAATGGATCCAGCGATGCGTACATGAAATTGCCCTCCCATTGAGGCGCAACATCAATGTCAGTTGTCGGTTTCTGATAGATTTTCATCCTCTTGTTGTTAATAGTGTGAATAAGCTGTGAAAAAGTGATGTCCTCATCCCAGTCCGACATTCCCACGCCGCTGGATAATAAGTCGAAAAAGAGAGTCCCTTGACGACTACAATGATAATTCGGTAGCAAAATTACACTTTTGCCGCCAAACAAACAAAAAAAAAGGAAAATAATTACCGGAAAATGGCGTTACGCGACAACTTTAACGTTATTTAATGTTTTCAGGCTTTTTACTGTCGTATTTTCCAGTACTGTCGACCACGGCATATACACTTTTCACATATCCCTCTTTGCCATGGTAGCGCACATGATACCATTCGCCGGATACTCCCAGGAAGATGGCACTCTCCCCCCCCACAAGCAGCCTTCCCAGTGTGTCGGAACTGACGGTAGGTTTCAGTCTGACGTTCACATAGCCGTCTTCTGAGCGGGCAAACACCCGTTTCTCCGCTTCCTTCTTGATGGCGGCTTCCTTTTGAGCATCTGCTGCTGCGCTGTCCTCTTTCACACCCGTGGTCATACTGTCTGCCGGAACAGCAGCAGTCACTACCGCGTCGGAATCCACGATGGAGTCCACATAGGTATTGCTATCCGTCATCTCGGGACGTGAGGGCCGGCAAGCCACAACCACCATCACGGAGAGGCAACATACACCAAGCAACTTGTATTTCATATCAGTCAGCGGTTTTATTCTTCTCCTGCATCATGGCAGCATCCTCCGTCGAAACAATGGGTGCAGATGCGACATTTGGGCATGCCTATCGAACGAACCAGATTCTCTATCTTATTGAATTTCAGCGAGGTGATACCCAGCCTTCGGGCTATCTCATTCACCATGCGATGATATTCCTCACTGTCGGTCTCGGTATATTTCTTCAGGTTTTTGTCGGGAGCGCCCTCGAAATCCTGGATTACCCGGCGTGTGAGGAGTTCCAGATCGCTTTTTGAACTGGTGAAATTGATGTAAGGACATCCATAGACGAGCGGCGGGCAGGAAATGCGTGCATGCACTTCCTTGGCACCATACTCAAAGAAGGTGCGCACATTGTCTCGCAGTTGGGTGCCTCTCACGATGGAGTCATCACAGAACACCACTCTCTGGTCTGTGAGTATTTTCCGGTTGGGAATCAGTTTCATCTTTGCGACCAGATTGCGCCGTGACTGGTCACCGGGGGTGAAACTGCGGGGCCATGTCGGTGTGTACTTCAGCACGGCACGCTTGTAGGGGATACCTTTTCCCACAGCATAACCGAGCGCCATGCCCACTCCGGAGTCGGGCACTCCGCACACGATATCCGCATCGGTGTCGTCTTCCTGTCCCATGATCATGCCATTGCGCTCACGCACATCCTCCACATTGATGCCGTTGTAGTCGCTGGAAGGGAAACCGTAATACACCCAGAGGAACGCACAGATCTGCTCGCAGTTGCCAGGAGCCTGGAGCACTTCCATGCTGTCGGCACTTAGTTTGACTATCTCACCTGGTCCCAGGTCATGGACAGGGGTATAGTCAAGGTTGGGGAAACTGGAAGACTCACTGGTAGCAGCATAGGCGCCTTCCTTTTTGCCGATAACGATGGGAGTGCGCCCGAACTTGTCGCGCGCGGCAATAATGCCATCCTCTGTCAGCACGAGCATGGAGCATGACCCGTCTACCTGTCTGAACACATTGTTGATGCCGTCGACAAAGGAGGTGCCCATATTGATGAGCAGAGCCACCAGTTCGGTCTGGTTGATTTTGTTGGCTGACTGCTCGCTGAAATGCATGCGCATGGCCAGCAGTCGGTCGGCGATCTCACGCTGGTTGTTGATTTTCGCCACTGTCACAACGGCGAATCGCCCTAAGTGAGAGTTGACGATGATGGGTTGTGGGTCGGTGTCGCTGATGATGCCGATGCCCTGATGACCATGAAACTGATCGAGTTCATCCTCAAACTTTGATCGGAAATAGTCACGTTCCAGACTGTGGATGGAGCGACTGAATCCCTTCACTGGGTCAAAAGTGGCCATACCGGCACGCCTGGTGCCTAAATGTGAGTTGTAATCGGTGCCATAAAACAGGTCATTGACGCAATCGGCTACCGAAATGGTTCCAAAAAAACCTCCCATTCTCGGATTTATTACTTTTTACCTTATAAAAAAAGCATGAGACACATCATCTTGTCCCATTTCGGCTGCAAAGGTAGTGAAAATTTCGTTTACGCGAGCAAAACAGCCATGATTTTGTTTCTTAATCCCACCTTTTTGATAATTCTACCAGTTCGCTGAGCATGAAGGTGCGGTGGCAGTCGACACATGCCAGGTGGGGCCTGACAATGGGTTCTCTGTGCTTGGACTGCGTATGGCCGAAAATCTGAAACACACCGGGCAGAGGTTCTGACGCTGCCACCTCCGTGTAGTCAGCCCACATGGGACCTCCCGCAGGGGCCCAGCCGCCACGCTCCCATCCCACATCTGCTAATGCCCTGAGGCCTTCCTCGCTTTCCATCAGCGCATTGATGTTCGCGGCAGTTGGCGCTCCCACCAACTGCTCATGGCTCTCCAGCCACCCTGAAGTCACGCCAGCATGGGTGAGCAGGCAGTGTGTGCCTTCATAATCTGCCTCAAATGCAAGGCAGAACAGATGCTGATGGGTTTTGTATAAGGTAGAGACAGGCCGCCTCGACCACATCGAATAGCGGCTTCCCCTCGCCATGTTGTCAAAAGTTTCCGACACATAATGCATGTCGTGGTTGCCCAACAGCAAAGTCACTTTCTCCTGATGTTCCTCGGCAAATTCCACTATCTCACGGAACATCTCCACGGATGTATCCCGGTCGATGCCCTCTCGGGGATATGGGTCTGTATAGTCGCCCAGGAACACCACGTGCGCATAATCACCGCCCATCACCGGTTCACGCCAGAATGTCCTGCCATGCACATCAGGAACAATCAGCAAATCATGCTCTTTGTCAAACTTCATTATATCCATACTCATATCACATCACTTTTCATCTGCAATGCCCAAGATACACATCAACTGGCAAAAGTCCAACCGACCTTGGAGTTTCACCGGGAGAAAGTATCATAGACAAAGTTAATCATTATAACCGAAAAAACGTCTTTTTCTATCAAAATAAATAAAAAAAGGCACTTCCATTATGTTATTTCAACATATTATCGTATATTTGACCCGAAAAAGAACCTATTATTCACCTAAACATTTTTTATCATGAGCGATTTTGACGACATTCTCAAACAAGTGAGAGAAGGCATCAGCCAGATGGCTGAGGAAGCACAAGGGAAATACAACGAGTTGGTACAATATCTCGACAGCCATAACTCTGAGGAAATCAAGAATGACCTCCGTGAGATGGCCAAGAAAGCCACAGAGGGAGCACGCGAGGGCTTTGACAAAGCCAAGGAGCAATTTGAAGAGGTAGACATCAAGGAGAAAATCAACGGTGCACGCGAGTCTCTGGAGGAAGGCATGGGCAAGGCCAAAGAGAAGGTGGAGGAGATCCGCTCCGACTACCAGGAAGGCAAATACGACGAGCGCATCGCTGATGCCCGCGAGAGAATAGAGGATGGTCTCGACAAAGCCAAGGAACTTGTTGGCGAGGGCATGGAAGGAGTCATGAAGCAGTTGGAAGAACTCAGGAAAAAATTCAACCTATGAGGACCTCTCTTACCGTCATCATTGCACTCCTGACTCTATTTGTGATCAGTGGGTGCAGCACTGCCACCCCCAAGGAGGTGGCAGAAAACTCAGTGAAATACCTCAAGGAAAAGAAATTTGACAAATACGTCGATTTGGTCTATTTTGAGGAGGAAGTCAACGGCAACAAGGACCTTCTCAAGGACAAGAAGGAATCCATGCGCGACCTCATCCAGAGCAAATACAACATGTCTGTTCAGGAGAATGGCACCATCAAGAACTATTCGTTCATTGATGAGGAAGTGAAGGACAGCACCGCATTCGTCAGCCTTCAGATTGATTACACCTCTGGAAAATCAGATACCCAGAAGGTGAAACTACGCAAAATCCCCAGCGGCGAGTGGCGCATAGATTTCAACACGAAATAAGCGCTGCCTCATGGGGAGGCCACCATCATCAAAATGGCAGCAGGTTGTCGCCTTCCACGTCACAGGGGATGAAGCCCATCTCGGCAGACTTCTCCGCCGACATCACGAAATAGGTGACACGGCCTTCGGCGCACACTTCACCATGAGCATTTTCCACTACCACATCGATGAACGCCAAGTTGCGACGCTTCTCTGCCAAATGAGCTTTCACGGTCACCTGCACCTCGCTGCTGGTGACCGGTTTTCTGAAGGTGATGTCCAGTTTTGACGTCATTCCTGCAGCCTGAAGTTTGCGTGTCACCACCCAACCAGCGGTCTCATCGATGAGCGTACTGATGATGCCGCCATGGAGCACACCCACCCAACCTTCAAAATGATTTTGCGGACGCCAGAAACACAGGACGTTGTCGCCTTCCTCAAAAAACTCCATGTGCAGTCCGATAGGGTTGTCGGGGGCACAGCCAAAACACTTGAATCCCTCTTTGTGCAGCCACGGATTCCTGATTTTCCTCATAACGGTATATTCTTTTAAAAGTATTTTTTGTCGGATAAGTCGGACAGGTCAGACAAGCCTGACGTGTCGGACGGGTCAGAATGAGAACTCAAAGCCGATGCGAACACCATGGCGCACGGCACCCTTGTTCCCGGTGTAACTGAGCCTCCTCACATAGTCTATCTCAAAGAACTTGAGGATGTTGTGTATGCCCACATGAAACTCCCAGTAAGGCTCGGCACCGTTCATCATGTACGTATCATCAGGCAGATTGAAGAGGTATTCTGAGTTGGCATTGGCTGCCAGTCTCGGATTGTTCTTGTCCGTCAGTTTTCCGATCATGCCTTTGATACCCACCACTTCTCTCCACTTCAGTTTCTGCAAGAAAGGAATACGGTTGAAGATCTTGCCGTTGATGTCCCAGTTGAGGTCGATGGTGGCATAGCGGTCGTTGAGGAACTCCATATTGCCCATCAGCGCAAACGTACCTTCCTCAATAATGTATGAGAGGTTGGATGGCGGCATGATCAGCAGCGGGAACGGTACCCTGTTCCACTGTGCTCCAGCCTTCATCCTCCAGTCCAGCCTGCCCCAACTCTTGAGCCAGAAACGCTTGTAAAGCCCCAGTTCGGTGAAGTTATACTTGTATTGCCCACCCAGGAAACCGTCGAAGCCCATGGTGTGGGTGACGGAAAACTCCGGAGCGTCGAAATTGATGGGCAACCTGTGGTTCTTGGTATTGACATACGTGCGCCCGGGACAGTAGATGATGCTTACCGTCACCTCCGATGTGCGGATCTTGCTCACCGGTGCTCCGTCCGACACCCGGTTGAATGCCAGTTCTCCCGTTGGCTCATTGCTTTCTCTCTTGGCACTGAGAATGGTGCGCAGTCCGCCCTCTGTTTCCCAGTCAAACTTCAGTTCCTGCCTGCGGTAGAAATACATCTGGTCGACCTTCTTCCACCTGAAGGCGGTGAACACATTGTCCTTGTCGGTGTAGAGGAACTTGTCCGACGGCGACATCACGTCATAAGCACTGAGGAACGACAGCGTGCGGATGGGGAATTCTGCCGGAAGATAGTTCTTCTTGTTGAAGGAGTAGGTGAACAGGGTGCTGTAGTAATGTCGCTGAGTCTTGCTGCCGTAGGCATAGTAGCCTTTCCAGAAGAGATGGGGATTGAGAGCCGCCGTTGTCTGTCCGCTCGCACGGAAGCGCAGGCCGTCGACGAAGTTGTTCGACACGATGGTATTGATGGGTCCGATGTCGAACTTGCTCTGTTTGCCTGGACCACCGCCTATCTCCACATGGTTCTCGATGAGTGCCTTCGCACCGAAAAGGATATACTTGAAACCTTTGATTTTCGTCATGTTGTTGATGAAGTCATCCATCGACGACTCGCTCTTGGTCAGTTCCACCTTGCGAGAGTCGCCCCAGAACTGCTCATCACGCATCCTCGCCGAGGGATCCACAGTGGTTTTCGCCCCTCCCTTGAACATCTTCTTGGGTATTTCGTCAAACGAATAGTCATGCAGGTAGGTGGAGCGTATCACCACGGCCTTGCTCAAGAACTGCGTCAGAGCCATCTCCACTATCATGTTGTCGACGGTGAGCACCCACTCCCCATTGTCGAGTTGGGTGTATTCCTGCTCGATGCGCATGTTCTCCACAAAGTTGACCTCACTGCGGCTCGGAATGGTCAGGTTGCATCGCTTCACATGGAGCGTGGAGTCTGCGAGGATGAACAACTCACCCCTGAACCCGAAGTCTTGCTGGTTGTTGGGGGTGAACTGCAGGTGATAACACTGGTCGCGACCCACATAGACCGTATCCTCGATATAGAAACGGTAGAAGGCGACGGCATCTTTTCCGATCGGACTGGTGAACGGGTATTGGAGCAGGCGTATCTGATCATCGTAGATATCGACATCGGTGAACGCATCCTTCAGCATGGTGTTGAGGATGTTGCCGGTCTCTATGAGTTGGTTGACGCCCTTGCTGCGCTGTCCTGTGACAATGTCTTTTGATGACTTCGGAGTCTTGCGGTAGATATGCTTTGAGACGGTCTCGTCCACCGACAGAGGCAGGATGAGTTTGTTGTTGAGCGGGCACATCTCCACCTGGTCTACCATCCACTGCTGGTTCTTTTTCTGCACCGCCTCCAGTTCCGTAGGCGTCACATCGTTCACAGCCAACGTGATTTTCTGATATTTGTCAAAACTGTAGAATTCGTGGTTCTCCAGGTCGGTGCGCTTTTTGGCGGCCACCACCCTTTTCATCAGTTCCACGGCGGGGTTGTTCTTCCTGCTGTACTTGCTCTTGCGCTTCGACTTCACCACCACCTCATCGAGTTTCTTTGTATCGGGGCGAAGCCTCACCACCAGTTCGTTGGGGGTCGACTCATTGATGGCGATGGTCTCATTCTTGTAGCCTACTGCCTTCACCGTAAGCGTCCATCCATGATGTCTTGGGATTTCAAACCGTCCCTTCTCATCTCCTGCCACCGACACATGATGCCCCTTGTAAATCAGGCTTGCCCGAGGAATGGTGTCACCCGTCTCACGGTCGATAACGACACCGGTTAACTGAGCGCTGACAGTAGTTGCCAGGCAAAGAAGCAAAAGGGTCAGCCATGTCTTGATAATCTGTATCATGGGGTGTGCGGGTGGGTCAGAATGTGGTACGTATGGTGAATCTAAAACCATGCTTTTGCGCAGTTTTCAAGTCCAGATAGGAGAAGCGCCTTACATATTCAACGTGCAAAAGCTTAAAAATATTGTGTATGCCGAAAGATGCTTCCCAATAAGGTTTTTTCCAGTCCATGATATGGCATCCGTCTGGGAAGGTCATCAGGACCTCACTACCTTGATTTTCAGGCAGATAAGGATTATTCTTATCTGTCAGTCTGCCCCAGAGGCAGCGCACACCGATCCACTCCCTCCACTTCAGTTTGCGGAAGAGCGGGATGCGGTTGAAAATCTTGCCGTTGAGATCCCAGTCGATCATCACCGACATATATCGGTCGTTGAGGAACTCCATGTTGTTGATGAGGTTGAATGTCTGGTCTTCCAGAATATAGCCGAGGTTGGCCACCGGCATGATGAGCAGCGGATAGGGCACCCTGTTCCACTGTGCACCTGCCTTGATGCGGGTATCGATCTTTCCCCAGTTCATCGGCATCCACAGCCTTTTGTAGAACTCGCCTTCGGTGAAGTTGTAGCGGTACTGTCCTCCGAGCAAGCCATTGAAACCCATCGTATGCTGCAGGCGGAACACGGGCGCATCGAGGTTGACAGGCCATCGGTGCTGCTTGGTGTTGATGAAGGTCTCTCCCGGAGCATAGCGCAGTCCCACGGTAGCCTCCGTATAGCGTATCGAGGTGAGCAACTCATGGTCGGAGAGTCTCTCAAGGGCGATATTGCCGATAGGGTTCACCTTTTCAGTCTTGGCCTCAGCAAACACCTTGAATCCCCACTCTTGCTCGAAGTCGAATGCCAGCGACTGGCGGTTGTAGAGAAACATCTTGTCGATCTCACTTACCTTGAATGAGGTGAACATATTGTCCTTGTCGGTCTGGATGAACTTGTCGGAGGGCAGTGCCACATCACGCATAGACTGGAAAGTGATCGCCTTTTTGGGGAACTCACGGGGCAGGTATCCAGGCTTGTTGAATGTATAGATGACCTCAGCGTCGTAGTAGTTCTGCTTCGACACCATGCCTCGTGCCACATATCCCTTCAGAAACAGATGGGGATGCAGGTTGGCGGTGGTCTGCCCACTGGCACGGAGGCGCCACTTGTCGTAGAAGTTCTGTGAGATGATGGTGTTCACAGGACCGATGTCCACCTTGCTGGGATGGTCCTTGTCGCCGGTCTCCACGAAGTTCTCGATAAGAGCCTTCAGGCCAAAGATTATATACTTGAAGCCTTTCAGTTCCTCGATGTGCTTGATGAGGGCATCAATGGAGTTCTCGCTCTCAGTGAGTTCCACCTGCCTGTATTCATTCCAGAAATCATCGTCACGCATCTCTGCATAAGCATCTTTCATCACCGCCTTCTTGCCCCTTAACAGGGGCTTGGGTATCTCATCGAAGGCAAAATCGGTGCGGCGGGTGGTGCGGATGACGATGAACTTGGAAAGGAACTTCGCCACTTTGAGTTCGACGAACATGTCATCGATGGTGAGCACCCACTCACCGTTGTCCAACTGATTGAACTCCTGTATGCACTTCATGTTCTCCACCCAGTTGACGTCGCTGGTCTTGGGGATGGTGAGTTCACAGCGCCTCACCTGATAGGTGGAATCGTCCTTGATGTATATCTGTCCCCTGAATCCGAAGTCCTGCTGGTTATTAGGCGTGAAATCGAGCATGATGCAGCGGTCATTACCCAGATAGAGCGTGTCGGTGATGTAGAACCGGTAGAACTGGATGGCATCCCTGCCGATCGGACTGGTGAAGGGATATTGGAAAAGCCTCACATGATCGTCGTAGATATCGATGTCGGTGAACACGTCACGCACCACCGTGTTGAGGATGTCACCTGTTTGGAAGAGGTCGTTCACACCTGTGGAGGCCTCGCCCTTGATGATTTCCTTCTCGGAGTGAGGACTCTTGCGGTAAAGTTTTTGCTTGACGGTCTCCTCCACCGACACGGGGAGGATAAGCCGCTCGTTATACTGGCACAACTCCACCTGGTTGAGCAGCCAGGGGTGTTTCTTGAACACCTTCGACTCCAGGTTCTCTGGCGTGAGGTCGTTCAGTCCCAGCGTGATTTTCTGATAGTTGTTATACTGATAGTAGTCGTGCGTCTTCAGGTCAGTGTGCTTCTTGGCTGCGATGACCTTACGCATCAGTTCCACGGCAGGATTGTCCTTGCGGCTGTATTTCGAAGAGCGCTTCTTGCGAATGGTCACCTCATCCAGTTTCTTCGTGTCCGATTTCAGCCTGATCACAAGATGGTTGGGGGTCGACGAGGTGATGTTGATGACCTGAGGCACATAGCCCACCGAACTGATCGTCAGGCGCCAGCCATTGTGCCGGTCAATGGTGAATTTACCCTCTCCGTCACTGGAAACAGCCGTCTTGTTGCCACGGTAGATGGCACTGGCATAGGGTATCGGTCCACCATCTTCGGCATCTAATATCTCTCCTGTTATCTGAGCATTGATCACTGATAGGTGCACCATCAGTGCCAGTATTATCAATATAATGCGTTTCAAAGATATCTCTATTACAATCTTCATACCTCTCATTTCGGGGATGCAAAGGTATACAATTACTTGTGAAAATCCGCAGAAAACGCAAATTCATTTTCGAGTTTTATAATTTTTTATTCCATTCGAGCGCTTTTTTAAATAAAATCGCTACTTTTGCAATCCAATATGAGACGCCCGCCGCTTCTTCCCGTCATCATCGGGACAGGTTTTGGTGCTGGTTTCTGGCCTTGGGGACCGGGAACAGCAGGTGCCGTTCTTGCCACCGCCATCTGGTTAGCCCTGTGGACGGTGATGGGACCGGAGGCGCTCATCGTGGTGACAGCGGCGCTCATCGTGGTGTTTACCCTGCTCGGCACATGGGCCACCGCCAGACTGGAACCATTCTGGGGTGAGGATCCCTCCCGCGTCGTCGTCGATGAGATGGTGGGAGTATGGATTCCCCTCCTGCTTGCCACCGGATGGAAGACGGCTCTGGCTGCACTCATTCTCTTCCGCTTCTTCGACATCGTCAAACCGCTGGGCATCCGACGGCTCGATGAGCGACCGGGAGCATTCTGGGTGATGGGCGACGACATCGCGGCGGGCATCTACTCTGCCATCGTACTCGCTGCGGCGCTCGGAGCAGCACATTACCTGAGTTGAAGAACCATGGGAAAAGTAAAACATGAAATATGGGTGTTCTCCAAGGCACAGATCACCGCACAGTTGGCCACACTGTGCGACTTTCTTGTGTCCATCCTGCTTTACGAGGTCTTCGGCATGTGGTATGTGGGGGCCACCTTCATCGGTGCCGTGTCGGGCGGCATCGTCAACTGCTTGCTCAACTACCGCTTTGTTTTTGGTTCCGACGGACAGAAAAAGCGCTATGTGGCCTTCAAATACTTGCTTGTATGGACAGGCAGCATCGTACTCAACACCCTCGGCACCTTCATCATCACCGAACTGTCAGGCCACCACTTCATCATTGCCAAAGCCATCGTGAGCGTGGCAGTCGCTCTCCTGTGGAACTACCAGATGCAGCGGTTTTTCGTCTACCGCAACAAGCACATTACAAAATAGAAACCAACAGCATCCCATACAGAACTGAAAGAAATGGACTATCGCACACCCATACAACAATTCATCTATATCGTCATCAACCCGCTCATCAAGGGGATGATACGAATCGGCATCACACCCAACATCATCACTACCATCGGACTGCTGGGCAATATCGCAGCCATGGCCATGTTCCTTGGCTCAGCGCGATACCTGGAGGACGGACAGACACAACAGGCCTTCTCCCTCATCGGATGGGGAGGGGCTGTCATTCTTTTCGCCGGACTCTTTGACATGATGGATGGACGGCTGGCAAGGATGGGGAACATGTCGTCCACCTTCGGGGCACTCTGGGACTCCACGCTTGACCGCTACAGCGAACTCATCACGCTCTTCGGCATCTGCATCGTGCTCATCAAGGCAGGATGGTTCTGGATGGGCGTCATCACTTTCCTTGCCATGGTCGGCTCGGTGATGGTGAGTTATGTTCGGGCAAGAGCCGAAGGACTGGGCATCGAGTGCAAGGTGGGACTCATGCAGCGACCCGAGCGGGTGGTCGTCACTGCTGTGGTGGCCATCATCACCGGCATCACCGGCAACCTCTGGTGGTTGTCGGGCGGAATGATCCTCATCGCAGTACTCGCCAACCTCACCGCTTTCTGGCGGGTAGAACATTGTAGAAAACAACTCAACAAACGTGATGCCGCAGAGAAGTGACAGCCGTCTTTCCGTTCTGCACACGGCAGCCATTCTGGCTGCCTGTTTAGCATTTCTTGCCTTCCAGTACCTGGTGGTGGGACTGACCCCCATGCACATTCTTATCGTCGTACTCTTTTCCGCCCTCTATTTCGCACATCCCACCACCCGGAAGTTGGCCATCGCCATGCTGCCTTTCATCGCCTTTGGCGTCACCTACGACTGGATGCGTCTGTGGCCCAACTACAAGGTCAACCCCATTGACATACAGCCTATTTATGAGGCGGAGAAGCACCTTTTCGGCATCCCTGCCGACGGGTCGGTCATCACGCCCAATGAATATTTCTCCATCCACAACCATCCTGTGGCCGACGCCCTCTCGGGCTTTTTCTACCTCTGCTGGGTGCCGCTGCCCATCGCTTTCGGACTATGGCTCTTGTTCCATGGCGAGCGGCGCTGGTATGCCCACTTTGCTCTCGTATTCCTTTTCGTCAACTGGCTGGGCTTCTGCGGCTACTATATCCATCCGGCAGCACCGCCATGGTATGCCATGAATTTTGGCTTTGAGCCTGATTTCTCCACACCCGGCAACGTGGGTGGTCTGGCAAGGTTTGATGAACTTGTCGGCATACCGGTGTTCCACAGCATCTATGTGGGCAATGCCAACATATTCGCTGCCGTGCCCTCACTCCATGCTGCCTATATGCTCATCGCCACCATCTATGCTATCCTCAGCAAGCGACATCCGGCCGTGATCGCTGTTTTCGCCATTATCACTATGGGCATCTGGTGGACCGCCGTCTATTCATGCCACCACTACGTCATCGATGTGCTGCTGGGCATCGCCACAGCATTCGTTGGAGTCCTGCTCTTCGAACAAGTGCTCATGCGCATTCCGCCTTTCCGTCGCTTTGTGGAGCGTTTCACCCAACTGATCTGATTCTGAATCCAACTGACTCTGAATGAAAGTGCCAGCCTTTCTCTCTTCCACCAGAAAAGCGCCTGTCCTCATCCTTGCTGTGATGACGGTCCTGCCTGTCATGGCGCAGACGGAAAAATCGGAAGTGGCGCAGACGGAAATACGGACGGAGGCACAAATCACCACCACCTCGGGCGACAACACCCCTCTTTGGCTCAATGCCAACAAATATGGGCTCAGTTCGCTGGAAACTACCAACGGATATGTCAGGGCTGGCGTGTTCAGGTCGATGGACCATGACTCGCTGCGCAAGGTGGCTTTCGCCTATGGCGTCGACATAGCCGTCGCCACACACTTCACCTGCCGCCTCATCATCCAGCAGGCGTATGGGGAGATGCGGTGGCACCACGGACTGCTCACCATCGGCAGCAAGGAGCAACCCGTCGAACTACGCAACCAGCAACTCAGCACCGGACCGCAGACATTGGGCACCAACGGGCGCCCCTACCCTTCTGTCCGAGTCGCTCTGCCCAAATACTGGGAAATCCCGTTCACCAAGGGATGGGTGGGCATCAAGGGACACATCGCCTACGGCATGCAGACCGATGACAAATGGCAGCGCGACTTCACCAAAGAGCAATCCAAATTCACAGAACATACCCTCGTGCACACCAAAGCGGGCTATCTGCGCATCGGCAAGCCAGAACACACCTTCACCGCAGAACTCGGCCTGGAGATGGCCTGTCAATTTGGCGGCAAGTCCCATCAGTTCGACTACGGCATACACACCATCTTGGAAAACGATGCCAGTCCCAGAGGGTTTCTCCATGCCTTTGTGCCGGCAGGAGGTGACAGCGGCGAGGGGGACTACAAAAACAAGGAAGGCAACCACCTGGGCAGTTATTTGCTGCGTGTAAACATCAACCGCCCGGCCTGGAGACTGTCTCTCTACGGCGACCATTTCTTCGAGGACAGTTCTCAGATGCTCTTCCTGGAGTTCGATGGCTACGGAAAGGGGGAGGAATGGAACGAATGGGTGGACAACAGATGGTTTGTCTACGACCTGCGCGACATGATGGTGGGGGCAGAACTGCATCTCAAGCGCCAGAAATGGGTGACTGATGTGGTGGCGGAATACATTTATTCGAAACATCAGAGCGGACCGGTCTATCATGACCGCACACCTTCCCTCTCCGACCACGTCGGGGGTAGGGACAACTACTACAACCACTATATACATACAGGATGGCAGCACTGGGGAATGGTGAACGGCAACCCCCTCTATCGCTCTCCGCTCTACAACAGCGACCAGACCATCCGCACGCTCAACAACCGGTTTGGGGCTTGGCACCTCGCTCTTGCCGGACAACCTGCTGCCGGTCTCTCCTACCGCCTGATGGCTACCTGGCAGCAAGGGCTGGGTACATACGACGAACCCACCACACACCCTGAATACAGCCGCTATTTTCTCATCGAGGCGGGCTATGCCTTTCCACAGCGATCCCCGCTCGCCGGATGGAGCGTCAAGGCTGCCATGGGCATCGACCACGGCCACTGGACCGGCAACAACACCGGCACCCAACTCACCATCGCCCGCCGCATCGGTTTGCCAAGTAGATTAGATAAATAATTCAACTTCCTCAAGTTGAAAGGAGATTAGGAGTGTAGGAGATTAGGAGTGTAGGAGTGTAGGAGTGTAGGAGTGTAGGAGTGTAGGAGTGTAGACATTACTCTTGCATGTCGTAGTTTTTTCTCGCTGATATTCTTGCAAGATATTCCAAAAAAATGTATTTTTGCAACATTGAAATGTCATACCATCAAAAAAACATCACTATGAAACGATTATTCCTTTTCGCAATGGTCACACTGCTTTCAGTATTGACCATGAATGCCCAGCAATACTATGGGCGTGTACAAGACAGTGACGGATACACCAACATCCGAAGGGGTCCGGGAACCAACTACGCCATCGTGAGGCAATACAACTCCGGCGACTACCTCTACTACACACCGCAGAAGAACGGATGGAGCAAAGTCTACTCCGCCAAGAACGCCAACTCTTTCATGGGTTACATGAGTACCAGCCGCATCGTCAAGGTCAACCCTAACAGCGGCTATGACGGAGATGCTTTCCTCAGCGGAGTGATCACCGATCCTACTGACAGTTACGTGAACGTGCGCCGCGGACCTGGCACCAACTATGCCATCAGCAGCCGTCTGGATGTGGGCGCCCGCATCTACTATGTCCGCACCGGCACTGGCTGGGTGAAGGTCTATGACCGTGGAAAGAACTACTTAGGCTATGTGGCTGCCTCCAGGATAAGATAACTCGGAAAAATCTTGATGCAAATAATGGCCCCACCTTGTCTCACGACAAGATGGGGCCTTCCTATATATAGGTTTTTTAAGTAATAAATTGAACCTTTATGAATAAATAAAAATGTAAGTCTTTTAGGTTACGATGGCAGGAATCTACCTGGCTATTATCTTGGTGGTTGCCAGCATCCGTTGGATGTGTGGAGGCATGGGGATACGGTTCAGACGAAAGGTGGTTTCATCCGTTCCATCGGTTCTCATCACAGCATAGTCTTTTCCTTGCATCACGATGGTGGCTTTCATCAGTTTTGCCTTGATTGTATCGTTGTTGACCGTGATTTCCGTGCTGATACCACCACCGGAGTATCTGTAGATCTTTGAGTCAGGGTCAGGGTAATAGTCTATGCCCATCATCAAATTGCCGTTGACCAACAGGAAAGAGTTGGCCTTGCCTCCGTTGTCGGATGGTTCCTGTTGCCAGACGCCATCGAATGAGTGGCGCTTCTGCTGGCCGGCGTCACAAGCCAACTGAAAGGCTTTCAGGATCTCAGTCGGTGGAGTTGCCCTTGACCACTGGTCGGTAATGACCTCTCCTTGAGCCAGTGAGTTGTCGGTGGATGACTTTTTCCAGTCGCACTGGAAGGTGTTGTCAGAAACAAAACGGTAGACCAACGCTTCACCGTGGGCATTCACCAACGTATCGTGACGCATCACCACCTCCTCACCTGAAAAGCCAAAAAAGAAGTTCATGCCGTCACGGCTTGAGAAATGTGGAGTGAAGAAAGTGTCGTGATTGTAGAACGCATATTGCCTAAATGGCGGATATTGTTCCATATTGGTGCTGGCAGGGCGGGTGAAATCCATCGTCCAGCATCCCTCAAGCGGATGGTGAGCCACGGTGAATGATATTTGTGCCCGCACCCCCATGGCTGTGGCCGAGAAAATGGCAAGTCCCAGCAGACATGCTGCCAACCTGGCATAACTGGGTGTTCTTTTGATGCTCTTGTTCATAAAAATAATCCTTTGTTTTAATGATTTGGAACCGAATGCCGACTGCACCATCATCCATCGGCTGTTTTGCACACACACTTGCAGCAGACTCATCTGGTATTTGCGCCGGTCGATTCCTTCTGCCAGCACATCCATGTCTACTTCCAGTTCCTGCTGCATTTTCATTTCGCTGAAAAACATCCACACGAAGGGATTGAACCAGAGTAGCGCAACCAGCAACAGCATCAGGCACAATTTGAAAAAGTGACGATGGCGGATGTGGCATTTCTCATGTATCAGGGCATACCGCCTGACATCGCCATCGAGCACAGAAGGCAAGAACACACTGTTGAAAAAAGAAAAGGGGGTGCTGCAGGATGAAGTGAAAACCTCCACGTCTCCCTCCTCTGTCTCGAGCGTGCTTTCCTTGCGCAGACGTCTATACCATATTATCTGCACAACAAAGCCCACCATCACCGCCAAGACTCCGGCTGCATACAACCATATCAGGAGGTCGTGACGCTGCAGGAAAGAGAAGTCTTTTCTGGGTGCATCTGGCGATAAGGCTACATTCTGTTGCATGGGAGTGTCTGCCACCTCGCCCATGGCAGAAGGATGCTGTGGCGTGACTTGCATGGCCGTTTGGTGGATGTATGTTGGCTGATCGGCCTCAACCGTAACAGACAGCGTGGTGAAAGTGCAAAGCGTCACTGCCAATACAGCAACATAAATGAATGCCTGCGCCATGAGGGCTCGGCACCGCAGGCGTATGACCCAATAATAGAGTGCGAACATGATGCCCGCCAGCACTATTCCCTCCAGTGGGTGAAGGCCCCAATTTACATGCACCATCCGACTATGATTTTTGATGATTGATGATGTCGATGATGTCGCTTATCTCCTTATCACTCAGATTCTCCTCCTTAGCGAAGAAAGAAACGAGTGAGGTCAGGGAACCGCTGAAAAAAGTGTTTTTCACATCTTCCATGTAATGGCGCATGTATTCCTCGCGTTTTACAATGGCGGTGAAAAGATGGGCCTTGCCCTTTTTCACACTTGACACAAACCCTTTGTCCTTGAGTATTTTCAGGAAAGTGAGCAGCGTTGTAGGGGCTGGCTTGGGCTCTGGCAGACTGGCCATGATCTCTGATGAATACCCCTGGCCATCGGGAAGGCTCCACAGGGCATTCATCACCTGGGTCTCTGATTTGGTGAGTTGTTTCTTGTCTTTCATGTTCTAAACTTTTAGAATTATGGCGCAAATATATTCTAATTTTTTAGAACAAGCAAGGAAATATTCTAAAATTTTAGAAGATTAACATCTGTTAACTGTTGCGGTTTTTGTCATTGGGGTGGCAGAAATCATTTGCTGTTCACTCCAATTCCTTCTCGATTCACACCCAACTGACCAAATGACAGAACATTTCAAACAAAATTTTGCCATGTCACAATATTTTCGTATCTTTGTCTTCCATCATTCTGGAGTAACGATGAAAAGGCAATTTATCTTAGCCCTCTTCACTATCGTAGCACTTACCGCTGATGCACAGTTCCTCTTCCGCATTAGTGGCAATGGTCTTTCGAAACCGTCGTACATGCTTGGCACCATACATGTGCTGTCCGCTTCGTTGCTCGACAGCATCGCTGAATACAAGGAGGCTGAAGCACAGTGCCAACAGATGTATATAGAGTATATCCCCCCAACAATCGAGCAGATGAGTCCTGACAGATTGTTTCGGCAGAACGAAGGAAAGCAGAAAGCGAAGTATCCCGATGGCAAAAATATCTTCGATGTCATAGACGAGGAGAGTGCAGGAATCCTGAAAGAGAAATTCAAGGAAATCATACCCATCAATTTGGATGACCCGAAATTTAGTGATATTCAGAACTGGCAACCCGCTGATTTTCAGAACTTCCTTTTCATCCCTCTGATAAGAGAGTTCAGGAAGAAAGCCATAATGGGAATGGCGATGGACTTTGTCCTCATGCAAAAGGCCAAGGAACGCGGTTGGAACGTGGGGGGTCTTGATGGTGAGAATATGTTGCCGCAGGAAATCATTATGGCTCAAACTACAACGCCTCCTACCATCGAGGAGCAGGCCGACTCGTTGATGGCCTTCCTAAAAGGTTATGATGAACGTAAGCAAAAGTTTTTGAAAGGCACAGAGGGAGTTGATGGGTACGAGGAGATTTGCAACTATTGGGGAACAGGAGATTTTGAAGGTTTCACAACGTTCTATCTTCCCGAGGCCAGAAAACAGACAGCGATATTGAAAGACCGCAATGAGAAATGGCTCCCGAAGATGATGACGGCAATGCGTGAAAAGCCTACGATGTTTGTCTTTGGCTCTGGTCACTTGATTGGTGAGCACGGTATCGTTCAGAAACTCTGCGATGCCGGATATGAGGTGGAACAAATGAAATGGTAATAAATATGATAGAACTGATTAAAACGGAAAAAAGCAAAAATCAGTGGATAATGTTTACTGCCGTCATGACCATATGCGGCGCCAGTCAACTCAGCCTAAATGCCAGTATTCAACGCAATGATGATCATGCCGACGATGATGATGCCGCCCTTGCTGCCCAACGATGCCAACGATGCCAACGAAGCCATCATCTATGCCACCGCAACTATTTTCGGTCATGAGATGACTCACGGTTTCGACGTTAGGGCAAGGATGAACACAGTCTGGAACGTGAGCGCGTCAATGGCGTGCTTATGAACACCGATGCCTGGTACGAACTCTTCGACGTAAAGCCAAGTGACAAACTCTATCGTAAACCTGAGGAACGCGTGCATATCTGGTAACTTTCTTCACTCGCGCAAGGGTAGGGACGCGATGTATCGCGTCCGCTACAGCATAGGTTAGGAAAGCCCACGCCTAAGGATGGTGGTCATTTATGCGGACGCGCCGCGTCGCCGGATGAAAAAACTGCCGATAGCCAGGGCAATGACAAGGAAGGTGACGATGAATGCCCAGATATTGGTGACACGCGAGGTTGCCCTGATGCTGTACTTGAAACCATCGGGAATGGTACGCTCTCCTGAGACGCGGTAGTGGATGACACGCCCGTCATATTCTCCCATACCCGCATCCGTCACTCGTCCAGGCATGACAAGGTCGTAGTTGGTGTTGAACGCCAGGAATGATTCATAGGGCAGACTATTGTCTAATGTGTCGAGTTTCAGGGAGGTGTAGGCATCGGAATGAAAATGTCTGTCAAGCAACTCTTTGAAGTTATCAAATTTGTCATCCGTATAGTTGAGCACATCTGGATGCATGGCCAACTCATCACATTGACCGACGAATGTCTCCTTGTCCACCGGCGGGTTCTTGACTTTGTCGTAGTTGTCGGCAATGATCTTGCATATTTCAGTAAACCAGTTGGCATTGATCCATTGGTTGACTTTCACCTCCATCTTGTCCAACACCTCTTTCTTTTCCTGACCACTGCAGTTTCGTGTCAGGTCAGGATGGCCGGTAAACCAGTAAGAGGCTGAATCGGCGCCGAGGAAGCGGCTGATGGGGATGGGGAAGATGGACGGTCCGTCGTAGACGAATGTCTCGGTGAAGGTGTAGTCGGTATAGAACCACTTGAAGATTTTCTCCAACTTGCTGTTTGCCTTGAACCCCTCTGCCATGAGCAGGTGGTCGCTCATGTCCTGCACCGTCTCGAAACCCTTCTTGACATGCACCATCAGGCTGTCTGAAAGTTGTATATCAGGATTCTGGTTTTGAAGGCTGTCGGCCTGAGCCTGTGTCATGGGCACGGGATGTCGCACGGAGTCGTTTCCGATGACCGACCATGTGCGTTCCCAATGCTTGTCGATAAGGCTGTCGAAATCCTCTTCCTGCGGTATCATCAGATTCTTTTCCTCGGTGTGGAACGAGTATTCGCGGATGCAGGTGCCGTCCTCGTTGATGACGGTCAGCATACGGTCGTCCTTGTTGTTGCACGATGCCATGAAGAGCACCAGCATCATCACGGCTATGGTTTTACTGTTGGTTTTCATAAATCATCCGTTTTAGTGAACGATAAGTTTTTGCTTGTTCCCTTTTCCTCTCCAGGTAGCACATATATATATCCCGGGGTGTGCTCCCCTCGCAGAGGTCGGGTGTATGTTGTGGTTGGTTGGTTGCCATTGTCTGTTGTGGCTCTTCTGAATTGCTGCCATTAACAACGAAGAACAGGCCGATCAGAAAGACTGCTGCCATCGTCGTGACAGTCCGCAGGAGAATAACCCATACCGGCGTATGAACTTTGACTGCTTCTTTATCCATGCCGCTCACAGCGGAGAAGCCTTGGAACACCTCACGATAAGGCATCAGGTCATCGGCTATGTCCTTATTTTGGAAATAGTTGTAAAGCGTTTGTTCTTCCTCCAAAGTGGTTTCCGCATTGAGGAAGCGCTCCATCAACTGTCGTATGTAGGTCTCGTTCATTTTGATTCGGTTTTAAATTGTTCGATGATGCTTCTCCGTGCCCGACTGAGCGACTGCCTGACGGCGGCTTCGCTGGTTCCGATGAGGCTTGCGATATCTGCCATCGTCATTTCCTGCATGTGCCGCATGCGGAGCACAGTCTGTTGCATGGTAGGCAGGGCGTCGACAAGTTTCATCATCCGGTCAATCTGCTCGTTTTTTGCCGATTCTGACTCGTCATCATTGGCGACATCCGCACGGGCAATATCCACCGTCACTCGTCTCTGCCTGACTTTGCTTAGAGATAGGTTGCGAACGACCACCCTGGCGAATCCGCGGACATTACGTATCGGCTCGTCGCGAAGTTGCCACAGGCGGAGCATGGCATCCTGCACCACGTCCTCTGCCTCCTCGTCGCTGCCCAGGATTTCCCTGGCTACACTCTGCAGCGTCGGGCGCACGGCCTTCACTTCGTCCATAAAACTCTCTGTCATCATACTTTTTGGTCGTTCTTTTGCCTATATGACGCGATATTACTTATTTTGTGACATGAAAACATGGAGAAAATGTTCCGAACTGCGGGCATTTCATCGGACCTTTGTTCATGTTATTGACTGAAGTTTCCCATCCCATTCAAATGCGCTAATCTTTTTTATCACGAATTAGAGAATTTTCCATTATGATAAGAATTAAAAGGAATTGGAGAAGAAATGGCAGGCTATTCTATAATAGCAAGGTGAAATTCCGTCGCTTGCGACATACCATTCTTGAAAATTCTTTCTTGTTGCATATAATTCTTAAATTCTCAAATTCGGGATAGAAAAACTTAAGAAAGATGCGCCAACCCTGCCCATTCAAATGCACTATTCTTTTATTTATCACGAATTAGAGGATTCAAGTTCCTCAAATTGAAAGCTCTGAGCAACAGAGCACACCAACTGATATGAAGAGAAGATCAAAAACCGCTTCGCTTCGGAAAAAGAAGAAAAACAGGTTTTATGGACTTTCTCAACACAGAGATACAGAGGTACAGAGAAAAATGGATTATTTTTTACTGGTCGGGATTCTAGTTCAGGCGGATTTGCCGCTCGGCTCCGCCGCTTTTTCCCGAAGGGTCTAAAGAATCCGCCTGCATTGATTATAGGTATTTATAATGCCGACAATAATCACATATTATATTCAGTATCAGAATCTTATCGGATTTAAAATCCTGATATTAAACGCGGTCGGATTACAAATCCGCCCGAACGCCCGAACGTGCTGCTTGCGAAAAAACGCCAAGGCATCCACAAAAAGGGCGAAAAAGAAGTGTGGCTTAAAAGATTGGTCGTGAGGCGTTGAATATCAGTATTTTCAAAACTTGCGGAAGATGAATTTAACCAACTTCCGCAAGTCGAGCAAATGCAAAACTTCAGTCAGATATTGTTATTCCTCAACCTCCCAGAGGTTGTTTTCACCAGCCCTGGCTGGACCGCTGCCACCGCCATCGTAACCGATGGGGGCATCGTCGAGGTTGGTCACCACATTGAAGGTTTTCTGACTGTTGTTGAGAACCATTTTCACCAACACCATCACGTCGGTCACGGTGATGTCTTTATCCCCATTGACGTCTGCATTCTCCTCGATGAAAAACTCATTGACATGGCCCAGGATATGATTGACCAACAGCATCACGTCGGTTACGGTGATTGCTCCGTCACCGTTCACGTCGCCAAGATTTTCGTTTATGAACTTATCGGCCAACTGGAAGTAGGCGTGGAAGGCATTGATGTTGAAAGATATTTCCGGATAGCACAGCGTATTGTCGGCTCCTATATAAAGTTTGGTCTTGTCACCGGACTTGGCGATGACGAGAGGCTTGTAAAGCCCTTTAAAAAAGACGGCTTCGGTTTTGACGTCATTCTGTACATTGCTGACAACAACGTCTTTGAAAATTGGCTGATAGAGGTTGTGCTCATTGTCATTCACATAGTCGTCAGCCTTGGTCCATTTCACGACATACGGTTTCCCAGCCTCTATGGTCTCGGCATCCTTGAAGTTGAGCGTCAGCGTGCCATTGGCATACGAAGCGTCGCCGAGCGTCATCACCTTGGCTCCCTCAAGGGGTGTGCCAACGAAGCCATCCACTTTGAACGGCAGGCAGAGCGTGTTCCACGTACCGTCTTTATAGAGCGTGCGGCCAAGGAGGGTAACATTGACTTTCTTACCATTATTTTCTTCTATAACATCGCGGTTGTCAAAGTCGTCGTATAAAGCAATCTCTCCTTCGCCAAGGGTGGTGAATTTCTCCACCGGGCTCCACTCGGAAGTCTTGCCGTCAGCCATCACGGCCTGCACCTGCACCACATACTTCGTGCCCTTGGTGAGTCCGCTGAGAAGGGTGGTGAGATCACCGCTATTTACTGTCACCTGTGTCCATTCGCCATACATGGGCGTTGTCACGACATCCACGCGGTCGTAGTCGCCATCGAGGCTGACTTTGAACTCGTAATGCTTGCCTGCCTCGAAAACGTAGTTGTCCTTTCGTCCACCGATGTTGCCGTGAGCAGAGGCAATGAATATCATTTCGAGTTCGGGTGAGGGATTGGTGATGCACCAGTCGTAGGTGCCGGCAGGAATATCGATGGAGACGCTGTTTTTGAAGACGATGTTATGGGTCGTCACGGCACCATCGGTGATAACTTGCCGATGACATAAAGGCTGAGCCGAGTTGATGAGCCGTCACGGGCATGACACCACGAGAGTGGATAGACACACAACAGGCCCGTGATTCTCAGACCAGCGGAACCTGAAAAAAGAATAAATACCCCGCAAATTTGAAAAAAAGACTATCATTTCCTATGTTTTGATAGTCTTTTTCCGTGTTTTGATAGTCGTTTGTCATTAAACCCTATTTGAAGATTGTGGCTTTCTCATTACCTTTGTACTCAAATAACTATCCAAATAAGACTATGAAGATAAGACTTATTACTCTCTCACTCCTGCTCACGTTCTCTATCACGACGATGTGGGCACAGACAGCCACCAAACGTCTCGTGCTATGGCAGAAGTCTGGCGAGAAGGTGTATTTCGACCTCAACGACATGCCAGAGACCACGTTTGAAAACGGCTTGTTTGTCATCAAGACCAACAATGCCACCGTACAATTCCAGAAGGAGAATGTGCTTCGCTACACCTTTGAGGGTACTGGCAATACGGGCATCAGCCTGCTGCCGTCGGAGCGTAGCGTCACCTTCTCGAAGGATGGCGATGCCGTGACACTTCGAAATCTGAAAGAAGGATCAACAGTTTCCATCTATGCAGCCAATGGCGCCGTTATTGAGACAAGACAGGTCAAAGACGGTCAGCCACTCACCCTCTCCATTGCCCAGCGGCCTGCTGGCGTATATTTAGTGAAAGCCGGAAGTGAAACCATTAAACTCATGAAGCGATGAAACACCTCAGATTTCTTGCCAGCCTCGCCATGACGCTGCTGGTCGCTCTGCCCATCAAGGCGCAGACAGAGAACGAAGCGTTCTACATCTATCAGAACGATGGCCATTTCGACGGCTTTTTCTACGATGAAATCGTGAAGATGAACTTCTCGTTCCTCGATACCCTTGGCATTGAGCACGACGAGATTGTGAGCCAGGAGATCGTCACTCCCGACTCCACCTATCGCATCATGCTCTCTGCCATCGACTCCATTGGCTTCGTGCAGCCGGAGATAAAATACAACCCGCATCTCTACATCATTGGGCAAAAGCCATATATTCCTGCTTTAAGTGATGTTGTGAGTTATTATGACTATGGAAAAGATGGTGAAATATTGGTATTTGGCAGGTCTTTTGATAACTATGGTTTGCCTGAGCCACAGGTTGGCGACGTGTTTGTAGATTTTGATTTAAAATATGGCTATAGTACCAAGATTATCAGTGTCACTCGCAATTATCCAGGGCTTGAAGGCAATCGAGTAGCCATCTGCAAACCTATCGATGACATTACTGACATCTTCCAGCAATTTATTACAGTAGAGGAATATGGCTATGATGACGAGGGCAATATGATAAGCCGCCGTGTAGCCGGACACCCAGACCTCACTATAGGCAAGCCAAAGAGAGCAGATGGAACATGGGAGGGCGATATCTTCAACTTCTCTATAAACGGACACGTACCTTTATACGCCACCGACGACCTGACCATATCCATGGACCCTTCGATTGAGGGCAAGTTGCACCTCAAGACCGTATGGAATCTCTCCTGGTTTGGCGACAAGTATATCGGCATTACTTCCAAACTGAAGTTTGGCGTAGGTTTAGGCTTTTCCGTCGACGGGAAAATCAAGGATTTCTTCCCGTCAGGCATTGGCAAACTTGGTTCTATACCAGTGCCGGCTACCAGCCCCATCCTCATTATTGACTGTGGTCCAGATGTCTTTCTGCGCGGTGAGGCTCATGTCAACTTCAAGATGTCCACACCCAAGTTGAATGGGGCGATGTGGTCGAAATTAGAACTCAAGAACTGGATACCTTCTATTGACATGGGGTTCGGCAATTCTGACGACGGAAGCAAGTTTGAGTCTGTTGACAAAACTAGTGCAGGTATCACCATGTCGCTCAATGGCTTCATACAGGGCGGTATGCTTTTCCCCTTGAAGTTCAAGAGCCTGCCCTTGTTAAGAAAGATCTGCGACGTGGAGGTTGGCGGACAATGGTTCGTCGGCCCGAAGGTTTCAGCCGACTTCACGCTCGACATGACCACCATGCCGTGGAACGACGTGGCCACCTACAAACAACTGAAGAACATCACCCTGGGGCTGCACCTTATGGATGCCGACTTTGAAGTGAAGGCAAAGGCTGAAACGCTTGCGGGTGTCAGTGATGTGACGCTGGCAGACGGCAGCATCAGTATCTTCCCACCTCTCGATGTGAAGTTAGTGCCCGAGTTTGGCGAATGCGTGGAATATGTTGAAGACCGAGGATTCGATAAGTGCCGCATTTGGGCTTTCGAGCCTCAGGGATACGTCATCAAACCAGTTTCTATCGGCACTAAATTGTTCCAGATTAAAGAAGACGGCACTTTGGTTCTTGTTGAAAAATCGCAACAAACTACTCCGTATTTCAATATTTCCGGTGCCCCTGGACAGGAGTACGACAAACGCCATTGGGCTGAATTAGTAATACCTATTTCCTATAACCGTGTATCTGAGTATAAGGGAAAATACAAGGTGGTTCCCACAGTTATAATTCCTGGAAAAGGAGAAAGTATAATAGCAGACCCAGCGTATGAGTTCGTCTATGGCGATTGCCATCTTGAAACCAGCGCAGATTCGATTCTAGTGGATTGCGACGGTTCACATGATACCTTTACGGTTACTGGAAACTTTGACAAATTGATGTATGATGGAGAATATGCCTTAGGCGAAGCACCTAATGATTTTGTTGAGGTAACAGGAGACAAGGGGTATATGGAACTGAAATTCAAGAAGCATCCTCGTCTCCGCAACATCAGTCCCATCAATGAAAGGCACGCAAGTATTACTTTCTATGGGCAAAGAACCAACGAGTATGGTGAAATATTCGTATCTCCCTCGAAATCTTATCGTATTAAGGTGGCTCCTAATACTTGCGAAGATCCTGTGAAAGTGAAATTTAGTATGGCAGCGATTGCTAATTCAAGTCTCTCTAAAATGAAATGGACCATCTTCCGTACTGATAGAGGTTGGCATTGCAAAGGTAGTTTAGATGAAAACACATCTTCCCATATAAGGGAAGTGTGTAATGTCGAATTTGATGTACAGGCAGAACCCTATCCTGTGTATGAAGATAATTACATAGACTATAGTGGCTACGCAAGATTTACTATTAATAACGGAACTGTGACTTATAAGATGATTAATGAAGAGAATAATGAAATTATACAAAGTGTTAGTGACACATTCACTGGCATACCAGCCAATAGGGAATTTGAAGACGATACAGAACCAACAATCAAAGTTCAGGAACAAGGGCAGGCGCCTATCGGATGTTTTTATGCTGAAAATGGTAACTTAATCAATTTATCATTAGATTTTAAAAGCAATGAGGAATGGAGCCATTCCGAATAAAAGCATTATGGGCACAGAGGCGTCAGGCACTTCTGTGTCCAAGGCAGTTTCTCGAAGTCTTTAATCGAGATTGAAAAGTGAACTTTAAAAAGCAGAAAAAAAATTGAATTCTTTGCATAAGTAAACCCACTGATATTGAACAGTTATGCGTATAATCATCCGCGTTAGCAGGTCCTTATAAAAATGCAAGAGGGTGTGACACACTCTCTTTAACCCCAGAAAAGCGTATCACCTGAAAATCAGATAGATGGGAACCAACAATGAGCCTGACAGTGAAATGTAAGACAAATGTAAGGTTGTTTTTCTGTCATTTTGTAAATCTCTTCATATTTTTGCCGTCAAAAAAGCAAGATATGAAGAGATTACTTATTTGCTTGATGGCCATCTATGCGCTGACAGTAGCAGCGCAAGAAACCGAAAAAAGTGTTACCCTTGACGAAATAACGGTAAAAGGAGCACGTGTTATACAGAAGGTGGACGGACAATGGTTCTATCCAACAAAGCAGCAGATAGAGAATTCTCCCAATGCCTACTCACTGCTCGCAAAACTGACACTTCCACACATCCGGGTGGATGAGGCCATGAACAGCATCACGGCACTGACAAACCTCGGAACTGTCCAGGTGCGCATCAATGATATCATTGTTTCCAAAGAGGACTTGCTGGCCCTCGACATGAAGGGCGTTGAGCACGTTGAGTATATCGATAACCCAGGCGTGCGATATGGTGAGGGCATCGCGTATATCATCAATTTCAAGGTCAGGAGGCGAGTGAGCGGATATGTCGTTGGCACACAACTCACCAATGCATTGACCACAGTGAATGGCGATGAATCGTTTTATGGCAAAATCAATCAGGGACGCAGCGAACTGGCACTTAGTTATGGATTAGAGTACCAAAACTTCAAGGGGGCATCTTATGACGAACTGTCAACCTATGAGTTGGAGAGTGGCGAAAAAGTGATGATGAACCGCCATAGTCTGAGCGAGCAAAGCAAGAATCTCAGTCATATAGCCCAACTAACCTATAGTCTGAGCGACTCAAACTATGTGTTTCAAGCCAAACTCTCTGGCAACGCCGACATACAGCCACAGCGGCGGAATGCTGAGATGAATGTCAATGGCATTCCTTATGATGAGTGTTCCTCATCCCGCAGCAAAACACCTTCGATAGATCTCTATTATCATCAGGATTTTCGTCGACATCAGACGCTGACAGCCAATGTCGTAGGAACATATATCAAGACAACTGGCGATAACGAGAACAATGAAAGTGCTGCCTATCGTTACCAGACTGACGGACAGACATATAGCCTATGGGGTGAAGCCATCTATGAGAATAGACTAAAACCTTTCACTGTTTCCAGTGGTGTGCAGTATTCGCAGCGGTACAATCACAACGAATATCGGGGGGATGTCAATGCCACCAACGGCATCCACACATCCGACGTATATCTCTTTTCGCAACTGAATGGACATCTCGGCAAACTGAGTTATATGGGAGGGCTTGGCGTCAGTCGCCGATACTACCGACAAGATGATGCCAAGCATCATTTCTGGCTATTCCGACCCAAGTTCACGGTCAGTTATCGGTTGGCGCCCCACCTCAAGTTGAACTACAACTTTGAAATCTCCCAACATGTCTCTCAGATTGCTCTCGTCAGCAATGTCAGTATCAAGACTAACGCAATGGAAACCATTCTTGGCAATCCTGAGATTCACCCCAACCGTGTCTCCTCTCATCAACTGAAACTCTCATATTCCACACCACGCTTCACGTCAGAATGGCAAGGCTATTATCGTCTCAATGCCCATTGCAATATGGAAAAATACATCCGCGAGGATGACCATTTCTTTCAGACACAAACCAATGCTGACAATTCTTGCAACTTCTTCTATATCAACAATTACAACCAATGGGAGATAATCCCTGAGAAACTGACGGCCACCATCTATGGCGGCATCTATCGTTTCTTCAACTACGGAGAGGACTATACCCACACCTATACTTCTTTCAATGGAGGCTGCTCACTGCAAGCCTATCTGGGGCGCTGGTCGCTTGGAGCCTACGCCGACAATGGATGGAACTTCATGGAGGGAGAGCACCGCGGACATCAGGCGCCAGCGTGGTATTTCACCTGCAATTACCGCATGAATAATGCCTTCAACATTTCTCTGTATGTTCAGCATCCATTCTGCCAACATCCACTTATCAACAAAACAGAAGTCGTGAGTCGTTATGTTCAGAAAGAAATCACGCAACACTATAGCGATTATGGCAATATGGTGACCCTAAAACTGAGTTACCGTTTGGACCATGGCCGAAAATATCGTGATATTCAGCGCTCCATGAACCATAGCGATAGCGAAACTGGTATTCTGTCGAAATAAGTGGGGTGGATTTTTACTATTGCAAATCCGCCTGAACTGGTGACCAGAAAAATAATCCATTTTTCTCTGTATCTCTGTGTCTCTGTGTTGAAAAAAGTCATGGTGCTACTTTCAACTTGCGAAGTTGAATTGAATAACCTTTTTTCATTTTTGCACCCTATACGCAAAAAGAATGCGCAGCGCAGTTGTAACTTTGCACCGCGGTCTGAAAAACAAACAGACACGTTTAGAAAATTGAGTTACGAGGCACCACCCATTTATCAAAGATGTATTACAATTAAAACAAACAGACTATGGAAGTCAAGATGATCAACAACCGCCCTGTAAAAATATGGACGGACAGTGTAGAGGAGTCGGCCATGCGCCAGATAGAGTACCTGACCACCCTACCCTTCCTCTTCCATCACCTGGCCATCATGCCCGACGTGCATGCTGGAATGGGTATGCCTATCGGTGGTGTGCTGGCATGCGAGGATGCCGTGATACCCAATGCCGTGGGCGTGGACATCGGATGCGGCATGTGCGCCGTGAAAACCAACTGGCGTGTGAGCGACATCCCCATCGAGGTGATGCGCAAGCAAATCATGAGGGGCATCCGCAAGCGCATCCCTCTTGGAATGGACCACCACAAGGAGGCACAGGATGAGAAATATCTGCCTGAAGGCCACGACATCGACACTCTTGAAGTGGTGAAGCGCCGCATCTGCTCCATCCCCAAAGAGGTGGGCACACTGGGTGGCGGCAACCACTTTATCGAACTGCAGAAAGACGAGGAGGACAACCTCTGGATCATGATTCACTCTGGCTCACGCAACCTGGGCAAGCAGGTAGGCGACTATTACAACAAGATTGCCGCCACACTCAACGCGCAGTGGCACTCTGTAGTGTCGCCCGACATCCGCCTGCCTTTCCTTGCACGTGGATGCAAAGAGTTCGGCATGTACTGGAAAGAGATGCAGTACTGCATCGACTTCGCCCTCTGCAACCGCCGCCTGATGATGGAACGCATCGAAGAGGTGCTTGCCGACACACTGCCAGGCATCGAGTTCGAGCCGATGATCAACATCGCACACAACTACGCTGCATGGGAGAACCATTTCGGAAAGAACGTCATCGTTCACCGCAAAGGCGCCACCCTCGCCCGCGAGGGAGTCATCGGCATCATCCCCGGCTCGCAGGGCACGGCATCCTATATCGTCGAGGGGCTCGGCAACCCCGACTCGTTCTGTTCCTGTTCGCATGGAGCCGGACGTGTGCTGTCGCGCACAGCAGCCATCAAGACACTCGACATGGCTGCTGAGGTGGCTCAACTTGATGCCAAGGGCATCGTACACGCCATCCGCAGTCAGGAGGACATGCAGGAGGCATCGGGCGCCTACAAAGACATCGAGACGGTGATCGCCAACGAGGCCGATTTGGTAAAAGTAAAGACCCGACTGCTCCCCGTAGCCGTTATCAAAGGATAAACTATTTTGTCATTCAACCTCCGCAAGATGAAAGTAGTTAAAGAAGTAACTACTCAGCACCCTCAGAATAAATGTACTTAGGAGTGCCCTAACGGGCAGAAATTCTAAAAAAATGAATAAAAAATGGTAAAAAATATTTTCTTATAATTTTCTTAAACATTTTCTTAAAATTTGACTTCCGCTTCGCACGTCGACCGTTGGTTCTCGCCATAGGCGACTACTTTTCTAATTTGTCGAACATGTTTACTAGAGGGTGCTGAGTAGTTACTTAAAGAAGTTAAGTAGTTAAAGAAGTTAAACTTTAACTTCTCAGCGAAGCGATAACTTCTTAACTACTTGCAAGTTGAGCAAATGCGAACTTGAATTATGTCAAAAATCCCAAGGCATGTTCAATCATGTATGGGATTTTTTGTATTTTTGCACCCACTAATATTCAATAAAAATGGAACAATTCGAAAAGCAACTGCATAATGACCTGCACCAGTTCCTTGTCAGCATGAAGGAAGTGGATGAACGGCTGCCTGAATGCCCTGACGTGGAGGAGAAATGGGAAGAGACAGCAAAAGAATACATCCCCGATGGTATCAGGGAGTTCAACAACTTCCCTTCCGCCAGCCTCGGTTGGATGATGTACATCGGCATGGCCGTCGCTAAATATTGGGATGTAGAGTGGGAAATCTACTCGAAAATAGAAAACCTTTATGCCTTTATGCGCGACAAGCGCGGCTACGACAACATGGATGAGTATATCCGTGAGGAAGTGCTGTTGTTGAGCGGCGTGGACTACACCGTACTCGAAAAAATTGTCGGCGAATGCGCCTCCCGAGTCTACAACGCCCTGCGCCACCAGAACATCGAACCCGGAACAAAGGATGCCTTCAACGCATACGTTGCCTGCCTGCATCAACTCTACCTGATGGGAGCAGCCATGCAACTAAAACGGATGGGCTACCACATGACCAAGATGAGTTGATGACATCCCGGCCGGGCATGTGGCTTTGCGAATAACTGACGTCGATGTAGATAGAAAAAAGCGGAGCCATAATGGTTCCGCCTTTTTCGTTGATTACATCCATTTACGCCCTTACTTCCTTTCCGCAGGATTCTGCAACTGGAAGCCCTCCTGACGATTAGGTTTCTGGAATGAGTACTCAATACTCTCCACGATGATAGAACGAGGAACGATGTAACTAATCATCGTATTATAGTCGTAATGCGAATGATTGCTGACGAACTCTTCCTTGGATGCTGCCGTCACATGCATGAGGGCACTACGGGAAGGATTCGGAATCTCACTAACCCTGACAATCTCCTCTTCGCCAGTATTCACATCTACGCGAACCAGATACTTCCAGCAATCCTTCGGTGCTTTTACAATATACGCATGATCAAGACCTGCCTTCTTAGCCTCCTTGAGGAAGATACTCTTCATTGATGCCTGAGGAACGCACTTG
>JAEEGL011075968.1_pt1 | contig 53085 bp, 44 predicted proteins | sample 9134231 | NCBI WGS metagenome assembly JAEEGL01 (sample SAMN16246548, study PRJNA631951) | gut metagenome | biome: gut microbiome; feature: rumen; material: fiber-attached | host: Bos | place: Iran: Karaj | collected 2018-10 | reverse complement strand
TACAAATGCAGCCTCAACAACATATACATTCCCAGCAAATAATGGAACAAGCTGTACATTAACAGCAGGTTGGAGAATAAATACAAGTAGTTTAGTAGTAGATGCAAATGGTGGATCGGGAAGTGTTTCTTCAACGACACAAAATTATAACACAACGAAAAATATTAGCGTTTCAAGATCAAATTATACATTTACTGGTTGGACAGCAAGTGGAACCTGTGGAAATTACAATAATACAGCCTCAACAACATACACATATCCTGCTAGTGATGGAACAACATGTACATTAACTGCAAGTTGGAGAATAAATAAAGTTGATCCAGTTTGTCCAACACTTACTTCAACAAATGTAGTATATGATGGAAAAGATCATACTATAGGAGTAGCTGGAGGAAGTGGAGGAACAATAGAGTATAGTTCAAATGGTTCTAGTTGGAGTCGAACAAATCCATCAAGAAAAGATTATGGAAGTCAAACAACATATGTAAGAATTGTTGGTGATGCAAGTCATTTTGATAGAAATTGTGGTAACGCTACGATAACTATTAAAAGAGCAGGTTATATTACTATAACAAGAGCTGCAAATACCGAGGATTATCCTAACAATGTATATTCAACAAATTATCCAGTGTTTAGAGATGATCCACCATACCATGGAGTTTATTCAATGTATAATAAAACATCTTCAACACCAATAACATGTCATGCTCCTTCTACTTTAAAATGTACAAGTGGTAATACTGGTGTTGCAACTTGTTCAATAAGTAATGGTAGATTATATGTAGTAGGAAAATCACGTGGAAAAACTTCAATAACTATTACATGTGATGCAAATGATAATTATACTGCAGCATCTGTATCATATCCATTTTATGGATGGCAATGGTCTGATCTTGCCGGTTTAACTGATGTAGATACTTGTGCAGCTGATTGTGTAACTTCATGTAACATTCATTTTGGCTATTATCCTTGGGGATATCATTGTGGTAGTAGTACTGTAGATACTCATCCACCAAAAGCTAATAATGGTCCATGGTGTAGTTGTTTTTGGTAATTAAATAATAATTCAAGTGCAATGGTGATTTATCATTGCACTTGTTATGCTCTATAAATAATATAATAAAATTTTATTAATCAAGAATAGGAGACTACGTATGAAAAATAAGGGGTTTACTTTAATTGAAATAATAGCAACAATAATTATACTTGGTATATTAATGATTATAACTATTCCTAGTGTTTCTAAATTTCTTAGTGATACTAGAAGTTCTGCTTATAAATCGCATGAAAAATCGATGGAAGAAGCTGCGAAGAGTTATACTATTGAATGTATAAAAAATAATGAACAAGGTTGCTATCTTCCACGTGATGGAGAGGAAGTAACCCTTCTTTTAGGTGAACTAGAAGATAAAGAATTCTTAGATAAATTACAAGATCCTGCTCACCAAGGAACTTATTGTAATCCAGAAGAAAGTTATGTAAAAATAAGAAAGCTAGAAGGTACGGATTTTGATTATACTCCTTGTTTATATTGTGGTACTTATTCTACTCATAATACAGGATGCTTTAAGATTGATGTAGTACCTACTACTATCGAGTGTGGAACTGATATTATAGGGGCAGGAGAGGCTTGGTCAAAAGAACCAAGAACTATATCAATCAACTGTGTGGATGCAGCAGGTAGTTGTAAACAAGATAGATTCGAAAAAGTATTTTCAACTACTATGGAATATGGAAATATAACAATATATGATATTAATTCTTCAAGAGGTACTAAGAATTGCCGAGTACCAGTTAGAATAGATTTAGAAAAGCCAACATGTTCTCTTGATGTATCAGGAGATCTTAGAGGTAGTTATTATGTAGATGATGTAACAATAACTATGCCATCTACTAATAGAAAAGATATTCATAGTGGTATAGGATCTTATGGACTTGGAACAGGAAATAATATACTAACTTATGATAATAGAGAAAGTATCGTTCTAACAAATAACGGAGTAACAAGAGTATTTGGATATGTAAAAGATAAAGTTGGTAACGAAAATATTTGTACTACTAGTGTTACAAAGGTAGGAAAATACCTAATTAATTATGATAATAATACAGGAACTGGCATAATGGATGATACAGAATGTATTTTTGGTGAAAATTGTACTTTAAGAAAAAATACATTTACAAAGACAGGATATCATTTTAATTATTGGTCAATGCTTGCTAGTGGAAATACAGCTAAGCATTATGCTGATGAAGAAGTAGTTAAGAACTTAACCTTCTCTGATACAGTTAGATTATATGCAATTTGGGAAAAGAATCAAAATACTTTAACAGTAAAAGCTAATGGTGGAACTGGAGGATTTACTGAGAAACATGAATATGGATATCAAAGATTTATTAATGTTTCTAAATTAGGACATACATTTAATGCATGGTCATCTAGTGGAACCTGTGGAAGTTATGATAATACAGCTTCAACAATATATACATATCCTGCTAATAACAATACTACATGTACTTTAACTGCAGAATGGGATATAAATAGTAATATTTTAGTAGTAGATGCTAATGGTGGTAATGGAGGCTTTACAGTTACACAAAACTATAATACAACTAAAGCAATTTCAGTTTCTAGAGACCATTATGTGTTTGATGGATGGGAAGCTAGTGGTACATGTGGAACATATACTAGTGCTGCATCAACAACATATAGATTCCCAGCTAATAAAGATACAACTTGTACTTTAAAAGCTAAATGGAAAAAAGTTTCTTATTTAATTAATTATACTTTAAATGGTGGTAGTGTTGGTACTAACGCTCCGGAAAGCGGAGAATACGATTCTTTAGTTACAATCGATAATGCAACAAAAGTAATAACGGTAACAGGAAATGCTAATGGAACTGGAGCAACTGTTGGAAATGCCACAAGAAATTCGCAAATATTTAGTGGTTGGACAAGTACAACACTTGGAAGTAATGCAAAAACAGGAACTGATACAAATCCAACAACTGGATGGACTGGAACTTCTACAAAAAATATTTATTTTAAAGATTTAAGAGATACTGGAACAGTAACAATGGTTGCTAATTGGACACCAGTTACAGTTATTTGTCCAACAGTAACAAAGACTGGTTCTACATGTGAATGGTATAGTTCATCAACTGGTGGAACTAAAGTCTGCGATAGTGGTGGAAGTTATAGTCCTACATCAACAGCAAGTTCTTCGAGAACATTATACGCGAGATGTTCATCAAATGGATATTCAATTAGTTATACATTAAATGGTGGAAGTAACGGATCAAATGCTCCATCAAGTGCAGAGTTTGATTCTTTAGTAACAATAGATAATGCAATAAAAACAATTTCATTATATGGAAATTCTAATGGAACTGGAGCAACTGTAGGAAACACGACAAGAAAAGAACAGACATTTACTGGATGGACAAGTTCAACATATGGAAGTAATGCTAAAACAGGAGATACTACAAATCCAACAACTGGATGGACTGGAACTTCTACTAAAAATAAATATTTCTTGAATTTAAGAGAATCTGGAACAATAACAATGGTAGCAAATTGGAATGCTGAATCATTTAGTTGTCCAACAGTAACGAAGACTGGTTCTACATGTGAATGGTATAGTTCATCAACTGGTGGAACTAAAGTCTGCGATAGTGGTGGAAGTTATACACCAGGAGCTAATGATAGTTCATCTAGAATGTTATATGCATTATGTTCAACTAATGGATATTATATAAGTTATACATTAAATGGAGGTATTAGTGGACCAAATGCTCCAACAAGTGCAGAATATGATTCTTTAGTAACAATAGATAATCCAACAAAAACAATTACATTAATAGGAAATAGTAATGGTAGTGGAGCTACAATTGGATCATCAACAAGTGGAGAACAAACATTTGGAGCGTGGACAAGTACAACTGTAGGAAGTAATGCAAAAGCAGGAGATACAACAAATCCAACAGCTTCATGGACTGGAACAGCAGTAAAATATAAATATTATAAGAACTTAAGAGAATCTGGAACAGTTAAGATGATAGCAAGATGGGTACCAGTAGCATTTAGATGTCCAACAATAACAAAAACTGGTGCAACATGTGCGTGGTATGATTCAGCAAGTGGAGGAACTAAAGTTTGCGATAGCGAAGGTTATTACACTCCAGGAGAATACGATAGTTCAATTAAATATATATATGCAAGATGTACAACAAATGGATACTTTATTAGTTATACGTTAAATGGAGGAACTAGTGGAACAAATGCTCCAACAAGTGGTGAATATGATAGTGTATTAACAATTGATAACGCAACAAAAACAATTACATTAACAGGTGATGAAAATGGTACTGGGGCTACAGTTGGGTCATCAACAAGTGGTGCACAAACATTCAAGGGATGGACAAGTACAACATTAGGTAGTAGTGCAACAACAGGAACTAATTCAAATCCATCTACTTCATGGACAGGATCATCAACAACAAATAAATACTTTAAAAATTTAGTTGAATCTGGAACTGCAATATTAGAAGCAAATTGGACACCAGTAGCATTTAGATGTCCTACAGTAACAAAAACTGGTTCAACATGTGCATGGTATAATAGATCTGGAAATAGTGGTGGAACTAAAGTGTGCAATAGTGGTGGAAGTTATACACCAGGAGCTAATGATAGTTCAACTAAAACAATATATGCTAGATGTACAACAAATGGATATTCAATAAGTTATACTTTAAATGGTGGATCTAATGGATCAAATGCTCCAACAAGTGCAGATTATGATTCTTTAGTAACAATAGATAACCCAACAAAAACAATTACATTAATAGGAAGTGCTAATGGAACAGGTGCAACTGTAGGAAGTTCTACAAGCAAAACTCAAACATTTAAGGGATGGACAAGTTCAACGTATGGAAGTAATGCTAAAACAGGAACAAGTACAAATCCAACAACTTCATGGACTGGAACATCTACTAAAAATACATATTTTAAAAATTTAAGAGAATCCGGAACAATAACGATGGTAGCAAACTGGACTCCTGTATCGTTTAGTTGTCCAACTGTTACAAAGAGTGGTAATACTTGTGAATGGTATGATTCAGCAAGTGGAGGAAACTTTGTTTGTGATAGTGGAGGAACTTATACACCAGGAGCTAGCGATAGTTCATCTAAGACTTTATATGCAAAATGTGAAACTAGTGGATACTCTATATCTTATACATTAAATGGTGGAAGCAAAGGAGCAAATGCTCCAACTTCTGGAGAAAAAGATGCATTAGTAACAATAGATAATCCAACGAAAACAATAACAATAACAGGAGATGCTAATGGAAGCGGTGCAACTGTAGGAACTTCTACAAGTAAAGCACAAACATTTAAAGGATGGACAAGTTCAACATATGGAAGTAATGCTAAAACAGGAACAAGTACAAATCCAACAACTAAGTGGACTGGAACATCTACTAAGAATAAATATTTTAAAAATCTTAGAGATTCAGGAACAATAACAATGGTAGCAAACTGGACACCTGTATCATTTAATTGCCCAACGGCATCAAAAACAGATTATGGATGTTCCTGGTATGATTCAAAAACTGGTGGTAATAAGATTTGTGATAGTGGAGGAACTTATACTCCAGGAGCTAATGATAGTTCATCTAAGACATTATATGCAAGATGTACTAAAAAAGAACCTGCTGTTATTGAATGTATTTCACCTTATTATAATGAATCATCACAGACAATTGCTAAATGTACTGGTGGAACAGTAGGAAATGCTAAAAGAACTTCAGTTGGTTCTCAATTAGTAACTTGTACAGGAGATTCTAATCATACAAATGCAACTTCTATTTACTGTGAAATTAAAGATGCTGTTGCAATTAATCAATTAGGATCTAATAAAACAGGATATCCTTCATTACAAGAAGCTGTTAAGGCTGGAAGTTATACTGGTATTGCAAAATTATTAAAAGATACTTCTGAAAATGTAACACTTGACAGTGGTGGTTCCAAAACAATTAATTTAAATGGTAAAACTGTAACTGGAAGTATAATTAACAAAGGAACTATGATTTTAAATGGAAATGGTACTGTTACTGGAAAAAATGGAGCATCAACAGGTAATTCTTTAAATGGTACTGTAGTAAACAATAACACATTAACTGTTGAAAAGACTACGATAATAAATACTTCGTCTGATTCTATGTCTGCTGGATTGATAAATAGTACTGGTGCTAAAAGATTAGATGCTACTTGTTCAACATTTGAAGGTAAAAATGCTGTACGAGTTAAAAATATAGGTAATAAAGTTTATATAACTAAATCATCTTTATCTGGAACAACTAATGGTTTATATGTTGATACTAATGATGGTGTTCTTCTAACAGATTATAAAGTAGAATTATATGGTTGTTCTAAAATAAATGGTGGTACTAATATAGTAAATAATAAATGGGCTTATCCAGTATATATTCATGATTCAACTTTTGGTAGTACAGCAAAATTTGATGGACCAACGTTCTTCAATGGTTTATATTATGAATCAGATACTGGTCAAACAAGAGCAGAAGTATATGCGTTTGGTATGGGTAAACCTTCAACTATGAACGTAACTCAAAATGGTGTTGAATTAACATCTCATATTTATCATAATGAAAAAGAATATGGTGGAACTGGATATTTAGTTAAATTTTATTTACCTAATAGTTCAAATACAACAGATTTCGTTTCATCAATGTCTTTCCCTGGTGGAATACCTTATACAATTAAATTTGATTGGTTTACTAATTATTCTTGGTTAGGATGTTAGGATGTGATTAATATGAAAAATAATAATAGTAAAATTCCAATAATAATAATTATCTTAGCTATATTATTAATGTTAACTGGGTTAATACCACTTGTATTGAATTATAATAATAGTGGAAAAACAAATACTAAAAAAGCAGAAATTAAATATAATGGAATATTTGAAAATAATAATAAAAGAATAGTTACAATTAAAAATAATAATAAAATTATATATTTAATTAGAGCTAGTGGAATAGTAAAAGAAGGACAGCAAGAAATAAAAGATAATAAAATTAATGTCAAAGTAAATGAAGATGATTTGGTATTAGAATATACTTCAGATGGAATTAAAGTTACTGGAGAATCTGATGTTTTAACTAAAGGATTATATAAATATACTAAAGAATATACCAAAGAAAATTATTATGAAGAAAGATTTGGCGATGAAAAATTAATGAATGATTCTCTTGCAGGAGTTTATGAAAGTGACACTAATCAAATTCAGATAATGATAATTCATGAAAAGAAAATTAATCTTTGCTTTAATCATCAAGATGAAAGAGTAGAGTATGAATTAGTCAAATCAAATGAAAATGAATATTCTTATGATTTTGATGGTGTTGAAATAATCTTACAAGTTAATGAAAATAATAGTATAGAATTAAAGTTTACTAATCCATATATGGAAAATGCTAATTTTAGTGGTATATATTATAAGACTCAAGAGTTTACCTTTGATATATTAGTTGATAATTATTTATCTAATAAAAATTAAATAAAAAAAGAAGATATAAATCTTCTTTTTTTATATTCCTAGTATTGATAATATTATTATTCCTACTGAAGTAACTCCTATACCTAGGTAACTTATTTTATTTAATTTTTCTTTTAAGAATATTCTAGATAGTATTAATGATAATATAAAGTATGAACCTATAATAGTAGCACTTATTACTGAGTCATCAGCCATAGCAAAGACGTAGAAGAATTGTCCTATTGTTTCAAATATTGCAGCTGATATTTTTGCTTTATCTTTATTGAGCGATAATTTTTCTTTTTTAAATCTTAAATAGATAGTAGTTATAATTGCATATATTAAGAAAGTAAATTCATAAGAAAGTAGGGCACTATCTTCACTTATTAATTCTAATTTATCTAAATATATTCCATCTAAGAATGTTCCAAGTCCATCGATAATACAGTAAGCTATTGGAATAAGAATAGCTAAAAGAGTTAACTTCTTTTTAATTATTTTTAAATCAAAATTCTTTTCTTCTTTTCTTTCTTCTAGAGAAATAATAATTATTCCTATAAATACTATACCTATTGCTATATAAGTAAGTAGATCATATTTTTCTTTAAAAAATAATATTAATAGTATTGATGTAATTACACCAGAAGTGTTTTGTACTGGACTAGAAATTGATAATTCTAAATATTTTAACCCTTTATAACCGATAACCATACTCAGTATGTAACAAATTGAAACCGGTAAATATTTAAGCATATCAATAAAGTTAATCGATAAACCTTTGACAAGCATATAGATAACTGCATGTATTCCCATTACAAAACCTACTATTGCTCCAGTTTTTAAATATGAATACTTATCTTTTTTGCCTTTGTTTCCTATTTTATAAAAGAGATCTGCAATTCCCCAACATAAAAAACTTAATAAACTAAATGCCATTTAAATCACCATAATCAATTATTATTGTTTTTAAGTATTTTGTCAATTATTCTTTTAATTTATAAAAAATAATAATATAATTATATGTATGTATAGTATAGAGAGTGATAATTATGTACTTAAAAGAAATTAATATATCGGGTTTTAAATCATTTGCTGATAAGACTAGCTTTATTCTAGATGGAAAAACTACTTGTATAGTAGGGCCTAATGGAAGTGGAAAGAGCAATGTAGTCGATGCTGTTAGATGGGTACTTGGTGAACAAAGTGTTAAATCACTTCGTGGAACAGATTCAATGACTGATGTTATCTTTTCTGGATCTAAATCAAGAAATCCTCTTAATGTTGCAAGTGTCTCTTTAATATTTGATAATAGTGATCATTATATAAATGTTCCCTATACCGAAATTAGTATTAAAAGAAGAGTATATCGTACTGGTGAAAACGAATACTATTTAAATGGAGAAAAGTGTCGTCTTAAAGATATCAGTGATTTATTAATCGATAGTGCTACTAGTAAAGAATCATTTAATATTATTAGTCAGGGTGAAATAGATAAGATACTATCTAATTCTCCATATGACAGAAGATATATATTTGAAGTAGCTAGTGGAGTTTTAAAATACAAAAAAAGAAAAGAAGAAGCTCTTAAAAAATTAGATAGAACTCAAGATAATATTGTTAGAGTTAATGATATTTTAAATGAAATAGAAAGTAGAATTAAACCTCTTGAAATAGAATCTAAGAAGGCAGAAGAATATTTAGATGCTAAAGATAAATTAGAAAATATAGAAGTAGCATTACTTTCTTTAGATATTGAAGAAACTAATTATGAATGTAATAAAACAAGAGAAGAAATATCTAATTTAAATAATGAAATAATTAGTATTACTACAAATAATTCGAAGATAGATACTGAATTATTAGATTTAAAAAAGAAAGTATTAGATTTAGATAAAGAAATAAAGGAATCTAATGATAAGTTATTAATCTTAACTAGTAAAGAAGAAAAAATAAATGGAGAAAAAGAACTTCTTAAAGAAAGAAGTAAATATGATGCTAGTGATGCTAAAGTACATGATACTATTGCGTCTTTAAAAGAAGATATCTATGAAAGTGAAAATTCAGTTAATTTATTAATTAAAGATATAGAGTTTACTAATAATGATTTAAATAGTATTAAAACAATTATTACTAAAAATGAATTAGAATTAACTAATTATAATAAAAATAAATCTATATTAACAAATGAATATGATAATAAAAGAAGAGAAAGAATAGATATAGAAAATAAAATTAATTCTTTATCTAGTATTATTGAATCTAATTTAGATATACCTAGTAGTGTTAAAGCAGTACTTAATAATATTCGTTTAAATGGTATACATGGTACTTTTTCTAGTTTATTAGATACTGATGAAAAATATCTTAAAGCTTTAGAAGTATCTATTATGAGTACTAAAAACTTTATTGTTGTAGATAATGAAGAAGTTGCTAAAGAAAGTATTGAATATTTAAAGAGTAATAATTTAGGTAGATGTACTTTTTATCCACTTAATGTTATTAAACCTAAAGGTATAGATAATGAAAGTTTAGATATTATTAAATCTAGTGAAGGATTTATAGATATATTATCTAATGTAGTTAATTTCGATGATAAATATTATAATGTAGTATCTAATCAGTTAGGTAATGTAGTTCTTGTCGATAATATTGATAATGCTAATATTATTAGTAGTAAAGTTAATCGAAGATATAAGATTATCTCTTTAGAGGGAGATGTTATTAATGTTGGTGGATCTATATCAGGTGGATCACTTAATAAAAGTAGAAGTATAATTACTGAGAGAAAAGAATTAGATAATCTTAATAGAAGATTAATAGAATTAGATGAAGTTAATAAAGAATTAAATAATAATATTAATGATTATAATAAGAAGATAGAAGATTTACAAAATATACTTTATGAAAACAAAGTTAATGAAGCTAAATTAAAAGATAATATTATTAATAAAGAAAATTTAATTACAGAAATAAATAATAGAAAAGAATCCTTAGAAAGAAATTTAAATAGTTTATCTCATTTAGTAGATAGTAATATTAGTTCTGAAGAAGATAAACTAATGAAAGAGTATTATGAAATATCACTTGAAAAAGAAACTCTTGAAAAAGAATTAAATAATAAAGAGAAAGAAAAAGATAAAATTAATAGTTTAATTGAAGAAAAAGAAGCTGATAATAAAATATATTCTAGTGATATTAGAGCTAAAGAAAAATCTCTTAAAGAAAAAGAAATATATTTAAGTAAAAAAGAAAATTTATTAGATATATATCTTAATACTTTAAGTGAAGATTATAATATGACTTTTGAAAAAGCTAAAGCTAGTTATGTACTTGAAATACCTAAAGATGAAGCTAGAAGTAAAGTTAATAATTATAAAGCTATTATTAAAAGTATTGGTATGGTAAATACTAATTCTATTAATGAATATAAAGAAGTTAAAGAAAGATACGATTTTCTTACTAATGAAAAGACAGATTTATCTGTTGCTAAAGAAACTCTATTAGAAATAATAGATGAAATGGATGAAGTAATGAAAAAAGATTTTTTAGATACTTTTGAAAAAGTAAGGACAGAGTTTCATAAAGTATTTAAAGAATTATTTAATGGGGGAGATGCTGATCTTAAATTAACTGATAAAGATAATTTACTTGAAACGGGTATTGAAATAATGGCTAGTCCACCAGGTAAAAAGTTAAAATCAATTACTCTTTTATCAGGTGGAGAAATGACTCTTACGGCGATTAGTTTATTATTTGCTATATTAAATGTTAGAAGAGTACCTTTCTGTATTTTTGATGAAATAGAAGCAGCTTTAGATGATGCTAATGTTGATAATTTTGGTAAATATTTAAATACATATAAAGATAAAACTCAGTTCTTAATAATTACTCATAAAAAGAGAACTATGGAATATGCAGATACTTTATATGGAATAACAATGCAAGAGAGTGGAATATCTAAGTTAGTTAGTGTCAAATTATCTAATTATAATTAAAATAAATTAGTTTATTTGATATAATATATTGTAGGAGGATTGTTTATGGAGATAGATCCTAAGTTAATTGAATTTAAAAGTAAAATATCGCCAGCTTTAGATGGTATTAGTAATGCAGCTTCTGATCTTGCATCAAAGATTAGTAGCTTTCAAACGTTAACTAATAATGCTAGTTCTTCATTATCATCATGTTATAAATCAGATGGTACTGTTGATGTAAAGACACAAATAAGTTATTTGAATAGTGTATCTAGTTTACTTAGTGATAGTCTTACAACAGAATTAAATGCTGTAATTAGTAAATGTAAAGCTGTTGATGCTGGTATAGTTACATTAGAAGCTATATTAACAAAGTATAATGCTGCTTTATCTAAGTATAATTCTGATAAAGCTGATCCTGATAAAACTGCTGATTATTCTCCAGTTAGTATTCTTGAAACACAGTTTAAAAATAAACAAACAGAAGTATTAAATTTATATAATTTAGTTATGGCTTCAGATGCTTCTTGTACTAAGTTAAATGCCTTTACAAGTAGTGGAAGTGTCGGTACTGATGATTCTGGATTATTAGGTTATAGTGGTACAATGATTAGCTATATGTGGGAAGAAAATGGTGTTATTTATCAGAAGTTTATGCCCGTTTGTAAAGGTAAAGTTATACAAATGGAAGAAAACTTTGTTATTGTTTATAACGTTAATAATATGTTATCTGCTGATAACGAAAAGGGTACTGAAGCTGTTAATTATCTTAGAAGTGTAATGAAATCTGGAGAGTTTGGTTATTTAGGTACTCGTTTATGGGATTATAATTCTAAAAAATATAGTAATTCAGAAAGTGAAAAGATTGCTAAGGTAATGAATCAAGTATTAGAAGATACTTATAAAGCAAATAATTGTTCTTCGATAAGTGATTATGCTGCAGTTGCAGGTATGGTTTTATCTAGTTCACTTGTTAACTTAAGATATACTGCTAATAATGTTGGTAACACAGTTGGTTTTGATTCAATTTGTAAAGCCGGTGGATTCGTTTGTAACCACTTTGTAGCATGGTGTTTTACTCAAGGATTATATAAAACTGGTAATGATACTAAAATTACTGATTTTACTCCATTAAATATTTATTCTCATTACAGTAAAAGTGTATCAACAATGAGTTCTGAAGAAATTCAAAATTGGCCAATTGGTTCGGTTGTTACTAAAAAGTATCCTGGTAACTTGCATATAGGAATAGTTGTAGGTCATACTACTATTGATGGAGAACCAGCAGTTGTAGTAGCACAATCAGGTGGACTTTCTGGATCATTTTGTATGGCTTATAAAATATCTCAATGCTTTGGTGATTCTACTACTCAGTGGCAACGTTATGCTACACCAAGTATGATGGAAACAAGAGTAAAAGCCGGTAATAATAAAAATGACTGGATTGCATAGAGGTTAAAATGAAAAAAATAGTTTTGTTTTTAATACTTATTCTCTTTGTAACAGGTTGTGAAGGTGGAATGGTTAAACCCCTTAAAGATGCATCTATTGAAGATGGAGAATATAACGAAATAGTAGTTGAATATATTAATGATGTTGCATCTAAAGTTAAAGATGGTACGATAAGTTTAGAAAATAATTATTTGTATTTTATACCTGTAGGAAGTGATAATTCTAGTCTATGTACTAGTAATGTATATGATCTTCCTTACAGTGGTAATTTTGTTTATGCCTATGTTGGAGTATTAAGTAAAGGTACAAGTAAGCAGTTCTTCTTTGTATCTAAAGATACAATGGGTTATGGATATAATTTTAATACTATAAAACAAATAGAAAAGACTAAAGGTGCTTATGTTTATAGTGGAGATATGTTAACAACATATAGTACACTAGAGAATTATTACAATTCCAGTGGTTCTGGATTTGCAGAGGTACCATATAGTGATTTAAATGTTAATAATTCGTTAACTACTGTACTTGGAAAAGATTTAGATATAGCTAGAATATTCTATTATAATGTTTGTAATAACTAGATATTCTAGTTTTTTTCTTGTATTAAATGTTATAATAATATTAGGTGAGGTTTATGTATAATTATATAATTGGAAAAGTAATGGATGTAACAGGTACTTATATAGTACTTGAGAATAATGGTATTGGTTATGAGATTTATTCTCCTAATCCATATTCATATAATATTGGAGAAGAATATAAAGTATATGTTTATCAACAAATTAAAGAAGATGAACACTTATTATTTGGTTTTAAAACCTTAGAAGAAAAGAAATTATTCTTAAAATTAATTTCTGTAAAAGGACTTGGTCCTAAACTAGCTTTACCAATACTTGCTACTGGTAGTGTAGGTGGAGTTGTTGATGCTATTCAAAGAGAAAATATTTTATATTTAAAGAAGTTCCCTAAGATAGGTGAAAAAGTAGCTAAACAAATGACACTTGATTTAAAAGGTAAACTTAATGAATTTGAAGGTGTTCAAGAAGAAAATAATGGCTATGAAGAATTAAGTGAAGTATTAAAAGGATTAGGATATAAAGAGAAAGAATTTAAGAGTGTTCTTCCACAAATTGATAAGAGTACTTCGATTGAAGATCAAGTTAAAGAAGCACTTAAGTTATTATTAAAATAAAATATTATGGAGAGATAATATGAGTAAAAATGAAATATTCGATGATGTAAAAAATAAAGATGATGAAATGTTAGATAATATTAGACCTGAAACTCTAAAAGAGTATGTTGGTCAAAAAGATGTTACTGACAATTTAAAAGTATTTATTGAAAGTGCTAAAAAAAGAAAAGAACCTCTTGATCATGTGCTTTTATATGGTCCTCCTGGACTTGGTAAGACTACTCTTGCTCATATAATTGCAAATGAGCTTGGTACTAATATTAAATTAGCTAGTGGACCTGCGATTGAGAAAACTGGAGATTTAGCTGCGATTCTTAGTTCTTTAGAACCAGGAGATGTTTTATTTATTGACGAAATTCATAGAATACCTTCTTTTGTTGAAGAAGTTCTTTATAGTGCAATGGAAGATTATGTTTTAGATATAATGATTGGTAGTGAAGGAAATAGTCGTAATATAAGAATTAACTTACCTCCATTTACTTTAGTTGGAGCAACTACAAGAGCAGGAGATTTAACAGCTCCTTTAAGAGAAAGATTTGGTATTGTTTTTAAGATGCAATATTATACTACTGATGAATTAGATTTAATTATTAAGAGAACTTCTAGAGTTCTTGATATGCCAATAAATGATAAAGCTAGTAAAGAATTAGCATCAAGAAGTAGAGGAACTCCTAGAATAGCTAATAGATTATTCAAAAGAGTTAGAGATTTTACTATAGTAGATGAAAAAGAAGAGATAGATTTAGAATCTACGAAAAAAGCATTAGACAGATTAAAAGTAGATAATGAAGGATTAGATAATGTCGATATTGAACTACTTAGAACTATCGTAGAAAAGTTTAATGGTGGACCAGTTGGTGTAGAGTCTATAGCTAGTGTTATTGGAGAAGAAGTAACTACTATCGAAGATGTATATGAACCATATTTATTACAAACTGGTCTTCTTAAAAGAACTGCTAGAGGTAGAGTAGTTACAGAAAAAGGTTATAAACATTTAGGAATATCTTATCAAGATAATTTATTTAATAAATTTTAATTATTTGAAAATAACAAAAAATATGATACTATATGATACTGCAAATGAGGTATTAGTATGAGTATTATTAAAAATGATTTTTCATTTGAAGAAACAACAAATAGTATTATAGAACAAGCCGGTAGAAATCCAAAATTATTAGAATGTCCATATAATAAACTAGAAAATATAGAATTTTTATTAAATCTTAATAAAGAAGGGGACAAGAAATTTTTAAATAGAGCTTTAATTCATATAGGTAGTAAATGTAGTAATGATGAAAATGAATTATTCTATGTTTTAAAATGTATTCATTTATTTAAAAATTGTCGATTTTTAATTGATGATCTTTTCCCACGTACATTAGCTACTTTAGCTATTAATATGCCTTTTGAAATAGATGATCCTAAATATACTAAAGAAAGATATTTAAAATATATTAGTGCATTATGTGATAATAGATTATTAATTGCTAGTGAAGAATTAAATCATTGTACTTCTGAAAGATTTTTAGCTGCTTATATGGGACATTTTATTAAACATGAAAAAAGAGCTATGAAAAATATGAATGCTTTTACTGAGAATGAAATTATTAAAGCTAACAAAAGAATATATAGTTATATTAAAGATACTACTGTACCTATTAATATAGATGAATTAATTGGGGTGAATAAAGATGAATGTAAACGAATTCGATTATAACTTACCAGAAGAATTAATAGCACAAACGCCTTTAAAAGATAGATCTTCATCTAAACTATTAGTATTAAATAAAAATACTGGTGAGATAGAACATCATCATTTTAAAGATATAATTAATTATTTAGATAAAGGAGATACTTTGGTACTTAATGATACTAAAGTTATTCCTGCAAGGCTAATAGGTACTAAGGAAGAAACTAATGCTGTTATCGAAATACTTTTATTAAAAGATTTAAATAATAATACTTGGGAGTGTTTAACTAGACCTGCGAAGAGAGTTAAAGTAGGTACTGTTGTTAGTTTTGGAGATGGTTCTTTAAAAGCTAAATGTATTAAAGAAAGAGAAGAAGGCATTAGAGAATATGAATTAATTTATGATGGTATTCTTTATGAAATACTAGATAAATTAGGAACAATGCCACTTCCACCATATATTCATGAAAAATTAAAAGATCAAGATAGATATCAAACTATATATGCTAAGAATATTGGTAGTGCTGCTGCTCCTACTGCAGGACTTCATTTTACTAAAGAATTAATGAATGAAATAAAGGAAAAAGGAGTTAATATTTGTTATTTAACTCTACATATTGGTTTAGGTACATTTAGACCAGTACAAGTTGATAAAATTGAAGATCATCATATGCATACTGAATATTATGAGATAGGTGAAGAAACTTGTAATATTATTAATAAAACTAAAGAAGAAGGTCATAAACTAGTAGTAGTAGGAACAACATCAGTTAGAACTTTAGAAACAGTTATGACTAAATATGGTAAATTAGTTCCTTGTAAAGGATTTACGGATATCTTTATCTATCCGGGATATAAATATAAAATTGTTGATAATTTAATTACTAATTTTCATTTACCTAAGTCAACTCTTATCATGTTAGTAAGTGCATTAGCAGGTAAAGAAAATATTTTAAATGCATATAAAGTTGCCGTAGAAAATAAGTATAGATTTTTTTCTTTCGGTGATTCAATGTTTATCTATGATAAATAGATGTAAATAATAAATTTTAAGGAAAGAATATTAATTATTCTTTTTTTATTTCTATGATATAATAATTATAGTTGGAGGCAAGCATGAATAAGAAAGGATTTACTTTAATTGAAATAATTGCAGTAATTATAATATTAGGAGTTATTATGATGATAGCAGTACCTGCAGTTTCTGAACAAATAGATTTATCAAGAAAGAGTAGTTATATTACTAATATCAAATCGTTTATGGAAAGTATTAATGGAGAATATAAATCTAAAACTTTTGGAGCTCTATTAGAAGATGAAGAAATATTAGTTGTTCCTATATCAGAAGTAAATTTAGAAAAAGTTAGTAAAAGTAGTCCATATGGACCATATGATTTTCCTAGAAGTTATGTAGTTATTACTAGAGAAAATGATACATATAAATCTTATGCATTTTTTAAAGATATAACTAATCACGGAGTTGTTCAAAAACAATACGATGAATTATTTAGAAGTTCAATTGTTAAGGTTAATAATGATGAAATACAAACTTTAAAAGAATATTTTTCTTGTAATAATCATAATTTAACTTTAAATAATAATAACTTTGTATTTAAAGGAGAAATATATCGTCCATCAGACTTTGAACTTGTAAATGAAGATGATTGTAGTTCAAGTACAGTTCCAGTTCTTAGATTTGAATTAAGTAGCTAGTAATAGCTACTTTTTTTCTTTACACTTAAAGCATTTAAATTATCAATACCATTATTTTTTATGATATAATTTTTTTATATGAAAAAGAAAAATAATTTATTTTACATTTTATTATTTATATCACTTTTAGGATTAGCATTTGTACTTGCAGATAAGTCCTTTCAAAATGATACATTTTATACCATTAAAGTAGGTGAGATAATATCTAAATATGGAGTAGATATGAAAGATCATTTTTCTATTATTCCTAATTTAGTATATACTTATCCTCATGCTTTATTTGATTTAATAATTTATAATATTTATCATTTATTTGGCTTTTTTGGTATATATATGTCTGTTATATTAACTTCTTATTGTTTATTTTTAACAATGTTTTTTACTACAAATAGTATTATTAAAGATAAAGGTGTTAGCTATTTAATTACTCTTCTTGGAGCAGTATCACTTAATTCTTATTTAGCTGCTAGAGCACACTTAGTTAGTTATATTATTTTAATATTAATCTTATTCTTTATTGAAAAATTGCGAGATACAGGTAAAAAAAGATACATTTTATTTATGATAATACCTGCATTATTATTAACTAATATGCATGCTGCTATGTATCCAGTATTATTTGTTCTTTTTATACCATTCTTATTTAATGATTTAATTAGTTATATTAAAAATAAAAATATAGATAAAATTAATTCTTATAAAAGTAGAAAAAAATTAACTAATTCTAGAATAGAAATTGAAGAAGCTAAAAATACTAAGTTATTATTAATAGCTATGTTAGTTATCTTTATAGTAGGATTCATTAGTCTAACACCTGATGCTTATACTTATATATTTAAAATAAGACAAGATAATTCTATGTCTTATATACTAGAACATTTTCCTTCAGATGTTAAAAATACTACAATTGCATTTATTATACTTGGTTTCTTTGGCTTTATATTACTTCTAAGTAATATGAAAGTTAAACTAAGAGATTTATTGTTATTTGGAGGATTATTCTTATTAACATTAATATCTAGAAGAAGTGCTGCATTATTTTATATATTAATAATCTTTACAATGGGTCGTACTATTAAAATGTTATTTGATAAAAGATCCATCGATGTTATGCTTGGTTTTAATAATCCAGTTTTATTTGTAATAATTTTCTTATTAACAACAATATCTGGATTTGCAGTATTTAAATATAAATTAAATAATGTTAAATATATAGATGATGCTAGATATCCAGTAGAAATGACTAAATACATTAAAGAGAATATTGATACTAATAAAATGAGATTATTTAATGATTATGATTATGGTAGTTATTTATTATTTAATGACATAAAAGTATTTATAGATTCAAGATGCGATCTATATAACAATGCTTTTAATAAAGGTATTAATGCTTTTGATGAATATATGGATATTGAAAATAATTATAAAATTACATTCAATAAACACAAGATTACTCATGTAATTGTATATAATAATAAATATTTAAATTATATTTTAGAATTAGATAATAATTATATTAAATTAAAAGAAGATAAGTATTTTACTTTATATGAGAGAGTTTTATGAAATATATAGTTAAAGAAGAGTGTATATTATATGATTTTTTAAGAAATAATTATGATGGATCTAAAAATAATATTAAGAATTTCTTAAAGAATGGATTTATTAAAGTAAACAATAATATAGTTTATAAGTATGATTATAAATTATTAGTTAATGATGAAGTTTCTATAAATAATAATTTTATTAATTATGATAATTATACTATTCCTATAGTATATGAAGATAAAGATATGATAATAGTTGATAAACCATTTGGATTATTAACTATAGGTACTTCTAAAGATAAAGATCATACTTTATATAATTATGTATCTAAGTATTTAAAAGAAAAAAATAAAAATAATAAAGTATTTATTGTTCATAGATTAGATAAAGATACTGGAGGTATCATTGTTCTAGCTAAAAATGAAAAAACTAAAGAATTATTACAAAGTAATTGGCATAATACTAAAAGATATTATGTAGCAGTTGTACATGGTAAAGCTTTAGTTAAAGATAGTATTGTTGTTAATTTGAAAGAAAATCCTAAGACTTTAGAAACATATGTAAGTAAATATGGAGATAAAGCAATTACTAATTATAATTTAATAAAAAGTAACTATAAATATAGTTTATTAAATATAGAAATATTAACAGGTAAAAAGAATCAAATAAGAGTATCATTAGCTTATAAAAATTTACCTATATTAGGTGATAAAAAGTATGGAATTAAAGATAATTATAAAAAGTTAATGTTATTTGCTAATAAATTAATTATAAATAATAAAGAATATTTAATTGACATACCTAGTGATTTTTATAATACATTAACTATTTGTTAAAAATAGATATTTATGATAAAATTCTAGTTGTGCTTTTGGAGGATTTATGTTTAAAAGTATTTATTATAATGTGAAACAATATAGTTTCTTAATGAAACAATTAATATCAAGAGACTTTAAAGTTAAATATAAAAGAAGTGTACTTGGAGTATTATGGTCAATATTATATCCAGTACTTATGATGGCTGTTATGGCTGTAGTATTTTCTAATATGTTTAAGTTTAGAGTAGAGGGAGTTAATTACTTAGTTTATTTAATGTCTGGATTAGTTATGTTCAGTTATTTTAGTGATGCTTCTAATACTGCGATGCAATCAGTAGTGGTTAATTTCCAATTAATTAATAAAGTATATATACCTAAATATATATTTCCAATAAGTAAATGTTTATTTTCTGGTATTAACTTTTTATTAACATTAATACCACTTTTATTTATTATTTTATTTACTGGTGAAGGAGATACTAGATGTGTAATAAATGTTTGGTATTTACTTCTTCCATATATATTCCTATGTTTACTAATATTTACTATGGGTATGGGATTACTATTATCTGCGATATCAGTATTCTTAAGAGATATGTTTTATATTTATGGAATAGTATTAACTATGTGGAATTATTTAACCCCAGTATTTTATGATATTTCTATAATTCCTGAGAATCTTCAATTTATATTTAAATGTAATCCATTATATATGTTTATAAATGGAACTAGAGAGATAATACTATTTAATAGGGCACCTAGTATAGAATCTTTAGGAATTATGTTAGGAGTTAGTGTATTAGTATTTATTATTGGTTCGTTAGTATTTAAAAAGAATCAAGATAAATTTATATACTATGTTTAGGAGATATTTATATGATAGAAGTAAATAATGTTTCAATGAAATTTGATTTAGGTATTGATAAAGGTGGTTCTCTTAAACAAACTTTTGTTAATTTATTTAGTGGTAAGAGAAAGAAAAAGGCTGATTTCTGGGCTTTAAAAGATGTTTCTTTTAAAGTTAAAAAGGGAGAAGTTATCGGTCTTATTGGAAGTAATGGTGCTGGTAAATCAACTCTTTTAAAAGTTGTCAGTGGAGTTATGAAACCTACTAAAGGGAAAGTTACTGTAAAGGGTACAATTGCCCCAATGATAGAGTTAGGAGCAGGATTTGATCCTGATTTAACTGCTAGAGAGAATATCTATTTAAATGGAGCTGTTTTAGGTTATTCAGAAAACTTTTTAAAAAGTAAATTTGAAGAAATAGTTGAATTCTCTGAACTTAGAGATTTCTTAGATGTTCCAGTTAAAAACTTTTCTAGTGGTATGATTGCTAAACTAGCTTTTTCAATCTCTACAGTTGTTAATCCAGAAGTATTAATAGTAGATGAAATTCTTTCTGTTGGAGATATAAAATTCCAAGAAAAAAGTAAAAATAAAATGATGAGTATGATTAATGGTGGTACTACTGTTATATATGTATCACATTCATTAGAAAGTATTAAAGCTCTATGTGATAGAGTTATTTGGATGGAACATGGTGAAATTCAAAAAATAGGAGATACTAATGAGATTTGTGATTTATATTATAAAGCTCAATTAGGTGATAAAGTTGAATAAAATAATTTTAACAATATTAACAATTTTATGGATGTTAGTTATCTTTATTTTTTCAAATGATACAGCAAAAGAATCAGATAAAGTAAGTAATTCAGTAGTAGATAATACTATTTATACAGCATGTAAGATTGTATCTGAAAAATGTAATAAAAAAGAACTTAGAGATAGATTTGGATATCCCGTTAGAAAACTGGCTCATTTTACAGAATATTTTATTTTAGGAATACTTATGATATTTACTTTACGTGCATATAATATTAACCCAGTATATGTTCCAATAATTATTTGTTTCTTGTATGCATGTACTGATGAAATACATCAAATGTTTGTAAAAGATAGGACTGCATCAATTATAGATGTCTTAATTGATACACTTGGAAGTACTAGTTCTATTTTACTTCTTTTTTACTTTTACTTTACAAATAAATAATGTAATACACTTTATAAAAGTGTATTTTTTTGTTATTATTTAAGTGAATATAATAAGGAGTGATAATATGAACGAAGAGAATATTGAACAAACAAACAAGACTGAAGAAGTGAAACCAACTGTAGAATCATTAGAACCAGTTGTTGAATCATTAGAACCAGTTGTTGAATCACTTGAAAGTTCTGAACCAGTAGAAAGTTTAGAAGAACCTGCTCCTGTAACAGAAGAAGCAGCACCTATTACTATTACTGAACCAGAAGTTATTAATGAAGTAAAAGAACCAGCTAGTGAAGTGGTTAAAGAACCTGAATCTGTTATTAATGAACCAGCTGAACCTGAAACAGCTAGTGAACCAGCTCCCGAAAAGAAGGAAGAAGTAAAAGAAGAGGTTAAAGAAACTAAACCAGAAGCAAAGAAAAAAGATGGTAAAAAACCTAATATGGTTCTAATAATTATTATTGTAGTATTAATATTAGCTATTGTTGGTGGTGTAGTATTCTTAGTTCTTAATAATAAAGGTAACAATAGTGGTGGAAATGAACCAAGTATTAATAAACTTGGTACTGCAGCTAAATTAAAAGTAAGTTATCGTAATTATACATTTACTATTCCAAATGAATATACTGCTGAAATTAGTAATAATAGATTAATATTAACTGGAGAAGGAACTGTTTATGCTATTGAAATAAAAGATAATTCTTATGAAACAATTGTAAATAATAAAGATTCTATTAAAAGTAGTTATGAACAAAAGAATTATTCAGTAAATAAAATTGAAGAAATGAATATTAGTAGTCATAAATATTTATATTTAGATGTAAATAATGGAACTAGTGTAAGAGTATTCTTTAGACAAAATGATAGTACAACATTATTTGTTGGTGCTATTGCTAAAGAAGATGGATCAGAAGTTACTGATAATAATTTATATGCAATTGAAAAAATCTTATCTACATGTACTTTTGGTACTGATAGAGTAATAATTGGTGAAAGTGGAGAATATTCATTTGATGAAACATTTGATATTATTGATGAATTAATTCTTGATGAACACGCTCTTCAAAATAATCCAGATAATGAAGAAGAAGAAGTAGTTCCAGAAGAAAAAGTAGAAGAATCAGTTGAAGAAAATAAAACTCCTGAAAAGGAAACTAAAGAAGAAAAACCAGTTGAAGAGAAAACTGAAGAACCTGTAACTACAACTGATGAAAACACTGATAATAATGAAAATAACGAAAATAATGAAAATAATGAAGATAATAATTCCGAAGAAGTAGATACTTCTGGAGAAGAAGATACAAGCGGAGAATAGGACAATTAATAAAAAATAAATAAAAAGCCAAAATGGCTTTTTATTATTAAAAGAAAGGAATAAATATGGATAAAGTATATATTTTTGGACATAGATTCCCTGATACTGATTCAGTTACTAGTGCTATTGCTTTAGAGCATTTAAAAAGAGTACAAGGCTTTAATGCAGAAGCTAGAGTAATTGGTGAAATAAATGATGAAACTAAATATATATTAGATAGATTTAAGATTAAACATCCTTTATATCTAAATGATGTTAGGTTACAAATGAAAGATATTATGTATCATAAAGGTATCTTTAAAGATGAATCATCTAGCATAATGGATATTTATAATTATATGGGTAGTAATAACACTACAGGTGTTCCTATCGTAGATCATTTAGGTAAATTTAAATATATAGTTACTGCTAAAATGATATTAAATGCTGTTATTGATACAGAAAATAATGTTTTAGATACTAATTATGAAAACATATTAAATGCTATTAATGGTACTAGATTATTACAATTTGATAATGAAATTAAAGGAGAAGTAAATGCTGTTAGTTATAAAAGTACTACATTTATAGAAAATTTTAATTTTAATAATGATGATATCTTAATAGTTGGAGATCGTTATAGTGTTATTGAAAAAGCTATTAGTATGAAAATAAAGTTATTAATATTAACTGGTAACTGTGAAATGAAAGAAGAGCATATGAATATGGCTATTGATAATAAAGTTAATATTATTAGAACTCCATTAAATACTTTTAAAACAGTTAAAAAAATAATGTTAAGTAATTATATTAAAACAATAAATTCTGGTAGAAGAAGCTATACTATTATGGAAAGTGATTATTATGATGATTTCTTAGAAGATACAAAAGAATTAGGTTTTAATAACTATCCAGTTATTGATAAGAATGGATTTTGTAAGGGTCTATATCGTATTACTGATATTAGACATAAAAATAAAAAGAAAGTTATCTTAGTAGATCATAATGAAAGTGCTCAAAGTGTTCAAGGTCTTGATGAAGCAGATATTTTAGAAGTAATAGATCATCATAAGATAGGGGATATATCTACTAATAATCCAATTAATTTTCGTAATATGACAGTAGGTAGTTGTAATACTATTATTTATAAAATGTATGAAGAAGCTAGAATAAATATTCCTCCTGATATTGCTAGCTTGATGCTTGGAGGAATAATTAGTGATACTTTAGCTCTTAGTAGTCCTACTACTACAGATATAGATAAAGTAGTAGTTAAAGAATTAGAAAAGATATCAGGACTTAACTATAAAGAATATGCTCATGATATATTTAATTCTAGTGTTAATTTAGAAAATAAAACTGAACATGAATTATTAACTCAAGATATTAAGACATTTATAAATAATAATAAAACATTTAAAGTATCACAAATTATAACTACTAATGCTAATAATATTCTAAAAAGAAAAGATAAATTATTATCTGAATTAGAAGAAATAAGAATAGATGGAGATTGTGATTTTGTAATATTAATGATTACTGATATTTTAAAGAATGGTTCTTATATCTTATTTACTAACAATACATATACTTATAATTTACTTAGTAGAGGATTAGAAGAAGAAGTATCTGAAGGTATGTTTTTAGAAGGATTCTTATCAAGAAAAAAACAAGTTGTTCCTTTACTATTAGAAAATTAATTAAAAAATTATTATATAAAATAAAAAAATATGGCTAAAAATTTTCATTTTTAGCTTATTTTAATCTATAAAAATATGATTATAATTGCTATTTTAAACATTCTGTAGTATAATACGCTTGTTTGGAGGGATTGTGTGATATGGAAGAGATTGATCTTAAAGAGATGTTTTTATATTTTTGGACAAAGAAATTAATATTTATTATTTTAATTATTGTTGGAATAGCTGTTGGTATTATTTATACAAATTATTTAGAAGTTCCTAAGTATCGTAGTTATACAACTATTCTTCTTACTAAAGAAGAGAGCAGTACTGCAATTACAAGTAGTGATGTTACTCTTAATAAAAACTTAGTAGATACTTATAGAGAAATAATTAAAAGTCGTAATGTACTTGGAAAAGTAATTACTAATTTAGATTTAGAGTATTCTATTGATGAACTTGGTAAGATGATTACTGTAGAAAGTGTTAATGATACAGAGATAATTAAAGTAACTGTTACAAATACTGATGATTATTTAGCTATGAATATAGCTGATGAAATAGCTAATGTATTTAAAACAGAAATTGTTAAATTATATAATATTCAAAATGTAGGAGTTATTGATACTGCGGCATTACCTACAAAACCATATAATATTAATATTGTTAAAACAACACTTATAACAACTCTAATTGGTTTGGTATTAGCTTTCGCTATATCATTTATATTATTCTATTTTGATACTACTATTAAAAATAGTGAAGAAATTGAAAGAAAACTTGGACTTACTGTTATTGGTAACATACCAATGTTAGGAGGTAAATAACATGAATAATGAATTAGTTATTTATAAAAGACCTAAAGGATCTACCGCAGAAGCGATTAGAACGTTAAGAACAAATATCCAATTTTCTTTATTAGATAATAGTAAAGTAATTATGGTTACTAGTTCAATCCCTGGAGAAGGAAAAAGTTTTATATCTTCCAATTTAGCTGGAGCTTTCTCTATGATTGATAAAAAGGTATTATTAATAGATTGTGATCTTCGTAAAGGTAGACAATCTAAAACATTTGGTATTAAGGATGAAAAAGGATTATCTTTATTATTACTAGAAGATATTAAAAATTATAAGAAATATATTTATAAAACTAATATTGATAATTTGTTTATATTACCTAATGGTATTGTTCCTCCAAATCCTAGTGAACTACTTGGTTCAAAAAAGATGAAGGACCTAATGGAAAAATTAAGAAGTGATTATGACATTATAATACTTGATAGTCCACCAGTTAGCGCAGTTACTGATGCTTTGGTATTAACTGGAATAACAGATAAAATAGTAATTGTATGTGCCTATAATAAAACACCAATTGATGTATTAAATGATACTAAAAAGAGCTTAGAGGGTGTTAAAGATAAAATATCTGGTGTTGTACTAAATAAGATGAAGAGAGAAAATGGTGGTAAATACTACTATTACTCTAATGGATATTATCAATAGATGAAAGACTTACATAATCATTTATTATATGGAATAGATGATGGATCTAAAGATTTAGCATCAAGTGTTAAACTTCTTAAAGAAATAAAAAGTGAAGGAGTAGATGAGATAATATTTACTCCTCATTATATAATTGGTTCAGAATATAATGCCAATAATACTAAGAAAATGAAGTTATTAAAAACTTTAAAAGCTAAAACAAAAATTAAAGTATATTTAGGTAATGAAGTATTTCTTGATAACAATATTATTGAATATATTAAAAATAAAGAGATATCTACACTTAATAACAGTAGATACATTTTAATAGAATTTCCTATAAATGAAAAGATGTCTACTGCTGAAATTCATTTAGAAAATTTAATTAGAACAGGATATGTTCCAATAATAGCTCATCCTGAAAGATATCATTATTATAGATTAAATGACTTTGAAAAATTTATTGAAATGGGCTGTTTATTACAAGGCAATATAACATCTTTAATTAATAAATATGGAAAGAATTGTAAACACAATTTAGAACTATTATTAAAGAAAGATATGATTCATTTATTAGGTACTGATACACATAGAATTACTTTCAATATTAAAGAATGTGAAGCACAGTTAAAAGAACTAGTATCTAAAACTAGATATAAAGAATTAACTAAAACAAATTTTGATAAAGTAATTAATGATGAAGAAATTATTCCTTATAATATTATTAAATTAAAGGGATTTTCTAGATTTAAAAATATTAAATAAATAAGATTTTACATTGTAAAATCTTTTTTAATTTTTAGAAAAGATTTTCTGTTATATAATTATATTGAGGTAAATAATATGAGTAAAAAAGAAATTATTAAAGATATAATTATAACTGTATGTGTAACAATAGGTGTAATTGTTGTTGTTAGTTTTTATGGAGTTTATTCTTATAATAAGAGTTTAAATGAACCTAGTAATGATAATAATAATCAAAATACTAATACTAATAATAGTAGATATTCTTCTGATGAACTTGAAAGAAAACAAGATGAAGAAATGAGAAGAAAAGAAGCAATGGAGAATGAAAAAAAAGAAAAAGAAACTGTAGAAGAAAAAAATGATCAAAATGAGATAAGTGAACAAGAAAAAATTAAAATAGAAAAAGCTAAAGAATTATTTAATGAAGCTAAAATAATTTATGATAAACAACAAGATGGAAATAGACAAATTAGAGAGCAATTTAATAATGTAAATAAAAATCTTATAGATAGAATTAAACAAATGGATTATGTAGAAACCACTGATAATTGTAATGATTCCAATACGTGCTATACTAATGGAACTTATACTGTTGAAAATTATAAAGATGTTTACTTTACTTTTCATAAATCTTTAGATCCAACTCTACATAATATTTATAATACAAAAGGAGATTTTGATTATTTAAGTAGTATCTATGGCTTAACATTTACTGATGAATTAATAAGTACAGTTAACAAATTTTTAAATAGTGCTGAAGGATTATATAGTTCTGAATCAATTAATATTGATTCAAATGGTATTAATGTTCATTTTCGTTATGATAATAAAGAAATAAGCTATATGGTGGATGATTCATTATATGATTTAATAAATAAAGTCAATTATTTTGATGGTAGTTTTTATGATTATGATTTTTCTAAAGTTAATAGTGAAAGAAAAAAATATTATGATTATATAGCTAATTATAATAAAGCTAATTATACATATTATGATATTGTAGATTTGTATTTTTCTAGAAAATCTGAATCAATATGTAATATCAAAATTGATGAAAAAAATTATTTTTCTATAGATGCTAGTTTATGTCATCAAGGTTCTAGTGATACGTATTTTAAATTTGATTATATTGTAGATTTTTTAAGAGTGTATGATACTATTACTATAGATTTTAATAAAGACTATTTTAAAGCTAATTATTTAGATATTATAAATAATGATTTGAAATATTTCTCTAATAAATTAGGTTATTCAGTTACTTTAAATAATGATAATATTAATAAAATAAATAATTATATTAATAATAATGAAAAATCCTCAAAAATAATAATAAATGATGATTTTAAAATTGAAATATCTTCTAATTATTTTTACAGTTTAAAATATATAATTGGATAGAAAATGGTGAATTATAGGATTATATGATAATAAAATGAAAATAATAAAATATGATTCGGCAGCCAATATGAAGTTTAACGAAGTTAACAATCATCAAAATTATTGGGAAGGTTCTGACCTTGAAGAATATTTAAATAATACATATTATAATAGTCTAAATACAACTTCTAAAAATATGATTACAGAAGGTGTTTGGTATGTTGGAATGGTAAAAGATTCTGATACTAGAGCAGAATCATATGAACATTCTAAAGCAATTACTTGGACTGGAAAAGTAGGTTTACTTACTCCATATGAATTTTTATATGCTTCAACATCTGATAACTGTGATTCTGTTGTTTCAAATCAATATTATTTAGGATGTGGTAAATCATCTGTTGATTGGTTAGATTTTAGATCAAGTTGTAAATTAATTTCACCTCATTTCTCTCACAATTGGTCTTATTTTGATAGTACAATTTCTGGTAATACAGGAGGATTCTTATATGGAGATAGTGTAGGGAATGCTAGAGATATTTATCCAGTAGTATATTTAAAACAGACAGTTAAGATAACAGATGGATCTGGAACAATTTCTAATCCATATATACTAAGTTTATAAAATAAAAAAACTGATATTTATTTATCAGTTTTTTTTTAATATATCTAATATGTGTCTACCGGCACCTATTAGTTCTTTTCTTTCACAAGTTTTAAAGTGATAATCTAAATATCTATTAAACGTCTCTTCATCCATCTTGTTAATTTCTTTTTTTATATATTCACTAGGTCCATCTTGTGATAGTATTTTTATTCTCTTTAATTTGGTTTTATTCTTTAAATAATTAATATCCTCTAATCTTACAAAAGAATATAAATCATCGTCTTTAGGTATTATCTTATAATCTTTATCTATTATATCTTGTTCATTAATAATGTTATTATCGATAAAACCATGTTTAATAATTGCAAATTCATTCATACAGTAACTAATAAATATTAATCCGTTCTTTTTTACTATTCTTTTAGCTTCTTCTAGAGCTTTTAATTTATCATCCATTGATATTAAATGGTACATTGGACCAAATAGTATTACTATATCAAATGAATTATCTTTAAATCTTTTTAAATCTATAGCATTACCTTGATAAGCTTTAATACTCTTGTCTTTACTTTCTATTACTCTTAGATTATGCTTAATTAGCTCTACAGCAGTTACGTCATAACCTTTATTACTAAAATAAATAGAGTATTTACCAGTTCCTGCGCCAATATCAATAATCTTGTCTTTTTCCTTTATATATTTTTCTATATATTTTATTGAAGTGTAAAATTCTACTAGACCATGTTTAGTAGTTAATCTTTTATCTTCATTGAATTTGTTGTAATATTTTATTAAATTTTCTTCATTCATAATATGTATAATAATATAAATTATTCTTTTTTTAAATTGTTTTTTGATATTTTTTGATTTATATTTAAATAAAATAGGAGTGTTTTATGAAGTTTGGAAAATTTTTAATATTTATTGGTTTATTATTTATAGGTGCATATTTTTATATGCAGTATGTTGGAGATATACCTATTATTGATAAAGTATTTGAAAGTGTTGGAGTAAAAGTTAGTGATCCTGAAGTAGTTGGAGAACCAATTAAAGTAGAAAAAATAAATGCTATTGAATATAATTCTGTTGGTGGTCAAGCTTACGAAGTTCATAAAGAAGTTATAGGAGATACAGTTAGTAAAGATTTCTTTGTAAATGTTAAATTAGGTAATGAACCATATAGATTAAGTTTTAAATATCCGGAAAATTTAGACTTACTAAGTGGTGATGATAATTCAATTATAATAGGAAATGATAATACTAATATTACATTTAGTTATACTGGTGATAAATATGAAGATTTTATTGAATGGTATGGTACTGGTGATCGTCCTTATAACTATTATGTAAAAAGTTTTAGTTTAACTAATGAAGTAAGTAATGTATATATATTTAATATTTCTGAAGGTGACGATGAATTATTTATTAATAAAGCTTCTATTCTAATATACGATAAAAATGGAGAAGGTAATGGTATCCAAATAGATATTAGAACTAAGAATAGTATAATTCCTGATAGTTTATTAATTAATTTTTATAATAGTTTTGTTTTTGAAAAGACTAATCATGATTTTGAACTTTGTAAATTGGAAGATAATATATACAAATGTAGTTTTAATTTAAATAATTATGTTAATTCTAGTAAAAAGAAAATTAGTTTTGAGTTTGATAGTAATTTATATGAGATAGAAAATTTTAGTGATGAAAATACTTTTTTATCTAGTTCACTTTCTTTAAAAAATAAAGATTATAATTATAAAAATTATGTATATATTTCTTTTGATATAGTATACAATAGTTCTTCTTTAATAAAGACAGAAGCTGAAAGATATAAATATGAAGAAGAAGTAATAGGTGGACGTAAATATTTAATTAAACGTTATAGTTCTAATAAAGTAAATATGTTTTATGAAGCTGAACCTAATCTTTTTGTAAGAATATCAGTAAGTTCTACTGATGGTTTATTTGATCAAGCATTTAATACTTTTACAAATTTTAAAGTAAATTAATTGATATTTTTGATTATTTGTGATAATATGTCGTTAATTGCTATGAATAAGACGAGATTTATAGATTATTTAATTTAGAGAGTTATCGTTTGGTGAAAGATAATTTAAATATTTATAAGTTACTACTTAGGAGCAGAACATAGGATAATTATGTTCCGGGAAACCGTTAAATTAATTAAGATAAATAATGGATGGTACCGTGTTTAATCACTCCCTTTACTGGGGAGTTTTTTTATTTTAGGAGGGTTATTATGGTAGAAAAGGAAATTGAGAAAAATATAAAAAAAGAATATCAAAATAAACCATATAAAGATATTTATAGAAGTTATAAAGTAAGTGGTGGAATAACCAAAAAAGTATTAAGAAATATGATGGCTAAAAAACTGCTTTATAATGATGAAATAATAGAACTAGAAGACTTAAAAGATATAGCTAATAATATTGAGCTAGAAACTCTATGGACTTTAGCTGGTTATGCTAGAAGTGATGTAGTTAGAGATGTTTGTATGGCAAAGTTAGAAACATATATAGAAAATAGAGATAATTATTTAATGGAAAAGAAAAAAATTAAAGATAAAGTATTAAAGAAGAAATTAAAAATTAAATTTGGAGGTAATTTATGATAAATATTAAAGAAGATGAAAAATTAAACAAATTAAATCATTCTTGTGCACATTTAATGGCACAAGCTGTAAAGCATTTATATCCTAATGCTAAGTTTTGGGTAGGTCCTGTTATCGATGAAGGATTCTATTATGATATGGATTTAGGAGATAAAGTAATTACTGATGAAGATATCGAAAAAATTGAAAAAGAAATGAAGAAATGTGCTAAAGATAGTAAGAATATTATTAGAAAAGAAATTTCTAGAAAAGAAGCACTTGATATGTTTAAAGATGATCCATATAAGATAGATCTAATTGAAAATATGCCTAAAGATGAAGTAGTATCTTGTTATACTCAAGGCGATTTTACTGATTTATGTCGTGGACCACATGTAGATAATACTAAACTACTTAAGAACTTTAAATTATTAAAGTTTAGCGGAGCTTACTATAAAGGAGATTCTAATAATAAAGTATTACAAAGAATTTATGGAGTATGTTTTGATACACCAGAAGCACTTGAAGAACATTTAAAATTACTTGAAGAAGCTAAAGAAAGAGATCATCGTAAGATAGGTAAAGAAATGGGAATCTTTATGGTAAGTGACTTAGTAGGAAAAGGACTTCCTTTATACTTACCTAATGGTTATACAATGTGGAGAACACTTCAAAACTATATAACTGATAAAGAAGTAGAAAGAGGTTATTCTCATGTTCATACACCTGATCTTGGTAGCGTTGAACTATATAAAACAAGTGGACACTGGGATCACTATAAAGATGATATGTTCCCTGCGATGGATCTTGATAACGAATCATATGTATTAAGACCAATGAATTGTCCTCATCATATGGTAATCTATGGAAATTCTCTTCATTCTTATAGAGATTTACCTATTAGAATTGCTGAAGTAGCTAATGACTTTAGATATGAAGCTCAAGGAGCTGTTAAAGGTATAGAAAGAGCTAGAAGCTTTACTCAAAATGATTCACATATCTTCTGTACTAAAGAACAAATTGAAAGCGAATTTAAGGGTGTAGTTGATTTAATCTTAGATGTATATAAAGATTTTGGATTTACTAATTATAAATGTCGTTTATCTTTAAGAGATCCTGAAGATAAAGTTAAATACTTCCAAGATGATGAGATGTGGGATAATGCTGAATCATCACTTAGAAAAGTACTTAATGATATTGGTATTGAATATGTAGAAGCTAAAGGAGAAGCTGCTTTCTATGGACCTAAGCTTGACGTACTTGTACAACCTGCGATTGGTAATCCTGTAGCACTATCTACTATTCAGTTAGACTTCTTACTACCTAGAAGATTTGATTTAAGTTATATCAATGAAAAAGGAGAAAGAGAAGTACCTGTAGTTATCCATAGAGCTATACTTGGATCACTAGATAGATTTATTGCTTTCTTACTAGAAGAAACTAAGGGAGTATTACCACTTTGGCTTGCACCAGTAGGAATTAATATTATTCCTGTTAATAATGAATATCAACTTGATTATGCTAAAGAAATTGAAGAATTATTAAAGAAGAATAAATTTAGAGTAGAACTTGATAGTAGAGATGAAAAATTATCTTATAAGATGAGAGAAAGTCAAACTAAAAAGATACCTCTAACACTTGTTCTTGGAGATAAAGAAAAAGAAGCTAATCAAATAAGTTACCGTAAATTTGGATCTAATGAAACTACTACTGTTTCTAAAGAAGAATTTATTAAATACTTAAATGAAAGAATGGAAAATAAAGATTAATTAAGAAACTACTTTCGAAAGAAAGTAGTTTTTTTGTTTACAGTATTTTTCTTTTTTTTTATTTACAAAAAAATATTATTAGGTTATTATAATATTGTAGCAGTGGTTGATTGTGGTGAAAAGTGGGGGATGCTTATGTTCATGGGAGAATTTCATCATACTATAGATGAAAAGGGAAGGATAATACTTCCTTCTAAGTTTCGCGATGATCTTGGAGAACGTTTTGTTATTACAAGAGGTTTGGAAGAGTGTTTGTTCGTTTATAGTGAAAATGAATGGAATAAAATTACCAATAAACTAAATAAGCTACCTTTTACTAAAAAGGATGCTCGTAGTTTTACGAGATTCTTCTTATCAGGCGCTACTATGACAGAATTTGACAAGCAAGGTCGAATTAATATTACCTCTCCATTGATTTCTTACGCCGGTTTAAAAAAAGAATGCGTGGTGATCGGCGTAGGAGATCGCTTAGAAATTTGGTCCAGTGAAAGTTGGAATAAGTTCTATAAAGATAACGAAGAGAATATGTCAGCTATAGCAGAAACTCTATTTGAGTCCGATTGGGATGAAGGTGAGTAAGATGCATATAAGCGTACTATTAAATGAAGCCATTGAAGGCTTAAATATCAAAGAGAATGGAACTTATGTAGACTGCACACTAGGTTTTGCGGGTCATTCTAGTGAGATACTAAAAAGAATAAAAAAAGGGTACTTATTCGCCATTGATAAAGATAGCGATGCAATCAAATATAGTGAAGAAAAACTATCTAAGATAGGAAGCAACTTTACTATAATTAAATCAGACTATCATAATCTCGAAGAAGAACTTAAAAAAAGAAATGTTAATTTTGTAGACGGATTTTTATTTGATTTAGGGGTTTCATCTTATCAACTTGATAATGGTGAACGTGGTTTTAGTTATCACTATGATGGACCTTTAGATATGCGTATGGATAAGGAAAGTAATTTTTCTGCATATGATGTTGTAAATAAGTATGATTTAGAAGAATTAATTAGAATTATTAGAGATTACGGTGAAGAAAAATATGCAAGCAGCATTGCACACAATATCGTAAAAGAAAGAACTAAAAAACCAATAGAAACAACATTTGAATTAGTAGAAATTATTTCTAAGTCCATGCCAATGAAAGCGAAAAGAGATAAGCATCCAGCTAGAAAAACTTTTCAAGCTATTAGAATTGAAGTTAATCATGAATTAGAAAACTTGGAAAGCTCAATCAAAGATGCGCTAAAAATGCTTAATCCTCATGGAAGGATAGCAATTATTACATTTCATTCGTTAGAGGATAGAATAGTTAAGAATGTCTTTAAAGAATATACTGAGGTTGATGAAAGAGTGAAAGGTCTTCCAGATATACCTGTAGAATTTCAAAAAGATTATGTTTTGGTTAACAAGAAACCAATAGAACCTTCGAATGAAGAACTAGAAGAAAATACAAGATCAAGAAGTGCTAAACTTCGTATCATTGAAAGAATAAAATAGGTGATTAATATGAAGAAAGTGAAAAGTAGAAAATTAGGTACAAGTAAGGTAAAATACAGTAAGTTAGAGAGTTTTATGTATACTTTAACTGTTTTACTAGTTTTTGCTGCGCCATTCGGTATTGTCTTCTTCAAGGCAACACTTTCTAAAGTTAATATAGAGGTTGAAAGAACTAAAAGAGAAATAAGAACTCAAGAAAAGAAAAACGAGAGTTTAGAAATGAAAATAAATGAACTTGCTTCTTTGGATAAAGTTATAGAGGTTGCACAAGAAGAAGGATTAAGTTATAATAATGACAATATAAAAGTAATCGAATAGGTAGTGATTTAAGTGAAAGCAAAGAAAGAATTAAAAGGTATTAAGTTTAATATTTTATACGTTTTAGTCTTTCTTTTTGTTTTTGGTGTAATTTTTTATAGAATGGGAATTTTATCTATGAGTGAGAAGATAGATAATATCGATATTCAAAAATTTGCCAATAGTAGAACTTATAAAAAAGATGTATTATCCTCTAAGAGAGGAACAATCTATGATGTTAATGGTAATGCTCTAGCTCAAAATGTATCTAGTTATACTTTAATAGCTAGACTTGCTCCTTTTGAAAATGAAAGTAAAACTAGACCACAGCATGTTGTAGATATTGAGGGTACTGCAGAAAAATTGTCTCCAGTACTTGATTTACCAATAGAAACTCTAGTAGGTTATTTATCAAAGTATGAAACTACTAATCATCGTATCAAACAAGTAGAATTTGGTACTAAAGGTAGAGGACTTAGTGAAATAAAAAAAGATGAAATAGTTGCTCTTAATTTACCGGGTTTATCTTTTATTGAAACTCAAAGAAGATACTATCCATATGGAAGTTTTTGTGCATATACTTTAGGTTATGCAAAAGAAAAGACTACTACTGATGAAGATGGAAATACTCAGGAAAAGATAACTGGAGAAATGGGAATTGAATCATATTTTGATAAGGAACTTTCAGGAACTGATGGTTATACTTTATATCAAAAGGATCGTAATGGATATAAAATTGCTGGTACTAAAGAAATAGTTGAACCTGCGAAAGACGGATACGATATTTATTTAACAATTGATAGTACTATTCAGTTATTTGTAGAAGAAGCAGTTAATGAAATGCTTTCAAAATGGACTGTCGATTTTGCTGCAGTTATGGTAGCTGATGCTAGAAGTGGGGCAATCCTTGCTAGTTACAGTAGTCCTACATTTGATCCTAATAAGAGAAATATTACAAGTTATTTAGATAAAAATGTTGCTGTTTCCTTTGAACCAGGATCTACGATGAAAATATTTAGTTATATGGCTATGATGGAAACAGGAAAGTATAATGGTCAAGAAACATATAAATCTGGTAAATTTGTTGCAAAAGACGGTACAGTAATGGGAGACTCTAATAACAAAGAAGGTTGGGGTACTATTACTTATGATCAAGGTTTCGCTCTATCATCAAATACAGCAGTTATGAATTTAACTACTAAATATATGAGTGGACCATATTTAAAGAGTTATTATGAAAAACTTGGGTTTGGTCAAAAAACAGGAATAGAACTTCCTAATGAAACTGCTGGTAAATTAAACTTTAAATATGAAACTGAAGTACTTAATGCTTCATTTGGACAAGGTATTATGACTACACCAGTACAATATATTAAAGCTTTAACTGCAGTAGCTAATGATGGAATTTTATTAGAACCATATATTATTTCTAAAATAGTTAATTCTGATACTGGAGAAATAGTTAAAGAAAATAAACGTACTGAAATAGGTAGAGTGGCATCTAAAGAAACTACTGATAAAATTAAAGTATTAATGAGAAGTGTTATTAATCCTGGAGGTACAGGATCATATTATAAAATGGAAGGCTATGATCTTATTGGTAAAACAGGTACTGCCCAAGTAGCAAAAGAAAATGGTAAAGGATATGGAGATAAAATCTTAAGAGGTTTTGCTGGTATCTTTCCTGGAGATGATCCTAACATAATTATTTATATGGCAGTAAAAAATCCTCCAGAAAGTATTAATCCTACTAAAGAAATAATTCAAAGTATTATTAAAAATGTTTCTAAATATAAAAATATATATTTAGAAGATTCTAACGGTAATGTTAAATTAGAAGAAATAGAAATGCCATCATATATTAATAAGAATGTTGTAGATACTAAGAATAAATTAAATAGTTATGGAGTTAATGTAATGGTACTAGGTAATGGTGATACTATTGTCAATCAGTATCCTGTTAAAAATACAAAAATAAATGTAATTGATAATATATTCTTATTAACTAATGGAGAAATAGCTATGCCTTATTTAGTAGGTTATAGTATGAAAGATATTAATGCTTTCTTAAGTTTGGTTCCAATGAAACATACTTTTACTGGTAATGGGTATGTTGTAGCTCAAAGTATCCCTCCGGGAACTATAGTTGATAAGAATTCAGAGATACATATTGTTTTTGAGACAAAAAAATAAAAGGCTTTTAAGCCTTTTTTATATTGCACGATATACTGTTTGTCCTTTAAATGGATTTTTAGGATCAATTCGATCTATAAATAATATTCCATTTAAGTGATCTATTTCATGTTGGAAGACTATTGCTAGTTCTTCTCTTGCTCTTATCGTAATTGGATTTCCATCCATATCAAAGCCTTCGACTGTTACTCTAGCACATCTTGGAACAATACCAGTTACTTCACGGTTAACGGATAAGCATCCTTCACCATCTTCAACATATATTTTTTCTTTTGATTCAGATACTATTTTAGGATTAATAACTACGTATGTTTCAAATTTACCTTCTTCATATTCATGAACTATAGTAATATATCTTTTTAAAACACCTATTTGAACAGCACTCATGCCCATACCAGGTCTTAAATCATATTTTTCTGCTAATTCATCTATTTGACTATTAGTTAAATATTCAACCATAGTTTTAATATTGGCTTTATCTTCTTCAGTAAGAGGAAATACAACTTCTTTACTTACTTGTCTTAATATTTTATTTTTTTCGTCTAATATATCACAGGTTTTTAACATAAAATATCACCTCAGTAGATATATTCTATCATATATTTCTATAAATTACAAAACCCTTTACTTTATATTTTATTATGTTATTATAGTAACTTGTGGTGAGTTATGAAAAATGAAATGATATCTAAATATATCAAAAGACTGGAGTTAAATAAAGTCTTTAAGGATTTAGATAAAAAAACTAAAAAAGAAATAAAAGCATTAGATCTATATCATACTAAATTATTATTTGATTTAGATAAAGAACATCTCTTAGAATTAAAAAAGAATATGATTCATAGAAGAGAACAAGAACTTATCTCTAATATTCCACTTGATGTATGGAATATAGAAATTCTAATAGAAGATGTTTATAAGAGATTTAATACTAGTAGAAGAATTAATGAAATTCTTTCTAATGATAAGAAGTTAGTTAGAAAATTGTAACTTATGTATTATAATATCTATTAGAGGTAAGTTATGGAATATTTTATCAAAGGAAATGTACGTAGAATAATTTATAATAGTGATACTGGATACATTGTTGGTGTATTTAAAGTTGTAGATCATTCAGAAGAATTAGAAGTAAGTACTAGTATGTCCTTTACTGGTTATTTCCATGAACTTAATTACGATGATACATATATTTTTTATGGAGACATAGTTAATCATCCTAAATATGGTACTCAGTTTAGTGTTACTAGATATGATAGAGTTATGCCAGAAGAAAAAGACTCAATTGCCGATTTCTTATCTAGTGATATGTTTAAAGGTGTAGGGCATAAAACTGCCGAAAAGATTGTTGAAGTACTTGGTAAAGATGCTTTAAAAATAATATTAGAGAATCCAGAAAACCTACTTTTAATACCAGGGATTAAAAAGAAAACAATCGATACTCTACATAATACTTTATTAACTTATGAATCTAGTTATAATACCATTCTAACTCTAAATGAATTAGGATTTAGTACTAGAGAAAGTTTAATAATTTATAATAAATATAAAATGAATACTAATGAGATAATTAATTCTGACTTGTATAAAATATATTTTGATATACGTGATATTACTTTTAGAAAAGTAGATAGTGTAGCTCTTAAAAAAGATTATGATAGACTTGATAAGAGAAGAGTTAAAGCCACAATACTTTATGCAATGAGTGAATTATGTAATACTATTGGGCATACTTATTTATCACTAGAAGATATTTATAAATATACTATTATATCTTTAGGTAATAATTTAGATTCTGAAGAATTTAAATCATCTTTAGATCAGCTAATAGTTGATATAAAGATTATTAGAGATGATGATAAGTACTATTTATATGATATGTGGATGAGTGAAAATAGTATTGTTAACCGCATAAGTTATTTAACTAAAAAGAAAGATTTAGAGATTAAAAATCTAGATAAGTTTATTAACCAAATAGAAAAAGATCATAATATTGTTTATAACGATGAACAAATAGAGGCAATGAAGAGTTCTTTACTTAAGAATTTCTTAATTATTACAGGGGGGCCTGGAACAGGAAAAACTACTATATTACAAGGGGTAGTAGACTTATATAAAGAAGTATATAAACTTGGTTATGAAGATTTAAAAGAAGAAATGGTACTTTTAGCTCCTACTGGCAGAGCCAGTAAGAGACTTAAAGAACAAACTCACTTACCAGCTTCAACTATTCATAGTTTTCTAAAATGGAATAAAGATCAAGATAAGTTTGCTATTAATGAAAGAAATAAAAGTGATGTTAAATTTGTAATAGTAGATGAAGCAAGTATGATAGATGTTCCTTTATTTAATAGTCTTTTATGTGGTTTAAAACTAGATACTAGAATCATTATGGTTGGTGATTATAATCAGTTACCTAGTGTTGGACCCGGAGAGCTCTTAAAAGACTTAATAAACGCAAATGTTTTACCAGTTATAACTTTAAAAACATTATATCGTCAGAAAGAGAATTCTAATATAATTACTCTTGCTCATGATATTAATGAAGGATTGGTTAATAAACAAATATTTAATGTAAGTGATGATTTAACTCTTATAAATACTAATGATATTATCAATAATATTTATAATATATCTAAGGAATATTTAGAAAAAGATTATCATGAATTTGAAGTACTTGCTCCAATGTATAAAGGAATTAATGGTATTGATAATATAAACCTCATGTTGCAAAGTTTATTTAATCCAAAAAGTCCGGATAAAAATGAAATAGTAATTGGAGATACTAAGTATAGAGAAGGAGATAAGGTTTTGCAATTAATAAATATGCCTGATGATAAGATATATAATGGTGATATTGGTAAAATAGTTAGTATCAGTAAAAAAGAAATATCAGTATTATTTGATGATAATGAAGTAATATATACTCCTGCTACTTATAGTAATTTTAAACTTGGTTATGCTATTAGCATTCATAAGAGCCAAGGAAGTGAATTTGATACTGTAGTTATTCCTATATGTAGTTCTTATACTAGGATGCTTTATAGAAAACTATATTATACGGCGATAACTAGAGCTAAAAGAAAGATTATATTAGTAGGAGATCTTAATTCATTACAAGTAGCTGCATTAAATAACTTACAAGATATTAGAAAAACTAGTATTAAAGATAAAATGATTAAAGAATTAGGCTAATATTTGCAATTTTCTCTATTTTATGGTAAAATACACCCATATTTTTTGGAGGGAAAAATGCAAAAACAAGAAATTATTAAAGAATATAATAATGATATTTTAAGTAATATGTATAAAAAAATAGTTAATAAGAATCTAAAAGAAGTTGTTTGTTCTCTTCAATTAGATGAATCTTTAATTATTGATGAAGGTCTTCAAGTAATTGCTGAAGATGGATTAATAAAAGCTATGAACGATGTTAGAAATATGGAAATAGATTTCTATATTTTAGCGGGTTCGTATATACAAAAAGATTGCTTAGAATATCTTAAGGACTGTTATTTAAGTAAATTTGACATTCCAATGTATTCAAAAAGATAAAATAAATTAATAATGTGATACAATATATAATAGGTGATAGTATGAAAAAACTAATTGTATTTGCATTATTAATTTTTTTATTTCCAATTGTAACTTTTGGTTTAGAAATTAATAAAGTAGAATTAAATGGAGTAGAAGAAGTATCAAATAAAAATACTTTTACTGTTGATGTAGATATATCATTTACTGATTTAAGTAAAGAATCAACTGATTATGGTATTTTTGCAATTGAATATGGATTATCTTTTGATTCATCAAAATTAACTCCAGTAGGAATAACTGCTAATGGTTATAACAGTACAGTATCTGATATAGGTGGGGATGTACTAGTTACTAATATATTTGATAAAACTAAAGAAGATTATTTATGTAAAGATAAGACTTTAGTATGTACTGATTATAAAGCTACTATTAAATTTGAAATACATAGTGATTCTAGTGAACCTGAAGAAATTAAATTAAATGGTCTTAAAGTATTTACTTTACCTATAGAAAAAGTAATAATTACTGAAAGTGATGTTAAAACTAAGTCTTATTCTAAAGTAGTTACTAAATCTATTGAAATAAAAGATGTAGATTATACATTAGATTCTTATCCTAGTATCGTAGTAGAAACTGGTAAAAGGCCAAAAATAGTTACACCTAAACTAGGTGGAACAGTTGATCCTAATAAATCATCTAATTATCTTCTTAAAAAATTAGTAATAGAAGGTTATGATATAGAATTTGTAAGTACTACTAATGATTATAAAATTATTGTTCCTGAAGGAACTAAAGAAGTAAATATAGAATGTGAAACAGAAGATCCTAAAGCACAGTATAAAATATTTGGTAATAATAATTTAGATACTAATAATACTATTGTAGTTAAAGTAACTGCTGAAAATGGTTTAGAAAATACTTATAATATTAAAGTTAATAAATTATATGAAGAGGGTAGAAATCTTAATCAAGATGGATTAGATAGAGCTATTAGTAGTATTAATTTAAATTTATTAGTTGTAATAGCAGGCATCATTTTTGTACTAATATTAATAGTAGTAATAGTAGATGCTGCTAAAAGTAGAAAATTAGAAAAAAAGATAGATAAGTTTGATTAGAACTTATCTTTTTCTTTTAAAACTTGAAAAATTAAGGGTTTTGTGGTATAATGTATGGCAACTATGGGGGTGTTGGTATGAATGATAATAATAAAGGTAATTATAGATTAGTTCAAGAAGATAAAGAGTTTGGAAGAAAAGTTTATTATAACTTCGTGTGTGAAGGAAGAGGCGGCTTCTATGATTATGACGTCAAAGATAATAAACAAGTTAGTTTAGCTAAAATAGATTCATTAACAACACAATTTAAAAGTGAAAAAGATTTTCTTGATCATTTAAAACATACTGGTTTTGATAGTGAAGAAGCTACTATGTATATTACATATAACTATAAAGGAGAAAATAGATTAGATCCGGTATTTAATTCTCCAACTATACAAAAAATAGCTAGAAGCGCTTTAGGAGAAAAGAATGGTAAAGTAAATCCTAATGATAGAGAAACTGCATTTATCTTCCAAAGAATGTTTAAGTTATGTAAAGATAAACATAATTCTTTATTAGAACAATTAGAAGATAATATTAATTATGGAAGTATTGCTTTTAAAAGTGAGATAGTAGATTCTAGAAATTATGAAGATAAAACTTATAGCATTAATTTTCATAGTTATGACTTTATTAAAGATATGAGAGATAAAATGAAAAATTATAAAGATGAACCATATTATTATAGGAAATTTGTTTTAGCTTTTACTAGTTATAAAGAATTTAGAGCATTATTCTTAAATTGTGTAGAATATGCTAATAAGAAGAAAAAACAAGAAGAAGTATATAGAAAAAGAATTTCAATCGATTAGATTGAATTCTTTTTTTTTGTAATACTTGAAATTATTATCTTAAATATGTTATATTTTAATTGTTTAAAAAGGGTAAGTCAGATATAACCTTTTTTATTATGTAATTATGGAGTGATAGTATGGCATTAAAATATGATGAGTCATCAATTAAGATATTAGAAGGATTAGAAGCTGTTAGAAAAAGACCAGGTATGTATATTGGGTCTACTGATAGAAAAGGGCTTCATCATTTAGTATGGGAAATTGTAGATAATTCAGTTGATGAAGCTATTAATGGCTTTGGTGATTATATTAAGATAACTATGAACAAAGATGGTTCTATTAGTGTAGAAGATCATGGTCGTGGTATTCCAACTGGTATGCATTCTAGTGGAAGAAGTACTCCAGAAGTTATTTATACAGTATTACATGCCGGAGGTAAATTTGAGCAATCTGGCTATAAAGTATCAGGAGGACTACATGGTGTTGGTGCTTCTGTTGTTAATGCTTTATCTAAATGGATGACTGTAAATATTAAAAAAGATCATAAAGAATATGAAATAAAATTTTATGATGGTGGTAAAGTTAAAGAACCATTAAAAGAAATAGGTACAACAAATAGAACAGGTACTACAGTAACATTTTTACCAGATCATGAAATGTTTCCAGATACTAAGTTTTCTTTTAGTACTATTTGTGAAAGAATGCAAGAAAGTGCTTTCTTAATAAAAGGTATTACTATTGAAATATTAGATGAAAACACAGGAAGAGATAATAAGTATCATTATGAAAGAGGTATCTCTGAATTTGTTGAATACTTAAATGAAGATAAAGAAACACTTCATAATGTAATTAGTTTTTCAGGAATTAAAGAAAATATTGAAGTAGATATTGCTATGCAGTATACAGATACATACCAAGAAAATATTGTATCTTTTGTTAATAATGTAAAAACACCTGATGGAGGTAGTCACGAAGTAGGATTTAAAACTGCTCTTACTAAAGTATTTAATAACTATGCTATTAATAATGGTTATGTTAAAGGAAAAGAAAAAGCTTTAGAAGGATCTGATGTAAGAGAAGGATTAACTGCTATTATAAGTTTAAAAATACCTGAAACAGTTCTAGAATTTGAAGGACAGACTAAAGGTAAATTAGGTACACCAATTGCTAGAACTATCGTAGAAAGTATTACTTCAGAAAATTTACAATTCTATTTAGAAGAAAATAAATCAGTTGCTACTAGTATTTTAGATAAATCAATGAAGAGCAAAATGGCTAGAGAAGCAGCTCGTAAAGCAAGAGAAGAAGTACAAAAAGGTAAAACTAACAGTAAAAAAGAAAGAGCTCTTTCTGGTAAATTAACACCAGCTCAAACAAGAAATAAGAATAAAAATGAATTATTCTTAGTAGAGGGAGATTCAGCAGGTGGTAGTGCTAAACAAGGAAGAGATAGAAAATTTCAGGCAATATTACCACTTCGTGGTAAAGTCATAAATACAGAAAAAGCTAGTTTAGATGATATTTTTAAAAATGAAGAAATTAATACGATGATTTATACGATTGGTGCTGGTTATGGACCAAACTTTGAAATAAATGATTGTGAATACGATAAAGTAATTATAATGAGCGATGCCGATGAAGATGGTGGTCACATACAATGCCTTCTTCTTACGTTCTTTTATCGTTATATGAAACCACTTATCGAAGCAGGTAAACTATATATTGCTTTACCACCACTATTTAAAATACAAAGTGGTAAAAATATAGAGTATGCTTATTCAATGGATGAGATGAAAGAAAAAGTAAAAGGTAAAAAATGTGATGTTCAAAGATATAAAGGATTAGGAGAAATGAATGCTGATCAGTTAGCTGATACAACAATGAATCCTGAAACTAGAAAACTAATAAGAGTTAAAATAGATGATGCTTTATTAGCAGAAAAAAGAGTAAGTGTATTAATGGGGGATAGTGTTGAGCCAAGAAAAGAGTGGATTGAAGAAAATGTAGTCTTTTCTTTAGAAGATGAATATAGAATAGATTAAGAGGCTTAATATGGGAATTATTTTAGATAGAGACACTAGTAAAAAATTAGAATATAGATTAGATGAGTATAGTAAATATGGAGCAAGTTTATACTATCTATTTGAACAAAAGAGAGTTAGAATTAGCGATTTAGAAAATCTATTCTTTTCTAAAGATGATGATAAATCTTGTTTTGCATATAATAATATTATTCGTCATATTACTATGAATGATTTAAAAGATTCCTATAATAAATATAGTAATATTTATCCTAATAGTAGTAACTATTCTAAAGAGACATATAAGGATGAATTAAATAAAGTATGTACTAAAAAAATAATTGATGAAGTATTAGCAAGTAAAGGTAATCATATTGATAAGATATATGTTAATACTTATAATTATTTACTTTCAAACTATAACATAAAGTAGGTGAGAACTTGGAAACTAAAGAAGCTTTAGATAAAATTTATGATTATGCTTTAGAAGATATAATGGGGTTAAGATTCGGTAGTTATTCCAAATATATTATTCAGGATCGTGCGATTCCAGATGTTAGAGATGGTTTAAAGCCAGTTCAAAGAAGAATAATCTTCTCAATGTATAAAGAACATAATACTTATGATCATGGTTATCGTAAAAGTGCGAAGACAGTCGGAGATGTAATAGGTAATTATCATCCTCATGGTGATACTTCAATTTATGAAGCTATGGTTAGAATGAGTCAAGATTGGAAACTTAGATTACCATATATCGATATGCATGGTAACAATGGTTCTATCGATGGTGATAGTCCAGCTGCTTACCGTTATACTGAAGCAAGATTATCTAAAATTAGTAATGAGTTAATCGGAGATTTAGATAAAGATACAGTTGAATTTGCACCTAACTTTGACGATACAGTAATGGAACCTACTGTTTTACCTGCAAGATATCCAAATCTATTAGTAAATGGATCTAATGGTATTTCCGCTGGTTATGCAACTAATATGCCACCACATAATTTAGGAGAAGTTATTGATGCCACAATAAAGAGAATCGATAGTCCTAACTGCACACTTGAAACTTTAATGGATATTGTTAAAGGACCAGACTTCCCAACTGGTGGTATAGTAGAAGGAATCGAAGGAATTAAACAAGCTTACGAAACAGGAAAAGGTAGAATAATTATTAAAGCTAGAACTAGATTTGAAGAATCTAAAGGAAAAGTACAAATAATTATTGATGAAATACCTTTCGAAGTAAATAAAGCTTTATTAGTAAAGAAAATAGATGATATAAGACTAGATAAAAAGATTGATGGTATTATAGAAGTAAGAGATGAAAGTGATAGAGAAGGTCTTAGAATAGCAATTGATTTAAAGAAAGAAGCTAATAAAGATATTATTCTTAATTACTTACTAAAGAATACTGATATGCAAATATCATACAGCTTTAATAATATAGCAATAGTTAATAGAGCTCCTAAACAATTAGGTTTAAGAGAAATATTAGATGCATATATAGATTTTCAAAAAGAGTTTATTACTAGAAGATCTAAATTTGATTTAAAACATGCTGAAGAAAGATTATCAATTGTCGAAGGATTAATTAAATGTATATCTATCTTAGATGAAGTAATTAGAGTAATTAGAGCTAGTAAAAATAGACAAGATTCTAAAGAAAACATTATTAAAGAATTTGGTTTTACTGAGCTTCAAGCAGAAGCAATTATAACATTACAATTATATAAATTATCTAATACTGATGTAACGCTTCTTAAAGAAGAAGGAGAAAAACTAAGACAATTAATCGAAGAGTTAAAGAAAATCTTAAGTGATGAAAATGAACTTAAAAAAGTAATGAAAGAAGACTTAAGAAATATTAAAAAAGAATATGCTCTTCCTAGAAAGACAGATATTAAAGAAGAAATAACTGAAATTAAAATAGATTCTAAAGATATGATTGCTAAAGAAGATGTAATCGTTTTATGTACTAAAGATGGTTATGTAAAGAGAACTAGCAAGAGAAGTTATGATGCTAGTGAAAAAGAATTAGTATTAAAAGATGGAGACTATGCAATTGGTCTATATGAACTAAATACACTAGATACTATATTATTATTTACGTCTTTAGGTAATTATCTATTTATACCAGTTTATAATATTCCAGTATTAACATGGAAAGAACTAGGTAAACATGTAAGTAATTTAATCAAACTAGAAGAGGGAGAAGAAATAATTTCTTGTATTCCTGTCGAAGATTTTGAAACAGATAATTATATAATTACTGCTACAGAACTAGGTATGATTAAGAAAACTAAGTTAAATGCCTTTAATGCAATTAGAACAAATAAAACTATTTGTGCTATGAAATTAAAATTAGATAATGATAGATTAATAAGTGCATTCCTATTAAAAGAAAAGAATATCTTTATGGGAACAGAAACTGGTTATGGACTATGGTTTGATGCTTCTGAAATACCAGAAGTAGGACTTAAAACAAGTGGTGTTAAAGGAATTAATTTAAAAAATGATAAAGTTGTTTCCGTAGATAACTTTAGTGATGATGCTGAATATATATCAGTAATTACTAAAAAAGGAACTGGTAAGAGAATTAGACTATCAGAATTTGATAAATCATCAAGAGCAAAACGTGGATTAATGATTCTAAGAGAAGTTAAGAGTAATCCATATAAAGTATTAAAATGTTTTGCTGTACCAGCTAGAGATTCAATTGGAATCAAAGGAATAACAATTAGTTACTTAAAACTAACTGATTTCCCAATCGCTGATAGATATAGTACTGGTAGTCAAGTGATCAAAGAAAAAATCTATGATGCCTTTATTCCAGTAGAATTGACAACTAAAAAAGATATGGACATTTTAAATAAACCAGTAGATAAAGAAATAATAACAGAAAAGCCAGAAGAAGAACAATTATCACTTGATGTTCATGTTAAAGAAATAAAGATAGAAAAACCAAAAGAAGAAAAGAAAAAAGAAGAAGTTAATTTAAAAGAAATAGATGACAAATTATTAACAATAGAAGATTTTCTAAATTCAGATTAATCTTCTTTTTTTTATGATATTGATATATAATGTTTTTAGGTGATGTATATGGCTGCAAAGAAAAAAGTGCCTGAACCAAAAAGAGATGTTTTAAAAAAAGAAGAATTTGTCGAAGATGAAAATGTCTTAGGACTAAAAATAAATAATCAGAAAATATTAATATTTCTATTAGTTATAATTTCTTTAATACTAATATTTTCTTTATTATTTAATATATATTTGTTATTCTTTAAAAAAGAAAAAGAATGTCCTAAATGTGATAATATTACTGAACAAATAATTGTTAGTGAAAAGTATATTAGTTATAATGGACAAACTTTTAAAATACCAGAAGATTGGAATTTTGTTTCAAGTGATAATAGTTATAAGTTAACCAATGAAAAAAAGAATTTAGAAATTGAATTATTAGTAGAAAAGACTAAATATGAAGAATTTATTAGTGAAGAATATTTAAAACAATACTTACAAGATTTACAAGTTAATAAAAATATTAAGATTAGTTCAAATAAAGAAATTAAAAATGATACTTTAAGTTATTACTTTATAGAGGGCATAAAAGATAGTTATTATTATAATAGAATTATTCTATATACTAGCGATAATATGACTATGATAGATGTTATGTATGAAAATGAAGTAGTATATAATGATTTAAAAGATGAAATAATAGAATTTGCTTCTAGTTATGTAAAGAATAATACTTAGATACTTTTAAAGTATCTTTTTTTTTGTTAAACTATTTATAGTAGGAGGGCTTATGAAAGACGAATTTAAAATATATAGACTTGATAATTTTGGAAGAGGAATAAGTTACTATAATGGAAAAGTTATCTTTATTGAAAATGCTATAGATGGAGAAAATGTTGAATGTGAAATAGAAGATAGTAAGAAGAAATTATTTGAAGCTAAATCTTCTAAAGTAATTGATAGAAGTATTTATAGAGTAGATCCAAAATGCCCATATTATGATGAATGTGGTGGATGTAATATTATGCATATGGACTATATGAAGCAATTAAGATTTAAAGAAGAAAAAGTAAAAGAAATGCTAAAGAAGTTTGCTGATATAGAGGGAGATAAAGTTAAAGAGATAATTCCTACTAAAGAAGATCATTATCGTAATAAAATTACTTTAAAAGTAGTAGATGGTAAATTAGGGTTTTTTAAGAAAAAATCTTATGATTTAGTTGAAATTAACGATTGTTTAGTTGCTAATGAAAAGATTAATAGAATTCTAAAAGATTTAAATAAATTAACATATGAAAATGTTGAAGAAGTAATTATTAAGGTTACTTCACTTGAAGAATCGATGGTTATCTTTAAAGTTAGTGGTAAAATTGATGAAGATTATTACAAGGGAATTTTAAAGAAAACTACAGATTCATTAATATTAGTAAATGGAGATAAAACTAAGACAGTATTTGGTAAAGATTATATAACAGAAAAAGTAGGTCATTATTACTACAAGATTAATTCATTAGCTTTCTTCCAAGTTAATATGTATGGAGTAGAAAAGTTATATGATAAAGTATTAGAATATGGTTCACTACAAACAAATGAAAATGTTTTAGATTTATACTGTGGTACTGGTACTATTGGAATATATTTAAGTGGTAATTCTAAGAGTGTTGTAGGTCTAGAAATAAATGGTGAAGCAGTTAAAGCAGCACAAGAAAATATAGAATTAAATAAAGTAAATAATGTTAAAGTAGAACAAAAAAATGTTGGGAAAGAAATAGATAAGTATCAGAATATTGAGCTAGTTGTACTAGATCCACCTAGAAATGGTTTATCTAAGAAAGCTCTTAAAAATGTTTTAGATATAAATCCTAATAGAATAATTTATGTATCATGTGATCCCGGAACATTAGCAAGAGATATTAATTATCTAAAAGAAAATTATGACTTAATTGAAGTAACACCAGTAGACATGTTTCCAAATACATACCATGTAGAGTGTGTATGTCTTCTTATGAAGAAATAGCCTTATTTTATAAGGATTTCGACTATGCAAATGATTTAAAAAATGTGCTAAATTTTGATAAAATAGCACATTTTTTTATTATGTTTAAGAATAGGTAGTTTGTGTTTGATATGTTTCCATATACCACTATAGTTTATGTTGTGAAGTGATAAAATCTTTTCTTTTTAGACTAAAATGATATAATAAAAATAGAATAGAGGGAATTAACATGATAGAACTAAAGAATGTATCTAAAACTTATAAATCTAAAAAAGGTCCAAGTACTGAAGCATTAAAAAATATAAATATTACATTTGATAATAAAGGAATGACTTTTGTACTTGGTAAAAGTGGTTCTGGTAAGAGTACATTACTAAACTTATTAGGTGGACTTGATACACCAACAAGTGGTGAAATACTATTCAATGGTAAATCACTTAGTAATTATAAGCAAAAAGATTTTGATACTTATAGAAATAACTATATTGGATTTGTATTCCAGGAATATAATATATTAGAAAAATATAATGTATATGAAAATGTTGCCTTTCCATTAAAATTACAAGGTGAGAAAAACTATGAAGCTAAAGTATCAGAAGTTCTAGACAAAGTAGGATTAAAAGATTTAAAAGATAGAAAAGTAAATGAATTATCAGGAGGTCAAAAGCAAAGAGTTGCTATAGCAAGAGCTTTAGTAAAGAATCCTAAAGTTATACTAGCCGATGAACCAACTGGTAATCTAGATTCAGAATCAAGTAAAGTAGTATTTGATGTATTAAAAAGCTTATCAAATGATATATTAGTAATAATAATCTCCCATGATGAAGAAAGTTCAAAACTGTATGCAGATAGAGAAATTTATATAAAAGATGGTGAAATAGTTGCAGTTACTCAAAATAATGAAGTAACTATGGATCAAGAAATACCATCTAAAAAGAATAAGCTTCATTTTAAAGATAGTTTGTATATAGCATATAAAAATACGTTTAATAGAAAAGGAAAATTAATTCTTGCTATTATACTTATTTCAATTACTATATCTTTGTTTGGTTTATCCGTAATGCAAAAGTATATAAAAGAAAAGCAAGAATCAGCAAGGCTACTTGAAAAATTTAATGTTAAATTTATTGAAGTAAATAAGTTAATTAAAGAGCCATATGTAACTGGACCTTTAGAAGGTTTTTATAGAAATGATCATAATGCTTTTAAGCTTAAAGATAAGGACTTTAATATAATAAGTAAAAAATATGATTTAGATTTTAAGAAGGCATACTATTTTATCGATTCAAATGGTGAAAGAATAGCACTATTAAAACCTATTGATACTAGTAAAGAATCAAGCTTCAGTTTTTTAGATGCAATGATGATGTATCATTTTGCAAGCTTTGAAGAAATAGATAATGATAGTTTTGATTATAAATTAATTGGAAGAAAGCCAACTAGCTATGATGAAATAATAATAAGTAAATTATATGCAGATTATATTATAAGAAATGGTACATATTTATATGAAGAAGAATTTGAAAATTCAATATATGATTATAATAGTTTAAGAACAAATGAATTTGAAAAAGGTAATAGAAAAATCTACAAACCTTCAAACTATGAAGAAATAATAAGTGATGATAAATATATTGCTTATGGATTTGGAAAAGTAAAAATAGTAGGAATTATAGATGAAGATTTATCTAAATTTAAAAATTTACTAAATACCAATTATAAAGATTATGTAAGAAAGTATTCTGAAGATGCTGCTAGAGAATTTAATTCTTATAGATTAGCAAATATCTACGTACTAGATGGATTTAAAGATAAATTTGATTTAAAAATAAAAAAGAATAAAAGAGTAACACTTTATATAGATAAAAGTGATTATCCTATTATACTAGAAGAAGATAATCCAAAAAAATATGAATTAGAAAAAAATGAAGTAATTGTACCATATAATTATCTTGATTTGTTAAGTAATGGTAAATATTCAAAAGAATTAAATGATTATGTCATAACAAATATGGATAAAGATGCTTATTTAGGAAGTGATTATTATAAAGAAGAATTTAATAAGAAATATTTAGAAGATAATAAAATAATTGGTAGTTCTATTAGAATTACATATACTAGTAATGAAGTATATACTGATGTAAGTGATAAAGAAATATCCCAAAAATTAATTATTAAAGATGTAAAAGATATTAATAACTATTTAGTTAATTCTAATTCTTTAGATAATTTAAGTTATAATTTTATTACTTTTATAAATACGAATAGTAAACAAGATTATGTTAAAGCATTAAATGAAATGGAAATAGATGGTAGTGAATATGTATTAAATAATGAACTTCTAGAAATTGTAGCTAATAGTAGTTTCAGTATGAAATTACTATCAAGATATATATTTGTAATTGCGTTATTCTTTTCACTATTTGCAGTATTACAATTATTTAATTATATAAATACAAATATAATGGATAATAAGAAAGAAATTGGAATACTAAGATCTCTTGGAACAAGTAAATTTGATATTGCTAAAATATATACTATTCAAGGATGTATGGTTGCTATAGTTTCTTATTTATTAGCATTAGGATTATGCTATCTATATAGTATTTTTGAAAATAGTATGTTTGTTAATTTGCAATCAATTCAAAATTTTGATATTAAACTTATTGGAATTGTATGGCAAAGTGCATTAATAATGTTTGCATTCTTATTTGGAATGGTATTATTATCTACAATTAGTGCAGCAAATAAGATTTCAAAATTGAAACCAATAGATGCAATAAACGATAAATAAAAATCCTTATATATTGTTGGATATATTTGACTATGCAAAGACCCACGGTCATAAAAAAATGACATAGCAAAAACCCACGGTCTAGCCATGTGGAATGTGTTTGCTTACTTATGAAGAAATAGCCTTATTTTATAAGGACTTCGACAATTCAAATGATTTAAAAAATGTGCTAATTTTATATAAAAAAGCACATTTTTTAATTTTATCTAGAAGTAGGTAGTTCGTGTTTGAACCTCACTTTAATATTTGAGTATACAAAAATGATATATAGG
>JAEEGL010764549.1_pt1 | contig 53090 bp, 30 predicted proteins | sample 9134231 | NCBI WGS metagenome assembly JAEEGL01 (sample SAMN16246548, study PRJNA631951) | gut metagenome | biome: gut microbiome; feature: rumen; material: fiber-attached | host: Bos | place: Iran: Karaj | collected 2018-10 | reverse complement strand
TCTCTTTAGCACAAATAAATAATACTGCCCTGCAAGTTTTGGCCTACGAGTGGCGCAATAAACTAAAGGGCGCTCGAACATCTAAGAAATGTTTCATTTGCCAGTGACGAGCAGGCAATAACACTGCGCGGGTAAAAGGGCCGTCGGATGTTCAGACAGTTGAGCCAAAGACAAGAATTTCCGGCTGAATTTGTGAGGCTCATGAAATAACCCGGCACTCACAAAGGCGCGAAAATGCCTCTTTGCGAATCGCTTACGTCCCTTCAGGCGGCTCGTTGCGCGGGTATTTTCCGTGAATAGAAGGAAGATTTAAAGAGTTTCATTTGTCATAGAGTCTGAAGTAGTGTATGATGAGAGCACTATTGTTTTAAGGAGGTTAAGTTGTATGGATTACAGTAGTGCTTACGCAATTGGGGCTATTTTCGGATCAATCATGATGGGATTTATCCTTGGAGCTGCTCCTCTTATAATGGGTATCAAGAAGAAACAGGTAGGTCTTGGAGTTGGCGGTTTCGTTGCTTGCATCATCGCTTCCTTCATCCTTGGTCTTATACTTGGTGCACCTGTTTGTGCCCTGTTCATATTCCTTATCATTCATTTTGATAAGAAAAAGAACAAGGATGCACAGCAGTCATTTAACCAGAATAACAACCAGCAGGCTGTTTAATATCTGAATTTAATTAGCACAAAGTAAAAGGCCATCTATGACTTGGTTTAAGTATCATAGATGGCCACTTTTTTACCATTTCGCACCCTTTATTTTCCACATATCTATGGCAAAAGACATCCTGACGATCCGCCAGAGTCCCTTAAAAAACTCTTTGTTGCTCCTATTCACAGCACATCCCTTCCCTGATCCGGGTTCATACAGCATCACCCTCTTATGCCTGTAAGTCTTCCATGGGGAATCAAGAGGAGTGATCACTTCCATTTTTTTATCACCAGGCAGAAACCAGCCGTTAAAAGATATCTTTTTAAATATAGAAGTCTCATACCTGGAGTGATCATAGTATTCACGCAGCATCTCTATAGTCACCTTATCCGGCACATAATAAGCTGATATCTCTTTGGCCGCGGCCTTACTAAAGGGACAAACTTCTAAGTAGTGAGCCATAAGCTCCTTGTGGATAGCCTCAGGGTCGCTGCCCAAAAGCCATTCTTTTCCTCTCAAGAAGTCCGTCAAACCTCGATAAATAAAATCACAGTCTGCATATCTATAACTTATGAGCATGCCGATGTATCGTCTTATAGTCCATGCTTTGAGATGTCTTTTAAGATAATCCTTCTCAAAAAGATATGACGAAATTATGTTATTGCGCATATTGTAATACTGCTTAACTCCAGAGAAAACAAGTTCGAACCCCTGATGCCATACATTAATTCCGTTTAAGAAAACAATCCCCTTATCACTGTTTACAAGACCAAACTGAATATCATCATGGTGTACAAAAAGCGGAAGCGGGAGCTTATCCTCAGTGATCGCGCTCATATGATAGCAACAGCACCACCAGGCGCCATAAGTCGTATCAGGATACTCACAGGTTGTCATCCAGTCTGATGTGCATGTAGCATAATCCCTCAAGTCTGCCATCATATACTCATTGTGAAGTTTCATCTGGCCATACCACTCCCCGGCCGCATGCTGAATGTAAGGATAGTCCTCTCTCATAAGAGCCCCTGCCACAGTGATGTCGCGGTATTCTTTTTTGAGAAAACTAAGGAAACCATATAGCCTAACAAACAACTCAGGGTCAAAAACAGCATCGTCATCCATCAGCAGAAGGTGCGTAAGCCCAAGCTCTTTTCTCCTCATTGCCTCAACCATTCCGCGGCTAAACCCGCCAGTTCCGCCGGTGTTGGCATTAGGAATAACTTCTATAAATCTATCTGTTCTATGCTCGCCCTGGCAGTCAGAATCTGCATTTGTGTCAGGATCTGTCTCCATAATTCTCTTAGCAGAATCTAAAACAGCCTGAAACTCCTCGTTATCAGAGAGCGTCTGCCCATTATCTATTATAAATACATGCAGATGCCTGAAAGCTTCCTCAGCGCCCTCACTACCTGCCGCCCGTAAAAGAGATCTCATATTCCGAATAACATAGGCTTCTCTTCTATAGGTACAGATATTTACACCAATTGTTATTCCATTCTCATCTCCGGAAATACCTTCGCCATCGGTGCCTTCCCCTTTAGAATCTATATTTTGGGCATGGTTCCTTTCCTGCAAGAAGCTGCCACTACCATCATAGCTGCCTCTTAGAATCCAGCTGTCATCCTCAATAAATCGCGGATCAATCTGGAGTTTGAACCAGATAACACCTTTTTTGCAAAGCTTATAGGGAATATCCACCCTGATCTTCCTAAGTTCACTCGCCCTATCACCACTGTCAACTTCGCGTCCTTCCTTGAAGGCTCTTATCCTCTCGCGGCCGCTGACAGGCCTGCTCTCAAGAATTTCCGTATGAAGTTCGCTTGAATCATGCATCACTACCAGTTTCCTAAAGCCCTTCACTTCCAAGACCAGCTCAATCTTTTCTATATCGCAGTATTTATGATGTTTTTCCAGGTAAAAAAGATTAAAAAATCCGTCAAATAACAGAGTATCCCCATCTCTGTGAAAATACAGTTCTTCGACATCACATATTTCAGACTTAGGAAAAAGAATAGATTGCAGATTCATAGACGCCCCCAATTAGCTATATTGTACTGAAGTCTGTACATCATCTTAAGTGCTCCGACTGCTCTTAGTTTGCAGGCAAGGACTACTGCGATGAGTTTGGGCTCGAGGTTATGGAGGCGGATGCCTGCAAGCGCTGTCTTATATGGCACTGAAGATAGGCAGTCTATGATTTCTGTTCTTATTTGCTGCTGATTCTTTGGGTTACCGGGGTTGAAGAAATAGAGTTTGGTTGCAATGGCAAAGCTCTTTATTATACGGGCATAAAAAGACTGCTTTAAATGCAACAATTCATTATTTGACACATGCTTCAAGCTGGCATCTTCTGGATTATCGAGTTCTGTATTATCTTTATTATTACATTTTTCATTCATAGAAGTTATAGTAGCAATCTCTTTTTCCAGATAATCGAAGACTTTCTTATCCTGAATAATCCTATCGGTGCGGTAGCTGGTCGTTATTGAGGAATTGCCAACTCTATAGCGATAGAGGAATGTTGGAAAATAGTAGATTGTCCTGGCAGCGCCGAAGGCTCTGAAGTTAAAGCACATATCATCAAGGACCCGAAGGTCTCTTGGGAAATAGAGGTCATTATCAATGAGGAATTGTCTGCGATAGAGTTTATCCCAGGGTGCAGCCAGTGGGACGTTTCTATGAAAGGTTAAGTCTGCGACATGGGCGGGCATATAGGGATAAAGTATCTGCATCTGCATAGAGCGGATACTGGATGGATCATCTGTCAAGAATGCATAATCTGCATGAGGAGTCAATTCTCTTTTTGTATATGCAGGAGCAGCATTTGTTTCCCTGTAGGCATCAAAAAGAACTATGTCAGCTCCGGTTTCAGTAGCTTTAGTATAGGAGCTTTCAAGATATTTTTCGGTTAACAGATCGTCTGGATCAACGAAGGCAACGTATTCTCCGGTAGCCTTCTTAAGGCCTGCGTTTCTGGCTGCTGCAGGGCCTGAGTTCCATTGGTGGATCACCTTCATGAAGCCATATTGACTTACATATTTATCAAGGATATCGCCGCTATTATCAGATGAACCATCGTCTACGAAAATGACTTCATAGTCGCTTTGAGGCATAGTCTGAGTAAGGATGCTATCCACAAATCCAGCCAGATACCTGGCCGAATTATATACAGGTACTATCATGGAAACATTTTTGTCACTCATATATGCCTTGTGCTGTCCTTTCATGCCTAAAGCCTGGCGTCTGCTTGACTTATCTCTTGGTTATTATCAGAGTTATCTTTTATAGCTATTAGCTCTTTGGAAGCAATTCTGCTATTGCATCAGCAAGTTTCTGTGGATCCCCACGTTTTACGAAAAAATGCCTGTTATCTTCCACAAATATCTCATGATTGGCTGTAGTATCTCCCAGTATCATTTTCTTGTTCATTGCCTCATAGATATAGGCTTTTCCGGGGATTGTTCTGTCTGCCTTTCCAATATTTGGATTAAAATGCCCTGCGATGCACAAATCTGCCTGGGCTATTTTTTTGGCTAGAAGGTTTTGAGGAAGCCATGGGATGATCTCTATGTACGGATTGTTTCTCGCCTTATCAAGGATCTTCCCTGGAATTTCCTTGGTGCTTCCGACGTATGTGCATGTTATGTAACGCGGACTGTGATCCTCAATCCCACTATCTGCACTAGCATAGGCATAATCTGCATTTTCAAAGCCATTATTAGTACCGCTGCTCTTATTTTCTGTACAATTACCAACTTGTCCAGCAACAATACTAAAAGCTTCTAATATAATATCTGTCCCTTGAAGCGGAAGTCCGCTGCCAAAATATAAGACATTCAGAGATGAACTACTATAAGTCGCCCCATATATCTCTTTATCTGCCTCAAGATATAGCGTTTCAAACTTATCTCTGCCAAAGTCATATAACCGGGATAGGTAATCCGCATTTGCCTTAGTATCAGTAACCACAAGGTCTGCTGCCTCGATAGTCATCTTATCAAGTCTTTTCAAGAGGTGGGACAGCACTCCGCCATCTGCAAAAAGGTGTCTGTCAGAAATCACAGTATCATACAGGGACAAAAACATCTCAGCTACCAGAAACGTTTTATGGCAGACATCTGATCCATCACCATTCGCAGCACCATTCCTATAACAAGCATCATTCCCGGCTATTTTCTTTTTGACTGCTTTCAATAGAAGCTGGGGCAAAAAACCTATGATGACCACATCTGCTTTTCGTATATCCATAGAAGAGATCCTGCCTCTTAAATCCAATGCCCTTGAAACAGGATTACTTTTTTCCGAACTATAGATTCTGAAAAAGGCAGAGTTTTCCTCCAGGATACGCCTGATCTGACTGGTCCTTATGTAGTCTTTATTCTTAACGGTAATATATACGACATTCTTCTTTCTGATCTGGCTTAGAAATCTTGACGCCGTCGTAATACTGTTTTCTTGCATGGTATTGAACGTCCTGTAAGATTTTTCTGTTAGCGCAAATTGTATCTCCGAGAATTCCAATCATCATACATACAAAGCCGATAATGAGCATTGTGCATGCAAAGATCAGGGACTGGATGTGTCCCGCACCGCCGGCGGTAAAAAAGTAATAGAGAAATCTTATCCATATGGCAATAGCCGGAATGGTCGGAAATATTGAAAGGAACAAAAATGCCTTGAGAGGCTTATATACCAGATACGCCCTCAGTATTGTGAGCATTGATGTACGTACATACCCCATCATTGATTTGGCAAGGCGGCTTGGCCTAAGAGCGCAGTTTGTCTCAATCGGAACACTTATGATCGGAATTTTCTCTCTTCCTGCCTGAACTATCGTTTCAAGTGTATATGTATAGTCATTTACCACATTGATCCTCATGGCGGCTTCTCTGGAAAAAGCTCTGAAACCGCTTGGTGCATCAGGAATATCTGTATGTGATGCCTGCCTTACTGCCCAGCTTCCAAGCCTTTGCAGTTTTTTCTTGATCCAGGTAAAATCTTCAGTTTCATCTATAGGTCTTTCTCCGATAACGATGTCAGCCTTCTGCTCCAGAATAGGCCTTACAAGCTTTTCCACATCTTTGCCGCAATACTGATTATCAGCATCAGTATTGACGATTATGTCTGCGCCGTTTTCAAGCGCAACATCAAGACCAGCCATAAAGCCCTTGGCCAGTCCTTTATTCTGGGTGAAGTTAACGATGTAGTTGACTCCCCACTCCTTGGCAACTTTTGTGGTTTCATCACTACTTCCGTCATTAATTACCAGATATTCAATTTCATCGACCCCTTCAATACTCTTTGGCAGATCATCAAGTGTCTGTTTAAGGGTTTCTTCTTCGTTGAAACATGGAACCTGAATTATCAGCTTCATTTGTTATCCTTTTCAACTTCCTTGCTCTTCAAACCGACTATTACAGAAACGACGATACTAACTACTACAAGTACTCCGATCACAATTCTCCAAATGGTAGCATTTCTGCGGCTTCTGGCTTCTCTCCAGGCGTTCTCAATTTCCACGGTATCTCTTTTCTCCGCATTCTTAAGTTCCACCTCGACATCTTCTGCAAGAGCCTGCGCCTGGGCCTGGGCTTCCTCTGCATCTTCGCTGTTAATGCTGCTGACAGGGATATAGAGATTTTCTCCTTTATAAAAGATCTGATACCATCCGTCAGTCTCACCGACAACATATACAGACTCTCCTTTTGAAAAAGCTCTTCCTCCGGTACTTGATTCATCAGGAGTTGCATGCGCTCTGGTGTCTTGAGAAAGAGTCATTACCTGTCCCGAAAAGCTTTGCATATCCTGGGAAAAAGATACCCCTTCATCCGCCGCTGCCATAGCAGGAACTGCGTTTAACACTAAACAGATGATACAAACTGCCAAACTTAGCAATACTCTTCTCATAATTGTCCCTCTTTTTATTGGTTATAATATAGCCTTAAATGGCCAAGCATCCATTCTTCGTCGTAGTAATCCCTAACCTGTTGGGCGTAGTCCTGGCATTCACAGGTTATGAGTATTGTGTCATCACGAAGATATTCATTTATATCTACGTCAACTTCATCTCCGTTTACTACCTGAATATCCGTATCCCTGCTGCCGAACTGAACCAGCTGTATATAAGGAACTTCTCCCTCATATATATGAACAACCTTTTTATCCGGATACATGTCTGTGACTTCATTTAGAACATCTGCCAGTCTCACGTCTTCATATATATAGCTCTGATTCAGGAAAATAAACTTAGTACAGGCAACTACTCCAAGTGACACCTGAATTATCAGAAACAGTGCAACTAAAAGTCTCTGGCTAAAACGCCTGCACAGGATAATTATCAGGTCCACGACTAATGTAAGCCCTATCTGCAATAGCAGTTCTTTTCTAAAAAAGGCAAAAGTATCTGTAAACGGGTATTCGATAAAATAGCTCATTCCGACCATGGTAAATCCATGAGCATTTCGCATGAACAGGTTATTTTCAGCAATTACCCTGTAAGCTACAAATCCAAGTCCCAGATACATCAAAAGAACTATCGCCATCCCAAGGTATGTCTTTTCCCCTGAGAGCATCTCTTCAAATCCCAGAACGAATAATATCGGAATAAAAAAATCTATGTATCTGCCATGCAGAAAGTTATCAAGTCTGTCTGCTTCCGGCGCTGAAGCACCATTTAAATATACAAGTGCCACCAGAAACTGAAAAACTATTATCAACAAGATATATATCCACAAAAAGTCTGTGTAAGAGGCTTCTCTTTTCCTGATCCTGCCAAAAGAACTGACAAATTTTCGAACACAAAGCGCTATTCCAAAATACGCTGTTCCAAAGGTGGCAAGTCCTAAATAGAGCACTTTTCCGCATATATCTTTTACCAAATATGTAAAGCCCTGAAGGCTTATTATCTTCTTAATTCTGTAAGCCAGACCTGAGTAATCGTTCCAACTCAGGATGTCGCTTGATGTTCTGTGGTACAGGATCTGAATGATCTTATCTTTTAACAGAAATGTTCCTGCAAAAAGAGCAATCACCAGTGCGATCAGTATCCATATCCTGTAGCCTTTGCGTGTATGATTTTTGGTGCGGGCCACAGCCCAGATGATGATTGTAATGAGCCCTGCAGCTATGGTTCCGATGCATCTCATATGAACCATATACAGGTAGACGAGCAAAATTGCGTACAAAATTCCGAATAAGACGCCAGGCTTTTTGACAAACCTAAACATCAGATAAATCGATAAAATAAGACCAAAGTACAAAAGAGCTTCCGCCATGGTTGTGTTGACGTAGAACATCCAGGCGGGGTATAACGCAGCAATAGCTGCAATAATTGCAAGGACATTTCTGTTCTCCTCAGGAAAAAGTTCCCTTGCTATGAGAAACAATAAGACCATTGACAGACATTGCAGCACAAGATTGAGTATGATTGCAGCTCTATATGTAGTTATCGCATTATGGAATAATAATAGAATCGGGACTAAAAGAGCACTGTATCCGTAAGAATAATACGAACCAAGTCCCGTTATCTCTGACCAGTCATAACCCAGAATAGCGGCTGCCGGCGACCAGTAACCGAACTCGTCCGGAAATGCAGAAAACCCAAAAATACCTAAAATTCCATACATACATATAGCAACAGCTATACTCATCCCCAAAAGTAAAAATATGTTATTTTTTAAAAGCAAGAAGCAGTCTTTGTGGGACTGCTCCTTACTTTTATCTAAACTCTTATTATCCATTAATTAGTAAGCGATAACTGCATATGCAGCAAGTCCACCTGTAATAGGGAATGTAACAGTGTTAGGGTTGTCATCTGTATCCTGAAGGATTTCTGTTGCTCCACCAGGAAGAACCTTAACTACTGCAAGAGTTCTGCCACCAGCGTTCTTGACAGCGATTGTTGTAGGAACTGTTACGCCTGCTGGAAGATCGCTGAACTTACCGCCTGCCATCTTACCAAGGTCGATATTAACAGCGTCAAGAACTGTTGCGCCTGCTGCTGCAGCTGCTGCATTGAATGATGCGTAAGCTGCCGGGCTCTTCTTAGCTGTAATCTCATATGCTTTAACATATGGAGCTTCATTAGAAGCAAGTCCTGCTGCGGCCTTAATTGTGTTTGAAGCCTGTCTGAGAACTACACCAGCAATAGCTGCTGTCTTAGGAAGTGCAATTGATCCAGCTACATCTGATTTAAGTGTTGTTCCAGCGATAACTACTGGCTTTGTAGCTGATACTACTTCCTCGAATGGGTCCTCTGTCTGAGGCTCACTCTTTGTTTCTACTGTCTTCACCTCTTCCTTGGCTGGCTCTGAAGACTTTGTTGTCGGAGTTGCTGCACTAGCACTTATTACGGAAGCAGCCATAAGTGTAGTAGCAAGCATTGTCGCAAGTACTTTCTTAATTATCATTATTATCGTCTCCCTTCGTTAAATGATGTTATGTACCTTACGGGATACCAATTATTGGAAAATCAAATCCCGCGACTAGAATTAATTATATGATATTCAGAATATCATTCAATAGAAAAACGTTATTTTATATTTCTTTAATGATTGTACTCAATTTATTTAGAAATCATAATGTCAAAATAATTATCGAAATACTGATACATTTTAGTTTTATTTAATATTATTAATAGCAGTTTTAGTACATAATGGAATAGAAACGAGCAACATTTTTATGAGGATGGCATAATGGTAGTTGATAATTTTGAAAATGTGCTAACCCTGCTTGCTGCTATTCTGGGGCTTTTGGGATGTCTTTTTAAATATATCAAGACCCCCAGGCGCTGGTACTGGCTGCTGATAACTTTCTTTCTTGCTGATTTTCTAAGTGATTATTACTGGACAATATATTCTCTAGTTATGGGTTCGTATCCGGAAGTATCTGAGTTTCTGGCTTATTTTGGTTGGAATTTAGGATACTTTGTTCTCGTGTTTGCTGTTCTATGCATTCGTTCAGATGAAGCCAAATGTTTTTTCCATCCTCTCATTCTATGGCCATTTCTCACTAACATCATTCAGTTCACTCTGTATATCCAATACGGCGGTATATTCAACAATCTGTGGCAGGTAGGAACTACTACTATCACTATGGTCCTGTGCATGCAGGAAATAATGTACTATGTATGCAACAGAAAAAAAGGTGCGGAATTCCCTCATTTTTCAATAATTGTTTTATTGTTCCTGATCTCCGAATACGGTATGTGGACTGCATCATGCTTTACATGGGAAAACGATTTTGCTGATCCTTATCCTTACTTTACTATATCCAGTTCTGTACTGATGATCCTGTTTGCATGGGCTGCGGGCAAGCACTTTAATAAAGAGACTTCTGCTGATTCCGGAATCGAGCTTGCTGAATTCAGATATCAGATGCTGTTTCAGGCAATCGTTTCTGTCCTTATCTGCGGCGCATCACTTGGCGGCTATATACTTGCTATCGTATTAAAAAATACGCTTCCTGCCATGCAGCTTGGAACTACGGCTTCAGACAGAATCATGGTAATGTTGTTTGTTATCTCTGTGTCCTTATCTCTTCTGGTCCTGCTCCTGGTATATGTGATAGACCATCACTACGCCAAAGTCAGGAACAAGAAGCTTGATATGGACTCTGCAAGGCGAAGCCGCTTCAGCTTTATCTTTACGATCATCATCACCTTTTCTCTAATGCTATTTGTAGTAGTCTATAACACAAGGCTTCTATATAATGCGTCTGTCACTGAGATCAATGAAGATGCCAAGGACGTAGTCAAGTCTACAGCTGCTGAGCTTGAGAATTACATTTCTGTTGCCAAGACTACTCTTCGAGTTGTCGCAGATACCGTAGAGCTAATGGATCAGAGCGGCGCTTCAACAGATGATATATACAAATATATATCTGACCAGACCAGGATACAGTCTGATCAGTTTGATGATAACTTTACAGGTATTTATGCCTATGTTAACGGAGTATTCATGGATGGGTCCGGATGGATCCCGCCAAAGGGTTATAACCCTGAGGAAAGAGACTGGTATAAGACTGCAATTGCAGCTAATGGTGAGATTGCAATTGTATCTCCTTATCTTGACGCCCAGACCGGAGATATAGTCATTACTTTTGCCAAAAGCTTTGGAAGAGAAGCTTCTGGTCCGTCCGAGCACCTGCATGATGTTGTATGTCTGGATGTTAAGGTCAATCACATTCAGGAAATCACAGAGCAGATAAGTGTTGCCGGAAAAGGGTATGGAATGGTGCTTGATCAGGATGGATTCGTGGTTGCACACAAGGATATCACAAAGCGCGGCAGTATGAGCCGGGATATTTTCGAGAACAATATCATAGGTTTTGGTAAGGGACAGTTTGATACAGTTATTGATGGCAAGCAGAGTACTCTTTTTGTACATGCCATCATGGAAAAATGGGTTGTGATCATTGCTGTCAACAACGCAGAGCTCCTTGAAAGTGTTCATTCGCAGCTTGCAGTTAATATTCTGATATCCATTATAATTTTCGTTCTGATCCTGTTCTTCTATTACTTTGGTTACAAGATTGAGCAGCACAATAACAAGAAGGTTGCAGAGCTGAACATGGAGGTGGTAAGTGCACTGGCAGAGGCAATTGATGCCAAGGATGCTTACACTAACGGTCATTCCTCGAGAGTTGCCAGGTACACCAAAATGATTGCTGAGCAGCTGGGATATTCTGAGGGTGAGCAAAATGAACTGTACATGATGGGACTTCTTCATGATGTAGGTAAGATTGGTGTCCCCGATAGTGTCATAAACAAGCAAGGTAAACTAACTGACGAAGAATACGAAATGATCAAAGCTCATCCTGTAATAGGTGGCAAAATATTAGAGAGCATCAAAGAAAACCCGCGGCTCTCCATAGGTGCAAGGTGGCATCATGAGCGCTATGACGGCACCGGATATCCCGACGGCCTTGCCGGAGCAGAAATACCCGAAGAAGCCCGTATCATCGCAGTTGCTGATGCCTACGACGCCATGACCAGCACCCGTAGTTATCGTGGTGTCATGCCCCAGGCCAAGGTCCGCGAAGAAATCTCCAAAGGAATCGGCACCCAGTTCGATCCCCTCTTCGCAGGAATCATGCTCGGCCTCATCGACCACGACGAAAACTACACCATGCGCGAAAAATAATCCTCCCTCGCCGCAACTCTAAGGTAGCCCTCACAGTTTCCGGATAAATACCTGCCTTCCCGGGGCAAGGAGCCAAGCGACATTCATGGAAATATTTTTGAGTTCTGTGGATGTCCGGCTATATTCATTAGGTTCATGGATGGCATATTAAGAATTCCGCTTCGGTTCAACATGTCTGAGCCTCCGGGCAGCTTTTGCTTGCACCATTCCCCCTGCTCGTCACTGACAAATGCAGATTTTCTCAGATGTTTCCGCATTTTTTCTTTTATTGATGCATGCTCAGCAAAACTTGCAGGACGGACATCAAGTTTACTAAATGAAAATGACATATGATGCGTAGCATCTATAAAAAGAGACGGAATCGTTCTTCCAAGCAAGCTTGGAGAAGACGGTTCCGCCTCTTTTTAATACGCTCGCAAAGCGAGCTATGTCATTTTCATAATAAAAAACATAATTTCCGTCCTGCTTCAGACAGTGCTTCGCATGCATCGTGAAAAAATGCTATGGAAACATTAGAAAATCGCATTTGCCATCTCAGACTCGCATGGGAAAATGGCTGCTGCGCCAGTGCTGCCGGAGGCGAGTTTTGAACCGAGGGATTCTTTGATGCCATCCATGAACCAATGAATACCCGGACAGGAGCCGAGGAAAAAAACTTCCAGAATGAGCGAAGGCCACCTTGCCCTGGGAAGGCAGGGGCTACTGCAAACTGTGAGTGGCAGGGGTTAGTCTGCGGCGAGGCCGAGGACTACCATTCTGTTGTCGCTTCCTGAGTATTCGCAGGTTGAGAGCATGACTAGCTGGGCTGTATTGGTGCCTAGAGCCTGGGAAAAGAGGGCCTGGAGGGCTTGGGTTTCTGCAGGAGTAAGGTTTAGGATTGATTTATCGAGGGACTGGTTGAATAGGGCCTGGAGGGAAGTCTGGTCGTTATTTGTAAGGGCATCGAATAGTGTGTCATCGAAGATGTCTTCGTAGTCGCTGTAGTAGGCTGAGAAAACTGCATAGTGTATTCTGCCCTCAGGTGTATCTATAGTAAATTCAGGGTTCTTATGATAGTAGTCCGGGTTCTTGTATTCTAATAGGGGATGGAACATACTTCCATCTTTCCTGTTGTGGCCGTAAACTATGGTCAGAGGGCTTACAAATGCCGGTCCACCATTTGCATCTGCAAAAAAGCATCCCACACTTCCATTACTTCCATCAAAGCGGTGCTCCAGATAATAGTCATTATTATCTGTTTGAACTACAGGTCCATCAATGTTTTCACCGCAGGCTGTTATCCAGCCTGCGGTGTCCTTATTGATAGCATAAAGAGTGTCAAAATCAATTACTGTCTCTTCTGGCATATCAAAGCCATCAGCATTCCCAATATCAAGGCTCCTATCGGAATTATCACCCTGAAGATCAGAATTGTTATCAGAACCAGAAAACTCTTTTTTATAAGCAAGGTCTCTCAAGTTCTGATTTGTCTTCTGATCAGAGGCATAGCCTGCCATAATGATAGCGATAGCTCCGCCGACAACAAAGATTCCAAGTCCCAGAAAAGCCATTATTATCTTTAAAATTTTCTCTCGAATAAGATCATTTTTCATGCTTCATTCTCATTGCCATCTTTTCTGCCCTTATTTTTCCTGTAAATAACATAGACAGCTATAAAGGCAAGAATCAGAATTACCAGAACTACTACAAGGAGTGTTAATGGAGTATCATCTCCTGTTCGAACTCCCTTACGAGCTGCGTCGTTACTCTGGTCATTATTCTGAGCATTGTCAGAAGCTAACGCGCTACCGTTTTGGTCATCCTGAGGAGCTTCATTTACCTGTGTTGTAGCATCTGTATTTCCACTCTCAGAATCTGATACAGGCGTTGTTAAGGATGTATCTGCGTTTTCCTGAGATGAGGTGTTGTTATTACCATTTTCCTGAGCTTCAGTGTTTCCGCTTCCAGGCACAGTTGTATTGCTAGCTCCCGGTGCCGGAGTGTTTCCGTTTCCAGGAATAGTTGTATTGCCAGCTCCCGGTGCCGGAGTACTACCGCTTCCAGTTGTAGGAGTTGTAATATTACCTGTTTCTGGAGTCGTTGTGTTACCAGTTCCCGGTGTTGGCGTATTTCCATTTCCAGTTCCTGGTGTTGGTGTACTTCCACTTCCGTTACCCGGAACTGTAGTGTTACCGCTTCCAGGCGCTGGCGTGTTTCCATTTCCAGGGACAGGAAAACTTCCCGGTACATTATTTCCAGGTGTAGGAGTGTTTCCATTTCCAAAAGATGGAAGATTTGTATTACCCTGCGGATTCGGAATTGGAATATTGAACGGTGGCAGGTTAATTACAGGGTCTTCCTGCTGTACTACAGGCACGAACTGTACCTCAACAAGGGTTCTAAGTGGCATTTTACTAGCTTCGCTTGCAAGGGTAATAACAACAGATCCCTGCAGGATAGTTATGACATTAAATGAACTGTCCACATTTTCAAAAAGAGGTGACCATGCTGCCTTAAAAGCTTCAATATACTCAGCATCTATAGTTCTTTGTCCATCGCTATCGCTGTCGCTATCGATAGGCTCGTAGGCTATTTCGCCATTTATCAGCTTAAGCTTTCCTACATATGGATATTTTTTGCCGGTTTCCTCGTCAGTGTACAGATATCCGCTGATTGACTGTCTGTGAGGATCATCTGCTAATTTGTCTCCGTCATTCCACCAGTTAATAGTAAGTGAATCAGAATAGGTGTAGCCTTTTTCTTCATCAGGTCTGAATTCTACAGACATGGCATCCTGGATGAACTCTGTACTATCATCAACATAATCAGCTTCATCTATATCTTCTTCACTATTTACGCTCTTACTACCTGTATATGTCTTAACTTCGCCGCCCCTGATGTCGTTTCCTTCTTCATCCTGAACAGGTTCGGTTGTATTGATAATTCCAAGGTCGCGTGATGGGTCATAATCCAACTCATTTGTAATAGTAGTCACAAAAAGAGCTGCATTAGTATAATTATGGTCATACTCTGCTATATAATCGCCACCTCTGTAAATAGTAGTTTCCTGCGTATCATCTGCTATAACAGCATCATCTCCGACCTTAACTTCTATTGCGCGGTATCTGAAAATAAGATTATCTTCTACATTTCCATCATATTTGGGAAGATTATTAAATACCTTGGACCACTTATTTCCATCACCAGCTGCCACATAGCTATTATCAATATCCTGAGTATCAAAGTCACTCCAAGTCTGTCCGTTATCAGATGATCTTTGGATAGAAACTGTTATTTTCTCAGGTCTAAGACCATATTTGTCATCATCATCTTCCCAGTTTTTCTCGACTCTTAGAGAAACAAATGAATCTACTGCAGAATTGGTGATAGTTGTTGCATCTCCATCAGCCGCATAATTAGTAGTGTAATAGTTCTTGAGGATAAGGCCGTTATTATAGGTAGCATCTATATCCTCAGTAACAGAATAAGCCATATCTGCTAAAGAAGCTGCTTCACTGCCGTAGACATACTTAGGAAGGCCTGCAAAGGTATAAGTCCAGGTGTTTCCATCTGCACTTACTGCAGCTCTTACATCAAAGTCAGCACTTGTCCCTGTAGCTAGTCCGCTTTCGCTGAGGGCGACCGCTCTGTCAGCAAATCTGCCCTGTCCTCTTACACTTAGAGTTATAGCGGAAGGTCTTTTGCCTCTTCTATTGCTGTCATCATCCCACACCTTAACTACAGTGATATCCTTGGTGATAAGTGTATTGGTTATAGTTGTCTTATTATCAGCATCTGTTAAAAGAGTTGAACTATATCCAACAGGTTCAGACTCTTCGCCACTTGCATCACATTCAACAAATCTGTATTTATATTTTGTTGCGTTACTGCTGTAGGTTCTTTTATAGGCAGGAAGAAGGCTTAAGCTTGCGCTCCAGGAACCGCTAAGAGTTACTATAGCCTTTTCACTTCCCTTGCCACTCTTTATCTTGCCTGCTGCCGTAACATTTTCAGGAATGTCAGCCCAGGTTACATCAGCATAATCAGCGCCTGCTTCCATTCTCTGGAGCTTAACATTTACACTTCCTGGCCTTGTTCCGAATTTGTTTCCATTATCAGACCATTCTTTTACCACAGATGCACTTGTATAAGGCGTTCCCACAACAGTGACAAAAAAGTTTCCGGATAAAATTCCGGCATCTGTATGCTGAAGAGCATCTACAGGTACAAGTCCAGTTGTAGGCCAATCACCCATAGCTGACAAATACTGTGTCTTGTGGCTACTTGGCAAAGTTGTTTTTACGTAGTAGACAATAGGATTTCCGTCACTATTGTACTCAGGAAGTCCTGTAAATGTGCCTGAAGGAGCATCATCAGTAAGAGTAAGAGAGCTTCCGTCAAAATTGAGCTTAGCTAAAGAGCCTGTGTTTGCAGGTACTCCCGCTGCTGCAGTTCCGCTTCTAAAGTTGGAGCTGTAGAGACCAATCGCTACTCCTGAATGTGATGTTTCCTCATCATTCCAGTATCTGTTAACGTTTATACTGTTAACACTCTTAATTAGACTGTTTTTGATAGTTGTGACATACAAAGTCGGTTCATCTGTATTAACGTTATGCTCTACCTGATATGAGCCGATTCTGTAAGCATTATTCTGGCTAACAGGTCCTGTTGGAGTGCCTGCACTATCAGGGATGCCGCTCTTTCCAATATTGATTTCTACTGCTCTGTATAAATACCTATCGTTATCAGTAGCACTTCCATAGTATTTAGGCAGGTTTTCAAAGGTTGTAACCCACTTGTTGCTATCTGAAGGATCTGCTGATGAACTTGTAATTACTCTTGAAGCCACATCAGTCCAGTTATTACCATCCTTGGAATTCTGGATCATGATTGTTACAGAAGTCTGCCTGAGTCCGTATTTATCTGACTCATCATCCCAGATTTTCTCAACCTTTAACTTGGTTACTGCATTGTCAGAATCAAGCTGGTTTACAATCTTAACTGATTTTGCACTTGAAATATCAGTAATATCTGCAGGGTTATAAACCTTGTAGTTTCCCACAGAAACAATATCGACAAACTTATCTGTATCCTCTTTGCCAGTTCCATTCTGTTTCCAGATGACACTCTGGGATGCATTTGCATTCTGAGCTTCAGGTAGTGGTACATCTAAAACTACTTCTGCTTCGTTAGATTCTGTTGTGACTATCTGAGTTTCTCTTATTCTGTACTGGTACTTATCACCGGCTCTATAGCTGTCAGTAGCATCTTTGGCCGCAACGGGAAGATTTGATATGGTTGTCTTCCAGCTGCCATTTTTATCAAGTTCAAATACCTTATAAGTGCCTTGGAATTCGTTATCATCGCCTCCTCCATAAGGCATCCAGGTTCCACTATTGCCAATTCTATAGTCAACCTTGAATCTGATAAGTCCCTCTCTCATGCCATAGTCGTTGCTGTAGTCATCCCATCTCTTGGAAACACTTATATTTCCCTTGAGAGAATTTTTCAGGATGTTACTGCTACTGTTACTGATATTGAGTGTCAGGTTGCTATCGTTCTGGTCACTTACAGCATTACTTGCAATGGCTGAAATAACAGATTTATCCTCTTTGTAGTTTGCTTTAACAAAATCTGAATTCAGTTTTTCTTTTACGCTATAGGTATAGAGATTACCGTTTGCAGAATACACTGGCACAGGGCTATTAAACCTGATTGTGTAATCCCACTTATTGCCCTGACCGTCGCTTGAAGGTGTAACAGAAATAACTGTAAAATCTGTTCCCTCAGTAAAAGTCAAACCATTCTTATTATCTTTGCCGGCCTGAGAAGCAGCAGTTGCTGTAACCTCAAAAATCAAAGCTCTCTTTGTTATATCAGCATCTGTCTCATTTGATAGCCCCGTGCTGTCAGGAATAAGGGATGCGTATGCACTGTTCCACTCAGCTGTAAATGTAATAGTGTCAAAAGCTAATGTGTTGTAGGTGTTCGTAAATGTTGCAACCTTCTTATTATCAGGATTCTCAGAATTTACATTGTTAAGGTATATTCCATTATTTCCAAAAGCAAGACCTGTAAAACCTTCCTGATTATTAGCTTTTACCTGGGTCTTAATGCTGCCATCACCAGTTGCTGTCACACTAAAGCCCGGCATATCATCTGTCATCTCAATAGCATAATAAGCATAGAGCTTACCACTTGGAGCAAAAATAGGCATATTAAGCCATTCAGCCTTAAATGAATCGCCGTCGCTTCTGGCTATTATCTTCTCATCAACAAGCTCTGATGCACCCATATTGAACACAGCAGTTGATGTATTAGGGGTTACATTATCGAAATTACCGTCATCATAGTTACCATCGGTATCAAGCTCTGCCCTGTATAGCCTTACAGTTGCCTTGGCATCATTCTCAGCATCAAACTTCTTGCTACCCTCCCAGTTAACAGTAACTTCGAAATTCCTCTTGTTTCTGGAATTAGAAATCTTGTATACATTTGTAAGGTCTGCTGTGTTGTCAGAATAGCTTGGCACCATGATTTCAGCCGGAAGTTCATGTTCATACTTGTTGTAGATTATCTCTCGAACACTGTACTTGTACAAAAATCCCATTTCATCATATTTAGGGAATTCTACATATACAGGATTTCCGCTTTCATCGAATGTACCAAAAACAAACATTGACTTGGCTGTATTAAGGCTTTGTGGAGACCTAGAACCATCGCCCGCCAGAATCTCTTTTACCGAACTTGTATCATATTTACTCACTCTTTCATCAAGCATAAGTCCCGAAACATTTGGAACGCTGTTTGACTTGTCATGATCACTTTCTCTGAACAGATAAATGCTTGCAGATGGGAGATTTTTAGCTGTAATTCCCTCAGGAACATCGAGCCAGAGCTTACGTCCTTCAATCTTGATAGTATCCTTGATCCCGATAACTGCAAAGCTATTCTCTTTGGTGTACTGACTAGTCTCAACTCCATCTTTTACCTTGAGATAATTGGTTTCATTGACACGTATAACCTTAAGTGAATCTGTATCATGCAAAGATCCATTTTCGCCCATACCAAAATCATCAGTATAGTTATCCACTATGTAATTGGAAGCAGCATTATTAAGAGTCAGCGCCACATAGTAGCTGTAGACAGTTCCGTTTGCATCAGCAGAAGGAAGTCCTCCAAATATAGCCTTCTGGATATACTTATTGCCGCTTTCCACATCATCCCAGCGCTCTGTGTACTCGCCGGTATAAGGTTTAAGCTCTCCTTCATCTCCAACCTTGTAGTAAAGGGTGAAATACACGTCAGGTCTGACATCGCTCTTAGCAGGATCATTCCATACCAGGTAAAATGGAACTTCTGCCCTCTGACCTGCTGCCATGTTGGTATATTCGTAGTTATCCTGTATCAGAAGTTCTGATGCAGGTCTGTTATTCATGGAATCTGCAGGAAGCAATTCATATGATGTATCCTCAGTAAAGCTCTCAACCACATATCCTGTTGTAGTTGTCTCCTTGGTGGCATTTACCTTAACTTCATCTTTTGAATCAGTTGAGCTCTCTGCATCACCATCAGCAAGAACCTGCTCGCCACTTGTATATGTGCCATTGCAGATAAATTCCTTAATGCTATAGACATAGCTCTTTCCATCTTCATCATAGGCAGGGAAATAAGCGCCATTATTTTCAAATAGTACTGTCAGATCGTCGCCACTAGTAAGAACATTGTTTTCACCAGGTTTGTAGGTAGGAATATCTATAAAAGCTATCTCTTTATCACTTCCGCCTTCTTCCCTGAAAAGAACAACTCTCAGGAAATCGCCTCTAAGCTTAAGGGCATTATCAGAGTCTTTCCATGCCTTGGTGAATTTGAAAGCTCTTTTGGCAACTCTTGTATTAGTAATGGCAAAAGAGTTCTCGCCCTTAGTAATCTGAACCTTATAGCCTGGGTTCTTCAAACCATCCTGACTTCCAACGCTGGCACTTATATAGCCGCCTGTAAGAACCTGCTCACTATCAAAGGTCAGCTCAGTCATCTCTCTGTCATAAGCACCGGTCGCTTCATTGTAAAGGCTCTCTCTTATGCTGATCCCGGCTGCTTTATCTTTGTCAATCCAAATGCGCTCAGAATAATTATTTGAAGCTTTCAGATAGAGGATATAGGGCTTACCGTTCTCGTCATCTATAGGATTAAATTCTCCACTAGCGTCATAGGTTCCAAATTCCACCATGATATCAGTTCTCTGGAAAAGATCTCCCTCATCCTTCCAGATCTTATTGACATCAAATCTCACCTTATTTCCGTCAGATGCTGTATAGTTTCTGGCAGTAAGCTCGATCTTTTTGCCGGAAACATTTATAAAGTACTCTTTTCCAAAACTCTGGCTTGTTGTAACGCTTTCCTTAATTGTATAAGTGTACTGTTCTCCATCTTCTGCATAAGCCGGAACTATGATAGGAGCAGATGTCCATGTATACTTGCTTCCGCTTCCTTCTATCTCATAGATTTCTTCATTTTTGGCTCTTACGAAGCTATCGCTTCCAGTGATAGTTAAACTGCCTTCGCCTTCTGTCTTACTATCTGAGTCAGTAGCTTTCTGCATAGTGACAGTTGCGTAAACCTCCGATTTATCAGAGCGATAAATATCAAAGGTTACATTGCCTGTCTTATCCTCAGAAGTTCCAATTCCCCAGTCACCATCCCATATCTTCTTAAGGGTTAGCTCCTTGGTTCCATAAAGCTTGTTAGTGACTACAGCTTCTGCTGATTCTGACCCATCTGTCATATTTAGGTTCATCTCAGAAACAGCCTGATATGTATACTCACCAAGCTCAAAAACAGCGCTATAAACTCCGTTTTCCTCAGTCCACTCATCAGAAACCCAGTTGCTGACCTTGCTTCCGGAAGCCACAGTCTTTTCAATCACTCTTAGGTCATAGCCTCTTCCAAGACCGTCGTATAAGTCCTGAACACCAAACACTCCTGTGACTTTCTTTTTGCCTGAAGAAAAGCCTTTTAGAACAACTTCGTTGTCGGTATCTATCCAGTTTCCATCCACTTTTTTCTGAAGGACGAACGTGCTCTCAGAGCCCACATAGTCTGCTACAGAGGAAGACTTCCATATCTTGGTAACAGAAGGGGCAACCTTGGTGCTTCTGACATTGCATATAAGACCACCGTTTTCAGCTGCTTTATCTGTTGATGTCCCGTCAAATGCCTCATCTCCGTTATGATATATAGTCTTGTAGAGTTCAGAATTTGACACCTCTGTCACATAATAAATGTATCTGTAACCCATCTCATCATATTTAGGAAATGTATCTGACTGACCTGTCGCAAAATTATCCTGCGTAATAGAGATAGTGTTATTATCTACATCCCCGGCATCAGCCTGTGTGAGCTTATAGGTGTATTGTCTGGCGTCCCTGGTTACAGGTGCACCATCGGTGATGCCTTTATTTACGGGATATCTCCACAAATACAGAGTTATTCCCTTTTCTATGGCAGTCTTTCTCCTGGCTATGCTGACATCATCATTTCCGTCATACCATGCCTTGGTAAAAGAAAACTCTGCATCCGCCATAACTGTCGCATATATTTTCTGACCGGAATAGCACTTATCAGTTTCTGAACTGACTTCACCATTATCGTAAATAAATTTATAGGATACTGAGTCATTCTCATTCATGTTCATTACATATGGATTCTGTCCTATAACAGTGTAATAAACGATGGCATCTCCTCTTGCAGTATAAAGAGGAAGTCCTGAAATATCATAATTCCAGATTTCCTGATCTGCACCCTGAGTCTTTTCCCACTTTATAATGTAGGGAGCCGTAACCTCTTTGGCAGTATCATCTCCAGCCTTCATATAGAGCTTCATTCCAGCAGTATCATATAATGTATTTCCTGTTGGCATAGATGGAATGCTTATTTCTCTGGTATCCGCTCTCCAAATGATGCTACCTCTGACACCATCAGTGAATTCAAGAGATATTTTGGATGTACCCGCTCCAGATATAGGAAGATATCCCTCGCTATTTAGACCAGATGCCTTATAATATGCCTTTCTGTCAGTTCCATCATCAAGGAAATCATCACTTAGCTTTATATACCATTCGTATTCAGTCCCTTGAGAATTACTCTTAGGAAGCTTACTAAATGATACGTTCCAGGTGCTAAAGGATGATGAATATATAAGAGGCTTCTCACTACCTGCTGACACAAGTACAAGAGAGTCAGAATCCACAGGCATATATGAATCGCCATTTTTATAAAAGAGAAGAATTTTGCCAGCAATTTCTGAAGATTTGCCCTCCATAATAGAAGATCCGTCAGAATATGGACGCATCCCGGCAAAGTTACGGTTATCCTGCCAGTCTATGCTAAATGATGGACTTACAAGATCCAAAATATCATTTTCAACAGTTACCAATCTGGTACTCCAGGAAGCGTCATTGTCATCTTTTACCGGAGATAGAATAATAAGGTCTCCTTCTCCGCTTCCCTGCTTGGGTGTGTATCCATTTACCGTTTCAACCATCACACCATAAAAGCCTGAAGGCATACTGTAGCTGCCATTTCCGCCCTTGGTAACGTCACCTGTCCCGCCAATTATGTATGCAGGAATTCCTGTAATTGTGCAGTCCGCATAGGCTGATGATCCACCGGCATTGGATGTTAAACTTGTCATTCCAAATTCCATGGATAAAAGAGAAAACATTTCCTTACTAACGTTTTCTCCGCTCTTCACATTATCTTTAGATACATTTCCAAATACGGTGAGTTTAACTTTGGAAGCAGAATTTACAAGTGAGGCATCACTGAAGTTTACTCTGATTGTCTGGTTAAAAGTCTTACCGTCTGCTTTTTCTATATAGTTAACTTCTTTCTCTTCTCCATTTATAGTAATGATCCATGGAGAAAAGCTTCTGGCTTCAAACTCAAATTCGTCGTTTGAATTTATCTGAAGATCATATTCTTCCTTATTGCCATCATCTAATATATGTATAAGCTTAAGTTGTTTACCACGAAGTGAATCTATATCAAGTCCTGAAGGAGGGGCTATTGTCACCTTAACTGTTCCGTCAGGCTCTATTTTCTTATTATCTAAAGAGAGTGTAATATCAAATGCACATACGACGTTTTCGTCTGTATTTCCAATAAGCTCGCGAGCTCTTTCATCGGAAATAGGGTCTACTGTAAGAACACTTCCCTGTGGAAGCTTACCTTCAACTTTGACATTTCCGCTTCCACTCTCACTTTCAAGAGTCATCTGCTCTTTTACAGTTTCAGCTTCACTATCTTTATCTATTATCTTTTTATCCCCAGACTTTTCTCCATCTTTGAGAGTTTCTTCTCCATCTTTGAGAATTTCTTCTCCATCTTTGAGAGTTTCTTCTCCATCTTTGAGAATTTCTTCTCCATCCTTGAGAGTTTCTTCTCCATCCTTGAGAGTTTCTTCTCCATCCTTAGCCGGCTTTCCATCTGGTGTAAGTGGATATTCGTTCAGATCAGGTAAAGGCTCTCCTTCATTGTCTTTTTTGCCCTCTTTATCAAGGGATTCCTCATCTAATATAGGTGAATTACCATTTTCTTTAGAGGGATCTTTTTCCTCAATAAAGTCATCCTTTTTTTCAGTATTTTCACCATCAACAACTCTAGTAGTTTCTACTTCATCAGCTATCGGGTCATAGGCCAAAGTACTGATATTACTGCTGGAAATCACCATTATCAGCGCCAGTATAATTGATATCACTCTGAAATAAAATTTACTCACAACCAAACTCCCTTTGAAATAATGTATTGCATACAATTTGTTTAAAGCAAGATTGTATCTTATCTAAAAGAGCAAAGTCTGGCAATCGTAAATTTGCACAAAAATTAATGGTCTAATAAACTTTTCGTTTTCTGTTCACTTATTATTTATTGTTTTTTTAATTAATTCATTTTGTGCATGACGATAGTGACCTTAAACAGGTCTCCGTCTATCGAAGCAAAGATTTCTCCTCCCATCTTGTTTATGAGTTTTCTGGCTATGTATAACCCAAGTCCGCTTCCCGGCCTTGCTGAAACATTGGAACCCCTGTAGAAGCTCTCAAATATATGCTCCATATCGCTCTCTTTAAGAGTGCAGCCGCTGTTAGTAACAGTAATGAGTCTGGCATCCTCTTCATCACAAAAAGACATTCTGATATACTCTCCATCACCATATTTAATGGCATTTTCCATGATGTTCTGCAGAACTTCAACAAATCTGTCTCTGTCGCCCCGAAGCAGAATATCCGTAAAACTGTCAATACTAAATTCTGTCCCAATAGGTCCCAGCTTATCCTGGTAGTAATCTCTTATCGGAGAGATAGCTTCTGATAAATAAAACTCCTGATCCTGTACCCGTAGATCCAGGAAGTCTTCATCAGAAGATTTGATTATCCTTGAAATATACTCTTCGATCTCTCCGGCATTTTTCTCGATCTTTTCCCCAACCTCCTGTATCTTATCCTTCTCTTTGTAGAGGTTCTTTTTAAGTGCTGCGCTGTACAGCTTGATCGCGGAAACAGGGGTTTTAATATCGTGGGATAAAGATAACAGGAAGACATTTCTCTCCTTTTGAAGCTCCAGATTTTTCTTTTTTTCCTCTTCAAGCTTCTCTCTCAGCATATCAAGCCCCCATAAAAACTCTCCAAATATTCCGTTTTTCTCTTTGGAAAGTGGGAGCGTTAAGTTTCCCTTGGATAAGTGCCCAGGGTATTCTGCAATTTGGTTAAAATGTCTGATGATTGTAATGTAGAAATAAACCAGGAAAAAAATCAGCGAAAGAATAGTCGCTCCTATAGAAATAATGGCCGCTTTATAGACTTTTTTTCTTTCTCCGGACAGATCAACAGAATACTCAATACGATAGAGTCTGCCATCAATATCTGAAATATGGTAACTGTCTCCGGTTGAAAAAAATGAATCAGCATCCTCGGGTTCATATCTATGCACTCCTGAGATAGTTTCATACCTTGAAAGATCAGGGATATAGTCAGGATCACCTGCATTCTTAAGTTCGTTCTCAACTCTGTTAATCTCTATCTTGTATAGATTTGCAGAGGTTTTATCCTCATTTGCAGACCAAAACAAAGCTATTCCCGAGATCAGAAACAGCATGACTACAAAGAATATGGCCATTTTAAGATAGCTTATCGTAATGTTATTAGTAGAATTGTCCTTATTCGTAGCGGTACCCCTTCCCCCACACGGTTATGATCCTCACAGGAACTTTGGGATTATCTTCCAGCTTCTCCCTGAGCCTTCTGATATGAACTGTAAGAGTCTGTTCCTCCGACTCTGAATCCGAGCCCCAGATTGTGCTGAAAATATAATGTTTCACAAGAGTATGCCCCTTGTTCTCCATCAGGAGCTTTAAGAGTTCAAATTCCTTGGTGGTAGCTTCAATAACCTGGCCATCTTTTATTATCTGCTCATGGACAAGGTCAAGCGTTATGTTCCCATCTGTAATTTCATCAATGGCAAGGCGCCTTTTAAATATGCCCTTGATCTTGGCTATGAGGATATCTATATCATAGGGTTTTTCTATATAATCATCAGCGCCGGATATTAGGGCACTGAGCTTATCATCTTTGCCCAGCTTGGCGCTCACCATGATAACCGGGGTGTTGGATTTTTCTCTGACTTTATCCAGAATCCTCATGCCACTTGCGCCGGGCAGCATTATATCAAGCACAAGAAGCCTTGCACCATATTTTTCATACAGTGCAAGGGCCTTGTCACCATCTCCTGTTCCGGATACGGTGTAACCTTCATTTCTCAGGAAATCCACAAGAACTTCTCTTAGTTCCTGATTATCTTCAACCACTAAGATATCTGTCATAGTTTTTTACCAGCCCATCTCCAGTAACCAGTTATTGAGCATTCTCTCCCTGTCCCTCAGGTTTTCTTTGCCCTCAAAGTTTCCCAGTTTGTACTCTCCCTGAATGTTTCCATCGACGATATACAGTACTCTCGAGCATCTGCTCGCAACCTTGACATCATGTGTGACCAGCATGATCGTTGTGCCCTCCCTGTTCAGGCCAACCATCTCATCCATAACTTCATCAGAAGCTGTGCGGTTGAGCGCTCCGGTCGGTTCATCTGCAAATATGACCTTGGGTTTATTGATCATGCTCCTGCAGATACAGGCTCTCTGAAGCTGACCACCTGAAACCTCATTGATATCATTATCAGCAGTTTCCTCGATTCCAAGCTTTCTCATGAGAGCTCGTCCTCTTTTCTCAGTATCATTTCTGCTCTCCCTGCATTTGCGGGATTTAACTGCCGGTAATATTATATTATCGAGAATTGAGAGATTTTTCATCATATACATCTGCTGAAATATAAATCCCATATCATCAAGTCTTACGTCAGCCATCTCATTATCGTTTAGGTCAGACAGCTCTTTTCCGTCAAAAGAGACACTTCCTGCAGTCATTCTGTCCATTCCGGAGACTGTGTACAAAAGGGTTGACTTACCTGACCCAGAAGGGCCCATGATTCCTACCATTTCACCATTTTCTATGGAAAAACTTACATTTCTAAGAACATTATTCTGTTTTTTATTAACCACATAGGTCTTGCACAAATCCTTAACATCTATGACTTTGCTCATTTCTTTCTCCTATTTTTGAATTCTATTTCTACTGATATCTGTTAATATGCATAACTCACATTTCTACTGATATCTGTTACTCAATATTTCCAAGGGCATCTGCTCTAACAGTCCCGGCATAAAGGGATGTAATAAAAGCTGCTGCCACAACCGCTACAGACAGGATAGCAGGATACAGTATGAAAACTTCTGCAGGAACTATCTTGTACTCAATTCCGGACATAGCGCCCATTATCGCAAATATCCTGTCACAGACAAGCCTTGTAAACGGAATTGTCATTATAGCCGAGATTACTGATGCTATGACCATGAGAGACGCAAATCTCAAGGTGTGCTGAGCACATATCGCCCTGTTCCTAAAGCCAATAGCTTTCATCAGTGCTATCTCTCCCGTTTCCTTGCTGATAAAGGATCTCTCCATCAGCACTGTAACAAGACATGCTATTATAATTGCCATTACAAGTACCAGATTCTTGGCGTAATTTAGAGTTGACGCTGAGCTTGTTGATTCGTCAACATACTCTGCCTTGTCAAATATTTCCTGTGTTTCAAAAATATCTTTTAACTTCTCAATCCTCTCCTCAATAACTTCATCTGTAGGATCATCGTCGAAATCTATCTGAAAAGCATGGGCAGATGCAGCATCAATTTCCCTGACAGGAACATCCTGATGGAGCCTTCCGACTTTTCCAAGCTGGTTAAAAGAGGAAAATGTGGCTGTTATAAGGTACTCTCTTTTCTCTCCGTTTATCTCCATGGTAACCTTATCGCCAATTTCCGCGCCAAGGTCATCTAGTATCTGACTTGTAAATGCCACTTCGTTTTCATATAAAGGAGCCATTCCGCTGCTGTAGACGTATTCGGTGGTTTGAGTATCCTTACACTGCTGCATCATGACCTGGATTTTTTCATTATCAAACGTGACAGGAATGTTGTACATGAGCTCCACATGGACTTTGCCAGGCATCTTGTTTTCTTTTAGCTTATCCTCAATATCCTCTATGATGTTCCTGAGTGTATCTTCATCCCTGCTCCCCATGGTTTCCATGATTCTCTCGGTAGAAGCCATGAAAACATCACTGTCAGTCGTTCCCATGAGGAAGAGAAGTTTATCACTCATCAGAGTGTTGGCTGTATTAGCCAGCATGGTTATTAAAAGAAGACATACTGTAAATGTCACAAGCATGCTCACATACTGCCTGGGCTTACTGAGAATGTCGTTGAGCGCAAGGAAAAGATTGGAAGATAGCCTACTCCTTGAGAGGGTGATCACAGCTTTTTTCCTGAATCTCTCTCCTGTCTCTCCGTTTCTCACTGCATCAATTGGGGACATTTTCCTGATGCTGCCTGTGCATCCATAGCAAAAAAGAACTATTATTGCCACAACTGCTATTGCGCTCACAATCCCTATAAGTACATGGTTCTCATTTCCAAGGATAAGTCTTTTGCTGACGCTCTTAAGCAGAAAAGCGCCAAAAGGAATGCTCAGAAAATAGCCGATTATAGCGCCGATGCAGGCCAGAAATAGGTACTTAACCAGGTATAGGTGTCTAATGGCAACGGGTTTAAGTCCAACCGCCTTCATGACTCCAATCTCTCTGAAATCCTCTGCCAGTGTGAACTTGATAGTAAAAGATAACATGGCAAAAGAGATAAGGATAAGGCATATACTTACTGCCATCAAAAGCCCTGCAGTCACCATATCAAGCATGAAAGTCATCTTAAGAACTGACTTATCTATAGACAGAAGCGCTCCCTGAATGTCAGACAGCTCCTGCTTGAGCGACTTAAGGTCATCTGTGAAAATATAATAGATGCTGCCTGTATGGAAAAGCCTTACTTCATCTTTATCCATGTATTCATCTGCATCACGGCCGTTCATCAGAACTCTTGGATTTCCCATAAAGGGTGAACCAAAGAGCGCATCCTTGATATATCCGTCTATAATGAAATCTTTGGATATCCCTTCAATCTCGATGCTGACCTTATCTCCAATAGTTGTTCTGGATTCATCGGCAAGAAGCCCTCCCAGATAGATATGGCCTTCAGGAATTTCCTCTATCACTTCATCATTAGCATCAAAGTAATTAAGTTTGCGTTCCTCTATTGAAGTTATAAGTCCGGTGTTTTCAAAATCCACATATTTTTTACCGTCTTTTTTAAGGCTCTTGGAGGCAAGGTATATGATGTTCTCTTTCTTGGTGTCCGTAACTGATTTAGCTCTTTTTATGGCGTCATCTGCCGGGCAGCTTCCGTTTTCATTGAGGGTCAGAACTATATAGTCAGACATTCCGGCCTTCTCAGCAAAATAGTCGATGCCTCCGTACACCGAAACCATATTGTTGGCACTACTTGCTGCAAACATCGCAGAGAGTATCACAAAAAGTAGGAGTACCGTATTCATGACCTTCTTGCGCTTTAAATCATTTCGCAATATTCTGAAAAACATTTTTGTGTCCTTTCCTGTTACTGTGCATTTTTAGAAAAAGAGCTTTCTTCTGAATAAGCTTTGATTTCTGCAGTAACACATTCTTTATGTATCGTTTGCAAACAGTATAGTCAGGAAATTATTAATCAATCCTTAATTTTGAATTGCCTTGTAGATACATCCATATACTGCATTATTTGATTTAAGATGAACGAGTCAGTACACTAGTCCAATATATATGATATACGAATTCCTCCATGATTAACATAATTCATATGAAGCATTTCTGCCTGCTAAGATCACTATGCGCTCCAGCAAATATCATCTTGCGCAATAATATTTTACAAAATACGCTTGACATCTTGTTAGCAATGTGTAACAATCCTTGTTAGTTTTCGCTAACAAATAGTTAGCATTATATGAAACGAGGAGAGACATAATGAAAAGACAATTATTATCAGTACTAACTGCGCTTGCCCTTACAGCAGGCGTTACAGCATGCGGCTCAGCCGATAATGCTGACAATATAAATGAGGAATCATCTGCTCTTGAAGTGACAAATGAGACAGCTGATAGCGCTGCTCCAGAAGCTAATGCAGACAGCACATCACTTTCAAACAGCAATGCTTCTTTTCCTATGACAATTACACATGCTCTTGGCGAAACAGTTATTTCTGAAAAGCCAGAAAACGTAGTAGCTATCGCATGGGGTAACCCTGATGTTCCTCTTGCTCTTGGAGTTGTTCCTGTAGGAATCTCCGAGGCAAACTTTGGACCACGCGATGAGAACGGACTTCTTGCATGGACAGCTAATGCTTTCACAGAGCTTGGTGCAGAGCCAAATGTTTTTGACGATACAGACGGATGGGACTATGAGGCGATTGCAGATTGCGCTCCCGACGTTATCCTCGCAGCTTATTCAGGACTTAGCCAGGAAGAATATGACAGACTTTCAGAGATTGCTCCTGTTGTAGCATATCCTGAGATTGCCTGGTCAACAACCTGGCAGGATGAGACAATTAACGACGCTGCTGCTCTTGGTCTTGAAGATGAAGGCAGAGCTCTTGTAGCAGAGACTGAGGAACTTATCGCAGAGAAGCTTTCCGAGTACCCTGATCTTGAGGGTAAAAAAGTTGGTTTCTTCTGGCTCAGTGAAGATGATCTTGGAACTTTCTATATTTATACTAACAATGATCCAAGAGCCGCTTTTCTGGGAGACCTTGGCCTTGTTACACCGGAAAGTGTAACTAATCTCATCGAAGATGATACAGCTTTTTCTATAACTGTAAGTGCTGAGAATGCAGATCTCCTTGATGATGTTGATATCATCATCACTTACGGTCAGGAGTCACTTGTAGAAGCTATGCAGAAGGATGGAAGATTCTCCAAGATTCCTGCTGTTAATAACGGAGCTTTTGTACTTCTTGACTCAAACGATGTACTTGCAGCTGCAAGCACACCAACTGTTCTGTCTATACCATATTGCATTGATGATTATCTGAAAGCGTTAAATGATGCCGCAGCAAAAATACAGTAAATCAAAAATCTTAATATTCGCAGTTTTGGAAATAGCTATCGTGGTAGTAGCACTACTTAGCTCAGTAGCTTATGGCAGCAAGAGCATCCCCTTTGGGGATGTTCTTGGCTACCTTTTTAATTCCGGTAGCGATTCCTTTGAGGCTGCAGTTATAGCCGCCAGAATACCAAGAACAGTCTTTGGTGTTCTGGCTGGTTCTGCGCTTGGAGTATCCGGTGCCCTGATGCAGGCTGTCACCAGAAATCCTGTGGCAGATCCAAGTATTCTTGGTGTCAATACAGGTGCTTCTCTTATGGTGGTGATCGGAATTGCTTACCTCAATATTAGTTCAGGACTTGGGTTAATTGGCCTGTCTTTTGTAGGCGCAATACTGACAGCTCTTTTCGTCTATGGAATTGCTTCCTATGGATTTGGCGGTGCCAATTCACTTAAGCTTGCTCTCTCAGGAGCCGCAGTCAGTACTGCCCTCGGAGCTTTAGTCAACACCATAATGCTGCCTGATTCTCAGGTAATGAAAGAATTCAGATTCTGGCAGATTGGCAGTATAGGCGGTGCCACCTGGGATGATATCAGGCTCGTACTTCCTTTTGTGATCATAGGAATAATCATGGCGCTAATTCTTGCTTCATCACTAAATGCCATGGCACTTGGGGATGAAATGGCAGTTTCTCTCGGAGTTAATGTGGGCCTTGCAAGGGCTCTTTCTGCACTGGCGGGTGTCATGTTATGCGCTGTCGTTACAGCAATTGCGGGACCTGTCGGCTTTGTAGGGCTGATGCTCCCCCATCTTGTAAGGCAGCTCCTTGATAATGATATGAGGCTTATAATTCCTTTTTCTGCTGTTGGCGGGGCTGGGCTTCTGGTGATATCTGACGTGATCGGAAGAGTTCTGGGGCGTCCAGGTGAACTGGAAGTCGGCATAATTACTGCAATTCTCGGAGCTCCTATTTTTATCTGGATTGTAGCAAGAAGTAAGGCTAAAGGTATGTAAAAAGGATATCCTATTAAAGCAAATGGTGGATGTTAATAAAGATTCAGGGTAAATATGGGTATTGTTCATATTGATACACATTTAAAATTCAAGAAAAGATCAGATATGTATAATAGCGAAAGTACACTAAAAAAAATATATAGAAAATCATATCATCGTAACCTCATCTGTACTCTTACGTTACTGCTTGTAATAACAGTTCTGGGAATACTGATGATGACGATAGGTAATACCAATTATTCTATTTCTCAGGTTGTGAAAGCTCTTTTTATAGATCAGTCTTCAAAAGCCTCTTACACTATCATTTCATTAAGGCTTCCAAGGCTGATTGTAGGCGGGCTTGCAGGTTTTTCTTTTGGAATTGCAGGCTATACTTTCCAGAGTCTCTTGCGTAATCCTCTGGCAAGTCCCGACATAATAGGTATCACCTCCGGTTCTTCTGCTGCCGCTGTTTTCTGCATTCTTATCATCGGAGTAAGCGGCGCTTTAGCCTCTTTTTTCTCTGTTATAGCGGGACTTGCAGTAACTGCAATAATATTCCTGTTATCGGGAAAGGGAAACGGCTTTGGAACCAAGATGATCCTGATTGGGATTGGTATGCAGGCTGTTCTAAATGCTCTTATATCCTGGATGCTGCTCGTAGGTTCTGAATATGACGTGGGTACTGCCCTCAGATGGCTTCGCGGAAGTCTTAACTCTGTGACTCTTTCTGACATTCCGGCTGTTGCGATCACAACTGTTATGTGCGGCGGACTGATGCTTGTATGTAACAGATACCTCAGGATCATGCAGCTTGGAGATGAGTTTGCAAGTACGCTTGGTTCTCCGATCAACCTTGTGAGGATCTGCTGCATGGTATGCGCACTTGTTTTATCTGCTGTTGCTACTTCTGCTACAGGGCCGATCGCATCTATAGCTTTTTTATCTGGTCCAATTGCTGTGGGCATAACAAGAAATGGCAAAAATGCTATGTTGATATCAGGTCTTGTGGGCACAACTCTTGTTTACGCAGCAGAGCTTGCTTCCAAAAACCTTTTCAGCACCAAATATCCCGTAGGCGTCATTACCGGAATCCTTGGTGCGCCTTATTTACTATTTTTATTACTTCGTCTTAACAGGAAGGGAGATAAGATATAATGAAATTTTCCGGACAGAACATGACTGTTGGTTATGAGGACAGATCGATCATAAATGGCCTGAATATAGATATTCCTGAAGGGAAATTCAGTGTAATAATTGGACCTAACGGCTGTGGGAAATCAACTCTTTTAAAGAGCTTTGCAAGACTTTTAAGGCCGCAGCAGGGAAATGTACTCTTAGATGGCAAATCCATTTACGAAATTCCTACTCTCCGCCTCGCAAGACAGATTGGACTTCTTCCACAGTCACCGCTTGTTCCCGGCAGTATTACAGTTGCTGACCTGGTATCAAGGGGAAGATTTCCATATCAGAATTTCCTTGGTCAGCTCTCCAAGGCTGATTATGAAGCTATTTCTGCGGCTATGGAAGCTATGGGCATTATGGATCTGGCCGATAAGCCGGTGGATTCTCTCTCCGGAGGCCAGCGTCAGAGAGTATGGATAGCTCTTGTGCTTGCTCAGGATACAGATATTCTGCTGCTTGATGAGCCAACAACCTATCTCGATATTGCTTATCAGGTTGAGATTCTTGATTGCCTTGAGAAATTAAACGAATATAAGAAGACAACGATAGTTGCAATCCTGCACGATATCAACTTATCTATCAGATATGCAGATCACATTTTTGCCATGAAAGGTGGAAATCTTATTGCAGAAGGTGCTCCCAGAGATATCATAACTACAGATCTTATGAGGCAGATTTACGGGCTCGAATGCTCTATAATTGAGGATCCTGAGACACTTGATCCTTATGTAATTCCAAGGAGCAGTGTTATGAGACATGCAAAACGGTATTAAGTGGCTCTGTGCCACTCAATACCTTACTTCAAAAGAACGTTCATCAGCTATGATTTCCATTGTTGTCCTGTCTATACTTGATATGTCGATAAATCTCCCATTACGGATAGTAGCCACAAACCTGTCAATAGCATCTTCGTCCCCCTGGACTTCACAGGTTACCGACCCATCATATTCATTTTTTACATATCCTGTGAGTCTGTACATATTTGCTGCATGCATGGCAGTGTATCTGAATCCCACTCCCTGCACCATTCCATAAAAGCAAAGCCTGAATCTCTTTATCATTATTTACTTTCCGCCTTTTCCTAATGCTTTCAGCATCTCCACTGCTTTGGCATAGGACTCTTTCATCTTAGAAGGAGTATTTGTAGCTATTCCTTTGGCCTTTGCCTTCGATAACAATTCCTCATCATCACAAATAAACAGGATATCAGTCTTACCATCTGTGATAATATCAAAGGCTCTATCAGCATCTGCTGTCTCTACATCTGCATGATGCCTCTCGCTTAGCATGGCAATCTGCTTCTTAAGGGTCTCATCTTCATGATCATCAATACATAAGATAATTCTAGAATACATAATCTGCTCCATCTGTCAGATCTATAATAGACCTCTTCTTTTCATCTCAGCCGGGCACTTATGTGGCATGCCAGGTCCGTACTGGCATCTAGGACACTGCAGGCATTTCACAAATTCTCGTCCCTCTAATACTGCTTCACAAAACGCCGGATCAGCAAGAATGGCTTTCCCAAGATCAACTGTATCTACTAGGTCATTTTCAACGAGATATTTGGCTAGTTCAGGCTCATATATCCCATTAACACAGGATACAGGAACTCGTCCCTTGAAATGATCATGGAATCTTATACCAAGTTCACAAATGTTATTATATGGCTTGGAATCATCTTCCTTAAGTGATGGATCATCCCATTCTATACCTGTTGAAACCTGGAGATAATCGCAGCCCGCCTTAACATATTCTTCTGCAATTTCTATTGCAGTTTTCACATCAGGCTCTATTCCTGCTGTTCTGATAGAAATAAGGAAGTCTTCACCACATGCCTCTCTTATCCTGCGAATTATTTCTACAGCAAATCTTGCTCTGTTTGTGATGCTTCCACCATACTCATCATTTCTAAGGTTTGTCTTTTTAGAAATAAACTGATTTATCAGATATCCGTGGCAGCCATGAAGCTGGATCCCATCATAGCCTGCCTTCTGAGCCCTAATTGCGGCATCAACAAAGGCGTCCTGCATCTTATGGATTTCATCTACTGTCATTTCTTTTGAAAAAGAGATTCCATCCCTTACAGGAACTCTTGAAGGTCCTATTGCCTCTCCGCATTCAGGATTGGACGTTATTCCTGTGTGATTAAGCTGGATCATTACCGCAGCTCCATTATCATGACAGGCCTCAGTGATAGCCTTGTGGCCTTCTATCTGCTCATCATTCCATAATCCCAAATGAATCTTTCCAAACCTTCCATCAGGAGTTACAGCAGTTGCCTCAACGCAGATAAGGCCGCATCCGTGCTCTGCCCTCTCTCTATAATGATCTATATGTTTCCTCGTAACCTTACCATCCGCTCCTGCATAGTCAAACTTAACAGTTGGCGCCATTGTAAGACGGTTCTTTATTCTAGTCTTGTTAATGATCATTGGATCATTTATTTGTGCCATAAGTTCTTTTCTCCCATAAATATTTTAGGAATTTCCTCGTATATCATAAAAAAGCGCATGCCGTAAAATGTCTTACGACAAAACGGCATGCGTTATAAAGCTGATCAAGCCTTCTCAGGTTCCGGATAATCAACACCGAATGTTTCTACAGTAACTGTCTTCATAACCTGAGGAGTTACAGGGCGATCGTTCCAGTCAGTGTCAACTTCAGCTATTTTATTAACAATTTCCATTCCCTCTGTAACCTTACCAAATGCAGCGTAGTCACCATCAAGGTGTGGAGCCTTCTTGTGCATGATAAAGAACTGTGAACCTGCTGAATCAGGCATCATTGATCTTGCCATAGAAAGAACACCCTCTGTGTGCTTAAGATCATTCTTGAATCCGTTTGATGAGAACTCACCCTTGATATCATAGCCAGGGCCTCCCATTCCAGTTCCCTCAGGATCTCCACCCTGAAGCATGAATCCGTTTATAACACGATGGAAAATAAGACCATCATAGAAATTCTTATTGATAAGAGAAATGAAGTTGTTAACTGTGTTTGGAGCAATCTCAGGATAGAGCTCAGCCTTGATAACATCTCCATTTTCCATTGTTATTGTTACTATTGGGTTCTGTGCCATTACAATTTCCTCCTTGTACATAAGTGCTTACATTATAGCATGTTATTGATATGTCAGTACACATGTTATACACATGTTATATTCTCTATAGTTACTGAATCATTATCTCACGAAATGCGCAGTATAGTGCGTATTTTTGTCTGAATAGTAACTCTCGATACCCGATATTTCTTTTGGAGCAGGATTTTTGCGGATTACTTCCGCTTTTGCCCGCAAGATGTCATAGGTGTTTAATCATGCTGATTTTGGGTGTAAGATGTCATAGCTGTTTAATCATACTGATTATGGTGTAAGTTGTCATAGCTGTATAACCATGCTGATTTTGGTGTTAGATGTCATAGCTGTATAATCATGCTGATTTTGGTGTTAGATGTCATAGCTGTATAATCATGCTGATTTTGGTGTAAGTTGTCATAGGTGTTTAATCATACTGATTATGGTGTAAGATTATAGTATTATATAGTGTGTCTAGGATTATCAGGATATTGCATTCTGGGCTCAGTTAATATGTAGTTTCATTGGACACACAAACGAAAAGGTCTGACTAAAATGAGGAAAGTTTCAATCATAAATTACATAGAAGTTATACTGATCAGCATTGGTTGTACGCTGATTTTGACATTTCTTTTTAATCAACTGGGTCTTACTGATAACGCTTCTTATCGTGAAATAGCAGAGCATCAGTTTTACGGGCACAAAACACTTGTTGATGCTTTGATGGAATACTGCTTTGTTTCACCGTTATTCGAGGAAGCTATCTTTAGATATGTCCTATTCAATCTTATATTGTTCGTCCTTTTACTGGTTAAAGATCCTAAACGCTACAGAAATCGCTTTACTATTCCTGAAATTCTTATGAAAACAGATAAATTTATGGATTTTCTATACGTTGAGTCCGTGTCACCATCAGTTGAATCAGAAGATAGTGTGGACGGATATCGAGAAAGAAAAGAATTCGACAATAGTTATAGTTTAATTTTTAGTCACCTCTCCCAACTTACAAAACAAGCTCATATTGCTGTTTGGGCTACAGCTCTTTTATTTGGAATATACCATGGAAATCTGGTTCAAGGCGTATATGCAGTCATAATGGGACTTGTTATAACATATAGCTACGCTGTTTACCGCAGATTCTCAGTTCCTGTGATAGCTCATATCTGCGCTAATGCGGTATCTCTTTTGCTGGTGTATCTATGATTTGTTCTATTGTCTTCTTTTGTCTTTTACCCGAATCTAATAAATATGTCTGTTTCGGGCACAGAATTTGAATGCACATTTCTATTGTCTTTACCCGATTCTTGGGAAAAAAGAATTTCGGGTACAGGTTTTTCTTTTCCACTTGAAAAATATTGAAAAAAGCATGCCCGAAATATAGAAAGATCTTCTTTTCGGGCATAGACTTGACCAAAACACTCTTCTATATTTTTACCCGAATCTTAGAAAAAATGCTTTTCGGGTACAGTTTTTTCTTTTCCACTAGAATACTATTGAAAAAACTATGCCCGAAATATAGAAAGATCTTCTTTTCGGGCATAGACTTGATCAAACACTCTTCTATATCTTTACCCGAATCTTAGAATAATATGCTTTTCGGGTACAGATTTTTCTTTTCCTCTTGAATAATATTGAAAAAACTATGCCCGAGATATAGAAAGATCTTCTTTTCGGGCATAGTCTTGATCAAGCACTCTTCTATATCTTTACCCGAATCTTAGAAAAAAAAGCTTTTCGGGTACAGTTTTTCTTTTCCTCTAGAATACTATTGAAAAAACTATGCCCGAAATATAGAAAGATCTTCTTTTCGGGCATAGTCTTCTTCAACTAGAAAGCAAAATCCTTACCCGAATATTGGAAAAAATCTCTTTTTCGGGCAAAACAAAGTTCAGATACGAGATACAAGGTACAAGATACAAGCCGCAAGATACAAAGTACAAGATACAATCCACAAGATACGAGATATAAGATACAAGCCACAATAACGTTATAAATGGCCGATGCAGTCATAACCGCACCGGCCCCTAAATTATGCCTTATTTCTAATGTTTTAATAATGATGTACTAATCTAAGTTTTTAAATCTAATACCTCTAACTAAATATCTTTAATTCTGATATTTAACCTCAGTATCCCTTGATTTAAATACTTTTAGTTCTGATTCTTCAATCAGTTAAGTGTATACTCGAAAGAATTACCTACCTGTCCTACGCCAAGAGAACCAAATTCGATACTCTGGCCATTTGCAATGTAGCTGTTCCAGTCTACTGGTGTGATCACATAGTAATTGCCATCTGTCTTAACATTTACGTTCCAGCTGGAATCAATATTGAGCTGATCCTTGGCAATCTTAAGAGTCCATGTGTTAACAGCATTGCCTGTGCTGTTTGTGATCTTGTAGCTAACCTGATAGCCTGAACCCCAGCTATTGATTGAATATGTAAGATCAAGGCCTGTTCCTACAGGAGTAGGATCTGTCTGACCCTGATTAGGATCTTCCTGCTGTCCGCCCTGGCCTGGATCTGTCTGACCCTGTTCGCCTGAACCCTGGCTTGGGTCTGTCTGCTCGCCACTTCCTGTGTTTCCACCTTCGCCGGGCTGAGCTGTCTCACCATCAATCTTCTCAAACTGCCACTGCTGGTTAGGGTTGCCGTAGAATGTCCACTGGCATACGTTTGTGCCATCAGCAGTCTTGTGCTCGTAAACATCTACATACTTGGTAGCGTTTGAAGCTTTAGTAGCAATAGTGTAAACACCACTCTTATCTGTGTTCTTTACCATAAACTGCTGAGCATCTCCACCATAGCCCTGATATGTGCCGATGTTTGCGCCATCTTCATTTTCACCATTAGCAACATCAAGCATGATATTTCCAAGCTTGCTGGTAAGAGTAATGTATCCGTCAGCAACATTTGTTACATACCACTTCTGGCCATCTACTCCGGTTCCTGTGCTGATGATTACGCTGTTCCAACCATCTGCCTTGTTTCCTTCAACAGTAAGATATTTCTGTGACATTGGATTCTTTAAATAGTACCAGCCATCCTCTATACGTGCTGTTGTGTTCTGGTTAACAGGTGTAGTTTCTTCGGAAGATCCACCCTGGTTTCCACCCTGATTTCCTGAAGGATCAGGATTGATCTCTGGTGTATTTGATCCGCCGCCTGCTGTAGGCTGACCAAAGGTCTCTGTATAAGCCTGGATTACCTTGTTATAAGCCTGCTTAGGTGTGCCAGGTCTTGAGAACAGAAGTGGAGCTGAGTTGCTAATCCATGTTGTCTGATCTGAAAGTCCCCACCATGTGATACTTGTGATCTTGCCGCCATTCTTCTTGAGGCTGTTGATGTTCTTGAAGAGATTGTAAGCATATGTTGCCATATCGCTGTCACCCTTGTTGGTGATATCCAGCTCTGTGATCTGAACTTCAAATCCAGCATTCAAGAATGATCTAAGTGCTGTTGTGTAATAATCAACTGAAGGATAACCTGTTCCGAGGTGAGATTGCATACCAACACCTGCGCAAACTTTTTTACCCTGGTTGATGTAGTTAACAAGCTTGATCACATTGTTAACTTCCATGTATGTATTGTAATCATTGTAAAAGAGCTTAACTGAATCTGTAAGTTTGAAGTACTCAAGGCAATCATACGCATAGTTGAAAGCTTTTTTAACATAAGTTGCATTTGTTCTGTTGTTGCCGTAAACAGCTTCCCAACCTGAGTTGTCTGCATGAATAACTTCGTTTGCTACGTCCCATGCATATACTACAGAACCATACTGGCTGTTGTAAACGTGGTTCATAACTGTCTTGACATACATCTCAAGACGCTTGTCCATTGTAGACTGGTTTACAAATCCGCCATTTCCTGAATAGCCGTTTCTAAAGAACCAGCTAGGTGTCTGTGAATGCCATACAAGTGTATGAGCTCTCATCTTAAGGCCATTCTGATAGCAGATCTTCATAACTTCATCAACTGTATTGAAGTTGATCTGTGGAACATACTGCTCGCTGTATCCGTCAGGGATGTAATATCCTCTGCTCTTGGCATCATTTACAGAAATAAGTCTTGCAGAGCCGCCAAGAAGTGCATCAGGCTTCATCTCATTTTCAAGAGTGATGCTGTTGTAATGTGTCTTGAGGAAGTTAAGCTGTCCGGCATCTCTGAGCTGATAAAGATTGATACATGTTCCTGAATAACCATACTGAGCGCCATAGGTATTGCGAAGGTTGGCTTCTACAACCTGTCCCTGATTTCCTGTGTTGCCCTGGTTTCCACCCTGGTTGCCTGTGTTACCCTGAGATGATCCTGATCCATTGCCCCATGTGAGGTAATCAACATATGCATCCCAAGTTCCATCATCTGATGTGATAGTAAGTTCTACAGTCTGAACACCGGTTCCGTGCTTAACGTTCTCGATTGTGTACTCTGCAGGGTACTCATCGCCATAATAGAATGTTCCCTTTTCTTCTCCACCTATCTTGAGAACAACCTTGGCCATGTTGCTGTTGTTAGAGCATCCGCGAAGAGTTACGCTGTGTGTGTCATAAGCAAAATACTGATCAAAGCTTACAGTATCATTGTTAGCATAAAGAGCTACACCATTGAATGGGCTGCTGATAACGCCTGCGTACTGACCACTTCTGGTCATGTTCTCACATTCAACCTTATTGTCGCTTGACTGGTTGCCTGTGTTACCCTGATTTCCGCCCTGATTTCCTGTATTGCCCTGATTCTCATTGCCGCCCTGATTTCCGCCTGCTGCCTCTCCTGGAGCCTGAGCCTTCCAGTAATCAAACTCAAAGCTTCCGTTGAATACAAAGCAGATATTCTTGACACCTGAAACATTCTTCATTGTGCCTGTGAAATCAGCATTTTTACCATTTGTATCAGAGAGATTGATCGTTCCAAGGAGGTTTCCGCTTGGGCTATTCTCTCTAACCTGAACTGTTCCTGAACCTCTGCTGTTAACATTAACAGTGATAGATCCAAGTCCATTGGAGAAATTAACACCCTTAACCTTGGTGTAATCGCCATTTGAAATGTTGTTTACCCAGGCAACACCATCGCCGTTACCCTGAACACCGATTCCGCTCTGTGTAAACATTGTCTCAGCCTGAACAGCCTCATAAGGATTTACATATGAAAGCTGTGAAACGCCTGACATAGAAGGTGTAAGTGAGCTGATCCTGCCGCCTGATACATTGATCTTATCGATCTGTGTTGTTCTGTAGCCAAGGCTCTTACCGATAACCTTAGACTCAACAGATCTTGTGTGATAAGCCATGTAGTAGCTGCCCTTAAACTCAAAGATCATGTGGTGGTTATTGCCTGTAGAACCTGAGAAGAATACTCCGGGATTTTTCATGATCTCGCCCTGATATGTGAAAGGTCCCATAGGGCTTGAGCTTGTCATATATTCTATAGCTGCGTTATTAAAGCCGTTTGCGCAATTCCAGTTAGAACAGTATGAATAGTAATAGGTATTTCCAATCTTGTTGATGCCTGAATCCTCAAAAAGATAAGGTGCATCAATTGTTACAGCAGAACCTGATGTAGAGATCATGTTGCTGCCAAGCTTGATAACTCGAGCTGTCTTGGGATGTGCAGCCTGTCCGTTAGGAACACCGCCGCCAAAGTAAAGATAGCCTGTACCGTCTGAATCAACAAGTACTGCAGGATCAAACATCCATACAACTCCACTTGCTCCAGGTGTGCTGCCGTTTACAAGTGCTCTTCCTATAGGATCTGACCAAGGTCCTGTAGGTGAATCTGCTGTCAAAACACCGATTCCGCCGCCATTGTTGGCAAAATAAAGGAAGAACTTGTCTTTACCGTTTATCTTCTTGGTTGCAATACATGGTGCCCATGAATTGGATGCCCATTTTGCTGCACCGCTACTTCCAGCGATCTTGAAACTGCCATGGTCTGTCCAGTTGACCATATCCTTGGATGAGTAGCAATTAAGTGTGTTGATCTTACCATAAGTGTTTTCGTTGTTGCCTGCAAACTCCTGAGTGTCGTTTGTTGTGTAAACGTAAACAGTGTCGTTATACACAAGTACTCCCGGGTCTGCGCCGTAGTTCTGTGTTACAAGCGGATTGTTCTCATTGTCAGCTTTTACATAGCTGCCATTTACTACACTAGCCGCCTGTACGTCAACACTATTTCCGATTACCGCTCCCCCAAACAGCATCAGGCAAAGTGCTACCGCTAAACGTTTTTTCATACTTGACCCCTTTCCATATTCGTTTTTTCGCTCGAGCAACATCATCATAGCAATAATGTTACGGTTGCACTCCCCATAAATTGCGCGTTGTTTCACATTTATTGCGAAATTTGTAACATTTTTTGTAATATTTTAATAATTTACAAATATTCATAAAAATAACTGTATATTATGTACAATTACTTAGTGGTTTTTCGCTACAGTTTTCGCATTAATGGCAGTGTCATGGAAAAATAAAGACAGCAAAGACGATAAATATCTCAATGCTCAAGATAATCCTATTGTTTCGTTGAATGTATTATTTCACATATTTTTTTGATATGTCATACGCAGATCCTGCAATAACAAATGAGGATTTTCTTCTGTATTGGTATTATCATGAATTTGGAAATAATACCACGCCAAATTAAAATAGGCATTTGGTATTACTTTATTTCGCTGGTGAGCTGGTTTTTGACTGATTTTTAATACCATGATGACTCTTTTAGCCATTGTAGTATTACACTTTATAATAACAAATGAGAATTTTCTTCTCTGCTGGTATTAAATGAAGTTTCTCTTTTCTGCTGGTATTATTTCAAATTCATCAGCAAGGCACAAAAAGACCTGCGACAGTATTGTTGCTTGTCGCAGGCTTCATATTCAAACTATCAATATTGTTTTCATTACTATAGCCCATTTTTTATTCTATCGCTTCACATTTTAATTACCTTTCCTAATGCGAAAGCATATATGAAAACTTCTTTAACCTTCATATTGGTAGCGCTCTCAAGGGCTCTCTTATACAGATCAAGCTGGATACTATATCTATCCACAAGTTCCTGTTCTTCCTGCACCCTGTCAGTCTTGTAATCCAAAAGAACTATCTGCCCATCCTCAATGAACCAGGCATCGATAATTCCCTGTATCAGCACTGTTTCGCTTTCAGGATATTTATCATCAAGCTCACTTGCAGGAATTCCCATCATAAATGGTTTCTCCCTTACAAGCTCTCCTCTTCTAAAGGCCATGCCCATTCTCTGTCCAAGGTCAGTAGAAAGGAAGGTTGTAATATCAGGACACCAGATACTTGGAAGATATTCCTCCGTGATCATGCCCTTTGAGATCATACCTTTCATCCATCCATATATCCTCTTGGACACAGGGTCTATCTTGCCGCGTTCCGTCTTGATACTCTCGGTTCCCTGCATGGGCTCATCGTTTCCATAAATATCTCTGGCTTCCTGCATGAGCTTCTCATTTCCGTAAATATCTTTGTCGAGAATCTCCATGATCCTATGGTAGGCAGTTCCGCGCTCAGCTCCTGTAAGTCTCTTGATTTTCTTGATATTCCTGCTATTATCTTCAGTACCATCAGCCACATTATCACTAGTAGCTTGGTCATTATGAGCATTGTCATTATCTGCACTGCCACTGGCACTAGCTATAAACTCCACTTCAGGATCAAGAGTCTGATGCTCCTCAAGCCCGGAAGAAAGCTCAATATCGTCATTCCTCTCTTCTGCATAATCTGCGCTATGAGTAAAGACTTCGCCCATTTCCTCCAGCATGTGCTTTTTGAGCTCGGTAACAGTTGTCTTGGTGAAAAGACCTTTCAAATACTCAAAGGGATACTTGGCTTCAAACTTCTCTCTAAGGCGCTCTGCCTCTTCTCCGCTGTAGGCCTTGACTGCATCAGAAAGCTCCTGCTGCCTTGATATTCCCAATACATCATTCTTGAGCATATCAGCAGCTATATCATCATCTGATAAAAAGATAAAGTTAAAGTCCGGAACTTCACTGGCAGGCTCCTGATATCCTCTATACATTTCATCAGGTATCCTCAGGCTTTCCATAACTTTACTAAAGCCCGGATGACTTACAACTGAAGGAAGTACCAGATCAAGGTAACTTCTAGCGCCCTCTCTCAAAGAATATGGAAGAAGCTTTTCTTTTCCACTAATGACAGGAAGTCTTCTGGCCTCTTTACTGATAGCATCCTGAGGCTTTTTAAGCCCAGCCGTCATTATGAGCTTTTCCTTGGCTCTGGTGAGAGCTACATATAAAACTCTAAGTTCCTCTCCAAGGCTGTCAGTTATCATCTTATCGGCTATAACTACTCTCTTTAGAGTATCGTATTTAACTCTGAGCTCGGAATTTATACACTTAACACCAATTCCAAGATCCATATCAACAATGAGGTCGCCCTTGGCCTCCATCTGGTTAAAGGTCTTAGTAAGGCCTGATACAAATACAACAGGAAACTCCAGGCCTTTGGACTTATGGATACTCATAATGCGGACCACATCTGCATTTTCGTCAATAATTCCAGCTTCGCCGTAGTCAACCTCTACAAGTTTCATATGCTCAATGTAGCGCACAAAGTGAAATAATCCCTTAAAGCTTGTTTTTTCAAAAGAAAGAGCTCTTGACATAAGCTGGTCTAAATTGGCCTTACGCTGATTGCCCGCAGGCATGGCAAGGCAGTACTTATCAAAGCCGGTCTCATCCATAATAAACTGCAATAACTCGTGAACAGGCGTATAAATTGAGATAGTTCTAAGTTCCTCAATAAAATCAATAAACTTCACAAGCTTATCCATGAGAACATCTTTATCTGTAGATACAGCCTCATTCATTAGCGTATCTTTATCTGCAGACTCAGCCTCATTCATTAGCACATCTTTATCTGCAGATACAGCCTCATTCATTAGCAGCGCCTTAAGTCCATAGTAAAAAGAATTCTCGACAGATGCCTTTTCATCAGCATCCACCATGACACGAAGGCTCGCAAGCTCCTCATCAGTAAAGTTTCCAATTGGTGAGTGCATCACAGAAACAAGTGGTATATCCTGGCTTGGGTTATCCACAATTGTCAAAAGATATAGTATAACCGCAACTTCGTAGGCCTCAAAATATCCACTCTTGGACTCAATATAAGTTGGAATTCCCTGCTCTTCCAGAACCTTTTTAAAGACATCATCCCATCCGGACAAAGACCTGAGTAATATAACCATGTCTTTAAAGCGCAGTTTTTTATCTTCATCCATGAGTTTATGGATACGCTCTGCAATTACGAGGGCCTCTTTTTCCTTGGAATCAAAGTCAGAGAGAGCCTCATTATCACTATCTTTATCAAACAGGATAAGTTCCGGAGTCACATTGTAAGTAGGCTCTTCGTAATAGTCAGCCCCTGTTACAAGCTTGGCATCCTCATCATAGTCAACGCTTCCAAGGTCAGCTCCCATGATCTTCTCAAAAATGTAGTTTGTAGCTTCAAGAACCTCTTTCCTGCTTCTGAAGTTCTTGTGAAGGTCTATTCTGCGGTCTAAAGCCTTTTCATTTTTGTCATAGCTATGAAGCTTTTCCATAAAGATTTCAGGACGTGCGAGCCTGAACTTATAGATACTCTGCTTGACATCACCAACCATAAAGCGCTCTGATTTATCCGGCATATCCCCCGAGATTGACCTCAGCATCAGCTCCTGAACATTGTTACTGTCCTGGTATTCATCAATCAAAACTTCTCTGTAATAATCCCTGTATTCAAGAGCCACCGCTGATGGCGTGCACATTTCAATGATCTCCCCGCAAGTCTTCCCCTTCGCTTCTTCCTCATCAGGATGATTTACCAGTATCTGAAGGGCAAAATGCTCCATGTCTGGAAAGTCGATGAGCTGCTTTTCTCTCTTTTTCTCATCAAAGAGCTGCTTATATCTGATAGTAAGTCTGCAAAGTTCCCTGACAGCTCTGTCACAAAGAGCCATCTGTTCCACAACTGTCTCTGCTGGCAGGGCAAAATAGGTTTCCACAGGATCTTTGACTCTATCCTTAATTTTGCCTCTCTCGTTTTTAACATATTCTCTTTTATCAGGGTTTACTGTAGGATCCTTTTTACTTGATATTCTGCCAAAAGAAATCCCTCTGATCCCATCAAAGAGCTGATCATAGGTATCATATTTAAGAGCAGCCTGAATACTGGCTTTATCAGCATCAAGGTTGTCCCCATACATGTGAGGTCCGTCGCTTTCGCAGCAAACCTTCTCCAGCATCTCAATAGAAGATACCATCTCTTCAAGCTGGCTTCTTGCTTTCTCCACACATCTCTTTACCCAGGGAAGTTCGTCAAATACAACGCCTTCAAGATGATAGTCCATGGATCTCTCTCTTATCCAGTCCTCCGGCCAGGGCATACTCATGGCAAATTTGTACAGTTCTGAAATGTACTCCTCAACCTTCTTGTCACTGCTGCCGGTACTGAAATACTCCATGCAAAAGAGAAAATCGCTGTTCTCTCCATCTTTGCACTTAGCGTACTCTTCTTCCAGCATGTCCTGCATGACATCTTCCTTGAGAAGGCGCAGCTCTCCGTCATCACCGGCTCTAAAGGAAGGATCGATCCCGATCACGTTAAAATTGTTCCTAAGGACATACTGACAAAAGGAGTCTATTGTTGTTATCTGAGCATTGTGGATAAGTGTCTCCTGTCTCTGGAGATGATTGTTATCAGGCTCTTCTACAAGCTTATTCTGGATAGCTATAGTGATCTTTTCCTTCATCTGTGCAGCTGCTGCCTTGGTAAAGGTAACTACAAGAAGATGGTCAATATCAACGCCGCCCATGATCATCTGAATGATCCTCTCTACCAGAACGGCAGTTTTACCTGAACCTGCTGCCGCAGAAACTAATATGTTGCAGTCTCTAGCATCAATGACTGCCTGTTGTTCTTTTGTAAATTCAACTGCCATATATAATGTCCATCTCTATCTATATTATTGTCTCTATATACCTCAAAAAACTTCATTAAACTATCAATCATTGGCCTGACTACTAAGCCTTATTGCTTCCATTGCCTTATTTTCGTCCATATCAAGCTGCCTTGTAGCATATCCCGGAATCTTCTCGTCGTATCCGCAGATTGTTTTGTACTGACAATAGGTGCAGGAATTTCGTCCGCCTCCTTCATAAGGATCAACTTTGATATCTCCGTTAAGGATTCTTGTACCAAACTCCCTTATCTTCTTGTTCACGTAGCCTGAAACTGCGCTGTAATCATCACTTGAAATAACCTGTGAGTAGGCAGAAAAGCCTCCATTCTTATTGTACTCAACCGGGATGACATCAGACTTTCCGCTAAGACCTTCATCGAGTCTTTGTATTACTTCATCATTATCGCTTACAAGTCCCGTCGTTCTGAGCTCTTTTTTGATAGCCTCATTAATATCCTCAGGCTGCATATCTCCCTTTCCATCAGCCATAGGATCATCCACATGGTAGTAGAGAAGCGCCGCAGGAACAACCTCTTTGCCGCCGGATATTTTCTTTTCCACAGCCGCTGCCACATTCATATACATCACAAGCTGCAGCTGCAGTCCGTGATACAGAAAAGCAAGATTGAATTTCTTTTTCCCTGACTTAAAATCCATTACCTTAACATAAATATGGTCATCATCCTCGCACAGATCAACTCTGTCAATTCTTCCGCGAAGTCTCATTTTCTCGATAATTCGGGTCTTTTCATCCTCAGAAAGAGTTATATTTATCTCATCAAGATTGCCTGCCTCTCTAAAGTCCATCTCAAGGAAAGCAGGATTAAAGACTCCCTTGCTGACCTGGTACTTGAGAATTCCAACCGCCCTCGTCAAAATCCTGTGAATCCTGTCGATCATGTGCTGGTTACGGGAAGTGCTGCGAAGAATAGTATCTCCATAGCGGTCAACACACTCCGTAAGAGCTCTTCCCAAAATCTGCTCTGACTCCTCATCGGATAGCTCTCTCCAGTCAATCTTCCTTGTCATTATCTCGGAGGTGTACTTCTCTAATACTTCATGGAAAACATTACCCAGGTCAGATGTATCAAAATCATATTCCTGACGCTCCTCGAGCTGAAGACCATATTTGATAAAGTGTGCATAGCAGCAGGAAGCAAATGTCTCAAGCCTTGAAACACTGTTCTCAAGGCTTGCACCATAGAGTGACAGCGCAAGCATCTTGGCAAGTGGCTTATTCTCATAGTGTCTAAAGGCCGCAGCTTCTATTTTTTCAAGAGTAGATTTTGTATTCTCGTTTTCTCCAAGTACCTTTAAAAGGGCATATAGACTACTCTTTTCCTCATCGCTTATAACATCAATTGCATATTTCCTGATAAGCTCAGCAGCATTCATAAGACTGTCCATATAAGCTGCATTCTGGCTGTCAAAGCTGCCATCCTCAGGGCGCTCTACTGTAAGATCAGGAAACATCTGCCTGAGCTTGGGTACAAGATAAGCAGGTCTTCTGGACTTACCTTCTCCATCAAGCTCTGCATAGGACAAATAGAGCTTATCTGTGGGCTTAGTCAGGTTCATGTACAAATAGAGCCTCTGGATATACATCTGCTGCCTCGGCGTCGGTGCAAGCTCAACACCTGTACCAAGGTCAACCAGAAACTGCCTGTCAACATCAGAGATGATACCGCCAGTGCCTGCATTTGAAGGTATCGCCCCGTCAACTGTTCCAAGGAAGAATAGTATCTTTATCTCCTTGAGCCTTGTTCTCTCCATATCTCCCACAATGATCCTGTCAACATCCTGTGGAATAGTGCCAACCTCGATGTCACCAAAGCCAACACTGAGAATCTCTCTGTACTCCTGAAGAGTGAGCACATCGGTACCGATAAGGTCTCCAATCTGTGTCAAAAGAGCTATGACTTTATCATAAATCTGCTCAAACTCCTTGGCTTTTCTAAGATTGCCCTTCTGTATAAAGAAGTCCCTATATTCATCAAGCCTTGCTTTACTGTTATTTCGATCTATAACCTCAAGAATCGCATCAGATATCTCTTTGGCAGTAGCTTTCTGGACCCTGAAAAGAGGTGACAGTTCATCCGTTATAGTCACCCTCATGTTCTCAAGCTTCTCCATAATAGATAGCTCGCGCTCAGTCATGTCATCTGTTTTCTTATTGCCCGACATAAATTTCTTGGGCATACGCCTTGCAAATCTGTCATCCCACTGGTTTTTGCCCCTGATTCCAAGTGCTCTCACGTAGTTATCAAGAATATCTGTGTCTTCTCTTGAAAAAGCGGTCATTCCACTTCTCATATAGTGGAAAACATCTTCATATTTATACCCTGAAATTGCTATTCCAATGGCGCTCGTCAAATACTCAATAAATGGGTTGAGCATAAGGCTCGTATTCTGGTCAATATACACGGGAATCCCGAATCTTCCCGCAGTCTGCGCTATCAGCTCGCTGTATTCATCAAGAGAGCCGCATACAATTGCTATATCTCTGTAGGCGTATTTGCCTGATCTTACCGCCTCAGTTATCTTTAGCATAGTCTGACGCACTTCAGCTTCAGGCGTTGAAGCTTCGAAAATCTCAAGCTCCTGAGGAACCCCCTCATACTTTTTGGCATTATATCTAAAGAGATTTTCCTCCAGAAAAGAAAGAGCCTTGTTATCCTGAAGTCTTCTGACAGGTGAGCTGTTTATCCTGATATCACCGCTTCTATCTCTCATATTTCGCCATGTAGCAAAATCAGGAAGTGTTCCAACACTCTTCATTTCTTCCTGTGAAAGCTCATATTCGAGCTTTTCAAGATCACTGATTGTCTTTTTACTGAGCATGAAGAGTTCCTGCTCCTCATAGCTATTTGCGTATACATCCTCCCCGGCATCAATTGTCACAGTGACAATAACTTCTGTGGCGGATTTAAGGAGCTGCTTGATCACTCTGTACTGAATAGGTGTAAATCCGGTAAAGCCGTCAAAAATAATAACGCTGTTACTGATAAGTTTGGACTTTGAAACTGATTTACATAAAATATCAAGTGTCTCTTCTGTTGTTATGTATTTATTGGAAATATACTTATGGAACTCTGAGTAGAGGAGCCTTAAATCTCCGAGCTTACTGTGAAGCGCACCTCTTTTCCCGCTCTTTTTCTCCAAAAGAGCAAGCTGATCATCAGTGATTCCATACTGCATGAACTCAGAAATTGTGGACTTGACCTCATCTATATATCCGGGCTTGTGCATGTTGGGGCCTATCACCGGAAGCTTATCCCCGAGAATATCCGCAACTCGCCTCAGAATAAGGCTCTTTCCCACATCATCAAGCACAGAAAAAGAGCTAAGACCTACTTCCTCAAATATTCTGTGAGAAAGTCGGCCAAAGCTCAGTACGTCGATGTTCATTATTGTATGCGAAGGGTGCATTCTGACTACATCCTTCTGTGTCTGCATTGTAAACTGATCAGGAACTATGATCAGAAAGTCTTTATCTTTTTCCGTAAAGCTTCTGTCAATGATCTCCTGATAAACTGTGGTGCTCTTACCTGCACCAGATGCCCCAAAACAAAACCTTAACATTACACGATCCTACTTTTACCTATTATTAGCGATAAGCCGGCTGCTTGTGTTTCCCAAACGATCATTCCCCACGAATTGTCTGGTCTCTGATTTCATCAGCATATCTGCAGCACGAAATATACTTCCACCTGTCATTATAATAGAAAGGAAGAATCATGTACATCTGCATTCTTCCCTCATCACCGGAATATGCAGAATGATAATAATCAACAATATAATCAGAAGATGATTTCTCAACTCTTTCCCGAACAGTTGTAATGTCATAGAATTTCTTAAAGCGTTCTCTGTCTTCCGGGTAAAGATACAAATCTGCATACCTGGCAACTGCTTTGGCAGCATTAGTCTCAATATCTGCAACAGGCAGCTGTTCACTGTTAAGATACAGGTTTTCTACAGTGCCGTCTTCATCATACAGATCAACTCTGAAATACTGGTTAAAAACGTGTGCCATTGCAACGTGAATACTGTCAGCAAGTCTCTTCTCATTTCCTTCAAGAGAAAGATTTCTTGGAACAACTGCAAAAGCAGCTCTATTACCCTGTCTCGCAATAAATCTAGCCTTGGCTATTACTACGTTCCCGTTTAAGATAACGCTCGATTCGCTCCTGTGGTCCTCACTCTTTTCAGCGCTTTTTAGAGCCTCCAACATTTTCCTGTTCTCCGGAAGATCAAGATTGTAAGCTCTGGAATTTGCTGTTTCTATGTCTTTAATGGAAACAGAACTCAGAAATTGATTGTATGCTGTATTGGCATATAAAAAGCTGATCCTGCCATCTTCAAGTTCCATGATCGTAATAGGAAGGTTATTATAAACCTCCATGTTCTTGTCTCGAAGAGGAGTACTGCCAAGGAAATTGATTTCTCCTATATCGTGGTAATAATCCGCATATCTTATATCTTCGCAATTGTCAAAAGAAAAATCGTCAGGTCTTACAAATTCTTCTAAAGGCTTTGGTTTTCCAAACAGATACCCCTGCATCTTTTCGCAGCCTATTCGCCTTAGAAACTCATACTGTTCCTTAGTCTCAACACCTTCTGCAAGAGTATGGATATCTAGTTCTTTGGCCATGTTTATTATGGTTGCAATTATGACCTGTGTCTTTTTATTGGTATCAAAGGTTCTCAGAAAGTCCATGTCTATCTTGAGAACATCAAACTCATAAATCTTAAGGTTATTAAGAGAGCTGTAGCCTGAACCGAAATCATCCATCCAGACCTGATAGCCGCTATCACGAAATCTCTTTATCTGATCTCCCAGAAAGCTTTCTCCGGAAGCAATGGCGCTTTCAGTAATTTCTATATTCAAAAGCTCTGTAGGGATTTCATATTTTTCCCTGCATTTATCTATCTCAGCCTTGATATCACACAGTTCAAAATCAAGACGTGAAAGATTGACAGATACAGGTTCCAGAGCCATTCCGTACTCAATGTCGCTCTTTAGATCAGCACACACCTGCTCGATAATGTACAGATCAAGCTTGTGGATCAGATGAACTTCCTCTAATACCTCAACAAATATAGCCGGGGAAATCATTCCATAATTTGGATCTATCCACCTTGCAAGGGCCTCGTAGCCACATACTTTTCCAGTAAGTGCTCTTACTTCTTTTTGATAGTAAACTTTAAAATAATGCTCCTTAAAGGCATCTTCAAAATTGTCAATCACATACTGCCTTAGTTCATTTTTCTTTTTCAGTTCATCGTCGTAGAAATTGTAGTCTCTATCATAAACTCTTATTATGTCGTCGCAGGCAATCTTAGCCCTGTCTATCATGAAAACAGGATCAGTCTCACTACCGTCAGACAGATATATTCCTGCTTTGACGCGCATTTTGAGACCGCGCTCATATTTTCTGGCAGCTTCCTGAATTTTATCTATTTTTTGTATTATCTTTTCTTTGTCATTGGATTTGGACAGAATGATATAATGATCGCCACCTGTTCTTGCAATCATTTCATCGCTAAAAATGTGCTGAATTTCATCAGAAAGTCCCTTAAGAAACTCGTTTCCACCAGCAAAGCCATATTGCTGATTGAAAGCCTTGAAATTCATCACATTAAGATAGATTATTACAGAATAGATGCTATCTCCCTTGTTTTTAGATTCGTTGACACATCTTAATATTCCGTTTAGATTGAGTAACCCTGTCAGGTCGTCATAGTCATCTTTCTGCATTTGAGAAGCCTTGCTCAACTCATCCATAAAATCTCCTACATGTCTCATAGACATTATTAATGATTATACCATGTACCAATCATTAATTATCTTAATTTTGGCAATCTTTATCCTTATTTAAGATATGGACATAAGATTTAATGAATAAAAAGAGTCGTCCCAATACTGAGACGACCCAAATTTGTATGTAGTAAATATTTCTTTCTAATAAGCAATCAGTGGTGGAAAAGTCTGAGTCCGTTGAATGCCATTACCATATTGTGGCTGTTGGCAGCTTCAATAACGTTATCGTCACGAACTGATCCGCCCGGCTGAACAACATATTTAACACCGCTCTTATAAGCTCTTTCAATGTTATCTCCAAATGGGAAGAAAGCATCTGATCCAAGGGCTACATCTGTGTTTTTGTCAAGCCAAGCTCTCTTTTCAGCCTCTGTGAAAACAGGTGGTTTTTCCTTGAAGATGTGCTCCCACTTACCATCAGCAAGTACATCCATGTAATCTGCGCCGATGTAGAGGTCGATAGCATTATCTCTGTCTGGTCTCTTGATGCTGTCAAGGAATGGGAGGTTGAGAACCTGTGGAGCCTGTCTGAGGAACCAGTTATCTGCCTTGGAGCCTGCAAGTCTTGTGCAGTGGATACGGCTCTGCTGACCTGCGCCGATACCAATTGCCTGTCCGCCCTTAACGTAGCAAACAGAGTTAGACTGTGTGTACTTAAGTGTGATAAGGGCAATCT
>JAEEGL014355694.1_pt1 | contig 53097 bp, 42 predicted proteins | sample 9134231 | NCBI WGS metagenome assembly JAEEGL01 (sample SAMN16246548, study PRJNA631951) | gut metagenome | biome: gut microbiome; feature: rumen; material: fiber-attached | host: Bos | place: Iran: Karaj | collected 2018-10 | reverse complement strand
GCCAAAGGCAATGAATGCGAGGCCCAACAGGGTGAGGATGCCGCCCCACAGCAGTTTCGTGAGCAGTTTTTCCTTCAGCAGCTTCTTTTGCGGCGCCATCTTCTTGAGCAGGTCCTCAACGTCCGTCTCTGCATTCTTCTCGATGGCAGCCAACACGATTTGCGTGCGTTGGTTTGCCTCGTTGATTTTCTTGCGGTTGTTCAGCCATACGATTAAAACGGGAAGTACAACAATAGCGATGATAAAAATGATCTTAACGATCGACTCCATAAGAACAACGTAATTCATAGTCTTGTTTATTTATTGGTTTAACTTTTGTTTTCTCGACCCTGGTCACTAACATAACAGGTCAGAAAGACAAAAGGTGACGTCTCATACGGAAAAAAGTGTGAAAATATTTTTTTATGGTGCAAACAACATCGCCGGGAGCGCGGACTAATATCCGAAAACTTCCTCTATAGTGAGTTTGCGGACAGGACCTATCTTCTCGAGCTCCTTCATGTCGAGCTCCTTCTCGTCCCCCAGGATGATATAGCGATAGGTCTTGTCGGCCATTGTCTTCTTCTCGAAGTTCACTATGTCCAGCAGCGTCACTTTCTCCAGATCCTGATATATCTTCCGGTTCAGGTCACAGTCCAGCCCCAGCTGCTTCATGGCGTTCCACATGCCGATGATGCCCATCTTGGTGGTGCGCATGCTGGCCAGCTGCTTGGTCAGTGCGTCCTTGGCTATCCTGAATGCTGTCTCGCTGACAGGCATCTCGTTCAGAATAGTGCGGAAGTGGCTGATGCAGTCCATCATCTTGTCGTTCTGAGTGATGATGTAGGTCATATAGCTCTCCTTGCCGCCCTTCCTGTCGGGACGGGCGTAGTAGGCCGACGCACTGTAAGCCAGTCCGCGGGCCTCGCGCATCTCCTGAAACACGATACCGCTCATATTGCCGCCGAAGTATTCGTTGAACAGGCTTACTACAGCAGCCTCGTCGACATTCCAGTCGCGATGCTCGTCGTGATACATGCACATATAGATATTCTTGGCATCATACGGGGCTATCCAGACCTCGTTGAGAGGCGTCTGCCGGCGCTCATACTCCCTGTTCTGCGGCACGGGCATCAGCTTTCCGGGCATTCTGTGCGTCCCGGTCACGATGTCAGACACCTCCTTCACACTCATCGGTCCGTAATACTCCACGCTGTGCTCATAGCCGCTCAGGTTCCTCAGCAGGTCAACAAACACCTGCGGGTCGGTGCTCTTCAACTGCTCCTCCGTCATGATGTCGCGGCTGAAGTTGCGCTCGCCGAACACGCCGTAGCTGTACAGCCGGTTGAAGCAGCCGCGCTGGTTTTTCTTGTCGTCGTCACGCCTCTTCAGTATCCGGTCCACCATCTCGCTGTAGGCCTTCCGGTCCACCTTGGCGTTCTGCAGCAGTTCCTCGCCCAGTGCCAGGGCAGCCTGCATATTCTCGCTCAGTCCCGTCAGGCACACGCTGATGGCATCGCCACCCTCGCCCACATAGAAGTCGCAGCCCAGTTCGTAGAACTTCTGCTTCAGCTCTGCGGCGGTGTACTTGTCCGTACCCAGATATTCTATATACTCCGTTGCCACATCGTAGCGGTTGTCAGCCTTGCGGCCGAACTCATAGCGCAGGTTCAGCTGGAAGAGTCCGTTCACGGTATTCCTCACATACCTCATCGGCAGTCCCTTCCCTGTCGTGGCCATTGTCATATCCTTCCCGAAGTCAACAAACCGCGGCCGGATGGGCTCCACCTGAGCGTTCTGTATCTCCTTCACAAAGCGGCTCATCGTGTCGCGGTTGGCGGGGATGGGTGTGATGGCCGGTTTGTCTATCTTCTTCTGCAAACTGTCCACGCCCTGCCTCTTGAACACGGTGACGCAGGCATCAGTGAAGAACCTGCCGGCGAACGCCACCAGTTCCTGCTTTGTAATCTTCGAGATGCGGTCGATGCTCTCCACCTCCTGCTTCCAGTCCACCTCATTGATAAAGGCCTCTACGAACATGTCCGCTCTGCCCTCGTTGCTCTCCATCAGCTGATAGCGGTTGCGCTTGCAGTTGTTGATGATGCTGGGCAACAGATTCTCGGGGAAGTCGCCCTTCTTCAGTTTTTCTATCTCGCCCAGCATCAGGCTGCGCACCTCCTCCAGGCTCTGTCCCTGTCTGGGATTGCCCCACAGCAGGAAGGCGCTGTGATCGCGCAGCAGCTCAGCACCGGCACCGCAGCTCAGCACCTTCATGGTCTGGTTCAGATTCAGGTCGAACAGTCCGGCACGACCGTTGCTCAGCACACTCGACAGCAGATTCAGGGTGTCTGCCTGCAGGCTGTTGGCCTGCCCGGCACGCCAGGCCACCCACACCTCCTCTGCCTCCTGTCCTACTACCGCAGTGTCCTCAGGCTGTGTCAACGGAGGCAGCGGTGCAAATGTCGGCTGTCTGACGTCTGCCCCCGGCTTCCAGCTGCCGAAGTACTTGTCGATGATGGCGATGGTCCTGTCCGGATCCATGTCGCCGGCCATGCAGACAGCCACATTGTTGGGGCGATACCACTTGTTGAAATAGTTCTTGATATTGGTGATTGACGGGTTCTTCAGGTGCTCCTGCGTGCCGATGGTGGTCTGGGTGCCGTAAGGATGGTTGGGCCACAGCATCTTGCACATTGCGGCAAACAGTTTGCGGCTGTCGCTGGTCAGTCCGATGTTGTACTCCTCGTACACAGCCTCCAGTTCGGTGTGGAACCCGCGTATCACCATATTCCGGAAACGGTCGGCCTGAATCCTGGCCCAGTTGTCAATCTCGTTTGACGGGATGTTCTCAGTGTAGCAGGTCACGTCGTTGGATGTGTATGCATTCGTCCCCTCTGCACCGATGGCTGCCATCAGCTTGTCGTACTCGTTGGGGATGAAATACTGTGCAGCCGCCTGCGACACGGAGTCTATCCCGTGGTAAGCCTTCCTGCGTGCCTCCGGGTCCGTCAGCCTGCGATAAGCCTCATAGCGCTGCTCTATCTCGTCGAGCAGAGGCTCTTCCGCCCCGGGATCTGTGGTGCCAAACTGCCTGGTGCCCTTAAACATCAGGTGCTCCAGATAGTGGGCCAGCCCCGTGGTCTCTGCGGGGTCGTTCTTCGAACCCGTACGCACGGCAATATAGGTTTGTATGCGCGGTTTCTCCGGGTTTACGCTCAGAAACACTTTCAAGCCGTTGTCAAGCGTGTATATACGGGTCTGCATCATATCTCCGGGCACGGTTGTGTACTTGTATTCCCTGGCCGGGGCACTCATCCCAAGCCCCACGGCCGCAACAGCCAGAATCAATTTAAGTTTCATTACTTCTCTCCAGTGATTACAAAGTGGTAAAAGACAATAATTTCAATGCTCACTGCAGACAAAGTTACTGAATTTTTCCTTATGTCAGACGCATTTCACACAGTTTTTTGCCGTATGTCGGACAAATCCGGTCTCAATGCCCCTGAAACGGCAGGAACTGTTCATTGCTGCCACTCTATATCGCTGACAGGAGAGAAGCGGCCGTCGCCTATTCTTATGTCATCAAGGAATGACATACAAAATGACGGGAGAAAGGCGCTGAAAGTTGAAATATATCAACAATAACGGCATTTTATTTTCTTTTTGTCGGAAATATTTTGTATAATTTAGCAAAATGTCATACCTTTGTGGCGAATTTGAAACAAAATGACAATTCGAGGCAAGGAAATGGATACAAAATACATCTTCGTCACAGGCGGCGTGGTCTCCTCGCTGGGTAAAGGTATCATCTCCGCAAGCATAGGCAAACTGCTGCAGGCACGCGGCTACAAGGTGACCATACAGAAGTTCGACCCCTATATCAACATAGACCCCGGCACACTGAATCCGTACGAGCACGGCGAGTGCTACGTCACAGAGGACGGCATGGAGACCGACCTCGACCTGGGTCACTACGAGCGCTTCACGGGTATTCACACCACGCGCCACAACTCCATCACAACGGGCCGCATCTACAAAACCGTCATCGACCGCGAGCGTCACGGCGACTATCTGGGCAAGACCATCCAGGTGGTGCCGCACATCACGGACGAAATCAAGCGCAGGATGCTTCGTATGGAAGTTGACGAGTTGACAAGTGGACAAGTTGACAAGTCGGATGTCAATGGCAAAGGTAACAACTCGTCAACTCGTCAACTCGTTAACTCGTTAACTGAATATGATTTCGTGATAACGGAAGTTGGCGGCACTATCGGTGACATCGAGAGCGCTCCGTTCATGGAAGCCATCCGACAGCTGCGCTGGCAGCTGGGACGCGATGCTGTCTGCGTGCATCTGACCTACGTGCCGTATCTAAAGGCTGCCGACGAACTGAAGACGAAACCCACCCAGCACTCCGTGAAGGAACTGCAGGGAATGGGTATTCAGCCCGACATACTGGTGCTGCGTACGGAGCGTCACCTGGACGATTCGATGCGTCTGAAGGTGGCCTCGTTCTGCAACGTCGACTTGGAATGTGTGGTGCAGAGCGAGGATGTGCCTAGCATCTACGAGGTGCCCGTACGTATGCAGCGACAGGGACTCGATGCCGCAATACTCCGCAAGATAGGTATTCCTGTGGGTGAGACGCCCGCGATGAAGCCCTGGAACAACTTCCTTCAGAAACAGCGCGACGCCGCTCGCGAGGTACACATCGCACTGGTGGGCAAGTACGACCTTCAGGATGCTTATAAGTCGATACGCGAGAGTCTCAATCTGGCAGGTATCTACAACGACGTGAAGGCGAAGATACATTTTGTCAACAGCGAGGAGGTGACGGAAGGGAATGTCGCAGAGAAACTCAACGGCGTGACGGGTGTGGTCATCTGTCCGGGTTTCGGACAGCGTGGTATTGAGGGCAAAATCATTGCCACAGAATACACCCGCACCCACGACATACCGACCTTCGGCATCTGCCTGGGTATGCAGATGATGGTGATAGAGTTCGCCCGCAACGTGTTGGGCTACAAGGATGCTAACAGTGCCGAGATGAATCCCGATACACCGCACAATGTCATCGACATGATGGAGGAGCAGAAGAGTATCACAGAGATGGGCGGTACGATGCGTCTGGGAGCCTACGAGTGCGAGTTGCAGGAAGGCAGTCGTGCCTACGAAGCCTATAATGTTCAAGAGTCAATGGTAAATGGTCAATGTTCAATCAAGGAGCGTCACCGCCATCGCTATGAGTTCAATAATAAATATAAGGAAGAGTACGAGGCAAAGGGTATGAAGTGCGTCGGCATAAATCCTGCCGCCGACCTCGTGGAAATCGTGGAGATACCCACCTTGAAATGGTTTGTCGGCACGCAATTCCATCCGGAATACTCATCCACTGTGTTGCATCCGCATCCGCTGTTTATGAGTTTTGTGAAAGCATGCTCTGAATAATTGATAATTGGCAATTGATAGTTGATAATTAATGGAACAACTGAAGCATGAATGTGGTGTGGCGCTGGTGCGCCTGCTGAAGTCTCAGAATTATTATGCCCAGAAATACGGTACGTCATCCTACGGTCTCAGCAAGCTCTATCTCATGATGGAGAAGCAACACAACCGCGGTCAGGAGGGTGCCGGTATTGCCTGCGTGAATATGGATGCTTCCGTCGGCACGGAATACATGTTCCGCGAAAAAGCTCAGGGCAAGGATGCCATCACGGAGATATTCGACCACGTGACACATGAGTGGACCGATGCCCAGCTCTATATGGGACATCTGCGCTACTCCACCACGGGGAAGAGCGGGCTGCAGTATGTGCATCCGTTCCTGCGCCGCAACAACTGGAGGGCAAAGAACCTCTGCCTGTGCGGCAACTTCAATATGACGAACATCGACGAGATTTTCGACAAGATAGTGCAACAGGGGCAGTCGCCCCGTATCTACAGCGACTCGTATATCACGCTGGAATGGATGGGTCACCGGCTGGACCGCGAAGTGGAGCGCTGCTTTGTGGAAGCCAAGTCAAAAGGGCTGGAGAATACTGATATCACGCGCCACATTGAGGACCACGTGCAAATGGCCAATGTGCTGCGCACCACGATGGCCGACTACGACGGCGGATATGTGATGTGCGGCATGACGGGTTCGGGCGAGATGTTCGCTATGCGCGATCCCTGGGGAATACGTCCCGCGTTCTTCTACAGGGACGACGAGGTGATTGCCGTGGCCAGCGAACGTGCCGTCCTGCAGACCACTTTCGACCTCACCAGCGAAGCCGTCGAGGAACTGCCTGCCGGTCAGGCGCTGATTATCCACAAAGACGGCCGTTCCTCTCTGGAGACCATCTTGGAGGCCAAAGAGCAGTCGCGCTGTTCGTTCGAGCGTATCTATTTCAGCCGAGGCAACGACAGCGACATCTACCACGAGCGCAAGCAACTGGGACAGCAACTCACAGCTCCCATACTGAGTGCCATCGGAGGCGACACCGATCACACCGTCTTCTCCTTCATCCCCAACACGGCAGAAGTGGCGTTCTACGGTATGATGGAGGGCTTGCGCAGTCAGGGACTCTATATGCGCAGCGAGAAGGTGGCGTGGAAGGATATCAAACTGCGCACGTTTATCACGGAGGCCGGTTCGCGCAACGACCTCGCTTCGCACGTCTACGATATCACCTACGGTTCGCTGCGCCCCTATGTGGACAACCTCGTCATCATCGACGACAGCATAGTGCGCGGTACCACCCTCAAGGAGAGCATCCTCAAGATACTAGACCGTCTGCATCCCAAGAAGATTGTAATGGTGTCGAGTTCACCGCAGATACGCTACCCCGACTACTATGGCATCGATATGCCCCGTCTGGAGGAGTTCTGCGCCTTCCGTGCCGCCATCGCCCTCATCGAGGAGCGAGGTATGTGGCAGTTGCTCCACAATGTCTACGAAGCGTGTCATGCGGAACTCAGTAAGCCGAAGGCGGAGCAGAGGAACTGCGTCTGTGCCCTATACGAACCGTTCACTGTGGACGACATCAACCGCAAGATGGCAGAGATGCTGCGCCCTGCCGGTATGCAGGCTCCAGTGGAATTTGTATTCCAGACGATAGAAGGTCTTCATGCCGCATGTCCCGACCATCACGGCGACTGGTACTTCACGGGTCAGTATCCCACACCCGGCGGCAACCGTCTCGTGAATCAGGCTTTTGTGAAATATATCGAACAAAAATTAACACGTAAACCGTAAAAATATCATGTGTGGAATAGTAGGTATTTTTAATGTGAAGCAGCAGACGCCGGAACTGCGTCGGAAAGCGCTGCGCATGAGTCAGAAGATACGTCATCGCGGTCCCGACTGGAGTGGTATATACTGCGGTGGCAGTGCCATCCTCGCCCACGAACGACTCTCTATCGTCGACCCCGAGAGCGGTGGGCAACCCCTTTTCTCTCCCGACCGCAAACAGGTGCTGGCCGTCAACGGCGAGATATACAATCATCAGGAGATACGCCGCCGTTTTGCCGGGAAGTACGAATTTCAGACAGGCAGCGACTGCGAGGTGATTCTCGCTCTCTACCGCGAGAAGGGTATAGACTTCCTCGAAGATCTCAGTGGCATCTTTGCGTTCGCGCTGTATGACGAGGAGAAGGACGAATTCCTCATTGCTCGCGACCCTATTGGTGTGATACCTCTCTATATCGGTTACGACAGCGACGGCAAGGTGTATGTGGCAAGTGAACTGAAGGCTCTGGAGGGGCAGTGCGAAAGCTACGAACCCTTCCTGCCCGGACACTACTACTGGAGCAGGGAGCCCGGTATAAAGCGCTATTACAAGCGCGACTGGTTTGGATACGACGCCGTGAAGGATAATCCGGCATCGGTGGATGCCATCCACGATGCTCTGGAGGATGCTGTGAAGCGCCAGCTGATGAGCGACGTGCCCTACGGTGTGTTGCTCTCCGGCGGTCTCGACTCGTCGGTGATATCAGCTATTGCTGAGAAATACTCCGAAATGCGTATTGAGGACGACTCTAAGACAAAAGCCTACTGGCCCCGTCTGCACAGCTTTGCTGTGGGATTGAAGGGAGCTCCTGACCTTGCGAAAGCCCATCTCGTGGCAGAGCATATTGGCACCGTTCACCACGAAATCAACTACACCATACAGGAGGGCCTCGACGCCATCCGCGATGTGATATACTTCATTGAGACCTACGATGTGACCACTGTCCGCGCCTCCACACCGATGTATCTGTTGGCCCGCGTCATCAAGTCGATGGGTATCAAGATGGTGCTCTCTGGCGAGGGTGCCGACGAGATATTCGGCGGATATCTCTATTTCCACAAAGCCCCGACGGCCAAGGACTTCCACGACGAGACCGTGCGCAAACTCTCCAAGCTCCACTATTACGACTGCCTGCGTGCCAACAAGAGTCTCTCGGCGTGGGGTGTGGAAGGCCGTGTGCCCTTCCTCGACAAAGAGTTTCTCGACGTTGCTATGCGCACGAATCCAAGTGCCAAGATGTGTCCCGGCCCTACTATCGAGAAGAAGATTGTGCGCGAGGCCTTTGCCGGCATGCTGCCCGATGAGATTGCATGGAGACAAAAAGAGCAATTCAGCGACGGCGTGGGATATTCGTGGATAGACACTCTAAAGAAGATCACCTCTGAGGCTGTGACAGACGAACAGATGGCACACGCCGCAGAGCGTTTCCCCGTCAATCCGCCGCTCAACAAGGAGGAATATTTCTACCGCAGCATCTTCGCAGAGCATTTCCCCAGCGACTCCGCTGCCCGCAGTGTGAACCAGGAGGCTTCTGTGGCATGCTCCACAGCCATCGCTCTGGAATGGGATGCAGCCTTTAAGAATATGAATGACCCCAGCGGCAGAGCCGTCAAAGGCGTGCATGAGCAGGCCTATTAAACGTATGGAGTGAACAAAACACACGCCTCATGTCCTAAAAATACATAAATTCCAAAGTGCATTTGCTGTGCTTTGGAATTTTTCATTATCTTTGCATCGTGAAAATATGATACGAAGATGAGTAAAACTCTTTTTATGGCATTACTGTTCCTTTTCCAGCTGTCTGTGGACACACAGGGAAAGAAGCGGGACTATCTGGAGGTGAGCGACGGGCATATAACGCTCCGGCAGGACCTTAAACGCGGCGGCGGGATATGCTTTATCGGTCGCGACGGACGCAGGCGCAACTACATAAATATTAGCGATGAGGGCAGATATGTCCAGCAGTCCTATTATGCAGGACAGATGGTGAACCGGCAGACGGAGGGACAGAGTCCTTCGTGGTCGCCGTGGTGCTGGAATCCCATACAGGTGGGCGACTACAACCGCAACCGCGCCAAGATACTTGAAAGCCGCTGTGACGGGCGGTCCACCTACGTGAAGTGCATCCCTATGCTGTGGGATATGGACAATCGCCCTGCTGAGGCCGAGATGGAGCAGTGGACCACCTTGAAGGATAACACCGTGCATGTGCGCTGCCGTCTCACTTGCCATCGCACGGATACCATCTATACCGACAGCACCTTCAACGAACAGGAGATGCCTGCCGTATATCCCATTTCGTCCCTCAGCCGTCTCTATGCTTATCGTGGAGACCGCCCGTTTACATCCGAACCCGTAGACAGCGTCGTCGTGAAGCAGCTGACACACGGTGAGAAGGGCTACGGATGGGGCATCTACAAGGACATCACGGAAAAGTGGATGGCCTTCATCGGCGACGACGGGTGGGGGATAGGTGTCTACACTCCCACGGCAGAGCATTTCATGGCAGGCCGTCACCTCTCTTCACGTAGAGGAGAGGCCAAGGACCGTGCCACGTCCTATATCGCTCCCATCCGTAAACAACTCATGTGCAGGAACAGTGTTGTGGACTACGAATACTATCTCCTGTTCGGCACGGTGGAGGAAATCCGCCGCGCGGTGTATGGCATCCGCTGAAATTCTCAATCCTGTGAATCTTCTTTATAGAAAAACCGGGAAACAAAAACGGGAGCCATTGCTGACTCCCATTTTATTATATCCTAAATCTGTTAAATCTCGGATTTACTCTTCGTCGGAAGAAGAATCCTCCTCGCGGTAGCCGCCGCGCTCAGGGCGGGGACGACGCTCAGGACGGGGACGACGCTCGGGACGGGGACGGCGCTCGCGCTCCACGTAGCCCTCGGGCTTCTCAATGAGCACGCGGTGTGAGAGCTTGTACTTGCCCGTCTTGGGGTCAATCTCCAGAAGCTTCACCTGTATCTTGTCGCCTTCCTTCAGGCCGGACTCCTCAACGGTCTCCAGACGCTTCCACTCAATCTCGCTGATGTGGAGCAGGCCGTCCTTGCCGGGCATGAACTCCACGAAAGCGCCGTAAGGCATGATGGAGCGTACAACACCCTCATATACCTCACCGACCTCGGGGATGGCAACAATGGCGCGAATCTTGGCAAGAGCTGCGTCGATGCACGACTTGTCGCTACCGCTGACCTGTACCTTGCCCACACCGTCTTCTTCGTCGATGGTGATGATGGCACCGGTCTCCTCCTGCATGCCCTGGATAATCTTACCGCCGGGACCGATGACAGCACCGATGAACTCCTTAGGTATGATGATCTGCTCGATGCGGGGCACATGGGGTTTGAGCTCAGGACGAGGTGCAGGCAGCACCTTCAGCATCTCGCCGAGGATGTGCTCACGACCGGCCTTGGCCTGCATGAGAGCCTTCTCGAGAATATCGTAAGAGAGACCGTCGCACTTGATATCCATCTGAGTGGCCGTAAGACCGTTGGGAGTACCTGTGGTCTTGAAGTCCATATCGCCCAGGTGGTCCTCGTCGCCGAGGATATCGCTGAGCACAGCGTACTTGTCCTCACCGGGGTTCTTGATGAGACCCATGGCGATACCGCTCACAGGGCTCTTCAAGGGCACACCGGCATCCATCAGAGAGAGACAGCCTGCGCAGACGGTGGCCATGGAAGAGGAACCGTTGCTCTCAAGGATGTCGCTCACCACGCGGATAGTATAAGGATAGTCGGCAGGAATCTGACCCTTCAGGCCGCGCCATGCCAGATGGCCGTGACCGATCTCGCGACGGCCTACGCCGCGCTGAGCCTTAGCCTCGCCGGTGGAGAAGGGAGGGAAGTTGTAGTGAAGGAGGAAGCGCATGTAGCTCTTGTCGAGCACATCGTCCACCATCTTCTCGTCTAGCTTAGTGCCCAGTGTGGTGGTAGAGAGAGACTGCGTTTCACCGCGGGTGAAGATTGCCGAACCGTGAGGCATGGGCAGCGGGCTCACCTCGCACCAGATGGGGCGGATGTCGGTGGTCTTACGACCGTCGAGACGGATGCCCTCGTCGAGGATGCAACGGCGCATGGCGTCGCGCTCCACATCGTGGTAGTAGCGGTCCACGAGAGCGTTCTTCTCCTCGAGCTCCTCATCGGAGAGCTCGCTGTGGGCAGCGGCATACTCAAGCTTGAAGTCCTCGCGAATCTTCTCGAAAGCCTCGGCGCGCTGGTGCTTCTCGAGGGCCTGCTTGGTGACGTCGTAGGCGGGCTGATAGCACTTCTGCTTCACCTCCTCGCGGAGCTCCTCGTCGTTGACCTCATGGCAGTACTCGCGCTTCACGTCGGTGCCGAGTTCCTTGGCCATTTCCTTCTGCAAACGGCACATGGGCTTGATAGCCTCGTGAGCGGCCTTGAGGGCGGCCAGAAGGTCGCTCTCCTGCACTTCCTTCATCTCGCCCTCCACCATCATGATGTTCTCCTCAGTGGCGCCAACCATGAGGTCCATGTCGGCCTGCTTGAGCTGGTCGAAGGTGGGGTTGATAACATACTCTCCGTTTATGCGTGCCACACGCACCTCGCTGATGGGACCCTCCCAGGGGATGTCGCTGCAGCTAAGAGCGGCGCTGGCGGCAAAACCTGCCAATGCATCGGGCATATCCACGCCATCGGCAGAGAAAAGAATAACATTGACATAAACCTCAGCGTGGTAGTTGCTGGGGAAGAGGGGACGCAGAGCGCGGTCCACGAGACGACAGGTGAGAATCTCATCGTCGTTGGCTTTTCCCTCGCGCTTGGTGAAACCGCCGGGGAAACGTCCGGCTGCACTGTACTTCTCACGATACTCTACCTGAAGAGGCATAAAATCTGTGCCGGGAACAGCGTCCTTGGCACCACAAACAGTGGCCAGGAGCACGGTGTTGTTCATACGCAACATAACGGCACCATCGGCTTGTTTGGCCAATTTACCGGTCTCAATGGTGATGGTTCTTCCATCGGGCAGTGAGACGGTCTTTGTAATTACGTTCATCTTGTTGATAATAAATAAAAATACGTCAAAAATCGTGCAAATATACGAATAAATAAGGATTTAAGGGGGAATTTGCCCCAAAAATCTGCTTATAGGCATGTATTTTTTGCTTTTCCGATTTCACTTCGGACAAAAAATCGTATCTTTGCGCCCAAAATCTAACGAAAAACAATCTTACTATGGCTTATATGTCACAAGAGGGCTACGACAAGCTCGTGGCTGAACTACAGCGTATGGAAAGTGTGGATCGTCCCGCTGCCAGTGCTGCCATTGCGGAAGCTCGCGACAAGGGAGACCTGAGCGAGAACGCAGAATACGATGCCGCCAAAGAGTGGCAGAGCAAGTTGGAGACCAAAATCGCCTTGCTCAAGCAGACAATTCACGATGCGAAAATCATCGACACGAAGAATCTCAAGAGCGACGAGGTTGGTATCCTCTGCACAGTGGAAATCAAGAACGTGGCCAACGGAATGACGGCAAAGTACCGCATAGTATCAGGTACGGAGGCCAACAACCGCGAAGGCAAAATCAGCGTGGAGTCGCCCATCGCAAAGGGTCTGCTCGGCCACAAGGTGGGCGAGAAGGTGCCCGTGAAGGTGCCTGCAGGCGTGCTGACATTTGAAATCCTCTCAATCAGTTTTGAAGAATGACGATATTCTCTAAAATAATCAAGGGAGACATCCCGTGCTACAAGGTGGCGGAGAACGATGAATTCTTTGCTTTTCTCGATATCGCGCCGCTGCAGAAGGGCCACACACTGGTGGTGCCCAAGCGTGAAGTGGACTACATCTTCGACCTCAGTGACGAGGAAATCGGCCGTATGCAGATTTTCGCCAAGCATGTGGCTGTGGCCATAAAGAAGGCCATCCCCTGCGTGAAGGTGGGACAGGCTGTGCTGGGACTGGAAGTGCCCCACGCACACATACATCTTGTACCCATGCAGAGCGAGAAAGACCTTAACTTCGCAAACAAGAAACAGGAGCTGTCGTCCGAGGAAATGGCTGCCGTGGCTGCCGCAATAGCAAAGGAGTTCTGATGGAAACCACCCGTCAAAACAAAGTGGCACGGCTCATACAGAAAGAGCTCTCAGACATGTTCCGACGCCAGACGCAGAGCATGAAGGGCACTCTGGTGAGCGTATCGGCATGCCGCATTTCACCTGATATGAGTGTGTGTCGTGCCTATCTCTCCGTGTTCCCAAGCGAAAGGAGCGAGGAAATCGTTGCCAACGTGAACCAGAACATGAAGACCATACGCTATGAACTGGGAAAGAGGGTACGCATGCAACTGCGCATCATACCCGAGTTGAAGTTTTTCGTGGACGACTCACTGGATTATGTCGAAAACATCGACCGCCTTCTTCATAGCTAAAAGATACCTGTTCTCAAAGAAGAAGCATAGCGCCATCAACATCATCAGCATTATCTCCATGCTGGGAGTGGTGGTGGGAAGCATGGCGCTGGTGTGCGTGATGAGCGTGTTCAACGGTTTTCAGGAACTGGTGGCAGACCTCTTCACGGATTTCGACCCCGAGCTGCGCGTCACCCTCGCGGACGGGCATCCCTTCAGTGCAAAAGACCTGCACATCAAGGAAATAGAGGGGTTGGAGGATGTGGACGTGGTGACTCCCGTGGTGGAGGACAAGGCACTTGTGGTGAGAGGAGGCAAGCAGACGGTGGTGACGCTCAAGGGTGTGGCAGACAACTTCGAGGAGCAGCACAATCTCAAAAACATACTTTACGGAGAGGGCTCGCCCACACTGCATATTGACGTGCTGGAATTCGGTATATTAGGTATCGGGCTCTGTGGACAGTTGGGGTTGGGAGCGAATTTCGATGAACCGCTCACTATCTACGCCCCCAAGAAGGGCGAACAGGTGAATATGGCGAATCCGATGTCGAGTTTCAACAAAGACGAATTGCATTCCCCGGGCGTGGTGTTCATGGTGCATCAGGGACAGTATGACAACCACTATATACTGTGTTCGCTGGGTTTTGCACAGCGTCTGTTCGACCGTCGCGGGCAATACACCGCGCTGGAGGTGAAGCTTGCAGAGGGAGGCGACAGGTCGGCAGTGGAGAAGGTGCTGAGGGGCACGGATTTCATCGTGGAAGACCTCTATGAGCAGCAACGCGACGTGTTCCGCATCATGAAGGTGGAGAAGTTGATAGCATATATCTTCCTCTGCTTCATCCTGCTGGTGGCATCGCTGAACATCATAGGTAGTCTGTCGATGTTAGTCATAGACAAAAAGGATGACCTGCAGACAATGCGGAGCCTGGGATTCCCGCTCGCCATGCGTCAGCGCATATTCCTTTACGAGGGATGGATGATTGTGGTGTCGGGCTGTGTGTTGGGTATAGCGCTTGGAGGCGCGCTGTGCTGGCTGCAGGAGCAGTACGGACTGATAAAGATGGGAGGAGGGGACGGATACATCGTGGAGGCATACCCGGTGAGTATGCATCTGACGGATTTCATCACAATACTTGCTACGGTGGCGGTGATGGGCGGACTGGCCGTTTACAGCGTGATACGCTTCACATCCACGCCGGCGCTTTCACCCAAAAAGAGCGAAGCGAGCGAGGAGAACTGACCGGGCTGCTCGGTGGTCTCCATGCTGAGGGATGCGCCACGTGAGAGACGTGTCTCCATCTCTGTGTGGCGACGGAGGTAGCCTTGGAGGCTTTGTGCCACATATTCTCCCTGCGGCATGAGAGTGATATGGTCGGGACAGCAGGCACGTATCTTATCCAGGAGCAGGGGATAGTGGGTGCAACCGAGGATAATGGTGTCTATCTCGTTGTCGAGAGAGAGGAGCTGGTCCACATATTTCTTTACAAAATAGTCGGCTCCGGGACTGGCGTATTCCTCGTTCTCCACAAGCGGAACCCACATGGGGCAGGCCACTCCTGTCACCTTGATATCGGGATAGAGTTTGTGTATCTCTATATCGTAGGTGAGGGAACGTATGGTGCCAGGCGTGCCGAAGATGCCGATGTGGCGCGTGCGCGTAATCTCTCCGAGGCTCTCCACCGTGGGACGTATCACACCGAGCACGCGGCGCGTAGGGTCGTCCATCTTGGGGAGGTTTATCTGCTGGATGCTGCGCAGAGCCTTTGCGGAAGCAGTGTTGCACGCCAGAATGACGAGCGGACAGCCCGCATGAAAGAGGTGGCGTACGGCTTCGAGAGTGAATTCGTACACCACCTCATAGGAACGGTAGCCATAAGGTGCACGGGCATTGTCGCCAAGATACAGATAGTCATACTGAGGCATCAGACGACGTATCTGCTTAAGTATCGTCAGCCCTCCGTATCCGCTGTCGAATATGCCTATTGGTGCAGTCACGATATGGCTGGTGAATAACGTGTTGATTTAGGGAACAATGCCCACTTCCTTCTTCACATCTGCGGTGATGTCTGTGGAAAGGGAGGTGTTGACGAAGGGAATAACGCCGGAAGAGATGTCCACGATGTAAACATAGTTGCCGGCCTCGCCGAGCTTCTTCACGGCAGAGAGCACCTTCTCCTGAATGATGCCAAGTTTCTCCTGCTGAGCCTTCTGGAGAGCCTGCTGGTTGTCTTGATAACTCTGCTGCAGACGCTGGTAGAGATCCTGAAGCTCCTGTTCGCGGCGTGCGCGTACATTCTCCAGCAGGTTGGCCTGCTCCTTCTGATACTCCTCGCTCTTCTTCTGCAACTCGTCCTGCATCATCTTGAGGTCCTCGTCATACTGCTTGGACATAGTCTCCAACTCCTGCATGGCAGTGGTATACTCCTTCATGCTGGGAATTACGTCGGCGCTGTTGAAGTGTGCAAACTTCTGGGCGCTGGCTGTCATGGCCATCATGGCAAAAGCCATAATAAGAATCTTTTTCATAATTTTAATACTGTGTTGTTATTTTTATATGTTTCTTTACATCAATTGTATCCCAGTCTGGTCAGCACCTCGTTGGAGATGTCCACTTTGGGCGAAGCGAATATGATACCGGCTTCAGAAGCTCTGTCGAGCACGAGGCTGTAGCCCTTCTGTTCGGAGATTTCCTTCACGGCATTGTAAATTTCATCCTCGATGGGAGTCATGAGGCTCTCACGTTTCTTGTAGTACTCGCCGTCGGGACCGAAGTATTTGCGCTTGAGTTCGGCTGCCTCTTTTTCCTTTGTCACCACGGCCTCTTCACGCTTCACCTTCTGCTCGTTGCTCAGGAAAACGGCCTCGGCCTGATAGTTCTTATAGAGGGTCTCTGCCTCCTGCTGGAGGGCATCCACCTCTGCCTGCCATTTACGCGACACCTGATTGAGCTGCTCGCCCGCGCGTTCGTAGGCGGGCACGTTTTTGAGAATGTACTCCATATCCACAAGGGCAAACTTCTGTGCTGTAGCTGTCTGGAAGCACGAAAAAAGAAGCGCGAGGCCTAAAAGAGTCTTTTTCATAATCGTATGTTTTATCTGTGGTTGATATTAGAATTCCTGTCCGAGAATGAAGTGGAAATGACTGCCGGAATATATCTTGCTGCCGAAGACCTCGTCGAAACCGTATGCCCAGTCGATACCGAGCAGACCCACCATCGGTAGGAAGATACGAGCTCCGACACCAGCAGACTTCTTGAGGTCGAAGGGGTTGAACTTTTTAATTTCCGTCCAGGCATTACCGCCCTCCACGAATACGAGACCGTAGATATTTGTCGACGCTCCCAACATGAAGGGGTAGCGCAGTTCGAGACTGAATCGATTGTATGCATAGCCGAGAGTGTTGCGGCTGGGTGTAAGCGACCCGTTGTCGTAACCTCTCAGAGCGATGGTCTCCGTGGCGTAGGTGGAAGAATAACCTGATGTGCCGTCACCGCCCACGTAGAAGGTCTCGAACGGAGACTTTACACCGTCCTTGTAGGAGCCCAGTATACCGATATCCACACGCGTCATAAGAACAAAGCACTTGTTAGCAGAAGAGAGAGCTGTATAGGTGCGGCTCTTGAACTTCCACTTGTGGTACTCAATCCAGCGGTATTTGTCCTGCAGCTCCTGCTGATATGTGGCACTGTTCGGGTTGGTGCCGAGTTTGGAGTAGTCCTTGTTGTTGAACAGACTGTAAGGAGGCGTGAGACTTACTTCCAGAGAGAACGTCGAACCGCGACGGGGATAAATCTGGTTGTCTGTAGAGTTGCGTGAAAGCGAGAGAGTCAGGTTGAGGTTGTTGCACGAACCGTTCTGAATGATGAAGTAACTCCAGTCCTTCAGCATGTAACGCGTGTAGCCGAGCACAGCCTGGAAATAGAAATAGTCATCCGGCCAGCGCAGACGCTTACCCCATCCGAGGGTCACACCGAACATCTGCACGTACTTGTCGGGATCATAGTAGTTCTCGTAGTAGTTGTAACCGCTTGTACCCATACCGTAGAGGTAGGACGAGTAGTAATTGTTATAATAGGCCGAATTGTAGTATGCATCGGATACGTCGGTCTGTCGGCTGTAGAAGGCCGAGAAGGAGAGCGAATTGGGTCGCTTGCCTCCAAACCACGGATTCATGTATGAAATGGAGTACGACTGATAGTATGTACCGTTGGTCTGACCCGAGATAGAGAAGGTTTCTCCGTTACCGTTGGGCATCACACCGCGACGCAGACCGCCCTTCTTGAAGAGATTTGCCAGACAGAAGTTGCCGAACTTCAACCCGATTTTACCTATGACACCCGTCTGACCGTAACCCAGGGAGAACTCCACCTGGTCGTTGCTCTTAGGTGTCACGCCCCAACCCATATCCACGGTGCCATTAGTGATATCGGGTTCCACCTTGTATTCGATATGCTCGGGATCGAAGTGTCCCATGGATGCGATTTCACGGTAACTGCGCTCCAAGGCTTCCTTCGAGAAGAGGTCACCGGGTTTGGTGCGCAATTCACGTCGGATGACGTTCTCGTAAACGCGTTCGTTGCCCGTAATCTTCACTCTTGAGAGATGTGCCTGCTGGCCCTCCACGATACGCATCTCAAGATCGACGCTGTCTTCCACAATGTTTATCTCGACGGGAGTGAGGTGGTAGAAGACATAGCCGTTGTTGTAATAGAGGTTGCCGATGGCGTCTTCGTCTGTCAGCGTGCGCTTCTCAATATGAGTTTGGTTGTAAACATCACCTTTCTCGAGTCTGAGAAGAGCCTGCAGGAGTTCGGTGGGGTAAACAGTGTTGCCCACCCACTCAATGTTGCGCACATAGTATTTCTGTCCCTCTTCCACATGAATATATACATCCACCATGTTGTCCTTGTCGGGGGCGGGTACTACGCTGTCGGCCACAATGACGGCATCGCGGAAACCGAGTTCGGCGTATTTCTTCTCCAGATTCTCTTTAGCCTCCTTGTATCTGCTGTCCACAAACTTATGGCTGCGGAACCAGTTGCGCCAGCCTTTCTTCTCGCGTATCTTCTTGAGGACGCCTTTGCGTAGGAGACCGCCTTTGATGGTACGCTCCGAAAGATTGTTGTTGCCGAATATGTATATCCTGTGAATTTTCACCTTCGACTTCTTGTCCACATATACGTCGAGGGCTATTTTGTCCGGCTGACTCACGTCATCGTGCTGTTTGATGATGAGTTCGGCATTCTTGTAACCCTTTTCATCGAAATACCTGCGCGCCAAAATCTGTGCGCGGTCGAGCATGTTGGGCGTCAGTTGATTCTCCTTCACGAGCCCGAGTTTCTCTTCCAGATCTTCACGTTCGCTTTTCTTCACTCCGTGATATGTAATTTGCGAGATACGGGGGCGCTGTGTCAGCAGGATATGCAGATAAGCGGAGTCGGGAGCCCCGCCGCCGGTGCTGCGCACAATACTGTCCACTTTCACGGATACATTGGCAAACAGACCGTTGCGCCAAAAACGGCGTATGGCTTTTGTGATGTCTTCACCGGGGATTTTCACCGTCTGGCCTACACTCAGACCGGAGAGCCCGACTAGCAGACGCTGGTCAAAATTCTTTACGCCCTCCACCTGTATTCCACCGATGATGCATTCGCGAGGGGTGCGGGAATAGTCCACGGTCACAGCGGTGTCGCGTTGCACACTCTGAGCAGGAGCGAACAGAGGGAGCAGACAAAGAGCCAGTATCGTTATTATCTTACTCTTCATTGGTCACCTGTTCTCCTGTTTTCCCATATCGGCGCTGTCGCATCTGATATTCCTCTATAGCTTTTCTCAACGATGCCTCTCCGAAATCCGGCCAGTATTCATCGGTGAAATAGAATTCTGTGTAAGCGCATTGCCAAAGCAGATAGTTGCTGATTCTCAATTCTCCTCCCGTGCGTATGAGCAGGTCGGGGTCGGGCATGAAATTGGTGGTGAGATGCTGGGAAATCATTTCTTCCGTGATGTCCTCCGGGGCGATACCCTCACGGACTATATTCTGCATTGCACGTGTCAATTCCCAACGACTGGAGTAGGATAGGGCGATAATCATCGTCATCCCCGTGTTTACGGATGTGCGTTCCATACATTCGGAGATGCGCTTGCGCACAGCCTTCGGCAGTCGCTCTATCTCGCCTATCATGCGGAAACGGACGTTGTTCTTCATGAAAATCTCTTCCTCGAGCTGTGTGAGGATGAGATTCATCAAAGCCTCGATTTCGGCAACGGGTCGGTTCCAGTTTTCCGTACTGAAAGTATAGAGCGTCAAATATTTGATGCCGAGTCTAGTGGCTTCTTCGGTGACACGCTTCACGGCAGTTACGCCTTCCACATGTCCTGCTGTGCGGGGCAGACCTTTGGCTTGAGCCCAGCGCCCATTGCCATCCATGATGATGGCCACATGTTCCGGTATATGGTTCAGTTGTTGCATTTTCTCAATTTTGGGAATATGTCGTATGTAACGAAAAACATCAGGAAACTGTAACAATCCTTGTTCTTCATGAAACCGCTCTTGATTCCGTAAGGATCATCCAATTGTCGTTGCTCGCGAGTGATGTCAAGGCCGTCGGTCGTGGTAAAGTGGTATGCCCACTCGACACCCAGATTCAATCGAGGCTTTATCTTGTATTTCAGTCCCAGACCTACGGGAAAATTGATTCCACCTTTGGCAGGAGCTCCTCCGCCCACTCCTACCGTGATACCAAAACCCACGAGGGCGTAAGGTGATATGCGAGACAGTTTCTTGTAGCTTGCTCCAATGCCGTAAGCCAGGAAGTTCAGCTCGAACTGTGCCCCGAAATCGAGCACGGTTCGTGAGAAACTGTATTCCTTGAGACGCGCTCCTCCGGCAGCTCCGGCTTCGTATGCATTTTCGGGGAAATACCATCCTTCAGTATTCCCTTTCACACCCCCGACAGCAATACTCATCTTGAGTGACATGTGAGGATTGAAGTTGCGACGGCTGGTCACTGCGCCCATGACACTTGTCCCCGTGTTGGCATCGCCCCAGTAGTGACTGAGTCCCAGGCCGCCTCCGATGTCCATCTTGTACTCCAAGTCCTCCGCCGATAGTGTAAGCGGCAGGCAAAGAATCAATATCGTCAACAGTTGCTTCACTCTTGTCCTTCCTGTAAGTAATCAAATCCTATGCCGTTCTGACGTCCTCTTACGACATAGGTTTCAGTGTCGTTGACGCGAGCCACAATCCACACGTATTCATCCGCATCGGTTGTGGCAGAGAGCCATGCGCAGTTTTTGCCCCACAGTTCGTCGGGCAGATAGTTGAGACCATCGGTACGCCATGTAAGCCCGTTGTCGTCGGAGACGTACAGCAGATTGAGCGGTGTGATGGCAGGTGTATTTGTTGTCGCCCCGCCAAATCCGACAAGTTGGCTGCCGCTTCGTTGCACAGCGAGGGGTTTCATATCAGGCAATCCGAGCTTGTTTACCCAAAGCGGTGTGAAGTAGTTCCACTCGCGACGTGCTTCGTCTTCCGGTGCCGTCCACATCTTGCACCATTCGGGCGCAGTCAGTTCGTCTTTTGCGGGATGCTTCAGCGTGCCCACAAGAAGAATGCGTTTGAGATAGTTGCTCGTTTCGTAGAAAAGACACCTTACGCTGTCGACGTCAATAAAATTGCCCATGCTTAAAGGCGTATTGTCGAGCACCTCGTTCCTCCATTCTGTGTCTTCGTTCAGGGATGTGGAGCGCAGTTCACCGTCTTTAATGTCGTAGAGACGTGCTGCCGTCACGCATACCAAACGCTTTACGTCTGTAATGCCTTGCTCTGTCCAGACGGCTCCGTTCTCGCTCTGCCACACATTTCCCTTACCGTCGTAGGTGTAGAGCTTCTCTCCGTCGCTGACGATGGATGCTACGGCAGCTGTTTCGGGCAATCCTGACAGGGTGAGACTCTCCCACGCTCCTCCGTCTGTGCTGCACCACGATTGCCAGCCGTTATTGTTCCTGCCGTAAAGAAATACCTTGTCACCGATGGATGTTATCCGGGCTTCCGTCCAATCGTTCATGTTGAGACCTTTGCTCTTGTCGTGCCATGTCCAGTCACCCCGTTCCTGCTTGTGGATATTGAGCTGAATGTTGTAGACGCGGCTGCTGCCGTCCGCACCGTTCACGAGAAAGTCCACACCTCCGTCTTCCGGTATGTCAATGCTGTCGCTGGATGAATATGCAATCCAACCGAAAGCTTCACTGGCGGAATGGGGGCGATAGAGCAGGTTCTTACCCTTGTAGGTAATGCTGAGCAGGGTGCGACGCGAGCAACCGGTAGGCAGGGGGTCGCGATTGTATATCTTGTTGTTGATCTGATCCACGGTAAAGGGCCATCCTGTCGTGTATATGATGCTTCTCGTGGTAATGGTCTTGTCGTGATCAACGCGTTTCACTATGGTGCGCTGCAGCGAACCGATGGTCATTTCGCTGATGTAACAGTAGTCTTGGGTGTCTTCTTCTGTCGTCGTGGTGTTGCAACTCGTGAGGAGCGTGACGACTACGGCAATGAGCACGGAAAATAATATGTTTGAATATCTAAACATTGTTGACTATTATCGAATATCGGGCGCAAAGGTACGACATTTTTAGCACTCACACGCGCAAAAAGGAGTTAAAGGGCGTTAAATGAATGCAAAAAAAACTTATTATGGATATTTTTCCCTACTTTTGCACAAATAAAGAATGAAAAAACTCATCCAACAGTATGGTCGGCGCGAAGCCAATGCCATTTTGCGGCTGGTGGCAGAAACGCGTTTCTCGCTCTCGCAGACAGATTTGCTTCTGGGGCGAATGGATGCTCTCCCGGAAGTGCAGAAGCGGGAGTGGGAAGAGATACTGCGGCGGTTGCATGAAGGAGAACCGGTACAATACGTACTTGAGGAAGCGTGGTTCCTCTCACGTCCTTTCCGTGTGACTCCAGATGTCCTCATTCCCCGTCCGGAAACGGAGGAAATGGTGCGACTCATCCTGGATCATCGTTTTTCGTTGCAAAATCCTTCGGGTTTGGATCTTTGTACGGGCAGCGGGTGTATCGCCGTTTCGCTGGCTCTCGGCGGTTTTGCGATGACGGCAACGGATGTCAGCGATGCTGCGCTCGTGGTGGCAGAGGAAAATGCCAAGAGGTTGAAAGCCGATGTCCGTTTTGTTCAGGAAGACCTCCTTGCCGCAGACGTTTCCGCTCACGGAGTCTCATCTTGGGATCTCATTGTGAGCAATCCTCCTTATGTGCTTGAAAAAGAAAGAGCGGAGATGGAACATCACGTGCTCGACTATGAACCCTCGCATGCATTCTTCGTGCCCGACGATTCACCACTGTTGTTCTACGAGGCAATTGCCAAGACGGCGAAAACGGCACTTCGTCCTCAGGGACGCCTGGCAGTGGAGGCCAATCGTGCTTTTACAAAAGATGTTGCCGCACTTTTTAGGGAGAGCGGATTCTGTGATATTAAAGTATATGAAGACCAATACAATAACCCCAGATTCGTGTTTGCAACGGCTCCAGGCTCTTTGTGCTAAAAGTGAGCATTGTGAGTACGAATTGCGCGAGAAAATGATGAGATGGGAGATTCCGTCGGAAAAGGCCGATAAAATCATAGAAAAACTGCGTGCTGACAGTTTTATTGACGATGAGCGTTTCGCTCGCGCTTACACTCTTGATAAATTGCGCTATAATCATTGGGGACGCGAGAAGATCCGTTTTATGCTTCGCGGAATGCGCATTCCGAGTGCTGCGATAGAATACGGACTATCAGAGATTGATGAGGATGAGTATGAAGAGATAAAAAGAAAACTCATTGATAAGAAAGAGCGCGAGATAAATGATACAAATCCATATGTCCGCAGGGCAAAGCTGCAGCGTTTTCTCTACTCTCGCGGATTTTATATTGACGACTAGACTATGACTGCATCAGAGGACATCATTTATATGCGCAGAGCCTTGCAACTGGCTCTTTGCGGAGAAGCAGCGGTGGCCCCGAATCCGATGGTGGGAGCCGTCATTGTGCACAAAGGACGTATCATCGGAGAAGGATATCATCGCCGTTGCGGCGGTCCGCATGCTGAGGTGAATGCTGTGAGGAGTGTAGCGCTTGCCGACCAGACGCTTCTTGGGGAAAGTTGCATCTACGTGACACTCGAACCCTGTGCACATTGGGGAAAAACGCCTCCTTGTGCAGACCTTATCATAGAGAAGAGAATCCCCCGTGTTGTGGTTGGTTGCAAGGATCCGTTTTCGAAAGTTGACGGACTTGGCATCAAAAAACTACAGGATGCTGGTTGTGAGGTGGTTGTCGGTGTGTTGGAGGAAGAGTGCCTGGAACTAAATCGGGTCTTTATGACGTACCACAGCAAACACCGTCCTTTCGTTACGTTGAAGTGGGCGCAGAGACCTGACGGCAGCGTCAATGGACAGATCTCTACACCCTTTACGCAGATGCTTGTACACAGATTGAGAGCACGTTGCGGAGCGATACTTGTGGGAACAGGTACGATGCTTGCAGACCATCCGTCGCTCACCGTGCGTGATTGGTCGCTTCGTGGGGAGCAACCACTTCGCGTCACTATCGACCGTCACAATCGCCTTCCAAAGGAACTGACAGACGGTTTTCTGGTATATCACACAGAAACTCTGGAAGAAATCCTTGCAGACCTGTATCGCAGAGGAGTGCAGCATTTGCTGGTGGAAGGCGGCCCCACGCTACATAGAAGTTTTATGGAAGCAGGCCTTTATGATGAAGTGCACATAGAAACGAGCGACAAGCGTTCCGACCACTCCATTGACGGCCATACTATCGAACGACGACGCATCAGTCAGAGTCCCCTCAGAGGCTTATCAGAGTACGAGTAGAATACGAGTAGAGTACGAGCAGTGTACGAGTGGTATACGAGTTTTCTCGTTGTCTGCTCGTAGTCAAGTCGTAGTTCACTTGTGGCCGGCTCGTAGTCCAGTAAGGGGCTGGCTGATACGTGGTCGGAATGACATAAATCAAAAAAGTGAGGAAAAATTTGGTCGGAAAGAAATAAAAGTGTACCTTTGCACTTTGGAAAAGTTTTCTGTAGAAGGGTATACGGAAAAAGAAAGGAAGAAATGACGATGAACAGGAAGTTTTTTATTTCACTCATTGGTATGCTCCTTTGCTGTGTTGTAATGATGGCACAGGAGATTCAGAAGAGCGAACTGCAGCAGCGTGCAGAGGAAGAAGAGTCGAAAGGGAAAGTGGCAAGTGCCCGTTCGCTGTATCTGCGTGCTTTCGACGACTATGTTGCAAAGGGTCAGACAAAGGAGAGCGTGACATGCGGCACGAAAGCTACGTCGCTTTATTATAAGGAAAGTCTCTATAAGGAGGCATTCGAGTTTCTGCACAACGTGGATCGTGCTATTGCCAACGACCGGAAGCTCAGCGGCAGCGAGAAAGCTGAGCTGCGCTATTATGTGGTCAAGGAGCGTCTCCAGATGTACACCCGTTTGAAAAAGGGTGCAAATGCGAAGGAACAGCTAAATGCGATGGAGAGTCTTGCGAATGCCGCAAAGGATGATGATGTGACCAACGATATGCTCTACAGCAAGGCTATTTACTATTATTCCTTCGGTCAGACAGCGGAAGGCAACGCAGCCTTCAAAGTGATGGCACAGAAGCTGACGGCGCAGAAGGAATACGACAAAGTGGACGATGTGTACCAGACGTTGATTAAAAACAGCCGCAGGATGGGCAATGCCAGTATGCTGGCGCAGACCTACAGCAGTTATATTGCCTGGAAGGATTCTGTCAATGCTCTTGCTTTTGCCGATGAAATCGGCGCTTTGCAGCAGCAGATAAAAACTAATGAGGCCTCTATTGCCGAGAAGGACAGTTTGCTGAAGACACGCAAGGCCGTCATCGTTGCGCTTTGTATTTTGACTGCGATCCTGGCAGGTGCTCTGGTGCTGGGCGCTTTCGTTCTGCTCTATTTTGTTTCTGCTCGTCGCAAGCAGAACAATACTATCAAGATGGCAAATGAGAGCAATGCCCAGAAGGCCAAGTTTATTTGCAACATTGCCAACTATATGGAACCCACGCTGAATAAGCTTGACAGTTCGAAGCCCGAAGTGAAGGCTCTTGTGGACTTCTCGAAGCACATGCAGACGTTTGCTGAACTGGAAAGCGGCAGCAGCGAGGAGGCAGAACTGGAGGATACTCAGATGCAGGCATTCAGTGAAGAGTTGGTTGAAGAAATCAAGGGCAAGGTGAAGAGCGGAGTGTCGCTCGTGGTGAATGTGCCCAGAATGACTGCTCCGATAAACAAGGAGTATGTGACTCACATTCTGCGTCATCTTCTCGCAAATGCCGCGTTCCACACACCCGAAAACGGCAAAATTACGTTGGAGTTTAAGAAGCGCAGTCCTCATAAATATCAGTATGTGCTTACGGACTCTGGAGAAGGTATTCCCGAGGAGAAACGAGGCAGCATATTCATGCCTTTCGTTGAGGTAAGAGACCTCACTAAGGGGGATGGCCTCGGGCTTCCTATTTGCCGTCAGATGGCAGTGAAGATGGGTGGCGATCTGGAGATAGATACGCAGTTCACGAAAGGTGCCCGGTTCGTGCTTGAAATGCACGCGTAGTGCTTGCGCGAGGGCCTTTTTGTGTAAAAATTGACAAAATAAGGAGTCTTCATAAATGAAAAAGCGGGGCAGAGTCCTCGCTTTTTTGTATCTTTGCGCCTGAAAATTGTGTATAAACTCTATTTAGGCACTATGAAAACTCTTGAGAAAATATTTGCAGCCAAGCTGCTAAAGGTAAAGGCCATCAAGTTGCAACCCACCAACCCTTTCACGTGGGCCAGCGGTTGGAAGTCTCCCTTTTATTGTGACAACCGTAAGACGCTCTCGTATCCCGAATTGCGCACCTTCGTGAAGACGGAAATCACCCGCCTCATCATGGAGCAGTTTCCTGAGGTGGAGGCCATTGCCGGTGTGGCTACGGGTGCCATCGCGCAAGGAGCTCTTGTGGCCGACGCAATGGGGCTGCCCTTCGTCTATGTGCGCTCCAAACCCAAGGATCACGGACTGGAGAACCTCATAGAAGGCGAACTGAAGCCCGGAATGAAGGTTGTCGTGGTGGAGGACCTTATCTCTACGGGCGGCAGCAGTTTGAAGGCTGTGGAGGCAATCCGTAACAATGCCTGTGAGGTGATTGGTATGGTGGCAAGCTACACCTATGGTTTCGACGTTGCCATCGATGCCTTCAAGGCAGCTGATGTGAAGCTCGTCACGCTGACCAACTACGAGGCTGTGGTACAGGAGGCCCTCAATATCGGTTATATCGCAGAGAGCGATGTGGACCTGCTGCACGAATGGCGTAAGGATCCGGCTCATTGGAATGTATAAGAAAAAAAGACGAAATGGATAAATACGAAAGCAGTGTTCATCTGGTACCGGCATCCATCGACAGGGTGTTTGCAAAGCTCAGCGACCTAAGTAATATGCAGAGTGTGCAGGAACGTGTGTCTGACCCCAATTTCGAGGAAGAACTGAGAGCCCGCGTGCCGGCGGATAAGATGCCGGATGCAGAAAAGCTCAAGCAGATACGCGACTCAATACAGCAGATGACCTTCACGCCAGACAGCGTCACGATGCCTGCCGGTCCTCTCGGAACGGTGACTCTGCAGGTGGTGGAGCGCGAAAACGAGCGCCTTGTGAAGCTCGCCGTAGTGGGAGCTCCCGTGCAGGCGAATGTGTGGATACAGATGCTCCCCTCCGGTGCGGCGACAGCGTTGAAGGTAACAGTGGGAGCAGAACTGAATTTCTTCATCAGGAAGATGGTGGAGTCGAAACTCAAACAGGCCCCCGACGGAATAGCTCAGGTGCTGTGTGCACTCCCTTATTGATACAACACGACAATGGCAAAACTCTGGGAAAAGAATTTTGAGGTCAACGCAGAGATTGACCGTTATACCGTGGGAAGAGACCGTGAGATGGATCTCTATCTGGCTCAGGATGATGTGCTGGGCAGTATGGCGCATATCACCATGCTGGAAAGCATCGGACTGCTGGAGAAAAGCGAACTCGACGTCCTGCTCAAGGAACTCAAGGCCATCTACCGGACGGCAGTCGAGGGTAAATTCGTTATTGAGGACGGCGTGGAAGACGTGCATTCTCAGGTGGAACTCCTCCTTACGCAGCGTCTTGGCGAAGCCGGCAAGAAGATACACAGCGGCAGAAGCCGCAACGACCAGGTGCTGGTGGACCTGAAACTGTTCACCCGCCGTCAGTTGCGCCGTGTGGTGGATGATGTGGTGAGTCTCTTTGAGGCATTGCAGGAGCAGAGCGAGAAATACAAAGGCGTGCTGATGCCCGGATACACTCATCTGCAGGTGGCAATGCCTTCCAGTTTCGGTCTGTGGTTTGGAGCCTACGCAGAGAGTCTTGTGGACGATCTCATGATGGTGGAGGCCGCCTATCGTCAGACGAACCGCAATCCGCTGGGGTCGGCTGCCGGATACGGTAGCAGTTTCCCTCTCAACCGCACCATGACGACGCGTCTGCTGGGTTTCGACTCGATGGACTACAACGTGGTGTATGCTCAGATGGGTCGGGGCAAGACGGAGCGCAATGTGGCCTTCGCGCTGGCATCCGTTGCCGGCACAGTGAGCAAACTGGCGTTCGATGCCTGTATGTTCAATTCGCAGAACTTCTCTTTTGTGCGTCTGCCCAAGGAGTGCACTACGGGTTCGAGTATCATGCCTCACAAGAAGAATCCGGATGTGTTCGAACTGACTCGTGCCAAGTGCAACAAACTGCAGGCGCTGCCTCAGCAGATAATGATGATAATGAACAATCTGCCCTCCGGATATTTCCGCGACCTGCAGATTATCAAGGAGGTGTTCCTGCCGGCTTTCGACGAGTTGCACGACATTCTGGAGATGACCACCTACATCATCAGGAAGATGGAGGTGAACGAGCATATCCTCGAGGACAGCCGCTACGACCTCATGTTCAGTGTGGAGGAGGTGAATCGCCTCGCCACAGAGGGAATGCCCTTCCGCGATGCCTACAAGAAAGTGGGTCTCGATATTGAGGCCGGAAAGTTCACTCCCCGCAAGGAGGTGCACCACACTCACGAAGGCAGTATCGGCAATCTGTGCAACAAAGAGATAAAACAACTTATGGACGAGACGCTGCAGAGATTTCACTTCGAACGGGTGGATGCAGCAGTAAAAGCTCTACTGTCATGAAAAAACTGTTTATCATAGCAATTGCAGCTATCCTGGCATCCTGTGCTGACGACGGGGAGGTGCAGAGCAAGTATGCCAGCTACCCGGCGCGTTTTTCGTATTCTCCCGTAGCTGCATGTCCGTCGCTCCAAAGAGCGTGCACGGGTCTGGGCGAATTCTGTATAGTGGATCGCCCTCTGGACCAGCAGCAGAGAATACGCGTGAGGGACAATCACGGTTCATCTCCCGACTATATCAATCCCACCGCGCTGGGAAACTATTCGAGCATCATACTCGGGCTTGGAGGTTCGCTTATCATCGGGCTTCCCAGTCTTTCCGAACTTGGTAGCGACCAGCCCGTGGTGACATGCTACGACGGCGTGTGTCCCAATTGCTACACTAGCGACCACGTTACCAAACAGCTCGTTCTCAACGAGGGTTTTGCCAAGTGCAACAAGTGTGAAAGAACCTACGACCTCAACAGTCAGGGTATCGTGACATCGGAGCACGGAGGTCACACATTATATCGCTACGCTGTCGGTTTCAACGGCACGGGTGTCTATGTCAGCAACAATTAAACGGAAATGATGATACAAGAACAACTCAAGAATGCAGCAAAGGCCGCCGTGAAAGCTCTTTTCGGCGTGGATGCTGAAGACAAGATGATACAACTGCAGGAGACGCGCCCTGAATTTGAGGGGCAGCTCACTCTTGTGGTATTCCCGTTTGTCAAGATGGCGCGCAAGTCGCCCGAGCAGGTGGGACAGGAGATGGGCGCGTGGCTCAAGGAGAATCACGCCCAGCTGGTGAGCGGTTTCAACGTGGTGAAGGGTTTCCTCAACATCTCCATCGCTCCGGCAGCATGGGTGGATTTCCTCATGGAGATACGCAAGGACGACCGCTATGGTTTCAAGCCCGTCACAGAGCAGTCTCCTCTGGTGATGATAGAATACTCGTCTCCCAACACCAACAAGCCTCTCCATCTCGGTCATGTGCGCAACAACCTTCTGGGATGGGCGCTGGCACAGGTGATGACGGCAGCCGGATGCCGTGTGGTCAAGACCAATATCGTCAACGACCGCGGTATTCATATCTGCAAATCGATGCTCGCATGGCTGAAATGGGGCAACGGTGAGACTCCCGAGTCGTCCGGCAAGAAGGGCGACCATCTCATCGGCGACTACTATGTGGCTTTCGACAAGCACTACCGCGAGGAGGTTAAGGCTCTCATGGCGGAGGGTATGGACGAGGAAACAGCCAAGCAGGAAGCTCCTCTCATCAAGGAGGCCCACGAGATGCTGGTGAAATGGGAACAGAACGACCCAGAAGTGCGCTCTCTTTGGGCAAAGATGAATGAATGGGTGTACGCCGGTTTTGACGAGACGTACAAGGCTCTGGGTGTCAGCTTCGACAAGATATACTACGAGAGCCAGACCTACCTCGAGGGCAAAGAGAAAGTGGAGGAGGGACTTCAGAAGGGCCTTTTTTACAGGAGAGAGGACGGTTCGGTGTGGGCAAATCTCACAGCCGAGGGACTCGACGAGAAACTCCTTCTGCGCGCCGACGGTACTTCCGTGTATATGACGCAGGACATCGGTACGGCAAAACTCCGCTTCCAGGACTATCCCATCGACCAGATGATATACGTCGTGGGCAACGAACAGAACTATCATTTCCAGGTGCTCAGTATTCTGCTCGACAAACTCGGTTTCAAGTGGGGCAAGAGTCTCGTGCATTTCTCCTACGGTATGGTGGAACTGCCCAACGGCAAGATGAAATCCCGCGAAGGTACCGTTGTGGATGCTGACGACCTCATCGAAGCGATGGTGAAGGGCGCCCGTGAGATGTCAGCCGACAAGATGAACCGTATCGAGGGTCTCACCGAAGAGGAGGCGCAGGAGATAGCACGCATCGTGGGTCTCGGAGCCCTGAAATACTTCATCCTCAAGGTGGATGCCCGCAAGAATATGCTCTTCAATCCCGAGGAAAGTATCGATTTCAACGGTAACACGGGTCCTTTCATCCAGTACACTTACGCCCGCATCCGCTCTATCATGCGCAAGTCGGAGAGTGAGGCTTCCGCCGCAGACCTCTCTGCTGCCGTGCTTTCCGACAAGGAGATAGACATCATACAGCGTCTGGGCAACTTCCCCTCTGTGGTGGAGCAGGCTGCCGGCGACTACAACCCCTCGTGCATCGCTACATACTGCTACGAACTGGCAAAGGCCTTCAATCAGTTCTACCATGACTACAGCATCCTCCACGAGGAGAATGCCGCCAACAGGGCTCTCCGCATAGAACTATCGAAGGCAGTGGCTCAGAACCTTCGCAACGGTATGTCGCTTCTCGGTATTGAGATGCCCGAAAGAATGTAACATAGACACCCGTAATGAGTGAAATGAACATCAAAGAAGCCCTCTGTGTGGATGCTGCTTGTAGCGGTAATCCCGGTATGATGGAGTATCGCGGCGTGCATATACCGTCGGGGCGCGTGGTGTTCCATTTCGGTCCTATCAAGGGTACTAACAATATAGGAGAGTTTCTCGCCATCGTTCACGGATTGGCTCTCCTTCAGCAGCGCGGACTTTCCATGCCGGTATATTCCGATTCGGTGAGCGGTATGGCATGGGTGCGCAACCGCAAGGCGAAGACCACGCTGGAGCGCACGGAGGAGACAGCCCAGGCTCTCGACCTCGTGGCGCGTGCGGAAAACTGGCTGAGAACGCATTCCTACAAGAACCAAGTGCTTAAATGGCAAACAGAAGAGTGGGGCGAAATCCCTGCCGACTTCGGACGCAAATGAAACGCATCGCATATCTCATACTGCTGTTCCTCTATCTGCTCCTGGTGAATGTCGCCGGGCGTGCGGCTTTCCTTTACTACAACCGCGCCCTGTCGTTCTTCAACATGACAGACCTCGTCAAGACCGAACTGCTCGGTCTGCCCATGGATATGGCGGTGGCATCGGCTCTGATGGCTGTGCCCGTCCTGCTCACGCTCCTCTCGCTGAAATGGGAGCGCCTGGCAATGCGACGCACGGCAGGTGTCCTGCTCTGGATGACAGTTTTCGTCACGGTGTGCTTCACATGTGCCGACTTCATCATGTACGAGCATTGGAAGTTCAAACTCGACGCTTCCGTCTTCGCCTATATGAGCGAACCCGGTGAGATGTCGTCTTCCACACCGGTGAGCTATCTCGTGTCCCGCATCGGACTTTCCGTTCTTGCGGCTTTTGCGGCCGGTTTCCTGGCTTTCAGGTTCACTCCCAGAAGTTTCAGCGCGCACGGCCGCCGTCACACGAGGAGGGTGCGCGGCTGGGTGGTATGGCTTGCAGGTATTCTCGTCCTTTTACCCGTGATTTTCGGTATCACGGGTGTCATCGGTGAGAGGATTGCATTCCAAAAGGTGCAGATCGTGGGTAAGAATCTCACGGTGCGCAACAATATCTTCCTTTCCAATGCGGCGGTGAATCCCGTCTTCCACATGGCGCATTCCCTGTGGCTCTATTCTGAGGATGCCGACAGGCAGTTCCGTTCGATGGATGCCAAGGAGGCGAGAGCGCTGACCTCGCGTCTTTTCCCGGCAGACACAGAGGATATCACCGATACGCTGTTCACCACCACGCGTCCCAACATACTGACGCTCCAGATAGAGAGCATGGGAGCCGTCTTTGTCAAGGACCTCGGCGGCAAATACGGCGAGGGTGCGGGTATGTTCTCGTCCGGGCAGGAGACGGTCACTCCGGAGCTCTGCCGCTGGATGCAGCAGGGCATCAATTTCACCCGTGCCTACGCTTCCTCCTTCCGCACAGACCGCGGCACGGTAAGTGTCATCTCAGGTGCTCTCTCTTATCCCACCGTGAGTCTTATGATGCAGGATTCCGTGCTTGCTCTCATGGAGCAGGGCAGGGGCATTCCCGCCATTCCGTCGACACTCAGGCGCGCCGGATATTCCACCTGCTATCTCTACGGCGGCGAACCGTCCTTCATGAACAAGGGACGCTATCTCTCTGCTGCCGGTTACGAGAGGGTGATGGGCATCGAGGACATCGATGTGAAGAAGAGCGAGCGCGACCAGTGGGGTGCCAACGACAGCATCGCCTTCGAGCGTCTCTTCTCATACGTCACTTCCGAGGAGAGAAAAGCTCCCTGGTGTGTCGGATTCCAGACGCTCTCATCGCACGAACCGTGGAAGGTGCCCTACGAGCGTTTACGCGACAGGATACTCAACGCTTTTGCCTACACCGACCACTGTCTCGGTCGTTTCCTCGACCGCCTCAGTCAGACCCCCGTGTGGGACAACACCGTCGTCATCATCTTTGCCGACCACGGCTATCCCTATAATCAGTTCTACGACCGTCCCGACTTCTTCCACATCCCTCTGCTCTTCGTGGGCGGAGCGCTCCGTCGTACGGGCAACGTGGAGAAGCTCATCAGTCAGAGCGACATAGCTGCCACCGTGCTCTCGCAGATGAACATCACGCACAGGCAGTTCCCCTATTCACGCAACGTATTCTCCTCGCGCTACGTCTCGCCCTGCGTCTACTCCACCTATCCGGCCGGTGTGATGCTTATGGACGGGCGCGGTTTCTCGATGTACGACCACCAGAGCGGCATCTTCACATCCGAGCCCGACACCCTGCGTGAGAAACAGTTGAAAGCAATCTTACAAGACAGTTACGATAACCTATGAATGAAAAAGTAGCAGCAACGCTGAAGTCCTCCGAGACTGAGGACTGGCTCGATTACCATTTTGTGCGCCCTCTGAGTTACTATTGGGCAGTACTCTTCGCGCGTCTGGATATTCACCCCAACACCGTCACCCTCATCTCATGGATTATAGGAGCGGGCAGCGCCTACTTCTTTGCCTTCTCCAGTTTCTACTATGACGGCTGGCACGGCCTGATGATGAACGTCATCGCCATCGTGCTTCTCATCTGGGCCGACATCTACGACTGCACCGACGGTCAGTTGGCGCGTATGACGGGCAAGAAGAGCCAGCTGGGCCGCATCCTTGACGGAGCCGCCGGTTTCGTGTGGTTCATCCCCATCTATCTGGCTCTCGTTTACCGTTTCTATCTCCACCACAGCATTGAATTCAGCCTCTTCGGCATAGCCGAGACGGAGCAGAACGTGCAGATGGCCACCTGCGTCGTGCTCATCCTGTCCTTCATCTCCGGCTTCGACGGCATCGGTGCACAGCAGCGCCTTGCCGACTACTACATCCAGATACACCTCCTCTTCCAGAAGGGCAAGAAGGGCAGTGAGCTCGACACCTCCGCCCAGCAGAAGAAGCTCTACGACGAGACTCCCTGGAAGGGTAATTTCCTTTGGAAGGTGTTCCTCCACAGCTATGTGGGCTACACTAAGAAGCAGGAGAAGCAGACACCTCAGTTCCAGCGTCTCATGCGTGTGCTCGCAGAGCGCTACGGCGACGACATCCCCGAGGACATCCGTCAGGAGCTCCACAAGCGCTCCCTTGCCATCATACCCCTCAACGGTATGCTCACATTCAATTTCCGCACGGGCATGTTCATCATCTTCTGCCTGGCGGACATTCCTGCGCTCTACTTCATCTTTGAGAGCGTCGGCATGCGTATGTTCACCAACTATATCAACTACCGCCACGAGAGCTTCTGCCGCGAGATAGCAGACCGCGTAGTGGCTTCAACTCCCGCTAAGTAATGACCTGGACAAAGCAGCGTCTCAATAATCTGTTCTTCCTGCTCGGCATAGCAGCCGTCGTGGTGATGCTCTTTACGTTTGACGTGAGTTTCGTCGAACTGTGGGACCATCTCTGCCATGCAGGCTATTGGCTCATCCCCATCGTCGGCATCTGGGTGGTGGTGTATGGTGTCAATGCTCTTTCATGGATGGCTGTCATCCGCGGTAATGCCGACCCCGACGAGGTGCCCTCCTTCTGGCGCATCTATCGTCTCACCATCACCGGTTATGCCCTCAACTACGCCACTCCTGTGGGCGGTCTCGGCGGTGAGCCCTACCGCATCATGGAGCTCTCGCGCGACATGACCAAGCAGCACGCCACCTCCTCCGTGATTCTCTATGCCATGATGCACGTCTTTGCGCATTTCTGGTTCTGGTTCACCTCTGTGTTCCTATATCTGGCGCTGGTGCTTGTGGGCGACCTGCCTCTCACGCCCGTGATGGCTGTTTTCCTCGCTGTCATCGTGGCTTTCTGCCTTGTGGCCTTCTATCTCTTCTCGCGCGGCTACCGCAACGGTCTTGTGGTGAAGCTCATCCGCTGGGTGGGCAAGCTGCCCGGACTGGGCGGCTGGAGCGAGCGCTTCACGGCGGCGCACCGCGAGGCGTTGGAGAATGTCGACCGTCAGATAGGTGCCCTGCACCGTCAGGACAAGCGTGCCTTCTATTCGGCGCTCCTTCTCGAGTATCTCTCCCGCATCATTCAGTCGATGGAGGTGCTCTTCATGCTCCTGCTCTTCGGTGTGGACTGCGGAGGCGGTTTTCAGGGTATACTGCTCACTGCGCTCCATTCCATCCTCATCGTGGCGCTCACCACGCTGCTTGCCAATCTCATAGGCTTCCTGCCCATGCAGCTCGGCGTGCAGGAGGGCGGTTTTGTCATCTCCATAGCAGCTCTCGGACTCTCTGCCGCACTGGGCATTTTCGTGAGTCTCATCTGCCGTGTGAGAGAAATCATCTGGATAGTCATCGGCATAGCGCTCATGCGCCTGCCAAACGATAAAAAGGAATAAAAACACATAAAACATCTACGAATATGAATTATCTTGACAGAAACGAATTCAACTTCGAACCCAGCCAGAAGGTGCTGGACGCAGTGAAGAACTTCGACGCGAAGGACCTTTGCTTCTACACCCGTATCTACGACCAGGGCAAGAAGAGTGTCATCAGCGTGCGCGTGAGTGAAATCTACGGCGTGCCCGAGGAGCAGGTGCTGCTGGCTTACGGCGGCGAGGAGATACTGAAGAACGCCATCCACTATTTCCTCAGCATCAACAGTCAGAAGGATGCCACAGAGCCCAACACCAAGATTCTCATCCCCGAGTTCTCATGGTGGTACTACAACCGCGTAGCATCGGAGTGCGGCGGCACCTTCGAGATGTACCCTCTCTACGAGCAGGAAGACACCTTTGCCTACAACGTTGACGAGGTGATTGAATACACCAACCGCATCCATCCCCGTATGCTCCTCCTGGCTTCTCCCAACAATCCCACGGGCAACAGCCTCACTTCCGAGGAGATAGGCCGTATCATGGAGAACATACCTTCCGACACCATGGTGCTCGTCGATGAGGCTTACGCCAGCTTCATTACGTCCGATGTGGACTATATTGCTCCGCTGGTGAACAAGTATTCCAACCTCATCATCTCGCGCACTCTGTCCAAGTTCTACGGTCTGCCCGGTCTGCGTACCGGTTTCGGTTTCATCGGCAAGGGTCACGACCAGTTCCTGAGCTATTCCAACAAGTATCTCGGCTTCAACCGCTTTGCCGAGGCTGTGGCTCTGGCTGCTCTCGACAGCGACGAGCACTATCGCCGCGTGGCAGAGGATATGGAGTGGGACCGTCAGCTCTTCAAGAAGGAGCTCGGCAATGTGCCCGGTTTCAAGGTGTACAAGAGCGTTGCCAACTTCATCCTCATCAAGTATCCCACCGCCATCAAGGAGAAGCTGCAGAAGGCTCTCGCTGCTCAGGACTACAAGATTAAGTTCATGACAGACAAGGGTCTTGAGGACTGCCTGCGCATCACTCTCGGCCGTCGCGAGCAGATACAGACTGTTGTCGACACCATCAAGCAGTGCCTGGCATGAAGGCAATAATACTTGCCGCCGGTACGGCCTCGCGCTTGCGCCCCCTCACGTCCCACACGCCCAAGTGCCTGCTGAAGATAGGGGAGCGCACGCTTCTCGAGCGCAGCATCGACGCCCTTGTGGCTGCCGGTGTGGACCGCTTGTGCATCGTCACGGGTTATCTGCACGAACAGATAGAGCAGTTCGTCCAGGAGCGTTATCCCGCGCTCTCCACTACGTTTATTCACAACGCTGTGTATGATTCCACCAACAACATCTATTCCCTCTGGCTGGCCCGTCCTTTTGCCGAGGGGAGCGATGTGTTGCTGCTCGACAGCGACCTGCTCTACGACCCCGCCATCGCCCGCCGCGTGGTGGAGGCTCCGGAGCCCACGGTGCTCACTCTCATCCGTCACGAGCTCGGTGAAGAGGAGATGAAGGTGGTGGTGGATGCAGAAGGTAGCATCACGGATATCAGCAAGACCTGCAGCCCCTCTGAGGCTGTCGGCGAGAGTCTGGGCATAGAGAAGATGGGCGCCGCCTACACTCGCGCCCTCTACGGCGAACTCTCTGTCATGATGGAGCAGGAGCATCTGGAGAACACGTTCTACGAACTGGCCTTCAAGCGTCTCCTCTCTCAGGGCCACACGTTCCGCATCCTCGATGTTACCGAACTTTTTTCCTGCGAACTGGACACCGTCGAGGATTTCGAGAACGCCAAGAACCTCATCCCCGCAGAGCTTTATTAAGTGGAAGGGGAGGGGGCTCTGAATACGAGTGGCCCGAATGGCCGCAATGGCCGGAACAGAATAGGGTCGCTGATTTTTTCAGTGGCCTTTTTTGTCTTTTCAATATTGATGTTTTATGCGGAAAGACGGTTTGTTACATTCGTTCATCTGTTTGTTACAATGTTTATACGGCAAATGAGTGAAAACACGTACCTTTGCCACGGAATACCTTAAAACATCACAGGAACGATTCTTTTATTTAAATAAATGAAAACACAATGAAACATTCCCTGACAACAGCGTTAGCACTCCTGCTGACAATCACAGCAACGGCACAGACGGAACCTATCCGTATCGATCTTGGACAAAAAGGGACCGTGGTGTCGCCCAACCTCTATGGTATCTTTTTTGAAGAGATAAGTCATGCCGGTGATGGCGGCCTTTACGCCGAATTGGTACAGAATCGTGGTTTTGAGGAGCATGTATTGCCTTCTGGTATGACCTACAGAAAGGGCAGGGCATACGCTCCCGATGCAATGAACTACGAACACCGCAATCACAGCAAATGGAACATCCCCTGGAACATGGAGGAGAAGAAAATGGCGGGTTGGAAGGTTACAGGTGAGAATGCAACGGTTAAGGGAGAAGTGATAAAAGCCAAAACACCTCTTCACGTGAATACACCGCACGCCATGCAGCTTGACATAAAGAAGGTGGAGAATGGCGGCAAAGTTGTGTTGGCTAACACCGGTTACTGGGGCATCGGTATCAAGGCCGGTGAGAAATACGACCTGCGATGCTATGTAATGTCGTCAAATTATAAAGGAGGTATCACTGCGCGCCTGCGCGACAGTGCAACAGGAGCATCGCTCGGTTCCGCAGCGCTGACAACGGCTCCCGGTTCCACCTGGACTGAACTGACGGCTACGCTGACAGCCGAGGGTACAACGGCCAAGGGAGAACTGGCCTTGGAATTCGACCGGAAGGGAACGGTGCTCATCGACTATGTGTCGCTCTTCCCGCAGGCCACTTTCAAAGGGCGCAAAAACGGTCAGCGTGCCGATGTGGCGCAGATGCTGGTGGATTTGCACCCGAAATTCATGCGCTGGCCCGGCGGTTGCATCGTAGAAGGAGCCACTTACGAAAACCGTGTGAGATGGAAGGAGACGCTGGGCGACCCGATGACCCGCCGCGGAGAGTGGGACGTATGGGGCTACCGTGCCACATGGGGAATGGGCTATCATGAGTTCCTTCAGTTCTGTGAGGACCTGCAGATGGATGCCATGTTCGTCAACAACGCCGGTATGTCGTGTTCCGTACGTAATGGAGACTTTGTGAGCAGCGATGCCGATATGGATGCAGTCGTTCAGGACTTCCGCGATGCCATAGACTACGCGCTGGCCGATCCTGCCACAAACAAATGGGCGAAGATGCGTGCAGAAGCCGGACATCCGAAACCCTTCCCCCTGAAGTACGTTGAGATAGGCAATGAGAACGTGGGTCCCGAATATGTCACGCATTTCAACTATATATTCAAGAAACTGAAGGCCGAATATCCGCAGATCACCTTTATCAACACGCTCGGTCACACCGACCCGTTACTGGAAAAAATCCCTGGCGACTACATGGTGGATCCTCACTGGTATCGCGACCCCAATTTCTTCTTTGCCAACAACCATCTCTTCGATGATGCACCGCGCACTCACGACATCTATGTGGGCGAGTATGCCTGCAATGGCGGTGTGGGGGCCGGCAATCTGCTGGCAGCACTCAGCGAGGCAGCATTCATCATGGGTATGGAGCGCAACAGCGACGTAGTGAAGATGTCGAGCTATGCACCGCTCTTCGAGAATGAGAACCGTCGCGACTGGCCCTGCAACCTCATACACATCAACAGTTCGGAGGTCTATGGCCGTGCGTCCTATTACGTGCAGCAGATGGCTGCCGAAAACCGTCCCACCTATAATATATATGTGAGCGAGACCACTGTTGCAGGTAAACCGCAGCCCTTCAAGGCCGGAGGTATCGGCCTTGGAAGCTATGCCACGCAGTGTGAATACAAGGATATCAGCGTAACCACAGCCGACGGACAGGTGAAGCATTTCCCTGCCAGCCAGTTCCAGGGCCGCAAAGGCAAATGGACGGTGGAGGGCGACGTGATACGCCAGACCAGCGACGAGCAGCTTACGATGGCTCTGCTGCCGGGCTTCAGCAGCGACAACTACACGTTGCAGCTCAAGGCATGCAAGTTGGGAGGACTGGAAGGATTCTTTATCTACTACGGTATGGACGACAACGGACGTAACGGCTATGCTGCCAACATAGCCGGTTGGAACAACCGCACCACAGCTATCCAGCCCATACGTCGAGGGCGCACCAGCGATGTGCTGGGCCGTCGTGTCAATCAGACGGTAGACAGCAACAGGTGGTACGACGTGAAGATTGTGGTCACTCCGATGGCAGTAACCCTCTATGTCGACGGTAAGGAGATGACTGTGGCCCGTCCTGCCGCACTCACCCGTCACTTCTGTCAGGCAGGCTACGACGAGCAGACAGGCGAACTTGTCATCAAAGTGGTGAACGGCACCGACCGGCCCTACACCCGTTCCTTTGTCATTGACGGAGCAATGAATGTTATGCCCACGGGTAAGGTTATTACCCTCAGCGGCGATGCCAACGATGAGAACACATTCGAAGAACCTACGAAACTTGCTCCTCGCACCGCGCTTTACGGTAAATTCGATAAGCATTTTGATTATCAGTTCCCACCCATGTCGTTCACTGTCATGCGTGTGAAAGTAAATAAATAATAAGACCATGAAGAGAATCTTTTTTTCAACACTTGTCCTGTTGCTGATGGTACTCACGGTGTCAGCACTGGGAGAACAGCGACAAATCACCGTGACAGAGAATGTGGCTTATCGCACGGACGTAGGCCCCAATACAGTGCTCGATATGGCACAGCCGCTTTTCGGTCCGCAGCAGGACCGCCCCGCCATACTCATCATACACGGCGGAGGATGGAATGCCGGTTCGAAGGACGATGCTGTTTACCGCTCGCTGATGATAGACTACGCCATGAAGGGTTATGTGGTCTGCAATATGAACTACCGGCTTATACGTGAAGCACCTATGCCCGCTTGCATTGAGGATGTCAAGGCCGCTATAAACTGGATGAAGAGCAACGCCCAGAAGTTGGGCATCGACCCTCAGCGCATCGGCACCTACGGACATTCGGCCGGCGGCCATCTGTCGCTGATGGCAGGTTTGACAGCCGACGTGGCCTGTGCTGCCGGCGGTGCGCCTCCAACGGAAATCGGCCGTCCCGGCGAGTGGGCCGACCACACGGAATGGTGGCCAGTGGGCTATATAGGTAAGTGCAAGACGCCGTTCCTCGTGCTGCAAGGTGCAGAAGATCCTCTTGTGAAACCCGAACTCACGGAGGACTGGGTGAAGAAGATGCAACAGGCCGGTGCGTCGGTGGATTATGTGAAGGTGCACGGCAATCACGGTGTGGCATTCGACCAGCAGCTGGAGTTCACCCGTCCTGCGATGGATGCCTTCTACGCACGCTATCTGAAGCACGACGACCCCGGCATCAGTTTCGAGCAGCTGAAGGTGCCTGATTTCGGAGGCAGCGGCAGAAGCAAGGCCGTGGCTGTGCGCGAACCCTCGTTGCCCGACTTCGTGGTGTACCGCCCGCTCAATATCAGGAGAAAACTGCCCGTACTCATCTTCTGCAACGGAGGCTGCATGGACACCAGCATCGGCTATGAGAACATGCTCACCGATGTGGCTTCCTACGGATATCTGGTTGTGGCTGTTGGTGAGATGCAGATGTTCGCGCAGCACGAGAATGACAGACCGACACCCTCGTCGGTGGTACAGAAGGCCCTCGACTGGGTAAGCAAGCAGACTTCCGACCCCGCTTCTCCCTACTATGACAAGATAGATGCCGCTAACATTGCTGCTGCCGGACACTCCTGCGGCGGAGCACAGGTGCTGGCCAACTGCGGCGACCCGCGTCTGAAGACCTATATCATCCTGAACGCCGGTATGGGCAAGATGACGATGGCCGACGCCAGCGCCAAGTCCCTCCGGAATCTGCACGGCCCGATACTCTACCTCGTGGGCGGTCAGACGGACGTGGCTTGGAAGAATGCGCAGATGGACTACAAGGCCATCACGAAAGTGCCTGTGGTGCTGGCCGACAACGTGAACAGCGGTCACGGCGGCACATACGAGCAGCCCAACGGCGGAGCCAACTCCCGTATGGTGCGTGCATGGCTCGACTGGCAGCTGAAGGGCAAGGACGACAACGAGAAACTTTTCATCGAGGGCGACCTCAATGGCTACGACAACTGGACGATAGAGCATAAGAACTTTGTGAAGAAGACAAAGAAATGAGACGGATGGCCCGAGTTGGGACTCTGAATACGCTTGGCCTGAGTGGCCGATATGGCCGAAGGCGGGCTTTGCCCTAAATGATAAATGATAAATGAGGAGGCTCTCAGTCTGCTGCCGTCCCCTGACCGTCTCTTTTGATTATCCCAAGTAAACTTGGGATGTGATTGGAGGCCGCTTGCACGCTGCTTGCGGACAGGGTATTTCCATTGTGTTTGGCCACTACGGCCACTCGGGCCACACGTTTTCAGAGTAGCCTGCGAGCAGCCTGTGTCCAACCCCTCTCCTCCTCCTAAGCCTTCTCCTGTAGAGAGAAAAAGAATATCGGCCCTCAAAAACCTAAAAGGTCTTTATCGGGCTTTTCTTATAATTCTTTTAAGTAATTTCTTTTTTATATATTTTTTTCTTTAAAAGAGGGTGTGGGGGAGTGCTTTCTTTTTTGGCCGCAATGGCCGATATGGCCGAAAAGGGCGGGACTGCGCCCCTGCGGGGCTAAATGATAAATGATAAATGATAAACGAAAACCAAAAAACTCTTCACTTTTCACTCTTCACTATTAACTTTTTCGTATCTTTGTCCCCCGGAAGTTTAAAAACAATACGACTAAGAGAATATGTGCGAAGACATCATACAGCAATTCAGTGACCATTTGAGCGGCGAAGCACCAATACCCCCGTCCGGATGGAGCGAGCTGCAAAAGGATGCGGATTTGTGCCTTAAGGTAGAAGCGCTTGATTTTCACAAGGGGATGCAATCCTACTACAAGATGTACATCACTGCCAACCATAGTCTTTTCCGGGACAGGGAAGAGGGAAGCAAAATGTCGCGTTTTGTGGAGTATGTCTTCGAGCGGGATGACAACTTTGCTGAATGGATGGCTGGGCAAGACATCATCGCGATGACGGAAAAGTGGATTGAAGCGAAAAGGAGTGAAGAGTTTTTCCGCATCCTCAAACGGCTGGTATATTTGGACTTTCAAACGGACTGGGAGGCTCTGCATGCCAAAGTGTTTGATGCGTTCGGCAAGCAGGAGGTGTATGGCAACGCTACAATAAATGAATTCTACAGCATCCTGCACGGCTTCATGACAATAATGAAAGCCCGGAAGTCTTACAATGAGCGGGTGGAGATGTTTGAGCAATTCATAGATAACTGGAATTTCTTGAAACATCTCTACAGCGTGATGCTGGGACGCATGGTAGGTCTCGGTTTACAGAACTTCGTGCAGGTGGCCAACAACGTGAAATCATCGCCAAACTATCACCCGCATCTGCAACTTATCTACGTCTCCATGAAAGGACGCTTGAACGAACTGGGGTTGAAAGCAGACGCCTACAGGAAGATGAACGAGCAACTGAAGGACATCGAACAAAAAATCCAGAGAACACCGCAAAGCACAGAACTTGAGGCGCTGTGCGCAGAACTTTTCCCCGACGATTTCCGCGGCATGCTCGACAAGTACCGCTACAAGCCCTATAACGAACTCCAGGACAAAATCAAGGCTCTGGAGGAGGAAACGAAGGAAATAAAGGAGAATTTGCAAGCGCGAATAGATGTGCTGGCCGAGAAGCTGAAGGAAGCAGTAGAGAATGCCATCCCAATAACGGTGGTTAAAGACGAATTATTGAAAGTCGGGCCGGAAATGGGTATGGAGGTGTTCATACATTTAAACGCATTGTTGACTGGCAACGAGGTGTGGGCGAAACATGCAGCCGACATCAAAGAGAGCGTTTACGGCAGAAGACAGAAATACGAAGCTAAATTACCGCCAACCTTCACCCTGGCACAGATAGAGGAAATCACAAAGGAACTGTCAACGATATTCTACAATAAAGTGAGTCTGGCAGACTCGTTCGTTTGTAATATCATAGGATTAAAGCCGAGTGCTATCACCGCAATGGTGAATCGGATGGTCAGCGAAGATAAAATCTGTAAAGACATGTGTCATCGCCCACTATGGAAGGTACTGAACAAGCACGGCCTATACAAAGCATCGGAATCCAACTGGAACCAACAGGTGAAATAAAGGTACATCATACCCGTAAACGGCAAGGGAATCGACAAAATCGGTTCCCTTTTTTGTTGTAATTTTATACAAGTACTTGTACAAAAACTTGTATTTTCTTGTATCGACTTGTATTGACTTGTACGCCCCGATTTTAGGGTCGAAAAGCTATTGACAAGGGGACTTTTATGTCGTATCTTTGCACCCGAAATCGAAAAACCGAATGTCTAATCTCTTAATTTAAATCCACTATGGAACAAACAATCAAACTAAAGACTATCGGACCCAGCATCAAGGAATGCCGGGAGATAGCAGAACAGAATCGTGCCGCAGAGCAGGCAGCCAGAGCACAGGCATCTGCAACACCGGCACAAGTGAAAGAACCGCGCACCGAGACACTGCGTCTCATGCCCAAAAACAGCTCGCTCAAGAAAGTGCAGCAACTCTACGGACGGCCCGAACGGCTCGACCCCTTCACCGAGACGCTGCTCTCGGGAGTGGATCCCGTAGCCGCACACCAGACGATAACGCTGTCGGTGCCCATCCTTGCCTTCCTAGCGCAGAACATGCGAGTGCGCTACGGCGACGGACAGAGGCGCTGGATATGCGGACAGTCGTGGCAGGTGGGTGCATCGGGATGCGGCAAGAGTGTCACGCTGCGAGCCCTTGAGGGCCTCTTCCTCGCCCGCGAGATAGAGGAAAACCGCATTGCAGCAGAAGAGGCGGCCGCCTACTCCCTGCTCTCGGAAAAGGAGCGCAGAGACACCCCGCAACCGACAGCAACGGTGCGCATAATGGACGGCGTGCCGACAGCCATCGCCGTACTCATGCAACTGCAGATAAACAAGGGCGACTGCATCTACATCACCTGTTCGGAATGCGGCGAGATGGCGAAGAAGATTCGCAACAACTACTACTCCCTGCTGCTCGACATGCTCAAGAAGAGCTACGACGGAACGGGCGAAAGCTACATGCACAAGACGTCCAGCACCACCTACTTCGTCAGCTCGATGAAGATATGCGCCAATATCGGCGGTACGGTGGACCCCATGATGAAGATATTCAAGTGGGTGAACAAGGACGGCACACTCTCGCGCGGCAACCTCACCATACTGCCCGAGCGCAAGGACGAAGAGAAGGACGGACCGTATCGCGCACCATCGTGGGACGACACACAGAAGGAGATGCTCACAGGCTGTGCACAGCGTCTGCGAGAGTTCGACAACAGGGATAGAGAGGAAGATACCGTCTGCGACGAGCGCATCACAGCCCTTGGACAACGCGTGAAACGGCATATCACCTCTCTAGGCGAAGTGGCCGACGACTGCTGCTCCAGAGCCGATGAGAGAGCCATGGGACTGGCCTATCTGCTGTGTGCAGCCAACGGATGTATAGTATGCTCCGAGGAGGGCGATGTCTGCGTGGTGCACAGCGAGGAAGCCGACCGCACGGTGGAAGCCTGCATCGAAGTGGCATGGTGGTGGATAATACAGTGCATCAATGCGGCACGTGCCATGCAGGATCGGCTGGACTACGGCACGAAATCACAGAAGGAAGCCTTTGCGCAGGCCTATAAGACGGTGTCGCTGAAGAGTCTGGCGGATAAGATAAAGGACACGCGCGAGGAGGCTTTCCGCAGCTTTGAGATAAAGTATGCAGGAGAGATGAAACGTGTGGAGGACTTCCGCGAGATGCCGGCTCTTGCAGCACTCAGTGAGCGGTCGCTGCGACGTGCCGTGAGTGAGCGCAACTATGAAAGCACTAAGAGAGGTGTGTACCTCATAGCAGGAAAGGAGGCGGCGTGATATGGCAAGAATAATACCTCTTTGGAACACTTCCGGCATGACCGGAAGAGCCGACAAGACAAGCGACGTCTACGTACGTCACAACCGCATCACAGGCAAGAGTCATGCCGTGAGGCTGCGCAACCCGTGGACGGAAGACATGTTTACCAACGCCCAGATAACGCTCAACAACCGCTTCGGTGCGCTCAACCGCGGTGTGGCCACTTGGTACCGCCGCATCAAAGCTCCCGATGCCTCTCCTGAGGACAAAGCCGTGCTGGAGAAACTGCAACGTATGCTGCGCCGTCAGGACAAGTACAGTATTGTGCGCGGTCTGGTGGTGGCAAAGTACGCCACGGTGAACGACGCCCTCGACACCGTCACCGTCACTATCGGCAAATACGAGGCAGTCATCCCCGTCACCTTCGATGCCCGCCCCCTGAAATGAAGGAAGCGCCCCGAAAGGGGTGCTTCTTTCTTTCATTTATCATTTATCATTTAGGGCAAGGCCCGCCCTTTTCGGCCATATCGGCCACTCGGGCCACGCGTATTCAGAGTCCCCCTTCAAAAAAGCTTTAGAACAAATCGGAGTGAGTACCGGTCTGTAGGAAAAGCAACGTCAGTTCCATATCATTCTGCTGCCACGTCATCAGCCAGTCGGGCTGTATATGACATTCCCAAGTATCAACGCTTTGGTTTATTTTGGAACAAGTCATCAACGGAGTCGTATGTCGTCACTCTGCCGTTTTTTACATCATCCAATGCCTCCTGAAAGTCCTTGGTCTTGGTGATGTCATACTCCTTTTCCTTACTGGGCTTCTGCACCTTAACCGATGCCACGCCTACAATCATCTTGCAAGCCTGCTTCACCTTCTGAACGAGGTTTTCGTCGGGAATATGTAGTACCAATGTCGCCATAATTGTAACCGTTTAATCGTTTCTTGCGGCAAAGATATGCATTATTTTCGAAACAGCAAAGAATTTCTCTTATTTTTTTTGCACACCACTGCGGCCACGCGTATTCAGAGTCACCCAAAAAGGCACACAAGAACGGGCGTCTTTATTGCTGCTGTTATATCAGATTTCTCTAATCAGCATACCTGGCTGCGGAGTGGCTCCGCTGATTTTGCGGAATGTGGTCTTGCCCAAAAGAGCACCCTTCGCACCTTCTTCCACAGCCATGTAGCGGTTGTCCCAAATCTGATTCGCTACGGGAGCCACCACGCCGACACGCTTGTATGAATGCGTGCCGTCTTCATTCTCCACGCGCTCAAGCACCTCGAACTTGCTCTTTGCACTGACACCTTCCTTCATACCGATGCTGGCAGTGATGGGTTCTGCGCTGAGAATAGGTGTGCGTGTACGGAAGGCTTCAAACTCCGTCTGCAGGTCGACAATATTTTCGTCGATAGCTCGCTGACAGGCCTTGCGCACCATCGGAATGGGGTCGTAGAGATCCACACCGATATAGCTGACTTCACTGCCGCTGCTTTCCACCTTGCCTACATATTCCAGACGATACCCTCCACGGCCGTTTTCAAAAGCCATTCGCTTGGACTCGTCCGGCGTGGCAGCATACTGCGTTTCGTAGAAAGTGCCTGCAGCCTCTTCGTCCCAAACCAATTGATAGAGGAACGTGTTTATCTTCACCTTGAAGCCCTTGATTCTTTCAATCATTTGCGCTATGTTCTGCGTGGACTGATTGAGATTGTTGATTTGCGAAAGTGAGGCACCGTTAGCCGCCATTGCCGCTCCGGCTCCCGCGCTGAGAATCGACAGACCGATACCGACCCACATCATGGCCTTGCTCTTGTCGATATACCGGATATCGTTCACGAGAACGAAAGTGTTGCCGATGAGGTCCTCGCCGGCATCCTCCAGCATAGCGGTTCCACGGGCAGAACGCTCTGCCATTTGTTTGTCAAATTCTGTGGCATCATACAGACCGCGCTCCTTCACGAGGTCCATATTGCACACTCCGGTGTAGAAGTCCCTATTGAACCATTTTGCCACCAGACGACTTGCCACCAAATTACTGTCCAGGAACTCCGTGATGAGTTCATTCTCCTTGCTGGAACCGGCTCCCTTGAGCTTCTTCGGGAGGGTGACAACCTTCACGGAGAGATCGTGGTCGTTATACTTGTCAGGAACAGGAATCTTGACAAATGCCTTGCGTATCTCCTCGGAAAACTGCTGATTGGTGTGATTAATCATGATGGAGTAGATAGAGCTGCGGCGGTAGCGTGTATCTTCTTCCTGTGCTGTCACGCTCAGGCTGACGCACATGAGGAGCAGCAATATTGCGATATTTTTAATAGTCCCAGTCATTGTCGTCAATCTTTTTAGTCATTAGGTACATTCGTTTGTCTGCGCTAAGTTTGAGGAGGAAGGCGTGTGCTTCGCTACGCGTCAACGCTCCTCCTTTCTTCTTAATTGCTGCCTTTATCTGTGGAAGGTATTCCGCGCTTACAGCTTCGGGGAAAAGGATGTCTCCCTGTTCATTGATGACGACGCCCCATTTCTGTGCGTAATCCTGACTTTCGGGAGTAGCGGCAGCATCTTCCTCATCCTCATCGTCGTTTTTCTTGCTTGTTTCGTCCTGATTAGCATCCGATTCCACTGGCACAAGAGCCGTTGCAAGGATGCCGTCCTGGCTGTTCAAGTCGCTGGGGCGCACCCATGCCAGGCCGTCCTTGAAAGCCTCGACACGCTCATAGCCCGTAGCAGATTCTTTCTTCGTGTAAACATTGGTCTTATACCACAGGGAATCGGGCTTCTTAACCCAGACGAATGCCGCATCGTTTTCTTCCGGCATCATCACTTCAGTGTACCGGCATGGCAGCAACTCTTTTCCCTGATTGGAAAGGAAGCCCCACTGTCCGCCTTTCTTCACTCCGAGCACATCGCAGCGACTTGTTGATATTTCTTCGTAAACAAACGGAGCCACAACAGCACCTTCAGCATTGAGGACACCCCAGTTGCCGTCCTTGTTTTTTACGGGGAACAGCACTTTGTCGCCCATCTCCTCTGATATGATGATATCAGTATATCCCTGGAAGCCTGCTTTGTCGCGGCCGTCCTCGTCAAACACGTCCAAGGTTCCGTCTGTGTGATGTCCCAGCCACATGTGCGTAGCGGGGCTGTATCCGATGTCTTTATAATCGTTTCTCACCACCTCCGTCGAACGGTTCACTATATTCCATGTCTCTCCGTGATTGACTGCTGCAACATTGCCGTGAAAATCACCGTGGGTCATGTAGGTGAGGTTCTCTAATTTCTCATCGTCGCTCCCCACTTCAAAGCTCTCTCCCGTCTCCACGTTCACATAGCCGTAGGTCACATTGGAGCGTTTTGTGGTGTACCAGCGTGCCATGCCGTTCGAGGGCATTAATACGATATTGTACTCGTCCATCGGTACAATCTCTTTTCCCGTCCGGACATCCAGGATACCGGCCTTGTTTGTCTTATATGCCTCATCGGAAATCGCCAAATAACGGCAGTCCGTCTTCAGCGTGTCCAGCAGATAGTGAGTATGTTTAAAGTATCTGGGATCAAGACGGCTCACATTCGGATCTTCTTCCGTTCGTGTTCCCTCTCCGTAGAACACCTTTTGAGAAGCGTCGTAGGTAAATTCAAACAGGCCCTTGTATTTACATGGTACGATGATGCGCGCATCTGCGTCAATGATGCCAAATAATGCGTTATGCACCATCTCTCCTCCGTTCATGACGAATAATCTGCCTTTTTCTCCGATTATTGCTCTGCCGTAGCAGTTTAGGGGAGTGATGACAGAATACTGCAAAGGTATCACCTCATTGCCTTTATCATCAAATATACCAAACTTTCTTCCTTTCCTTACGCGGTAGAACCGGCCCCAGGGCACCACTTCGGCGTATTTTACCGGAATCACTTCGTTTCCCTGTGCATCTACCATGCCCACTTTATTACCCTTCACAGAAAGGTACAGATTCTCTGCATGGCATTGCACCCCACCAAGCGAAATCAAGATGATGACTAGGAATAACGTCATTCTTATACGTTTTTTTCTCATGGTATTATAATGTTCTATATGTTATATCGTTACAAATGTACATGTTTTTCATGAAAACGGACCTTTTTCTTTAAGATTTTTTAAGAAAGAGCCAGCTTTTTTGTTTTTCACCTCGATAATGCGCCCCCAAACACATTTTTTTTTTTGCTGTTTTCGGCCACTACGGCCATTGCGGCCACGCGTATTCAGAGTCACCCCATCTGTTAGGCATTATGAGTACAAACGAAGACATTATTACAATAAAATAACAAAACATGCGCTATAAAAGGCAAAACATGTTGGCTGATTCAATAATTATTTGTACCTTTGTCATCGAAAGTCGCCCCTAAAACGTGTGATATGGCCAAAAAAGTCGCCCCCAAAAACGTGCAACACGATACAAAAAGTCGCCTCAAAAACGTGTAAAACATGTATAAACGTAAGATAGAAAGAGCTTTTCAATCATGGTTGGAAGACGACACGAGAAAACCTCTTGTCGTGAAAGGTGTTCGTCAGTGTGGCAAAACCAGCAGCGTGTTGGATTTTGCTCGCAGCCATTTTAAGAATGTTGTATATCTGGATTTCAGGGAGCATCCGGACTATAAAAAGTTTTTCACTCCGAATCTGGAAGTGGATTCCATCATTATGCGCCTCACGGCCGCAATGCCAAGCGCAACGATTGAGGCTGGCGAGACGTGTTTTATTTTCGACGAAATACAGGATTGTCCGCAGGCGAGGGCCTCGTTGAAATATTTCCATCTGGACGGCCGGTATGAGGTGATGTGTACGGGGTCTTTGCTTGGCGTGAACGGCTATAAGACCCCCGAAGAAAAGAAAGAAGAGGAAGAAGCATCCATTCCTGTCGGTTTTGAAGATATTGTTAACATGTATCCCATGGATTTTGAGGAATGGCTTTGGGCCAACGGCATCAAAGACATGCATGTGGACTATCTGAAGAAGTGTCTTGAAGATGAGACACCGGTAGAAGATGCGCTACACGACAGGTTTCGCGAACTGCTCAACCAATACGTTGTGGTAGGTGGAATGCCGGAAGTGGTGACAGCTTTTCTTGAAACCAAACAAATGGGGAAGGTTATAGCTCTGCAGCGACGTATCGTTGATGAATACAAGGCGGATATGGTGAAGTATGCTGCCACAACCGACAAGTCCAAAATCAGAGAATGCTTTGAATCCATTCCTGCACAGCTGGCTCGCGAATATAAGAGGTTCAGCTACACTGTAGTGCGTCCGGGCGGCAGAGGTCGCGACTATGCCGGCAGTCTACAGTGGATAGAAGATGCGGGCATCATACGACGGTGCTACAACACGGAGATTACAGAACTGCCACTTGACGGGCATCGCATACAAAGTGAGTTCAAGGTGTATATGGCCGATATCGGCCTGCTGGTTTCAATGTTGGAAGAGGGCACTCAGTCCAGTATCTTGCAGGGTGATTTGCTCAGCTACCACGGTGCCGTCAAGGAAAATCTCTTGGCTGACATTCTAGGGAAGATGGGGCGACGGTTGTATTACTTTCATAAGGACGGTGGACTGGAACTTGATTTTCTTATCCGATACAAGGGTAAATGCACGCCGTTGGAATGCAAGGCCACCACGGGCAACGCAAAGTCCTTGCGCACTGTGTTGAAGCACCCGGAAAAGTATCATGTAGAGAGCGCATTGAAATTTGGGGACTACAACGTCGGCAGGAGCGACCGTACACTTACTCTACCTTTGTATATGGCATTTTTGCTAACGGAAGTATAATGCGCCCTTTCGGCCATATCGGCCACTCGGGCCACGCGTGTTCAGAGACCCCTTTTATATAAGAAAAAATGAGGCGACCCTCACGGGCAACCTCATTCCAAACAAATTAACTATTACTATATCTCGAAAAGAATATAGCCTTCTTTATTCTGTTCAGAGTGTAGTGTTTAGAGACAGTTTTTGAGCAATCTCTCATTCTTCACTCTTCACTCTTCGTTCTTCACTCGGAGCTTGCTCCGCATCACCATTCTTCCCAAGCGTCGGGAGAAGAGATTGTTTCACGGGCGCCGCCTTCTGTAATGCCGCCAGCATCAGTGCCGCCTTCATCGTAATTAAGGCCGCTCACACCGCTAATTTCCGAAACTGGCGATGTTTGTAAAATGTTTGCACGAACTTTCAATGCCACCACAGTATTCTTGGGTTCAATATATGTCTTTTTCATTTTCGTATTATCTTTTATGTCCTCCCGAGCCGAACCCGGGAGGAGTGGTTAATATATTACTTCAAGATTTGACCGTTAGCACTGTACTTAACGCCGTTCTTCACAATGACAATCTTGCCATCAATGAGGTACTTGCCGTCCTTCAAACCTTCGGCCTCTTCAGCAACTTCAATGCTATTGATGGCAGTGGGGGCATCGTCGAAATTGAGGGTGATACGAGCACCCGGATCACCGGGAACAGTGAAGTAAGCGCGGAAAGGTTTCAGGCTCACGGTGCTGTTCACCTTATAGAGGCTTGCGCCGCTAAGCACGTAGTCGTCCTCGGGTACTGCTGCAATATTACTGTATGTTCCTTTTATCACAACACCTTCGCCGTTGTCTATGGGAGAAGCCTTCACATCACCACTGCCAGTGAACGAGGTTACTAGGCTTTCTCCTGCCTTGTAGAGGTAGGCTTTGCCGGCTGCGGGAGAACCTTCGCTTTCAAAGGTTAGAGTTCCGTCTGTCAGGCTTGCGGGCTGATAGAACGTACCTGTGGCTTCACTAATGGCGAAAGGAGCACAAATCGTTGCAAAGCCGTTGGCAGCAACTGAACGATAGAGTTTAGCAGCTGTTGCGGTGAAATCTGCATCGGCAGAGAAATTATAAGCTCCATCGTAGAGAACCAGATTAGCCACTGTTCCACTAACAAGGTTGTTGTTCAATTGCTCCTTGGCTGTTTCTACTGCCACATTTGTACTAATTATAACGTTGGGATTTGTAACAATAATATCCTTGGTTATTACATGACTGGTGTTATTATAAGTTACATTTGATGAAAGTTCACCCAGTGAGTGCGCATAATCATTTTCGTCATCGCTCATGTAATAAAGATGAACATCATCAAGACAAGCCCAACAGCTACTATTTGCCTCCATCTTAAATGTCATAGTCAAATCACCGTTTGACGCCAGTTCTCCAGTTACAGATATCCAATTCCACTGTGTGCCACCATCATCGGCATAATTCATATTATTCTTCGTTATGTCGGTAACGGGCATTACCACACCGTTCTTATTTATCATCTTCTCATTTGTTCCATACCAAAAACTGCCATTAGTACCAGCTACTGACGGACGAATACCAAAAGCCCTACCACGCATTGCTGCGACCAACTTGTAGGTTCCTGCGGGCATGTTTTTTATAGTTTGGGTTATTGTATACCAGCGATTGTTACAATCCACATAATAATTGTTTCCGCCACGCCATGAGGACCCATTATAGCGATCTATTT
>JAEEGL011322767.1_pt1 | contig 53097 bp, 48 predicted proteins | sample 9134231 | NCBI WGS metagenome assembly JAEEGL01 (sample SAMN16246548, study PRJNA631951) | gut metagenome | biome: gut microbiome; feature: rumen; material: fiber-attached | host: Bos | place: Iran: Karaj | collected 2018-10 | reverse complement strand
TGTTGCCTACGGCGAGATGACACGTGAGGGCAACACCGGCGAATTCTGCGTCTGGAACGGCCTATGCCTCCGCACCAAGGTCAACGACAGAGTGCAAACCGAAGCCACCGCCATCGTGGTCGATGTGCCCGACAGCGCCTTCACCGAAACGAACGATATCAGCTGGATTAAATAAATCCTTTTCAGTATATGGAAACAAAAAAAGTGTTTTATGAGAGCCCTAGGGTAGAGATTCTAGAATTGTTGGCGGCACAAGTAATTGCTGCCAGTGCGAAGTATAACAGCCCGTATTCCGGCGGTGAAGATTGGTAAAAAGGAGGAATGATAATGAAAAAGATTAGTACGATTCTTTGCATCCTGCTGGCAATTGCTGCATGCAGTAAGCAAATTCTGAATGAGACTCCTGAGTTGACAGCTGATAATCAGGGTATAATTGTCAACCTTACGATCAACCGTACCGACAATTTTCCCTGGACCAAGGCAACCGTGAAGGATGCCTGGGCTGATAATGATGTCATTTTCGTTTTCTTCAAAGGGGTCGCTGCCCCTAAGTATTTGGAAATGAAGTATGCTTCCGGTGTCTGGATCAGTACATCGCAAAACGGGCTGGTGGCATCGGACCTTTCCGACGCTGTTGAAAAGAAAATGACGGCAATCTATCTTCCTTATGGGAGTGACGCTGCCGTTGTCGCAAGCGGAACGGATTTCGTGTTCGATGGTTTGACTTACAGTGGCGTATTCCTCCAGGCTGAATCTGTGACTTATACGTATGATTCTGAACTGAAGGGAACCCTGAATATGGTTGCTCCTACGCTTGCCAATGCAGGAGACAAGTTCATTCATTTCGATGTCACCGGTTATACTACCGGCCACGACTATGTGCTTTACCAGAACTATGTGAAGCCCTTGACTTTTATGTCAGTATCTGCCGATGGCGTTATCTCTAAAACGGAGGGAGCCATGGGCAAGAAGATCAAAGGATATGAAGACACAGTTAACAGCATCATAAGTTTCTCCGGTATCCTGGATTATTCGGTTGTCGGCTCTGCTGTCGACTATCAGTTCTCTATCGATGACCGTACGTCAAGTTTCCTTTATACCCGTGATGCCGGAACAAAAACACTCAGCGATTCTAAGTATATCGGCATTGGCGCGATGAACAATTCTGCGGTTTGGACTGCGACGGAATATGTTGACCTGGGCCTTTCCGTTAAATGGGCGAAAGCTAACCTTGGCGCTGCTGATTGGACCAAGAATGGAGATTATTATGCCTGGGGTGAGGTCGAACCGTATTATACTCAGTTGACTCCATATGTCGCCTGGAAGGACGGAAAATCTAATGGATATGCCTGGGCTTCTTACTCTCTCGGTGATGGCGAGACCTTCTCGAAATATTCTACCGGGACGAGTACCAATCTGGCACCCGAAGATGATGCGGCAACGTATAATCTGAAGGGCATCTGGCGTATCCCTTCGTCGGACGATTATAATGAATTGCGGTCTAATTGCACTTTCCTGTGGACTCAAAACGTCCTGGCTTCAGGCTTTTATGGTTATCAGATAACCAGCAACGTTGTGGGGTACACTGAGAACTACATTGCCCTACCCGCAGCAAATCAGTATGTGGGAACGAGTAACGGGGGCTTGAAACGATTATATTACTGGTTATCTACCTCGTGGAGCTACGATGGCGCAAAAGCGTATGGTGTTTATTTAACTGACGAAACTAAGAGTAAAACCGGAAGAGACCGTTATGAAGGGAACTCCATCCGTCCGGTATTCACTGTAGATTAATTCTTTAGTGGCAGCGTAGACTACCTTCTGTTGCTGGCAATCCCTATGTAGTAGAGGAGTGTGGCAAGCGAACCCAGGGCGGCTATCACGTAGGTGTAGGCCGCCCATTTTAATGCGTCCTTAGCCATAGGAAGGGTCTCGTATGTGGCGATGCCGGAAGACTCCAGCCAGGCGATGGCCCTGCGGCTGGCATCGATCTCCACGGGGAGTGTTACCAGACTGAAAACAGTGGTAACCGCGAACAAAGCTATTCCAATCCAGATAAGGCTGGGAAACACATTGATAAAGATAACTCCGGCCAGAAGCACCCACTGCACGGTGTTGTTGGCAAAACTTACCACGGGCACCATGGCGCTGCGTAACTTCAGAGGGCCGTATCCCTTAGCGTGCTGGATGCAGTGCCCGGTTTCATGTGCTGCTACTGCAGCTGCCGCTATATTGCGCTGGGCATACACCGAATCCGACAGATTGATAGTCTTTTTGGTGGGGTCGTAGTGGTCGGTGAGCTGGCCGTTTACCGAGCCTATCTTCACATCGGAGATACCGTTATCGGCCATCATGCGCGCCGACACCTCGGCGCCGCTCATATTTATACCCACCTTGGAGTATTTCTTGAAACGGCTCGTGAGCATGCTCTGCACCAGGAGGCTGAGCACCATCACGACAATCATTATAATCCAGGCAAAGTTCATAGTGAATACAATTTAATCATCCATAGCATCCCACAACGCATCCAGCGTGCGGCGGTCTTTCTTGGTAGGGCGGCCTGTGCCTTTGTCCCTTTTCACAAAGAATATCTCCTTGGGAGCGTGGAGTTTATCCAGCTCCGCCTCCGGCGTGAGGTTCTCGGCATATTCCGGAACCAAAGCGGCTCCCACGCGGGAATGAAGGCCGGCCTTCACGCGGTATGTTAGTTCCACAGGCCCCTTGCGGATTACGAGCATGTCTCCCGGCTTGACCTCCTTCGAGGGTTTGCTGGGCACCCCGTTCACCTGCACTTTGTTGCCTTTGCACGCATCGGTGGCCTCCGAGCGTGTCTTGAACACGCGGATGCACCAGAGATATTTGTCGAGTCTGAGTTCCATATCAGATAGTTTCCAGGTAGAGGGCGTGGCGCACCTGGTCCAGCTTCTCCGGACATACTTTCGCTACAATTTCCAGGCCGAAAGCCAGGGCATGCCCTGCGCTGCGTCCGGTGATAATGCGGCCGGAGCAGATGGCGGGGCGTGGTTCAAAGCGAGCCCCAGCCTTCTCCAGGTATCCTTCGAAACCGTCAAAACAGGTGACGGTGGCTCCGGAAACCCCCTTCAACTGGCTGAGCACCAGGCCGGGAGCTGCGCAGATGGCTGCCACCGTGCCGCCGGCATCATAATGCTCCTGCATCAGCTTGACAAGAGGCTTGCAGGCCGCGAGGCTCTTGCTGCCGGGCATTCCGCCTGGGAAGATCAGCACATCTTTTTCGGTTGTGCCCTCATGGTCGGCATCCATGAAGGGGAGGCAATCGTCCACGCCGATCGTTACGCCGTGGGAAGACTGCACGAATGGCTCTTCCTTGATGCAGACCAGTTCGCTTCGCAGCCCTGCGCGCCGCAGCACGTCATTGGTGCCAAGGGCCTCGACATCCTCGAAACCATCGGCCAGAAATATGTAAATGCCTTTCATATCCTAAAAATCATTAACTTCGCGTTTGTAAATATAGGAATAATATGGAAGAAAAGAAACTATACCCTTTCAGGCTCACACGCATCGAAGATACTTATCCATGGGGGAGCGAGGAGTTCCGCCTGGCAGACCTTGGCTACCGCGACACGTTCGTGCACGATGGCTGGCTCTCCGGCAGCACTTTGGGTGAACTGATGGAGACCTACCTCGACCGTGTGACCGGCGATCACGTTTTCGATGCTTTCGGGGTGCAGTTTCCCTTCCAGATCCGCAGGCTTAACGTAAAGGGCAGGATGCCGCTTCGCGTCAGCCCGGAAGATGAAACTGCGCGCGACCGCTACGACCATCTCGGAAAAGAGAAACTGTGGTACGTTGTATCGGCAGATAAGGGCTCGCGCCTGCTGATAGGCTTCCGTCGCGACACGGATGCTTCCGAACTCTATTCCGAGTGCCTGGAAGGCAATCCAGTCAAGTTGCTTAATACCCTCGAACCCCGTGCGGGGCAGTTTTTCTACATCCCTGCCGGAACTCCCCATTGCGCCTTCGGGCCGGTGACGATAGTCGAAATCAGCGAATCTTCCGCGCTGGACTTTTGCCTCTGCGACTGGCGTCAAACGACGGATGCCCCCTCTGGAGCATTTTCCCGGAACGGGTTGCGGAGCAACGCGGAAGAGGGGGCTTTTCCGTCGTTTGACGATGAATTCGACGAGTCGCTGAACATCATAGATGCGCTGGATTTCATCAAATACGAGCAGTATCCCGAAATGCTCTTGTCGGGCAACGCTGGCAACCGCTCTTCCGCCAGCGTACCCGGGGTGGAGACATTGTTGCAACTGCCGCACTTCACCGTTAGCAAAGTGGAACTGAAACAGGCCCTCAGCATAGGCAACGCCGAATCCGACACCTGCATAGCCTACACATCCATAAAGGGTTCTTTTGAGATTCAGACCACCCCCGAAGTCAGCCCCGACAGCGAACGCCTCCTTGCTGCCACCGAAGGCGAAACCGTGCTCATTCCCGCCGAAACCACATCCTTCATCCTCGCACCCCGCTCAGCGGATGCGACACTTCTCGAGGTGATGGTGGAAAAACAGGTATCGGACTAAATGTCCACAAGTGAATAACCTGCGGGGCAGGTGTCGTTGAAGGTCTTGACGTTCATCGTATTCCTCCTCTTCAGCTTCGGTGAGTGTAAAACGCTTCCCGCACGAAAGCACGGCAAAGATGATGGCCGAGAGAGCAAGGATTTTTTGGAATAACCCTATTTCCTGACTATAATTCTTTCAATCCTTCTCGGTACGGAGGTGAGAATCTCATAGGGGATGGTGCCGAGGATGCCGGCGAGTTCGGTGATGGTAGGGTCGGAGCCGAAGATAGTTACGGTGTCGCCGACAGCGCAGGGGATGCCGGTAACGTCCAGCATACACATATCCATACAAATGTTCCCTATGGTGGGGGCACGGTGCCCGTTGATGCTGAAGGAGGCATTCCCGCGGCCGAGGTGCCTGTCGAGCCCGTCGGCATAGCCGCAGGGGATGGTGGCGATCTTGGTGCCGGATGCGGCGATGTGCCCGTAGCGGCCGTATCCTATGGTGCCGTCGGAAGCCTTCAACTCCTTGATCTGCAGGATTTTCACCTTCAGCGATGCCACCGGGGCAAGATGCACGGAAGGCAGGGCGCTGATGCCATAGATGCCGATTCCGAGCCGCACCATGTCGAACTGGAACTGCGGGAAGCGCTCTATGCCTGCAGAGTTGAGGATGTGCCACATCGGCTTGTAGCCAAGGGCCTCTCCCAGTTCAGCGGCATTCTCCCGGAACATTTCTATCTGAGCGAGAGTGAATTCATCCTGCTCAGGGTCTTCCGCCACTGCCAGGTGCGAGAAGGTCGATTTCACGCGCACGGCGGAGCAACTCTTGAGATACTCGAACAGCGCAGGCAGTTCGCTTGTCATGAAGCCCAGCCGGTGCATGCCGGTGTCCAGTTTTATATGGATGGGAAAGCCCTTCACCCCGCGCTCATCCAGCACGGCCACAAGGGCCTTCAGAGTTTCTAGATTGGGGATGGATGGCTCCAGGCGATACTCTATCATCTCCCGGAAGAAATCCGTTCCGGAAGTGAGCACCAGGATGGGGAGGGAGATACCTGCGCGGCGCAGCTCAATCCCTTCCACCGGCAGGGCGACGGCCAGATAGTCGGCTCCCGCCTGCTGCATCAGATTGGCGAATTCCACGGCTCCGTGCCCGTAGGCATTGGCCTTCACCAGCACCAGCATCTTCGTTTCCTGCTCCAGCAGGGAACGGAAATACCGGTAGTTGCGCGTGGCAGCCGGGAGGCTCAGTTCGAGCCGTGAGAAGTCGTCGGCGGAATTCATACAGACTGCAAAGTTACCAATTTATCGGGAACAACGTACCAGATAGCTCCGCAAACCTTGTATCCCAGAGACGCAAAGAGCTTCATGTAGCGGGAGACCTGTCTGGAATAGCGGGCATCGTTCTCCGGGGTGCTGTCGCCGAATTTATAGTCTATGATCAGTGCGGAACGACCGGAAAGCACGACCCTGTCCGGCCTGTGCTCGGAACCGTTCGCATCAAAGAGCGTGGTCTCGTTCAGGCCTCTGGCCGAGAACCAGTCCCGATGCGCGGCTATCCTTTCGGAAAGCAGCGCGAAAGCGTCCTCACCCTCCTCCGGGCTAAGCTGGCCGTCCAGCACGGCATCATCCACCGCGGCGCGAAGGTCTTCGGCGGTCTGCACTTTTGAAAGTATTCCGTGGAGGACGATGCCGTTGCGTCTGGGGGATGCGGCGGTGCCTACGGTTCCGTCCGGGCCGAAGAAGTCGGATGCGTCCACCGATACTTTCAGGCGTTCGCCGATTGGGATGGATACATATGTGACGGGCAGTTCCGTCAGTGGCGCTACCCCTTCTTCCGCGTTGCTACGCAACCCGTTCCGGGAAAACCGAGAAGGAACCGAGAGAAATGGAGCTTGCTCCAATTTCCGAGGTGACGCCGAGGAAACCGAAGGTAATGCTCCAGAAGGGGTAGCGCCACTGACGGAGAATACATACGGTTCTCCATACGAGATATCGTCCATCTGGCCGCAGAAATGATAGAGCAGCTGCGAGAAATCCTTGTAATCCGGCGTTCCCTTCAGGGAATCCTTGAATTTCTTTGAAGGATTGGCGGCAATCACGTGAAGGCATTTTTCCGCCCGGGTGAGCGCGACGTAGAAAATGTTCAGGTTATCTACAAGCTGCATATCCTGCTCTGCCTCGTAGTCTGCCGAGAACAGGGTGTTCGCGGAATCGGATTTCAGTTCGACAGGGTAAAGCCCGGCGGCCTCCGGAACGAAAGGGGTGCCTTCGGTGTCGAGCCTGCACCAGTGCCATCCCGACTTGTAGAAGCCCACTTTGTTTGCGTACGGGAAGATGAGCCAGGGGAACTCCAGACCTTTTGACTTGTGGACGGTGATAACCCGCACTGCCGTGCTGACGGCGGGGGAACTGATGGTAAGCTTGCCTTCGTTCCAGTGCTCCAGATAGAAGCGAAGCTCGTTTCCATTTACAGCCGTCCACTCCCGGAGGTCGTCCATAAATGCCTGGATATAAAGGGTTTCGCCCTCAAAATCCCCGGGCGCGTTTTCGCGCAGCTGGCGGAGCAGGCATTCACACAGATCCACGAGGGAATGATATTCCGAGGGGAAGACTACTGATTCCTTTTCGGCCAGATATCTGCCTATCCTGTCGTCCGGGTTTTCGTGGTTGGCCAGGATGCCGGTGAGTTTGAGAAGGGTGACAGACGACTTCAGGGAAAGGGAGTCGTCGGAGACCACCGGGATGCCGGCTTCAATAAGCGCTTTGGCAATTGCGCCTCCTTCCTGGTTGGCGCGCACCAGAACCGCTATATCGCCATATCCGGCTCCGGCCTTAAGCGCATCGGCGATTGAATCCAGCACCATGCGTATCTGGTCGTCATTGTCGCAGAAGCTCACCCGCACCTGCCCTTCCCGGGGGTCGTCGCTGCGGACCTCCTGCTTCACATCGGCATAGAGATCCCCGTGCCCGATGGCCTTTGCGGCAAACTTGAAGAACTCGTTGTTGAAATTCACTATCGCTCGGCAACTGCGCCAGTTGCAATCCAGCTCATCCGTCTCGGCATTGGGGAAATCCTCCTCCACTTTGTGGGCGAGCAGCCTCCAGTCCGAATCTCTCCAACGGTAGATGCTCTGTTTCACGTCTCCTACAATCAGGTTCCTGTGGTTGTTGGCTTCGCTCTCGCGCAGAAGCGGCCGGAAGTTGCTCCACTGGATATTGGATGTGTCCTGGAACTCGTCCAGGAGGAAACTCTCGTAGCGCACACCCATCTTTTCGTAAACGAAGGGCGCGTCGCTTCCGGCGATTATATCCTGAAGGATAGTGTTGGATTCATCCAGAACCATCACGTTCTTTTCTTTCAGCAAGTCATTGAAAGCGCGGAAGAATTCTCCGGCAAGGCCAAGGCTGAAGGCCATATCCCTAAGCAGCCAGGCGGTGCAGTACCAGCGGTAGCGGTCCCCGGTGAGAAGATCCATGAAGCGGGTGCCCTCGGCTTCGTCCATCAGAGTCTTTTTTGGCAGGCCTATCTTTTCGTAGGTTTCGAAACCTTTCAGATAGGGGGCCAGCTGCTTGATTGAATTGACTTGTTTTACCTCCACCAGTTTGGCCGCTTCGTTGAGTTCGGTGGTGAAGTCTTTGATAATCGCGTTGCAGTTGAGGCGTATCTTTTCCAGATTCTCTTTGCTGAACTGCTTCATCAGCATGTCCGGCGAGCCGGCTTCCCCCATCATCAGCCGTTCGCCGATTTCGTAGAGAGTGCCTTCGATATTGACCCTGTTCCCCTGGGAAAGTTTGTCCGACACGCTTCTGCGAAGCCAGTCCAGAACCTCGGTATCGCCGGGGGAGAGACCGTCCAGGATGCTGTCCATGGCCTCGTGGATGAGGGATTTCTTGTCCAGGTCTATCTGGTAGTCGGCCACCTGGCCTATTTCCCTCGCAAACGCCTTCAGGGCCTGCTGGAAGAACTTGTCTATGGTGCTGACGGAGAATGCGCCGTAGTCGTGGAGTATGTCCCGGAGCATCTCCTTCTTGGATGGCTCGTCCGATTCGGCCAGGAACTTAAGGATCCTGTTTTTCATTTCCGCCGTAGCCTTGTTGGTAAAGGTGACGGCAAGGATATGCCTGTAGGCGTATCGCTGTGAGAGGAGCGACAGGTAGTAGTGCGCGAGGGCATAAGTCTTGCCCGACCCTGCGGAGGCTTTGAGAATCTTTATCATCTTCCGCAAATGGTTTTAAAGTCACAATACTCGCAGGTGTCCTTGTCTTCCGTCCTGCGCCAGGGAATGTCCTTGTTACGGATTTCGTCCAGAAGGGCGGGTATCCTTTCCCGCATCAGGGCGCGGAACCTGGCGCTCCGGGGCACGCTCCTGGGCGCTCCTACAAAGATGTTTGTAGTCTGATAGATGCAGTTCTGCACTTCTTTTCCGACCACCAGCGCATCTCCTTCCAGGAATTCGTCGTAGAGGTAGAGCTGCAGGGCTATTTTGGGGCGCTTTGCGTTATCCGCCCCGAAGAGGGCTTCCACCACGCTCTGGGCATTGTTGTCGTCGATCAGGATATCCTGATCCGTCACCTTGCCCGTCTTGTAGTCCACAACGCGGACAATGCCGTCCTCGAAACTGTCCAGGCGGTCGATGTATCCTATGAACCTGAAGCCTCCGATCGTTTTGCTGCAGGGCTTCTCCAACCCCAGCACCTTGAAGTGCTGCCGCCCCTCGAGCAGGGCCTTGTCGGTGCGGAGTATCTGTTTGATATACTGGAGGATAAGGTCTTCGAATACAAGGTTCCTGCCTTCCACTTCGTCGGTGCGGAGCTTTTCCTTTATCCGGGCTTCAATCACTCCTCTCAACGCCGCTTCGTCGCCGAGCATTCCGTCCAGCATACGGGCGGAGATGACCTCCTTGCCCTTGTAGAGCCTTTCCATGCTCTCATGAAGCACAGAACCGAGCATTCCTGCATCCAGCGCTTCGCTCACCTCATCGGCGGCCTTGAGTTCCTTGATCTTGGCAAAATAGAACTGCGCGGGGCAGGAAAGATATTTCTGAAGCGAGGATGCCGACAGGCAGAAATCCTCCCCGGCCATAATTGCCAGGTCCTCATCCGTCTTGGGAACAGGCCCTTCGCCTGCGGTTTCCCGGATGGGAGATTTCACCACAAGACGCCTGACATCGAAGTCGTAGAGCATCTCCAACTGGCGGATGTAGCGGCTTTCCTCGCCGGAACGGCTGAGTTCCGTGCGGGAGTCGAACACCAGCCAAACGGTGCCGGCGCGTTGGATGAGACGGTAGAAATAGTAAGCCCACACCGAATCCTGATACTCGTAGGTCGGCAGTCCGAAGCCCTTCCGCAGTTCCGCGGGGATGAACGACGGCGCCACGGCCCTGCGGGGGAAGACCCCCTCGTTGCAGGAGAGGATGATGACGTTTTCAAAATCCAGGGCACGCGTCTCCAGCGGCCCCATGATCTGCATCCCCCTGAGCGGTTCTCCCTTGAAGGGGACAGCAGTGCGGGCGGTGAGCTGGTCGAACAGGCGCCACCAGGTGCGTGGCTGCACCTGGATATCCAGCCCCTGAAGGCGGGTGACGGCCTTGTAGCAGTACATCGCGAAGTCCAGCTCCATCTGCATCCCTTCGCTCTCTTTCAGAAGGGGAGCCATGCTCAGAAGCAGATCGCGGAGATAACCGGCAGGTTTGTCCGCAGGGCGGAAGATCTTCTCCAGCACCGCATTCCCTTCGAAGGATGCCTGAGCGATATAGTATCTGGCTTCCTGTTTGATGCGGGAAACCGTTTCCTGCCCGGCCTCATCCAGGATGCTGCGTATGATGCTGTTGCTGAAGATGGCCCAGACATACTTATGGTAGAACTGCACGGCGCCGTCCCTTTCGCGGGTATTCTGCTGCAGCGCGGCTATGTCTTTAAGCAGGGCGTGGAACTCGCTTCCCTGCATAGGGTAGCCCATGGTCACATTCACATCTTCCACCGACTCCGGAATGGAGTTGAGAGTCGGAATCAGCAGTCCCTCGTCCGGGAGAACGATGGCGGTGTCTATATCCGCCTTTGCCGGAAGGATGGTGGGCAGAAGTTTGGCCTGACCTACAGATGAAGGTACGGAGACTACGTTGATGACCGGGCGGGGGAGTCCGTCCGGATCGGGCCTGAAGGCCTGAGGGAATTCGGCCACATTCTGCGACAGAAAGAACGAAGACCTGTTGGCGGGATCCTTGATCTCGGCACTGCTATAATCCCAGCAGAACTCTGCCAGATGGGCGTCCCGCATCTTGCGGAGCACCTTCTTCTCGCACTCGTTCAGGGCATTCAGCCCGACAAAAACGAACTTCTCCGAATCCGGGAAAGATCCTTGCAGCATATCTGCAACCGCCTCGGAGTCCAACCTGTCGGCAATACTGCGGTAAACCGCGCCTTCACCGGCAAGCCCACGGGAGGCGAGTCTTTCGTTGAAAGAGTGATACAGAGGCTGAAGGATGTCCCAGATCCTGCGGAAGCGTTCCTTGTAATCGCCATCCTTGCTGAATTGCCTGAGGAAGTGGTCCATCGCCTCTTTCTGCCCGGGCTCAAGATAGTCCAGGCCATCCTGCATCCGGCGGAATTCAGACACGTTCTTGAAAATATGGTCTGCATTCACCAGGTACTTGTCCACTTCGGCAAAGTCGCTCAGTATGACTCCTCCCCAGAAGATGAATTCGTCCAGTGGTTCTGCCGTGGGATTGAGATCCTTATAGCAGTCGTACAGGGTGATGATGGAACTCATCCTGTCGGCAGGGCGGGCTTCCCCGAGCCTGGCAAAGAAATCGTTGATCGTCAGGCTTTCCGGGGCTATCATGGCCTGCCCCGCCTTGGCGCACAGAGCGCCCAGATGCTTGCGGAAGAAGGCAATGGCCCGCTTGTTGGGAAAAATAAAACACATCCGGCCTATTTCGGGAGCCGGATGATAATGTTGCGCAACCTGTTCGAGGAAGGGCGTCATCGCAGATCGGTGATTATCCAATCCTTGCTGTTAAGGATGCCGTCGCCGACAGAGAACTGCGCATCGTCGTTCCAAGGGGTTTCCTGCACTTTGGCTTTGCACAGCAGTTTCCCGACACCCTCCAGATCCATAGTGAACGACAGTTTGCTGCCATCCCATTTCAGATCCTCCACAGACTTGATTATTTCCGTGAGATTGCTGAAGATATCGTCTTTGCCACCGGCATTCTCCATATAGACCTCCTTCCTGTCGGAGAAGACAGTGTAGAGGGTGGCGCCGTTGCTGATGAACATGGTTTTGCCCTCCGCGACCATATATTTACGGCCCTGGATGGTAGCGACTCCCTTGCCGAGCTCGGCTCCAGAAGCATCGCTGTAGCTGTAGTGGGCTATCACCTGGCTGCGGCCGAGCATCGAGACAAGCTCATTGACGATGGCATCGTCCTGGGCTTGCATCAGGCCGCAGGTCAGGACGGCGGAAAGTATGGCGATAATCTTACGCATTCTTCAAATTGTCTAACAGTGTTTCAAGGTCATCGAGTGTAGATACAAGAACCGTGCGAGGTTTGCTTCCTTCCTGTGGACCGACGATTCCGGCCTGCTCCAGCTGGTCCATCACACGGCCCGCCTTTGCATAGCCCATCCCAAGCCTGCGTTGCAGGTCGGAGGTGGAACCGCGCTGTGTGGTGACCACCAGCTTCGCGGCCTCCTCAAAGCGCTCGTCCATCTCTCCGAGCTCTCCCTTGACGCCGCCTTCCTTCTCTTCTTCCTTGACTTCGGGAAGATAATAAGGAGTGTTGTAGCTCTTGCCAAAGCCTTCCTGGTCGCCGATGAAATTGGTTATGGCCTTGATCTCGCTGCCGCTCACGAATCCGCACTGGATGCGCTCGTTCTCGATGCCGGCGGAAAGGAGCATGTCGCCCCGGCCGATGAGTTTTTCGGCGCCGGGGGAGTCCAGGATGGTCATGGAGTCTGTTCTGGAAGCGACGCGAAATGCGATTCGCAGGGGGAAGTTGCCCTTGATGACACCGGAAATCACATCCACCGAAGGCCTCTGGGTTGCGATTATCACGTGGATGCCCGCAGCGCGGCCCTTCTGGGCCAGACGGATGATGGAGTTGGTGATGCTCTTGGATGCCGCTCTCACCTCGGGGCTGGCGCCCATGGTCATGGTTAGGTCGGCGTATTCATCCACTATGGTAACCAGATATGGCAGGAACCTGTGGCCGTTCTTCGGGTTAAGCTTTCGGGCCTTGTATTTTTCGTTATAGTCCGTGACCTTGTTCTCTCCGGCTTTGCTGAGAAGTTCGTAGCGCTGGTCCATCTCGATGCAGAGACTCTTGAGGGTCGTTTCCGCATCTTTTGCATTCTTCACGATGGCACGGCTCTTCTCTTCATCCTCGCCGGCATAGGGGAGTACTGCCAGATAGTGTTTGAGCAGCGCGTTGTAGGCGGAGAATTCCACCATCTTCGGGTCGATGAAGACAAACTTCAACTCGGAAGGGTGCTTTGCGTAGAGGAGCGATGCGATGATTATGTTCAGACCGACGGACTTTCCCTGTTTGGTGGCGCCTGCCACAAGCAGATGGGGGGCGTCCGCAAGGTCGAAAACCTTCACCTGCTGGGTGATGGTGTATCCTATGGCGACGGGCAGTTCGTATTTGCTGGTGCGGAAGGCCTCGCTGTTGAGCAGGCTCTTCAGGGATACGATGGAGGAGTAGTCGTTGGCCACCTCGATGCCCACAGAGTCGGACAGGGTGACCACGCGCACGCCCTTGGCATTCATCTGCATGCCTATATCTTCCTGAAGTTTCTTGACTTCGGAGATGCGTACGCCGGGGGCCAGCGTAACCCTGTAGAGGGTGACGGTAGGCCCGACCTGCGCCTTGACCTCGGTGATTTCGATTTTGTAGTTCTTTAGGGTAGCGCGGATCTTGTTGTTGTTGCGCAGGAGCTCTTCGTTGGAAGGCAGGCGCCTGTCGGACGCGTGGGACTCGAGCAGTTCGAGGCCCGGCGCCTTGAATTTCGGCAGGCCTTCCGGCGGATCCAGACGATTGTCGATGGGAGGCAGCTTTTCGTAGTTCTCGTTCTCGAGAGTGTCGTCGGTGACCACCTCAAGCTGCTCGTCAGAGGTCAGTTCCTCCCCTTCAACCGTCTCACTTCGTTCGACCCCCATGGTCTGAGGGGGCTCTGCCCCCTGATAGACCCCCGCGGCTCCCGGACTACCGACATCGCCGCTTCGCGGCTCCGTCCCGTCCTCCGCCGTGCGCTCTGAGGAGCGCAGTGAGTCACGCACCTCCTCTTCGACGACCGGAACCAGGTCGGCGTCGTCCGTTTCCGGATCCTTGTGCCCGAGGTTGTAAACCCAGTTGGTGAAACGGGGACTGCTGAAGAAAAGCCAGCAGGCTACGAGCAGAAGGATGATTGCTCCGGTGATGTAGGGACCGAAAAGATTGCCTCCCCAGAGCACGAGCTGCTTGCCGCATTCGCCGCCAAGACCACCGCCGAATATGTCAGGGATTCCTGCCAGATTGCCGGCAAAAGCCAGCACCAGGGAGGAGACGAGAGCGCCGCTTAGGGCCAGAAGGGTGGTTTTGATGAGTGAGAACTGCCAGCTGCGGCCGATCAGGCGGACGCTGATGGCAGTCAGGATTACCAGCAGGGCAAAGCTGCCGAGACCGAAGAGCTCGCAGACGAGCAGATGCCCCATGCGATATCCGAGTTTGCCGGCCGCATTGCCCACTTCCGTCGCGCCATCCATCATGTCGGGATTGGCAAGGAGACTCATGTCCTGCTGCCAGTGGAACAGATAGGAGACGCCGGAAATCAGGATGAACAGGCTGAATACGGCTACGACGAGCCCTGCCAGCACTTTGGCATTGCTGCGTTCCTTGTCGTCCCAGTTTCTCCAGAAAGCTATGTAGTCGGAAAACTTGCTCATTTCTTCTTTTTCTTGTTGTAGCGGTATTTGTTGGGCTTACCGTTGCCCTGGGTCTTGACCCCAAGCGAAGGACGGCTGAAGGATGCATCCTGGGAGATGCCTTTCAGGCTGAGGCCTTCGGGGACCTTGAGACGGTAGTCGGACATCTTCTCGATATCTGCGAAGATGGTCTCATCGGCTACGCTGTCTTTGTTCCATATCAGATACTGCGTGCGCATGTAGTTTGCGAGCGAGTGTATCAGGGAAGTTTTTATTTCCCCTTCCGGCTCCCCGCAGATAAGGTCGATGATGGTCTCGATATTCCTGCCGTAGTGTGATGCCTTGATCTTGGTGCCCTTCATGGGAAGGGGCACAGGCCTGGTTTCGAATTCTTCTTTGATGGGGCAGGGATAAGGGGCGTCTATGTCGAGATCGAATTCTGCAATGATGTACAGCTGGTCCCACAGTTTGTGCTCCCAGTCTTCCTGGGTCTTGACCCCCGGGTTCAGCAGTTCCATGGTCTTGACGACAGCGATTGCCTGTTCGCTGCGCTTTGCTTTGTCCGGAATCTCTTTCAGGTGCTCGACCATCTTGAGCACATTGCGACCGTATTCGGTAATCTGGAGCCTTTCCCGCTCCGTGTTGTATTCAAGTTTTTCTTCCATAGAACGCAAATATAACGAAAACTTTTGTCTTCTCAATTGCCGTTTTTTCACTTCGGCAGAATATTTGTATTATATTTGTAGGATATTATTTTTGATATGAAGTTTTTACGCTTTCTAACTATATCCTGCATGGCTTTTGTGGCTCTTTCATCCGTGTCCTGCAAGGACAAGGACGAGGACGCCTCCACAAAAGAATATCTGACAGGAAGCATTACTTTCCCTTTTCCTTCATACCTGCAGAAGGGCGACGCCGTGCATGTTGTCCCCACGGGTGTGTACAGGGGTGAGGACAAGTTGGATACCCTGCTGGCTTTCAGCTGGACGGATCCTATTACCGGAATAACGGACACTCTTCGTCTGGAAAACGATCCTGCGGGAAAGGGCAAGGAATTCGATTTCGTTGTTTCGAAAGATACTCTCGGCAGTTTCTCGCTCGTCGTAAGCGCCTGGGCGGAGGGTTATTATGTCAAATCTGCCACTGCATCTTTCACCATCGTGAACCCTGCCATTGGCACCGGATCGCTCAAAGGCTATGATTTCCTGGCTTCAATGCCCACGTTCACCGATCCCCGGGATAATCAGGAATACTATTACAACACTGTGGCCGGCAAAGACTGGATGATACAGAATCTGGCATGGAACGGCTCAGGCATTGCATATAATGAAGCGGAGGCCATGTCTCCCATCTTCGGGCGTTTTTACACCTGGACGGAAGCCAATGCGGCATGCCCTGCCGGCTGGCATCTTCCTTCTTCTGCAGAATTCAAGGCCCTGGCCGAGGCCGGAGGCGGCACTGAAGACAAGGCAGCCGGTTCCATGATGGTGGACGCCAGTTTCAACGGCAACAAGATGTGGGAGTTCTGGCCGGATGTCAGGATCACTAACACAAGCCGCTTTTCAGCTATCCCAGCAGGATACGCAGTGATTGAAAACTCGAAGTCCGTATTCAAGAATCTGAACAAATATGCAATGTTCTGGACTTCAGACTCAATCGACGCGGATATGGCCGTGGCGAGGTATATTTACGAAGACAAACCGGTGCTCTTCGGAGGGGAGTTCGGTAAGGAAAGCATCCGGGCTTCGGTACGCTGCATCAGGTAATTCAAAGCATTCCATATCATGAAAAAAACACTTATCTGGATTGGCATTATCGCCATCATCGCCCTCTGGGGCATCTCCGCTTACAATGGACTGGTCAATAAAGACGAGGCAGTTACTGCTGCCTGGGGCCAGGTGGAGAACAACTATCAGCGCCGTGCAGACCTCATCCCCAACCTTGTGGCTACGGTCAAAGGATATGCCCAGCACGAGAGCAGCACTCTGGAGGCTGTGGTGAATGCCCGCGCCGCTGCAACCCAGGTTAAGGGCGGAGACCTTTCTTCGGAAGATATAGCAGCCTACCAGAAAGCCCAGAGCGAGGTCAGTTCCACCCTGAGCCGCCTGCTCCTTGTGGTTGAGAACTATCCTGAACTCAAGGCAAACGAGAATTTCCTGGACCTCCAGGCTCAGCTCGAAGGAACGGAAAACCGTATTGCAGAGGCACGCAGGGCATTCAACGAGACGGCCAAGGAATACAATACTTCCATCCGTCGTTTCCCCACCAACCTTCTTGCAAACATCTTTGGCTTCTCTGCCAAGGGCTATTTCGAGGCTGACGAGGCTGCCAAGACCGCTCCCAAGGTAGAGTTCTGATGTCCTTCCCCAAAAGGATAGCCGCGCTTTCATTTATCGTCGCCCTGGCGTTCCCGTGCCGGGCGGCGGTTCAGGATTATATCCCTTCCGCGCCACAGCCTCCCCGGCTCGTGAACGACCTGGCTTCGGCTTTCACGCAGTATCAGACGGACTCGCTTGAAACGGCGCTTGTGGATTTCGACGGACGCACGTCCAATCAGATATGCGTGGTCACGATAAAGAGTCTCCACGATTACGATGTGGCGGAATATGCCCTGGCCCTTGCCAACAAGTGGGGGATAGGCAGCAGCCGCAACAACGGTGTGCTGATCCTCCTGAAAACCCGTGAGGGTGGCTATGTGGATGTGACCATCCAGGTGGGCCGCGGGCTGGAGGGCGCGATTCCCGATGCCTATGCGTCCCGCATTATCCGTAACATCATGGGCCCGCACCTGCGTCAGGATGAATACTGGCCGGCAGTGAGCAAGGCCTGCGTGGAGCTTATGGCCCTTGCAGAGGGTGAGATCAGCGAACCTCGGGACGATACTGAAGGGGATGCGCTTGGGGCAGCCATAGTTATGGGCCTTTTCTTCCTCTTGATTTTCGCGCTGATCATCTACGCTGCATCCAAAGACAATAATCATCATGGTGGTGGCACGGGGAGTTTCCGCGGCCCCACCATCATATTCGGAAACGGCGGTTCGTCCCGCAGCACCTGGTCCGGAGGTGGCTTCGGCGGAGGTTCCGGTTGGGGCGGAGGCGGTTTCGGTGGCTTCGGCGGGGGGTCTTTCGGCGGCGGAGGAGCATCTGGGCGATTCTGACGCCCAGATGCGCGGTTACAACCCCCAAACCCCCTTGTTAGGGGGCTTAGTCGCTTCGCTCCGGGTGGGCGTTTCTAGTTAAGCGACGCGATGATCGACAGACAGCCTTGCAGGATTTCTGCGAGGCTGTCTGTCGTCCATATCAGCCAGCCGGGGCAGAGACCCGCTGAAGACAGCAGCAGGCACGCGACCGCAGAAAACATCAGCAGGGATGTGAGAGGCAGGGCGAGCAGGTTGGTGAGGAGGAAATACTTGGGAAAGGTGCCGAAGCGCAGCCACACCAGCGGGGCGGTAAAGGCCTGGCAGGAGATGCTGAGCGCCATCGACGACCAGATCCAGCGCATCGGGCTCAGCCTTCGGGCAGGCTTTTCATAGAAACCCTCCAGCCATGGGAACAGAGTGAATATCCCAAGCATGGCAAGATAACTCAGCTGGAAACCGACCGAGCGGATCACCCATGGGGAGATTACAAGTTGAACAAGAAGCGCGATGCACCACACGGCAACGGGGCTTTTCTGTCTGCCAGGGGAGTGGCGCAGCCGTTCATTGATGCATATAAACAGCAGGGCGCGCACGATGGAAGGCCCGGCCCCGGTCATCATCGCATAGAATCCGCATGCTGCAACAATCAGGATGCTGCGAAGCGCATACGCCACCCGTCCGTTCCCCATCAGCGCAAGCAACTTGCTGAGCAGCAGATAGATGATTCCAAGATGCAGGCCGCTGAGGGCGAGGATGTGAGAGGCGCCCGCGGCACGGAAGGAAGCTGCTGTTTCGTGTGGCAGGCCGTCCCGGAGGCCGGTCAGGAGTGCCCGCAGGAGCAAGTTGGTTTCGCTGTGCGGAAAGGGAATGCCGCAGATCAGCGAGTCCGTCCTGGCAAGCGCCCTGCGGAAGATGTCCGGCCCGACAGGGGCGGATGTAGTCCCCGGCACCGGAGAGCCTGTCGAACCGCAGAGAACGCCTGCCGCAAAATACAAGATCCCAAACCAGACGCGGCCACGCAGCGCTCCACCCAGAGCAAGCAGCAACAGCGCGGCAACTGCGGCAAGCGCAAAATGGAAAAAGGAAAGCGGGCAGAACTGCGCGAGGGCGACCCCCGCGGCGAAAGGAAACGATATCAGCACAATATCCCGCGCCTCATCCATAACGAATCACTTTTTAGCCTTGCTAAAGTAAGCATTATTTCTTAAATTTGTAAGCTATCGAAAACACATAATTTCAAAATATGATCATACTTGTCATCAACTGCGGCAGCTCCTCCATCAAATACCAGTTATTTGACATGAAGAGCGCTACCGATTATGAGGTCAAGGCCAAGGGTCTTGTCGAGAAAATCGGACTCCCCGAAGGAAACATCACCCATAAACCCAAAGGTAAACAGCCGTTTGAGAAGGCCCTGCCCATTCCCGACCACAAGCTTGGAATGAAACTGGTCATGGATGCCCTTGTGGATCCCGTGCACGGCGTGCTGACATCCTTCGACGATGTGGATGCAGTGGGCCATCGCATCGTTCAGGGCGCCGATTTCTTCGACGGCAGCTGCCTCGTGAACGACGACGTGCTCAAGAAAATCGAGATCTGCTGCGATTTCGCGCCTCTCCACAACCCGGCCCATCTCCTTGGCATACATGCGATTACTCAGGTGCTTCCCAAGACCCCCCAGGTGGTGGTATTCGACACCGCTTTCCATCAGACCATGCCGGATTACGCGTACATGTATGCGCTTCCTTATGATTATTACACAGATTATCATGTGCGCCGCTACGGTGCGCACGGCACCTCGCACCAGTATGTCTCCCGCAGGGGCGCCGAGTTCGTGGGCCTGGACATCAACAACTCCAAGATAATCACCTGCCACATCGGCAACGGCTCGTCCGTCACCGCGGTCAAGAACGGCAAGTGCATCGACACTTCCATGGGCTTCACCCCGCTCGAGGGCATGATTATGGGAACCCGCTGCGGCAACGTGGACTGCAACGTCATCCCCTACATGATGAAGAAAAAGAACATCTCCCCGGACGAAATGACCGCCATCATGAACAAGAAAAGCGGCCTGATCGGTCTCGGGGGAGTGAGCTCCGATATGCGTGAGACCGAGGAAGCCGCCGCTGCCGGCGACGCCCGCGCCCGTCTCGCCATCAACAAGCTCACCTACGACATTGTCAAGCTCATCGGCGCCTACAGCGTCGTGCTGGATGGAGTGGACCTTATCGTGTGGACGGCCGGCATAGGCGAGCACAACCACAAGGTTCGCCGCCGCGTCTGCGAGAAACTCGGTTCCATCGGAGTCAAGCTCGACTATGCTGCCAACGAGAAGGCCTTCGGCGAGGAGGCCCTCATAAGCGCTCCCGATTCCAAGGTCAAGGTGGCTCTGATCCCTACGGAAGAAGAGCTCATGATTGCACTGGATACCATGAATCTAGTAAAGTAAACATATATGACACTTATCGAACAGATTGTCGCGCGTGCCAAATCCAACAAGCAGCGCATCGTGCTTCCCGAGTCCTTCGAGGAGCGCACCATCACCGCAGCGGACCGTGCCCTGGCCGACGGCCTTGCGGAAATCATCCTCATCGGCAACCGCGAGAAGGTCCTTGCCTATGCGGAAGAACTTGGCCTGAAAAACATCGGCAAGGCAACTATCATCGACCCTGCCACCAGCCCCAAGACTGCGGAATATGCGAACCTTCTCTACGAACTCCGCAAGAACAAGGGCATGACCCCTGAAATTGCCGCCAAGACCGTCCTGGATCCTCTTTACTTCGGCTGCCTCATCATCAAGAGCGGCGATGCCGACGGGCAGATCAGCGGCGCCCTTTCCACCACTGGTGAGACCCTTCGCCCGGCCTTGCAGATCATCAAGTGCTCTCCCGGCATCAGTTGCGTGAGCGGCGCGATGCTGATGATCACCCAGGCCCCCGAATACGGCGAGAACGGCGTTCTCGTGATCGGAGATGTGGCCGTGACGCCTGCCCCCGATGCCGGCCAGCTTGCGCAGATCGCTGTCTGCACCGCCCGCACCGCCAAGAGCGTTGCCGGCTTCGCAGATCCCCGCGTGGCAATGCTGAGCTTCTCCACCAAGGGTTCCGCCAAGCATGAAGTGGTTGACAAAGTCGTTGAGGCCACCGCTCTCGCAAAGGAACTCGATCCTTCCCTCAAGATCGACGGTGAACTTCAGGCAGATGCCGCCCTCGTTCCTTCAGTTGGAAAGAAGAAGGCTCCCGGTTCCGAGATTGCAGGAAACGCCAACGTGCTGGTATTCCCCAACCTCGAAGTCGGAAACATCTCCTACAAACTGATCCAGCGCCTCGGCCACGCCGAAGCCATCGGCCCCATCCTCCAGGGCATTGCAAAGCCCGTTAACGACCTCAGCCGCGGATGCTCCGTGGACGATGTCTATAACCTGATTGCCATCACTGCCTGCCAGGCAATGGATGCCAAATAATCTCCCTGGAGCTTAAATAGCTGTTATTCAGCACTATACATAAAATGCCTGCTTGTGAAACCAAGCAGGCATTTTGGGTAATGTACTGTTAGTGAGACAGTTGCGTTCCAGGCTATTCGGCTGCTTTTTCCTTGCAGCAGGGTTTCTTGTGGCATGCAGGACAGGCCTCGGTAGCCTTGACGGCCTTCTTCCAAGCCTTCACTGTCTTGCCTTCGGCAGTCTTGAGGTCAACTACCTGCTGAACTGCGATGTCAGGAACGGGGATTTCGGGTTTCTCGCACTTCTCCTTGCAGCACTCTTCCTTCTTTTCCTCGCAGCACTCGGGCTTTTTCTCTTCGCAGCATTCAGCCTTTTTCTCCTCGCAGCACTCTTTCTTTTCACCGCATTCTGCCTTTTCCTCGCAGCACTCTTTCTTTTCACCTTCGCACTTGCCGCAGCACTCCTTCTTCAGGGCAACCACCACCTTGGTGGGCTCGACCAACTTGGCGCAAACGACCTCTTTGCCTTCGACCACGAAAGCCTCGGGGCATACGGACTCTGCGTCCAGAGCCTCGGCGTACTCAATAACAACTGCCGCCACCTTGTCGGGACCGGCTACGATTGCGGAAACCTTTGCCTGTTTTCCGCAGCAACAAGCAGTGGCTGCCACTGCCGTGCAGATTAACAAAAACTTTTTCATAATAATTATTGATAGTATAACTCTGACAGGATATAGGATCGGAAATCGTCCTGGAGAATATCTTTGGTGCGGAACCAGATATGCCCCTTAACGAACCAGGAAGCACGGCACATATCCAGCTCGCGCTTGAACTCCGCAAGCGTCAGGTAGGGCGCGTCCTGCCCTTTGGTGATGCCCTGCGCATATTTATAGGCTGCAAGGCCGACATAAACCGGCACCCCCTTTGATACAAATCTCCAGCTGTCCAGCACCTGCTCGAAGGCGGCTGCATCCGTGCGCCCGATAGCCCAGTAAATCTGCGGAGCAAGATAGTCCACGGTGCCTTCGTTAACCCACATGCGGGGATCGGCGTACAGGTGGCAGGTGTTCACCAGACGACCGGAAGGGGAGATGCCGAATACGGTATTCGGCCGTGTTTCGTGCGTCGCTTTGCTCAAGGTTGCCACCACATTGTTGATGGTGCCGAAACGCCATGCATCCAGCGCGCGCCCTTTTCCATATTTGTCGTACATATCGTTCCTCCAGCCGTTCTTGGCGCTGTTCGGGTCTTTTTGAAGACCGTCCGGATAGAAGTAATCGTCGATGTGAAGCCCGTCCACATCGTACTTGCCCACAATCTCCTGCGCTATCTGCTTAAGGAATTCCACCACCTCGGGGTTGCCGGGATCCAGATAAAGTTTGTGCCTGTAATTCTGCACCCAATCCGGGTGGGAGATACTCACATGAAGACTGTCGTGGGGGGTGATGTCGTCCCTGCACACGCGAAGGGGGTTGATCCAGGCATGGATCTGCATGCCGCACTCATGAGCCGCCAGCACGGCGAGTTCCAGGGGATCGTAGCCTGGGTCTTTGCCTTCAGTGCCGGTGAGCACTGCGCTCCATGGCAGGAGCGCGGAAGGATAAAGGGCATCCATGTTGCTGACTACCTGGAAAATGAGGGTGTTGCAGCCCAGCTCGCGAAGCCCCTTTATCTGTTCCAGAAGATGGAACTGCTGAATAATGCCCGGTTCGTCCACGTTCGGCCAGTCAAGGCCGGCAACGGTGGCTAGCCACGCCCCGCGGAACTCTTCGTCCCGGGGAATCAGGTTTTCGGACTGGGCTGCCGCGCCAAAGGAGAAGCACAGGCAGAGAAAGAATGTCAGCAGTTTAGATTTCACAGTTTGTAAAGATAATATTTTTCGTAAATTTGTGCAAATACCTAAATAACATGAATACTAGAATCCTATCCTCTCTCATTGCCGCAACGCTTGTCTGCGCATGCGCGCCCAAATCCGCCGTCGTTGAATGGGCTCCAGCAGGAGACCATATCCGCACTGTATGGGCGGAAGATGTCAATCCCGCCAAGGTTCACCAGGAGTATCCCCGTCCGCAGATGGTGCGAGACAGCTATCTGAATTTGAACGGGCTTTGGGAGTATGCCATCGCCCCCAAGGACGATGCGGAGATGCCTGCAAGCGAAGGGCATATCCTGGTTCCTTTCCCGCTGGAATCCTCCCTGTCGGGAGTCGCCGGCAGCCTGGATTCGGAACACGCCCTTTGGTACAAGCGCGCTTTCAAGATTCCCGCAAAGTGGAAGAAGCAGTCCGTAATCCTGCACTTCGGCGCAGTGGACTGGGCATGCGAACTCTGGGTGAACGGCCACAAGGCCGGCGAGCACAGGGGTGGATACGATTCATTCGAGTTCTATATCAGTCCTTTCCTGACTTCCGGCAGCCAGGAAATCGTGCTGAAGGTGACGGATGCCACCGAGGTGGGAGAACTCCAGCCCCGTGGCAAGCAGGTTTTCAGCCCCGACAGGGGAAGCATCTGGTATCAGCCGGTGTCCGGAATCTGGCAGACCGTGTGGGCCGAGGCCGTGGATAAATGGGGACATATCGCGGATTATCAGGCGCTTGCCAAGATAGACGGAAGTCTCAGGGTTTACTCCGAGATCCGTGGCGACGGCGAAGCTGAAGTGGAACTCCTGCAGGATGGCAAGGTGATAGCCAGCGCTCAGGCCAAGGACGGCAGGGCCCAGCTCAAGATCGACAATCCTCACCTCTGGAGTCCGGACGATCCCTATCTCTACGGCCTTCGCATAAAACTGGTGAAGGATGGCAGGACCATCGACAAGGTGGAAGGTTACACTGCTTTCCGCGAGATTACCGTAGCGGAAGATGCCGACGGCCACAAGCGTATGGCGCTGAACGGCAAGCCCCTCTTCCAATTCGGCCCGCTGGACCAGGGCTGGTGGCCGGACGGGCTTTACACCGCTCCTTCCGACGAGGCCCTCAGGTACGATCTCGAGCGCACCAAAGAATTCGGCTTCAACATGATACGCAAGCATGTCAAGGTTGAGCCCGACCGTTGGTACTACCACTGCGACCGGCTCGGAATCCTTGTCTGGCAGGATATGCCCAGCATGCGCCGTTGCGGCCGGGAAGAATGGGGACAGGGCATAGACAAGTACGACGTCGGCAATTCCGACCAGCTCACCATGCCCGCCCGTGGCAACTTCATCCGCGAATGGCAGTGCATAATCAACCAGCACAAGAAATTCCCCTGCGTGGTGGTCTGGGTGCCCTTCAATGAGGCCTGGGGCCAGTTCGATACCGAGCAGATAGTGAAGATGACCAAGATCCTGGACCCGTTCCGGCTGGTAAACATGGCTTCCGGAGGCAACTGGATTTCCGGCGGGGTGGGGGATATCCTCGACTCTCACCACTATCCTGAACCCGGAATGCGCATTTGGGATCCCAAGATGGTTAATGTTCTGGGCGAATTCGGCGGCATAGGCCTGCCTGTAGAAGGCCACACCTGGGTGGACCAGCGCAACTGGGGCTATGTGAAGATGTCCAACACGGAGGAAACCACAGCCAAGTACGAGGAATTCGCCAAACTGCTCATCCCTCTCGTGAAGGAAGGATGCTCCGCTGCAGTTTATACGCAGACCACGGACGTGGAACGTGAGGTCAACGGTCTGATGACCTACGACCGCAAGGTGGACAAGCTCATCCCTGAACGCGTAGCTGCAGCCAACCGCGAGGTTATTGAATCAATGTGAACAGATTGTTTTCCGGCAGCCTGCCACTGTAGCGCTGCCTGCACTGAACGATAAAATTATGGATGGTCCGGGAGAATCTCGGACCTTTCCATGCATGGGTGTTGGAGAGCAGGATCCAGCACTGCCCGTCGGGGAAATACGTAATGTAAGCGCTTGTGCCTGAGAGGGATCCGGTGCGCTGCCAGCCCTTCTTGGGATCTACGCTGTTCCATCCCAGACCGAATTTATGATCCTCGCTGTGGGCTGTCATCTCGCGGACGCTCTTTTTGCTGAGAATGTCCGGAACTCCGGGCTTGCCGTCGATGGAGGCGATGAAACGGGCAAGTTCAGGCCCCGAGCAGACCCAGGCGCCGGCGCCCTTCAGCATGCGTATATCATTGCCGCCATAGCAGCGCACGACTGAATCCGGACTGTTGTCGTATTTGGGCACCAGAGGGTCGTTGTCCTGCATGTGGTAGCGGCTTTCGCCGGGCAGCTTTTCCTCATAGCTGTTGTACGCCAGGTGGAAATCCAGGCATCCGGCGGGTTCCAGGATATTCTTTTGCATCCACTTCTCGTAGTCCATACCGGTCTTTCGCTCGATGATCATGCTGAGAAGCAGGTAACCGAAATTGGAATATTCATGGCTCTTGCCTGGGGTGTAGCCCAGCCGTTTGCGCACAGCTATCGAGGTGAGTGTTTCCTGGTCCGGAGCCTCTTTGAGATGGTAGATGTTCATCCAGTCCCGGCTGCGGAACATGGGGTCTCCCCGGCGTATTGTGAGGCCGCCCTCGTGACGCAGGAGCTGCTCTACGGTTATGTCGTAGTATGCCTTGTCGGTGATGTGGTTGGAGAAAAGCGTGTCGCTAAGTATCCCGTGGGGGCCGAATACCTTGTCGCCCAGGCCCAGCCGGCCATCCTCCACCAGTTTCATGATGCCGGCGGCGGTGATCAGTTTACTGACGGACGCCACTCTCATGATGGTGCCGGGACGCATTTCCTCTTCCTTCTCTTTGTCTGCCCATCCGAAACCCTTGGCATAGAGCAGGGAGTCGTTCCGCATAACGCAGAGTTCCAGGCCGCGTATCTGCCAGCGCTGCATGAAGGTTCTGATATCTTTTTCCATGCGCGCGAGTCCTTCGGAATCGGACATTTCATTGGTGATTACAGAGTTGATGCCCCGGATGCTGCCGGAGGCCTTGCTCCGGTCGCTTCCGGATGGAATCGCAAGGATGACGACAATCAGCGCTGCCAATACTGCCAGGGCTCCGTACACGTATTTCTTATTGCGTATTGTCACTTTGTTCGAGCTGGTGGATAAGACGTACGATCAGTATGACGGTGCAGGTGAAGGCCAGCACGTCGGAGACCGGGTAACTCAGCCATACACCTTCTATTCCGAAGGCAAGCGGAAGCAGATAAAGGGCAGGCAAGAGGAAAATCAGCTGTCTGCTCAGCGACAGGAACACACTCTTCTTCACCATCCCCAGGCATTGGAAAAGGTTGGTGCTGATTATCTGGAAGCCTATGATGGGGAACATGATGTTCATCAGGCGCATGCCATGTACGGCGAGGCCTTTCAGTTCCGGGTCGTTCGTAAACATCGATGCGGCCGGCCCGGGGAAGAATTCGAAAATGACGAAAGCTACCAGACTTACCAGCGTGGCCCATTTGACACACAGCCAGTACACCTCCTTGACCCTCTTGCCCAGTCCTGCGCCGTAGTTGTAGCTGGCGATCGGCTGCATTCCCTGGTTGAGCCCCATGATAATCATGATGAACATGAAGGAGATGCGGTTGATGATGCCGTATGCGCCTATAGCCAGGTCGCCGCCGTAGTGGCGGAGCTGCTGGTTGATGAACATGGCCACCAGGCATGCGGCGGTGTTCATCAGGAAAGGTCCCAGGCCTATTCCCATGGATGTGCGCGCAATCTTGGCGCTGAAGCCGAAGATGCGTTTGCCGAAGTGAATCACATTCTTTCCGGAAGAGAAGTAAACCAGGCTGTAGGCCAGCGACAGGGCCTGGCAGATAACTGTCGCGATGGCCGCTCCCTGGACCCCAAGGCCTAATCCGAAAATGAAGATAGGATCGAGTATGGCGTTGCTTATCACCGTAAAGAGCGTCAGCCCCATGGCCAGCCGGGGGTTGCCCGTGGCGCGTATCATCCCGTTCAGGCCGAAGTACAGATGGGAGATGATGAATCCGCCGAGGATGATCACCATATAGTCCCGCGCGAAGGGATAGATGGCCTCGCTCGCGCCGAAGAAGAACAGCACGGGTTTGAGGAAGGCCAGGATGAGGATGGCGAAAAGGGCTCCCAGCACGACGTTGAGGGTGACCACGTTGGGCAGCACCTTGTTGGCGGTCACATAGTTCTTCTGGCCCAGCAGGATCGAAACCAGGGTCGATGCGCCGACGCCCACCAGGGTTCCGATGGCTGTGCCCAGGTTCATGATGGGGAAGGTGACGGCAAGTCCCGAGATGGCCAGAGCTCCTACATCTTTGATATGGCCGATGTAGATACTGTCCACTATATTGTACAAAGAACTCGCGGTCATGGCAATGATGCCAGGGACCGCGTATTCTTTTAGCAATGTGCCGATCTTCTTGGTTTCAAGCTCGGTGGGAGCTTTGCCCTTAACTTCGCTTGCCATTATTCCGATGCTTCGACTGTCTCCAATTCAAAACAAAGCGGAGAATAACCGGGGATTCCGGATCCGGAACCGCTTGCGCTGTAGCCGTATTTCGAGATGAAGAAACACTTCCCGGCTTCTCCCGGATGCATCAGGCTGAGAGCATAGGCGAAGCCTGTAATGACTTCGGTGCCCTCGCTTCCAAGGGTGATCTTGCTGAAATCTTCACCGTCATTGTTCCACTTTACGGCTGTTTTCCCGTATTCTTTGCTGGAGGAATAAAGCCCCCAGACCTTTGCGCTGTCTTTTATGGTAGTATCGAATATCTGTCCGTTGAGCAGGCGACCGGTGTAGTTGATGTTGAAAGTCGTGTCGTAGGGGAATTCCTTGTCCAGCCCGGCCTTCGTTCTAACGTAGAAAAACCCCGTCATAGCGGTGTCCTCGACGGCCGTAGGGTAGTTGGCGGCCATAAATTTCAGCAGGGAATCGCGTTCCCAGCGGTCTGCGTCGTTGAATGCATCGACAAGTTCGATTTCGTAGATATAATCGGTGCCGGAGCAGTTCTTCAGGTAACCATCTTCCGAATCGTAACGATCGGACCCGCTGAGCCATCCGGGGATGACCAGGGTCTTGCGTCCGCCCACCTTCATTGTGGAAACTGCCTCTTCCAGCCCGGCCGGGAGAACGTCCAGATCTTCTCCGCGATAGGCAACCACGGGCCCGTAGTAAGACGTCCTGTTGTAGTTGCCGACCTGTCTGGCCTTCATCTCGTCCGTGGTGGAGTTCAACGACCCGCTGAGGGAGTAGTTGGTATAGTTAAGCCTGATGAACAGTGAATCTCCGGACGGGATGCCCGTGCCGGGCGTCTCGCTCAGGAGATATGCTCCGAGCGCGGTCTTGATTGCAGCCGGATGGTTCTGGGATATCCATGCGTCCAGATAACGTTTGGCATCTTCGTTGAGGCCGACGGGCTTTTCCTTGGCGCAGGAAAGCAGCGCGAGGAACGCAGCCGTCAGGAGGATATATCTAAGTTTCATACCTTTCATTCAATTCGTCGTTTTGTTTCGCAGAAATCGTGCCGCAATCTCTTCCAGATATGCTGCCACGGCGGATTTCTCCGGAATGTCGGATGGCCAGAAGATCTTGCCTCCAGCGGCCAGCTCGTGCCCGCCTCCGTGGAAATACTCCGCAGCCATGTCACGGGCGGAGAGCCCGCGCTTGGAACGGATGCTGACGCGGAAATGCCCTTCGTCTTCGCGGATGAATATGCTCATGCGCACCCTGTCCACCTTCAGAGGCATGTTCACCAGCCCCTCGGTTTCCCCTGCATCTACTCCGTAGGCAGACTGCATCTCTTCCGTCATCACCATGTACGAAATACCGGAGGGGAGGATGACAAGGTGGTTGGAGATCATGTCGGCGAACGAAAGCAGCCGCTGCTCGGTGTCGCAGTGATAGAGCTTGTCGATGATGTCATCCCTGTCCACACCGGCCTGCAGAAGCTCGGATGCCATTTGCAGGGTGGTGGGTATCACCGAGTTGGCGAAGTTGTTCGTGTCCGTGGTCATGCCCGTCATTAGGGCGTAGAGGCTGCTCGCCGGGATATTGCCCGCGCATCCGTCCTCAAGCTCCTTGAGGATGAAATACAGGAGTTCGCAGGTGGAAGACCTTTCTGGCTCCGAGAATACCAGCCGGTAGGGGGCCGTGTCCGGGCGGAGATGATGGTCTATCAGCACCTTCGTGGCGGGAGAGGAGGCGATCGCCCCGCTCAGTTGCTCGGTGCGGTGAAGTTCGTTGAGGTCGAGGATGAGGATCAGGTCGGATGTCGCGATCCTCGTTTCAGCCGCTTCCGGCTCCATGGAGGCATCCAGCACGTCGAAGCCTTCCATCAGGAAGGTCAGGGTTTTCGGGACGCGGTCCGGAATAATCAGCCGCGCATCTTTTCCAAGCCGCAGGGAGAGATAGTCTGCCATGGCCCGGCCGCTGCCCAGCGCATCGCCGTCGGGATGCGTATGCACGACAACCGTCACCTTGGAGGAACTCTCGAGAATATGCTTGAAAGAAGCGACGTTTTCCATTTTTTTTCGCGAGCAAATTTAATAAGAATATTGCATTTGAAAAATGAAATTTCTAACTTTGTGCGGATATACTTGAAATAATTAAAACGAGAATATGAAAAAATCAGTAAAGATCATTTTGGAGATTGTCCTGTTCCTGTTGTGCGTCCTGCTTGTGGACCTTATCGTCAAGAGCATAATGAAGCCGGTGAACTTCAATAAGCAGAAAGCGTACCGCGAGAGCGTGGCTATCCAGCGCCTCAAGGACATCCGCACTCTCCAGGTGGCGTTCAAGAGCGTGAACGGAAAGTTTACCTCCACCGTGGATTCCCTGGCAGACTTCTACAACAACGGCAAGATGGGCATCGTCATGCAGGTCGGTTCCATGGATGACTCCCTTGCAGTGGCCCACACCGAAAAAATCAAGAAGAGTTCCCGCAAGAAGATGACTGGTGAGGATTTCCTCAAACTCTATGAAGCTGGAGACAAGAACCTCGTGTTCTCCGTCGAAACCAAGATTCCGGTCAAAGATACCCTCTTCACCCATCGTGAGGATTTCGTGGTCGATTCCCTCAAGTACATCCCCTTCTCCGGAGGCGAGGAAGTGCTGATGGAAGCATTGGTCAAGACTGTATCCGGCGTCCCTGTGCCTCTGTTCGAGGCCAAGATGCCCTACAAACTCCTGCTTAAGGGAATGGACAATCAGCTCCGCATCAATCTCGATGCCGAGAAGAAAGACCAGAACCGCTACGAGGGCCTGCAGGTGGGATCCGTCACCGCGCCTAACAATAACGCCGGTAACTGGGAGTAGAGGTGGAAGTCTCCATTCTCACGCCTGCGTGCACCCTGGTGCCGACGCATTTCTTCAATACGACTTCTGCGAGAGAGATTCTGGCAGAAGTCGCATCTTTGAAGGAGGAAGACAGCGTAAAATGGGCGGATGTGCCCCAGTACGATGCCGTGCTGGTGTATGCGGTTGAGAATGAGCGTATTGAGGCTCTTCCTGAGCTGTACTATGTGCTTCGGGACCTGCCTGCCTGCAGGGATTACAACAAGATAGTCGCTTCTCATAAGGAAGGGTATCTCTATCTTGCTGTCGCCCAGGGAGGGAGCCTTCTGCTGGCGAACGTTTTCCAGGCGGCGGACTTTACTACGGCCGAATACTACATCTTCCTCGCCATGAAACAGCTTCAGCTTAATCCGGAAGTCTCCACCATCTGCATGCGCAGTTTCGTGGGGCCCGAAGAGGAGATGAGCCTCTACCGCTATTTCAAGTCGGTGGAGCAGATATGAGAATCATCGGAGGCACCCTGAAAGGGAAGACAATAGAATTGCCGCAGCGCTATGCGGCCAGGCCCACCACCGATTTCGCCAGGGAGGGCCTTTTCAATGTGCTGAACAATGAGTATGAGTTCGAGGACCTGAAGGTGCTGGACCTTTTCGGAGGCACCGGGGCCATCAGCTTTGAATTCGCTTCCCGTGGCGCGGCCCGGGTCTATTGCGTGGAGATGGCCCGTGAAAACGCCAGTTTCATCAAGCGGGAGGCGGCCCGTCTGGGGCTTCGCAACGTGACCATGGTGCGGGACAACGTTTTCGATTTCCTTCCCATCTGCACCGAAAAATTCGACCTCATCTTCGCGGATCCGCCCTATGCGCTTGAAGGCCTGGAAACCATTCCGGACAAGGTCCTGGGGCAGAATATCCTTCACCCGGAGTGCTACTTTATTTTAGAGCATGGCGACGAGCACTCGTTCACATCGCATCCCGCCTTCGTGAAAGAGAAGGTCTATGGCCGAGTGCGCTTCTCGTTCTTTACAGCCCCTTAGCTTTGCCTTCGTCCCAGATGGCGTCCATTTCAGCCAGCGACATCTGTTTGAGGTCGCGGCCTTGGGCTATGGTCTGTTCTTCGAGATATGTAAAACGGCGGCGGAATTTTTCGCAGGCCTTGTCCAGGGCCACTGAAGGATCGACTCCGTAAAGGCGCGAGGCGTTCACCACGGCGAACAGAAGGTCGCCGAATTCTTCTTCTTTATGCTCGTAACCCGGCTCCTCCACAGCCTCGCGGGCTTCGCCGTATTCCTCCATAACCTTGTCCCATACCTGCTGCGGTTCTTCCCAGTCGAAGCCTACGCTTCGGGCCTTGTCCTGCATGGCGTATGCCTTGAGCACGGGAGGGAAACTCTTGGGGACGCCTCCCAGAATCGTGCGGTTGCCGCCTTTTTCCTTGGTTTTGATGAGCTCCCAGTTCTTGGCCACCTCTTCTTCGGTCATGCCTTCCGATGCGCCGTTTCCGAAAACGTGGGGATGGCGGAAGCGCATCTTGTCGCACAGCCCGCGGATCACGTCCGCTATGTCCCATCGTCCCTCTTCTTCGGCGATTCGCGCATAAAATATTATATGTAGAAACACATCTCCAAGTTCTTTGCGCAGGTCTTTGTCGTCGCCGCGCAGCACGGCATCGCTGAGCTCGTAAACCTCCTCCACAGTCATGGGCCGCAGGCTTTCGGTGGTCTGGGCGGCATTCCACGGACACTTCGCCCTGAGGGTTTCCATAATATCCAGAGCTTCGGCGAAAACGGCCAGTTTTTCTTCTTTTGTATGCATCGGAATAATTGTTATCTTTGTAAATTATTGCAAAAGTAAGAAATATAACCAATGAAAGCAATCAAATATGTGTCTGCAGATGAAGCTGTCAGCCACATTCCGTCCGGAAGCCACATACATCTGAGCAGTGTCGCAAGCGTGCCTCACGCCCTTATAGCGGCCCTATGCCGGCGTGCGGATGCGGGGGATGTGCGTGACCTTCATTTCCACCATTTCCATACTGAAGGCCCGGCCCCTTACAGCGAGCCACGATACGAGGGCATATTCTTCGACCAGGGCTTTTTCCTTGGCCCCAACGTGCGCGCCAACGTGAATGCAGGATATGCCGACTATCTTCCAGTCCATCTGGGAGAGAGCCAGAAGCTCTATCGCTCGAGGCAGATCCCTCTTGGAGCCGCTCTGGTGCAGGTGTCCCTGCCGGATGAGCAGGGGAGGGTGTCCCTGGGCACATCGGTGGACTGCTCGGTGGCCGCAGTGGAAAGCGCGGACCTTGTGATCGGGGTGGTGAACCCTAACGTGCCGTTCGCATACGGCGACCTTCTCAGCATAGACCAGTTTGATTATCTTGTGCAAGACGACACCCCGCTGGTGACGGCCGCATTTGCAGAACCTACTCCAACCGAAGTGCTGATAGGCAAGAACTGCGCAGCCCTGGTTGAGGACGGCGACTGCATACAGATGGGAATCGGCGCCCTGCCTAATGCCCTCGCAGCCCAGCTTGTAAACCATAAGAACCTCGGTCTCCATACCGAGATGTTTGCAGACGGCCTGCTGCGTCTCATAAAGAAAGGCGTCATCAACGGATCGTGCAAGGCTATCGATAAAGGCAAGATCGTGGCATCCTTCCTGCTTGGCAGCAACGATGTCTATTCATTCATAGACCACAATCCCGACGTGCTGATGCGGGATATCAAGTATGTGAACGATCCTTTCGTCATCCGCCAGAACCCTCACATGAAAGCCATCAACTCAGCTACCGAGGTGGATCTTACCGGGCAGATAAGCGCGGACAGCATCGGCACCCGGATTTTTTCCGGAACGGGCGGACAGGTGGAATTCGTTCGCGGAGCGTCGATGAGCGAGGGCGGCAAGAGCATCACTGCGTTTGCTTCCCGCACCAACAAGGGCAAGAATAAGATAGTTCCCATGCTTAACCCGGGCGCGGGCGTGGTCACTCCCCGTGCCGATGCGCACTGGATAGTTACCGAGTACGGCGCGGTCGATCTCTACGGGAAGTCTCTCCAGGAGCGTGCAAGGCTGATGATAAGCATCGCCCATCCCGACGACCGCGAAGCTTTGGACCGTGCCGCCTTCGAGCGCTTCGGGCCGCACTGGCATACTGTGAAATAAAAAAGCGTTATATTTGCAAGCTATGGCAGAATATAGGATAATTGAAGTCAACGACGCCAAGGATATCATCCGTTTCGTGCGTTTTCCCGACATCCTTTACAAGGGGTGCCCACAGTATGTGCCTGCCCTGCACTACAGGGAAGTCCGCAATCTGACCAAGGATGCCGCGCTGGAGCACTGCGCGCACAAGATGTGGATGGTCCTGGACGGCAAAAAGACTGTTGGCCGTATCTGTGCCATGATCAACCCCCGCTATAATGAGCGCTACGACAAGAAGTGCGTGCGTTTCGGGTGGTTCGACACCGTAAAGGATATAAAGGTCGCCCGCATGCTGATCGAGACTGCCGAGGCATGGGCGAAAGAGCAGGGGATGGATACCATCCACGGCCCCCTTTACTACAATACGCTCGGCAAGCAGGGTATGCTGGTGGAGGGTTACGAGAATATCCCCCCGTTCAACTGCCTCTACAACTATCCGTATTATAACGATTTCATGGAGCAGCTTGGCTTCGAGAAGGAATGCGACTGGCTGCAGTACAAGATGGTTGCCAACCACGGGGTTCCCGAAAAGGCGCGCCGCGTGGCGAAGATAGTGGAGGAGCGCTATAATCTCCATTTCGGCAGCCTCGAAAAACTCAAGAAAGATCCCGACATGGTGCGCCGTTTCTTCCGCCTCTATAGCGACAGCTTTGCCGAAACGGTATATAATTTCATTCCGTTCACGGATGCTGAAATCGAGCAGGAGGCTGCTGATACCATGTCTTTCATCAACGACAAGGCCAGTTGCCTGCTGCTGGATGAGAACAATGAGATCGTAGCATTCGGCATTTCCTTCCCCACCATCTCCAAGGCCCTCCAGAAGGCAAAGGGTAAACTCTTTCCCTTTGGCTGGTTCCACCTTCTGCGCGCCATGCGCAATTTCGAGACCACCGACCTCATGATCAACGGCGCGGTGCCCGAATGGCAGAACAAGGGCGTGTCGGCGGTGTATTATAAAGAGATGGCGGACAAGGCTATCCGGGTTGGTATGCGTTGGGCGATATCCAATCCCCAGATCGAAAGCAACAGCGCGGTGAATATATGGAACAGCTATGAGCATGAACCCTTCATGCGCCGTCGCTGCTACATCAAGAAGATAGGAGAATAATCATATATGGCAGACAGTAAATTACTGGAAAAGGTACTTTCCCTTCAAGACAAGTTCGCTTCCCTTCAGGAGCAGCTTGCCAGTCCCGACGTGATGTCGGATATGAAGAAGTACGTCCAGCTCAATAAGGACTATAAAGAACTCGAGCCCATCATCAAGGCCGGGTTGGATTATAAGAAGAAACTGGACAATCTTTCTTCGGCGAAGGACGTTTTCATGAACGAGAATGATCCTGAGCTGAAAGAGATGGCCCGTGATGAGATCGCCGAGATAGAGGGGCAGATACCCGCTATCGAACAGAATATAAAGCTTTTGCTGATCCCTGCGGATCCCGACGACAGCAAGAACGCCCTCGTGGAAATCCGCGGCGGCACAGGCGGCGATGAAGCCGCCATCTTTGCCGGCGACCTGTTCCGCATGTATCAGCATTTCGCGGAAAGCATGGGTTGGAAACTGGAAATCACCGATCAGGCCCCCGGCACTTCCGGCGGCTTCAAGCAGGTGGTTTTCAAGCTTTCCGGCAACGACGGCGTATATGGCATCATGAAGTATGAATCCGGAGTGCATCGCGTGCAGCGCGTGCCACAGACCGAAACTCAGGGCCGCATCCAGACTTCAGCCGCATCTGTAGCAGTCTTTCCTGAAGCAGGGGAGTTCGACATAGAAATCAATCCTGCCGATATCCGCAAAGACCTCTTCTGCGCATCCGGCCCCGGCGGACAGGGGGTCAACACCACCTACTCAGCCGTCCGCTTGACCCATATCCCTTCCGGAATAGTGGTCCAGTGCCAGGAGGAGCGTTCCCAGATCAAGAATGCGGAGCGCGCCATGGAGGAACTCCGCACGCGCCTCTACAATATGGAGCATCAAAAGTATCTCGACGGTATCGCGGCCAAGCGCAAGACCATGGTCTCGACCGGAGACCGCTCCGCCAAGATACGCACCTACAACTATCCTCAGTCCCGTGTTACCGACCATCGTATCAACTGGACCATGTACAACCTGCCGGCCTTTATGGACGGTGATATCCGCGAGTGCATAGACCAGCTGCAGGTGGCGGAGAACGCCGAACGCCTGAAGGAAGCAGGAGAATGATGAATGAACCCATAATATGGATTGTCCTGGCGATATCGTTGATTTCGCTGGTGTGTTGCGTTTTCGTCATCCTACTCCTCTGGCGCAACCGTGTTCAAACCATGCGCCTGATGAATATGGGCAGTGTCGTCAGTGACTTTCCGACAGCCGCCCAGGACGAAAAGCTCATCACTCTGGCCGATAATGAAGGGGCTGTAAAGCTCGGGGTCCGGCTCAAGAACATATATTATATCGAGTCGGACGACAATTATATCAAGGCCTGGTATCAGGATTACACGGGCAGCATCAAGCAGTATATGCTCCGTTGCCGTCTCAAGACCATAGAAGAGAGTTTCGCGAACAGCGACCTGGTCCGCTGCCACCGCAAATACATCATCAACATGGCCAAAGTGCAGGTGCTGCACAAAGAGAAAGACGGTTATTACGCCGACCTTGGCGTGGATAGCATAGGGGACGTGCCGGTGTCCAAGACCTACGAACCGGCGGTGCTCAGCAGATTCAATTCAAGATAATATATGTGGCAGAGAATACAGACATTATACCTTCTGATAGCGTCGGGCCTGCTCGTCGCAATGTATTTCCAACCCTACGGCACAGGATTCACGGTGCTGTTCAGCATAGCGCTTGCCGCCCAGCTCCTTGCAGTAGTGCTATTGAAGTCCCGCGTGCTGCAGATGCGCCTTTCCTCTCTGGCAGGACTGATGCTGACAGGTCTCCAGGCTTGGATGGCGGTATCTTACCTGACGGCCGTTCCGCGCCCTGCTCTGAACATGACGGCCATATTCCCCATAGTGGCCGCAATCCTCGATTTCCTGGCGGCCAGGGCGATCCTCAAAGATGAATTCCTTGTGCGCAGCGCATCCCGCCTGCGCGCCTCCAAACGCAAATAATAACACAAACAGCCATGAGAATACCTGAATCTGAACTAATCATCAATGCCGACGGCTCGGCATTCCACATCCACATGAAGCCGGAGGATCTGGCCGACATCGTTATCGTGTTCGGCGATCCCGACCGTGTGAAGATGTTCGAACCCCTGTTCGATTCTATCGAAGTCAAAGGTCAGTCCCGCGAATTTGCGTTCGCGACCGGAATGTACAACGGCAAGCGCGTGACAGCGCTCTCCCATGGCATCGGTTGCGACAACATCGATATCGTGATGACGGAGCTCGACGCTCTCGCAAACGTCGATTTCAAGACCCGTGAGGTGAAACCCGAGCACAGGACGCTGACCATCGTGCGTATCGGCACATGCGGAGCCATCCAGCCCGAGATACCTTTGGGCTCCTTCATCCTCAGCCACATTTCGGTTGGCTGCGACGGCCTGATGAACTGGTATGAGGGCCGTGACGAGATTGCGCTCCTGGACTTCGAGGAGGCCTTCAAGAAGGCCGTCAAATGGGCGAAGCACCTGCCGGATCCTTATTTCGTCCGCGGCTCGCAGAGGCTTATCGACCTCTTCCAGGATTGCACGGTCAAGGGTATGACCATCTCCGCATCCGGGTTCTACGGTCCTCAGGGGCGCGTTGTGCGCCAGGGGCTCGCCATGCCCGACATGCTCGAGGACTTCGAAAAGTTCGAGTACAAAGGATATAAGATCACCAACTTCGAGATGGAGGGTTCTGCCCTGGCCGGAATGGCCGCAAAACTTGGCCACGATGCCATTACGGTTTGCTGCGCCATCGCCCACCGTTATCTGAAGGATGCAAACACCGACTACAAGCCGCGTGTAAACGAGCTTGTGAAACTTGTGCTGGACAAACTGACAGCCTAGTTGTTCTTGTAGAGTTCCTTGGTGGAATTTACATTCCAGACCTTGATGGAAGGGTCGCTGACGTTAACGTCGGCGATCCTTTTTTCTCCCATGATCACATTCGTTTCCAGGAAACGCAGCTGCTCCGGAAAACTACGCACGAAGGAGCTGGCAATTTCGTGCTGATTGCCCTCGTAGCGGTAGATATTGAAGTTATAGGAGTTCTTGGCATAGATATCCGCCAGGGGTTTTGACCCTTCGAAACGGTTTTTGAAAAATACGATGTGGTTGTAGTTGACAATCTTGTCGGCCGTGCCATGCATGAGAAGGGTGGGGGCGGGCTCTTTGGCGTAGCGTATCTTCCCTTCCCGGGAGAAGATGGCTCCGGAGAAGGACATCACTCCTGCATAGCGGAAGTCTTCCGGAAGCATGCCGGAAAGGCCGCTCCGGTTGCAGAGATGCCATTCCGCCTGAAGGGAGATGATGGCTCCGGCGGAGGATCCGGCAATGACTATGTTGGACGGATCCACATCCAGGGCTTCGGCATTGTTGATAATGAACGCCGTGGCGGCGTAAAGGTCTTCCACGCCAATCTGTATGGCATTGTATATCACATCGATGTCTTTCACTCCCACGTTCCCTGCGCCTTTCAGGCCGAGCCTGTAGTCGATTGTGATGACCTTGTAGCCGTTCTCGTTGTATAGACGGAACCAGGGGAGGTATGCCCTGGCGTTGCGGTCTCCCATGATGAATCCGCCTCCGAATACAAAGAGGATGCAGGGCTTCTTCCTGTCCTGGAAGGTGGTTTCGCTGCCTTCCACGGGGTCGTACACCGACATGAAGAGCTGGCAGGTGTCGCGCTGGGCGAACATATATTCTCCGGAGGGGCTTACGTTTATGCGAACTTTCTGCTGTGCCATCGAGGCCAGCGACACCATGACCAGTATGGCGGTAAGGATAAAACGCTTCATCAGCTGACGATATTATTCTTGTTGATATTCAGGTTGATGGTGGAAAGGAGAATTGCCATATTCTTCTTGCTGAGCTCGGGCTCGCATTTCTGAATGCTTTCCTTCTCTTTTCCGAAACTCCTGCCGGATATGCCGCGCCTGCGCAGATACTCGCTGCTGTTGCAGTTCTCCTGCTTGCAGATCGCTTTGAGCAGGTGTAAAGCTCCGGCCTCCGCGGCGCCTTCCGCCATCGCCTCCGCTATGGCAAGGCTGACCGTGTTGTTGCCCTCCCTCCCGAGGCGGATGCCATCCTCGGCCCCGAAGGGGATGCCCTGTTCGTGGAAGACCATGGCGTCTATTTCGGCTTTGCAGGCCGCCGTATCCACTCCCAGAGAACGCATTGCCTCCACCGCGGGATTGCTTCCGTGGCGCAGGATCCCGAGGAAGAGATGGTCTGCTTCTATGCTGTAGCTGCCGGTTCTCATGGCCTCTTCGCGGGCAAAACCAATGATGGCGTCAAATTCCTGGGAAATCTTCATTTTCGGTGGGTATATTTGCATGCAAAAATAGCAAATTAATCGAATATTTTTGTTAAATTTGCGTGTTTATAAACAAGCATTAAATTCTTGAAAGATAATATGGATATTGACGGAAATATCAGCGAAATGAATCACGGTTACATAGAGCCTGTGGAGATCGATCACGAGATGCGGAGCGCATACATCGACTATTCCATGTCGGTTATCGTTTCCCGTGCCCTCCCGGATGTGCGGGATGGCCTCAAGCCTGTGCAGCGCAGGGTATTGTTCGGCATGGACGGGCTGGGGCTCAGCGCTTCCGGCCCTACCCGCAAGTGCGCCAAAATCGTGGGTGAGGTCCTGGGTAAGTACCATCCTCACGGAGATTCCAGCGTGTACGATGCCCTGGCGCGTCTTGCCCAGCCGTGGAATCAGCGCTATCCCATGGTGTTCGGCCAGGGTAACTTCGGAAGCATGGACGGAGATCCTGTCGCTGCCATGCGATACACGGAAGCCAAGCTTCAGAAAATAACGGAAGAGATAATGAGCGATATCGACAAGAACACTGTCGATATGGTAAACAACTTCGACGACACCGAACTCGAACCCACCGTTCTTCCGACCAAGCTTCCGCTGCTCCTGCTCAACGGCTCCGCCGGCATAGCGGTGGGCATGGCTACCAACATGGCTCCCCATAACCTTAGCGAGTGCTGCGATGCCATCTGCGCCTATATCGACAATCCCGATATCGATGTGGAAGGCCTCATGCAGTATATCAAGGGCCCCGACTTCCCCACGGGAGGCCTTATCATGGGCCGTCAGGGCATTATCGACGCCTACACCACCGGCCGCGGCCGCGTGGTCATCCGCGCCAAAACCGATATCGAAGTGAACGACCGGGGCCAGGAGACCATAGTTGTGACCGAGATACCCTATATGGTCAACAAGAAGGAGATGCTCGAACGCATCGCTTCCATGGTGGAAGACAAGAAGATCGAGGGCATCACCTACATGAACGACGAGACCTCTCGCGAGGGCGTGCGCGTCATTTTCCGCGTAAAGCAGGGCGCCAACACCAACGTGGTGCTGAACACCCTCTTCAAATATACTCCTCTCCAGTCCAGCTTCGCCATCAACAACGTAGCCCTGGTGAAGGGCCGTCCCCGCACGCTGTCCCTGAAGGAAATAATCGCCAACTTCGTGGATTTCCGCCACGAGGTGGTCGTGCGCCGCACGAAATTCGACCTGGACAAGGCCCAGAAACGCGCCCATATCCTCGAAGGCCTCCTCAAGGCGATAGACATCATAGATGACATCATCGCCCACATCCGCGCATCCAAGAGCGTGGACGAGGCTCGCGAAGGGCTTGTATCCAAGTTCGGATTCACCGAGGCCCAGGCCCAGGCCATCGTGGAGATGCGCCTCCGCCAGCTCACCGGTCTGGAGCGCGAGAAGCTGCAGGCGGAATACGATGAACTGGAGAAGTTCATAGCCCGCTGCAACGAAATCCTCGGCAGCGAGGCCATGCAGCTGCAGATCGTAAAGGATGAGTGCCAGGAGATGAAGGCCAAATACGGCGATCCCCGCCGCAGCGAAATAACCCTCAGCGCGGACGAGTTCAATCCCGAAGACTTCTATGCCGACGAAGACGTGGTCATCACCATTTCGCATCTCGGCTACATCAAGCGCACGGCCCTCACCGAATTCCGCACTCAGGCCAGAGGCGGCGTGGGAAAGAAGGGCGGCACCACGCGCGAAGAAGACTTTATCGAGCACATCTACGTGGCCAACATGCACTCCACCATGCTCTTCTTCACCGAGAAGGGTATGTGCTACCGCATGAAGGTTTACGAACTCCCCGAAGGCGTACGCGCGTCCAAGGGGCGTGCGGTGCAGAATCTGCTCGCCATAGATCAGGACGACAGCATCCGCACCTATCTTAATGCCGCAAAGATTGAAGATCCTGAATATGTGCAGAGCCACTTCGTCACTTTGGTCACAAAGAAGGGTATCATCAAGAAGACCAGCCTGGAAGACTACTCCAACAAGCGCAGCCGCAACAAGGGTATCAAGGCCCTTACCATCCGTGAAGGGGATGCCCTGCTGGATGCGGTGCTCACCAACGGTGGTGAGGATATAATGATCGCGGGCCGCAACGGTTACTGCGTGCGCTTCCGCGAAAGCGCAGTGCGCGACATGGGCCGCGGCGCTTCCGGCGTGAAGGGTATCAACCTTGTCGGGGACGATGAGGCAATCGGAGTGCTCACCTACGATCCCAACCGCGAAAACGCTTCTGAACAAACCATTATGGTGGTGAGCGAACACGGCTTCGGCAAACGCTCCGATCCGGAAGACTACAGGCTTACTTCCAGGGGCGTGAAGGGCGTCAAGACCATCAACATCACCGACAAGACCGGCAGCCTGGTGGCTATCAAGAATGTGACGGAAAACGACGACCTCATGATCATAAACCGTTCCGGCCTTACCATCCGCATGGCTGTTTCTGACACCCGTGTGGCTGGCCGCGCGACACAGGGGGTCAAGCTCATCAGCCTTCGTGAAGGCGATTCCATATCCGCCGTTTCAGTAGTCGCCAAGAGCGATGAAGAAGCCGCGGAAGAGACTGTTGGCACGGAAAGTGCAGAAGCACCCGTAGAAAATGAATAATTACTAACATTAACTGATATGAAAAAGATTATTTTCGCACTTGCTCTCCTTGCCTCCGTGCAGGTTGCATTTGCCCAGCAGAAGAAGGATGCCGACGCTGCTGCAAAGAAAGTCGAAGTTGCAAAGGCCGCCACTCTGAACGAGAAAAAGGCTGCCAGCATGGCCACTTGGATTAAGCTTGGCCAGAGCTACGTAGATGCATACAATGCCGTTCAGGGTAATGGTTATGTGGGTGCGGCAGAAGCCGATCTGGTTCTTCTCATGAACGGTGTGAAGTCCCAGGGCACCGAGCAGATTGATATTCAGGGCACACCCATGACCGTACAGCACTATGAAACTGCTGATTATTATTTCTCCAACGGGCGTCTTGCATTCATAGTTACCACCAAGCCTGCGGTTGAAGATGCTCTCGGTGAGGCTGTGAAGGCCTTCCAGAAGGCTCACGAGCTCGACGTGAAGGGTAAAAAGACCAAGGATATCGCCGATGCGCTTATGAATATCCACGACAAGTACTCGTCCGATGCCGTTTCTGCATATCAGCTCAAGGACTACACCAAGTCTTCCGAACTGTTCGCAGCCGCTGCCGAAATGTCTGTCATCGAGCCTTATGCCCAGTTGGATACCAATGCTCTCTACAATGCGGGCCTTACCGCCTGGATTGCCGGGGACGTTGCCAGGGCCAAGACTTTCTTCGACAAGTGCCTGGAGAATAATTACTATGGCGAGGACGGAGACGTGTATGCGCGTCTTTCCACTATCGCAGAAAAGGAAGGAAACAAGGAACTCTCGGTCAAGTATCTGGAAGATGGTTTTGTGAACTATCCCAAGAGCCAGAGCATCCTTATCGGCCTCATCAACTACTACACCACCTCCGGTGGCAGCACCGACCGCCTGTTCGAGCTTCTCGACGTAGCCAAGGCAAATGAACCCGGCAATGCATCGCTCTGGTATGTAGAAGGCAACATCCGTCTCAAGATGGATCCTCCTCAGGTGGAGAAGGCTTTCGCTGCCTACGATCACTGCGCGGAAATCAGCCCGGAATATGAATTCGGTTATATAGGCAAGGGCGTTTATCTCTACAACCATGCGGTAGAGGTGCAGGAAAAGGCTTCCATGGAAATGGATGATGCCAAATGGAAGGTTCTTGTGGATGAGTATGACAAATCCTTGAAGGATGCGATCGATCCTTTTGAAAAGGCCTTCGAAATCACCAAGGACAACGAGATAAAGCTTTCCATAGCTGAGTATATCAAGAGCGCTTGCTTCCGTTTCCGTGACGATCCTGCCTACCAGGCAAAATACGAGAAATACGAGGCATTCATCTCCTCCAGTAAATGAAGTTCAGTAAATGCCGGAGCCGATACAGTGAGCATCTGCATCATCGGAGATTTGATGATGCACGCAAGGCAACTGCAATTCGACCACTCGCATTTTCTGGACGACCTGAAGCCGCTTCTGTCGGAAGCGGATCTGGCAATAGCGAACGCTGAATTCACGCTTGCGGGGCCTCCCTACACGGGGTACCCCGCATTCAGCGCTCCTGACGGATATCTTACAAGTATCCTGGATGCCGGGGTGGATGTGCTGGCAACGGCGAACAACCATATCCTGGACAAAGGATCGAAGGGACTGGAACGTACTTTGAAACAATACACCGTGTTCACGGGGAGCGGCCTGGACGAGCATCAGTACCGGAAGAACAATCCTCTCATACTGACTGTCAAAGGCATAAGGATAGCTCTGGTGAACTTTACCTACGGCACCAATCTCGGCTCATCGTCGGAGTATCCGAAAGTGAGCAGGATGAACCGGGAAGAAGTGGAAAGGCAGATGCGGAGGGCGCGTTCGCTCTCGGATTTCGTGATAGCGCTGCCGCATTGGGGGGAAGAATACGTGCTAAAGCACAATGGCAGCCAGGAGGATTGGGCTGAATGGCTGGTAGGACAGGGGGCGGATGCAATCGTGGGCGCGCATCCTCATGTGGTTCAGGACACCACGCATATAGCCGGGGTGCCTGTGGTTTATTCGCTAGGGAATGCCGTTTCGAACATGTCTGCGCCGAACACCCGTCTGGAACTGGCGGTGGTATTGAAGTTGGTACGGGGCAAGGGTGGAAGCTATAAGAAGATGCTCGGGCCGGAACTGCATTTCCTCTGGTGTACGCTGCCCGGGAAAAAGACGGACAGCTACCGCACGGTCTTGGTTGAGGAACAGATCGGAAAGAGAAGTGACTGGCTGGACGGCAGCGATTACGACAATATGATCCAAACTTTGGATAGAGTTAAGAAAGTTACAGGCATAGAATGAAGAAGACCATCACCCTGGATACCGCGGACCCTGTGAGCATACTTGGTCCCGGGAACCGCATACTGAACGAGTTCTGCAGTTATTATCCCGACCTGGAAGTGTCCGGCAAAGGGAACGAGATACTCGTGGAAGGCGACCAGGCGAAGATAGACGATTTTGTCGCCAAGTTCGCCCAACTTGTGTCTGTCCGCAAGCATAAGCTGAACCTTACAGTTTATGATGTGGAGGACCTGTTTGCAGGCCGTTCTTCATCCTCGGTGCTGGCGGAACACGGGAATGCCGTGATCGTGCACACAAACGAGGGCAAAGCCATACGGGCGCGGAATGCCAACCAGGAGAGGATGGTCAAGGCCTACTTCAACAACGACCTGGTTTTTGCGGTAGGTCCTGCGGGTACCGGCAAAACATACATCGCCATTGCCCTTGCCGTGCGGGCGCTGAAAAACCGTGAAGTGCGGCGCATCATACTCACCAGGCCGGCGGTTGAAGCGGGGGAGAGACTTGGATTCCTTCCGGGAGACCTGAAGGATAAACTGGATCCCTATCTCCAGCCTCTCTACGATGCTTTGGGGGATATGATTCCCTCTCGCAAGTTGCAGGAATTCATTGCCGGAGGCACGATCCAAATAGCACCCCTTGCGTATATGCGCGGACGTACCCTCGATGGCGCATGCGTCATCCTGGATGAGGCGCAGAATACGAATATGGGCCAGTTGAAGATGTTCCTCACCCGTATGGGCACGAACGCCAAATTCATCGTTACCGGCGATGCGACCCAGATAGACCTGCCTCACAGGGAGGATTCCGGGCTTCTCCGCGGAATAGACCTGGTTAAAAACCTGAAGGGAGTGGCCACCATCTTCTTCGATGACAGGGATATCGTGCGTCATCCTCTGGTAAGCAAGATAGTGAAAGCCTTCGATGCCGAAAGCTGATACTTTTTTCTATATTTGTGAGTTATGATTAAAGGAAAGTTCATGTCGGGAATGCTGCTGCTGATGCTTGGGGTGTCGGCGCTTCAGGGCTGTGATGCATTCCGCAGGCTGGCCGGCCGGCCTACATCCGACGAGATTGCTGCAAAGCAGGAGATAATCCAACGTGAGGAAGCCGCGCACCAGGCCCGTATGGACTCACTCAGGCGCATCGAGAAGGCTAAGGCGGATTCAATCGCTCTGCTCGACGAAATCAAGAAGTCCGGAGAGGTTTTCCTCCCTATATCCAGCCTTCGTCGCGCAGACACGAAAAAACTCGACAAACGTTATTATATCATAGTCGGAGCATTCTGGAATGCCGACAATGCCTCCTATCTGGCATCCAAGATATCGAATGCCGGTTATGAGGTGGAAAAGATCCCCTACGGAAACGGCTTTATCGCCGTTGGCGTTGCGGGAACAGATACTTTGGCACATTTATGGGATAATCTCCGGAAGGTGCGGACTGAATCGTTCTGCCCCAAGGATGTATGGATTCTTATAAATGATTGAAAATGAGGCGTTTTTCTCTACTTCTACTTGCATTCCTTCTTGCCCTGCCATCCCGTTCGCAGGGCTATTCCGAACTGTATGCCGGAGAGGAGGCCCTGAACCTCCGAAGCACGGCTGACTCCATTTCCGCCCTGAAAGGGGAGGACGCCCTTGCGGGGTTCGTGTCCCGCAGGCTTTCTTCCGGGGGGATTGAGCTTTATGAAAGTTCGGATTATACCCATTTCGGGATTAAACGCGAGAATGGCGATACGGCCAGTTTCAGAAACGTCCTGGCCTGGATCCCCGGATATGGTCGTCAGCTCAGGAACCGCTACATAGTGATAGGCACGCGCCTGTCGGCATCCAACGGCTCCGGTCTGGCCGCCCTGCTCCATCTTGCCGAGAAAATAAACACAAACAACGTGCTTTTGCAGCGCTCCGTGCTGATAGCCGCTTTCGGAGGCTCCGAGGATGCGAACGCGGGTTCCTGGTATTTCCTTAACCGTGCGTTCCCGGAAACATCTGCCATAGACGCTTATCTTGGATTGGATTGTTTCGATAATTCCAACCGCGGTCTTTTTGCGTATTCCGCTTCCAATGCGGATATGAACCATGTCGTAGGCATGCTTGCGGAAACCCTCCAGCCGGCCCGGCCGACGCTTACCACGATCGAGCCCTGCATTTCCGACCTGCGTTCTTTCTATGGAAAGGAGATTCCTTCCATATTGTTCACTACCGTTGAGCCCGGCAAGATGTATCGTCCGGGGACCGACCCCATGGAGTATGAAGAGATGAACCGCCAGCTGGAGTATCTCTACAACTTTTCCCTTTCGCTGGCGAATGGCCCAGCGCTCAGGTTCAGGCCTGATTCGGATGCTTCCGGTGTTCCTTTGGTGGCGTTCAACGACTGCGATACTAAGCCGACCTTTTTCGGCTGGTCCAATCCTTCCGTATTCCTTGCCAAATGGGTTTATGTCTATCTTAGGTACCCTCAGTATGCTATCGACAATGGCATACGCGGCAGGGTGCAGGTCAGTTTCGTGATAGACGAGAAAGGCAAGGTCCGGGACGTGCGGGTGGTGAAGGGCGTCCATCCTTCGCTGGATGAGGAAGCGGTGCGTGTGATAGAGGCCTCTCCGGACTGGAAGCCGGGAAAGCTTGGCGGAAAGCCGGTGCGCAGCCAGTTGACGCTGAATGTTGAATTCAAATTGAAAAAAGCAAAGTAAAAGATATATGGATTACGATTTCAGAAGTATTGAGAAGAAGTGGCAGAAACGCTGGGCGGAAGACAAGACCTACCGTACGGAGGAAGATCCTTCCAAACCCAAGTTTTATGTATTGGACATGTTCCCCTATCCTTCCGGCGCCGGGCTTCATGTAGGGCATCCCCTTGGCTATATTGCAAGCGACATATATGCCCGGTACAAGCGCCTGAAGGGATTCAACGTGCTCCATCCCATGGGTTACGACGCCTTCGGGCTTCCTGCCGAGCAATATGCTATCCAGACTGGTCAGCATCCGGAAAAGACCACGACCGAAAACGTGGCGCGCTACCGCAGCCAGCTGGACCGCATTGGCTTCTCTTTCGACTGGGACCGTTCTTTCCGCACCTGCGATCCCGATTATTACAAATGGACGCAGTGGGCCTTCCTTCGCATGTTCAAGAGCTGGTACGACCCCGAAATGAACAAGGCGCGTCCCATCAATGAACTCATCGCAAAGTTCGAATCCACCGGTTATGACGATATTACGCCTGAGGCATGGAAGAAGGCTTCGGCGAAGGAGAAATCCGACATATTGATGCGCTATCGCATTGCTTATCAGGGAGAAACGTCTGTAAACTGGTGCGAGGGCCTGGGCACCGTCCTGGCCAACGACGAGGTCAAGGACGGCCTCTCCGTACGCGGAGGATTCCCTGTTGAGCAGAAGAAGATGACTCAGTGGCAGCTCCGTGTTTCGGCCTATGCCGGGCGTCTGCTCGACAGCCTGGAAAGCCTGGACTGGACCGACTCTCTCAAGGAGATGCAGCGCAACTGGATAGGCCGCAGTGAAGGCACCGAAATGGTGTTCGACACCGTTTGTGGCGACGTGCACAAGCCCATAACCATCTTCACTACCCGCGCCGACACCGTGTTCGGAGTCACATTCATGGTGCTTGCGCCGGAAAGTGAACTGGTGGATGAGTTGACGACACCCGGACAGAAAGAGGCTGTCGCCGCATACTTGAAGGAGGTCAAAAAGAAGACAGAACGCGAGCGTATCGCCGAAACCAAGTCCGTAACGGGCGTGTTCTCCGGCTCGTACGGCATCAATCCACTCACAGGAGAGAAAGTGCCTATCTGGATCTCGGAGTATGTGCTGGCAGGCTACGGCACCGGAGCCATAATGGCAGTTCCCGCCCACGACAGCAGGGATTATGTCTTCGCGAAGAAATTCGGCCTTCCCATCATTCCCCTCATCGAAGGCGCCGATGTGAGCGAGCAGAGCTTCGATGCCAAGGAAGGCGTTATGATCAACTCCGGCTTCCTGAACGGAATGAATGTCAAGGAGGCGATCGAAGCGGCGAAAGACTATGTGGAAGCCAAAGGGATTGGCCGCCGCAAGACCAACTACCGCCTGCGCGATGCCATCTTCAGCCGCCAGCGCTATTGGGGGGAGCCTTTCCCCATCTACTACAAGGATGGTATCGCCACCCCGGTGCCGGATGAGGACCTTCCGCTGGTGCTGCCGGAGATCGAGTCTTACAAGTCGAAGAACGGCGAGCCGCCGCTCGCGCGCGCCAAGGACTGGACATACCAGGGGCATCCCCTGGAAACCAGCACTATGCCTGGTTTTGCCGGGTCGAGCGCATATTATCTGCGCTATATGGATCCTCACAACGACAAGGCCCTGGTCAGCGCAGAAGCGGACAAATACTGGAGGAACGTGGACCTTTACGTAGGAGGCACCGAGCATGCTACCGGCCACCTCATCTATTCCCGTTTCTGGAACAAGTTCCTCTACGACCTTGGCTATGTCTGCGAGGATGAACCATTCCGCAAGCTGGTGAACCAGGGCATGATTCAGGGGCGCTCTAATTTCGTGTACCGCGTGGTCGGCACCAACAGATTCGTCTCCCTGGGCCTGAAGGACAATTACGATACTACGGAGATCCACGTCGATATCAACATAGTGCATAACGACAGGCTCGACCTTGAGGCCTTCAAGGCCTGGAGACCGGAGTATAACGATGCCGAGTTCATACTCGAGAACGGAGAGTACATCTGCGGATGGGCGGTGGAGAAAATGAGCAAGAGCATGTTCAACGTGGTGAATCCGGATGATATCTGCGACAGCTACGGCGCCGACACCCTCAGGCTGTACGAAATGTTCCTTGGCCCGGTAGAGCAGAGCAAGCCCTGGGATACCAAGGGCATAGACGGTGTGAACAGGTTCCTGCGCAAGTTCTGGAGGCTGTTCTACGACAGGGATTCCTTCCTTGTCACCGACACTCCGGCATCCCCGGCGGAACTGAAGGCCCTGCACAAGCTTATCGGAAAGGAGCAGGAAGATATCGAAGCTTTCTCATACAATACTACCATAAGCGCATTCATGATTGCCGTTAACGAGCTTACAGACTTGAAGTGCTGCTCCAGAGAGGTTCTGGAACCCCTGGTGGTGCTGCTCTCGCCATTTGCCCCGCATATTGCGGAAGAACTCTGGGAAAGGCTTGGCCACGATTCCAGCGTGACTGTGGCGGCCTTCCCTGAATATAAGGCCGAGTTGACGGTGGAAAACAATGTGACCTATCCCGTTTCTTTCAACGGAAAGACCCGTTTCATGGTGGATATGCCCAAGAGCGCATCCCCGGCAGAGGTTGAATCCGCAGTCCGCGGGATGGAACAGACGGCTAAGTGGGTTGGAGAACAAAGTATCGTCAAGGTGATTGTCGTCCCCGGAAGAATAGTCAATATCGTAGTAAAATGAAACAAAAGAATAAAGTCCTCTCGATCCTGAGTGATTATCTGGTGATGACGATAGGCGTACTGCTGGTCACCGTTGCCTGGGAGTGCTTTATGATTCCCAACGGGATGTCCGCAGGTGGACTGATGGGTCTTTGTACCGTCATTGAGTACGCCACAGCCGGCACCATCATTACGTCCTACTCCTACACGGTGATCAACATCGCGCTGATCCTCATCGCGATCTGGGCATTCGGCATTGGTTTTGGCTTTCGCACCCTGTATTGTATTGGTATGCAGGCGCTTGCGCTGAAATTGTTTGCCGGTCTGGACTTCCTTCAGGCGGTGCCCGGGAACTTCCTCTACATTCATGACAGGGTGATGATCCCCCTGATCGCAGGTGTGCTGGAGGCGGTCGGCATAGGCCTTACCATACGGAAGGGCGGCAGTACCGGAGGCACCGATATCATCGCGCTGATGGTGAACAAGTACTGGCCCATATCGCTGAGCCAGATGTTCCTCGTCACCGACTTCTTCATCATCACCAGCATCCTGTTCTTGCCCGGAAAGGTGTTCGGCGATATGGTTTACGGCTATATCATGATGGCGGCGTATGCTGCCGTGATTGATTTCGTGGTCGTGGGGGACAGGGGCGCCGTCCAGCTGCTGGTGTTCTCTTCCAAGCATAAGGAAATAGCGGACTACATTGCGAACAAGATGGAACGCGGAGTCACCGTGCTGAAGGCTGTAGGCTGGTACACCAAGCAGGAAAAGGACATCCTGTTGCTGCTCATGCGCCGCAACGAGGTTCCGGAGATCTCCAAGTATATCAAAGAATTGGATAACAAGGCGTTCATGACGGTTAATCCTGTCGGCGGCGTGTACGGAGAGGGCTTTGAAGAAATCAAGGCCGGCATTTCGAATTCAAAAAAGAAAAAGAACAATGGCGATAAACAAGAATAGTCTGGGCCGCACGGTCAAGGAATATGCCTTGGTCACTTTCGGCATCCTGCTGTATGTGCTGGGATGGAGCATCTTCCTTGTGACCAATAATTTGGTAGGCGGTGGAGTGACCGGTCTCTCGGCCATCCTTCAGTATGCAACTCATGGCGTCATCAAGATAGGTTATTCCTACTTTGTGATCAATGTGGCCCTGATTGTCGCCTCCCTTTTCGTGCTCGGCTTCGGTTTCGGCTGGAAAACCATCTATGCGACGGTCCTGGCCTCCATCGGCCTGAATGTGTTCCAGACCATTATTCCTGCGGATTTTATCCAGGCGATAGCCCTTGACAACGGCAAGTTGATGAGCACCATCATGGGAGGTATCATGATTGGTGTCGGAATTGGTTTCACGATGGTGGCGGGGGGCAGCACCGGCGGCACGGACATCATCGCCCTGATGGTGAACAAGTACCGCAATGTGTCCCCTGGCCGCCTCATCCTCTATATGGATGTGGTGATCATCCTCTTTTCGCTGCTGGTGCCTTCCTATAAGCCTTCCGGCGAGCTTGTGCCTTTTGTGGAGAAGTTGACCACCGTGGTTTACGGTTTTATTCTGATAACCATCAACAGTACTGTTCTGGACCTTGTGATATCGGGATCGCGTCAAAGCGTTCAGCTTTTCATCCTGTCCAAGCATTATTCAGAGATTGCGGATGCCATTACAACCGACCTGCACCGTGGAGTGACAGTCCTTGACGGCAAGGGCTGGTACACGAAAGAAAAAACCGAAGTTCTCATGGTGCTTACCCGGAAAGTGGACCTGAACCTTCTGCTTCGCTATATCAAGAGCATCGATCCGGATGCTTTCCTGTCGGTCTCTTCCGTTACCGGAGTTTACGGCAAGGGATTCGATGTGATAAAGAAGAAGATGTAGGTAAAATATGTAGGTTCGAATTTTTTCGTTGCTGAAACTTTTATTTTGGTTTTTACCCCCGTTCAGGACTACCACCCGAGCGGGTTTTTGTTTTAACTTGCCGGCAGTGAACAATTTACAAAAGCAATGAAAAAAATCTTAACGGTTCATTTAATCCTAAGGGTGGTCCCGTTTGCCCTGTTTGCGCTGCTCATGCTGCTGGACCTTTCGTCACGCTCTATGGACGGAAGGGTCATGCGCGTGTGCTGCTATCTTATTGCATCCGCGGTCATATATGTGGCGTACCCGCTCACGCGCGATGAATCATCACAGTCTGTCCGCTTCTGCGCGGTCTGCTCTCTGTTTTTTGTCTGTGCCGGTCTCCTGCTCGGAGATGTCGGGACGGTTGAATATCTTTTCCTGCTTCCGGCCGGAGTTTTTACGATGCTGTATATGGTCGGATGTCTTGTCGTTAAATACAAGGAGCCTGCGGCTATCTTCCGCAAAGATGCCGCCTGGTGTTGCGCCGAGGAGGACTCCCGCACGTTTTATGGATGTATCCTGCTCTCATCAGTTATGGTGCTGATGGCTTTCCGCAACGGATATGTGCAGGCAGCGATGGCTGTATTCCTGCTGGTTTTGAATATAGCGCTGCACATGAAGGCATACACGGGAAGGACTTTGCTCATAGGACGTAAGAAAGAACGCCGAATACAGACTCTCCTTCTTTCGAACGGGCATCTGGCGGATGTCGTGCCGGAGGTGGACAATGCGATTCTCGCCAGGGCCTACAGGCGTATAGAACAGTTCATCAAGGACCACAAACCATATCTTGACGATCAGTTCACCCTGGAGAAAATGGCTGATATCCTCAAACTTAACAAAGTTTATATAAGCCGTTCGATCAACAAGTTCACGGGCAAGAATTTTCGACAGTTCATCAACTGGCACAGGGTGCTTTACTCCGTGGAGCTGATGAGGGCGGATCCCTGGCTGAAAGTGATTGAACTGGCTTTCATGTCTGGGTTTCACTCCCAGGTCACCTTCAATATGTGTTTCAAGCTGTTCATGGACGAGACTCCGTCCGACATGCTGTGCCGTCTCAGGCTTCAAAAACCCCGTCCGGAACTTTCCAGGATTGAGGTAAAACTGCCTCCAGATGAAGTTGCTCCTTCTTCACCGGATGAAGAAAAGTGATGCTGTGGGCCTGAAGGCAAATGCCTCCGTCCGGGTTTGAACGCGGGGCGCCATACTTGAGGTCTCCTTTGATGGGACAGCCTATATGGGAGAGCTGGCAGCGTATCTGATGGTGCCTGCCGGTCAGGAGCTCTACTTCTATAAGGTGATAGCGGTCGGTGTCGGCAATGTGGCGGTAACGCAACCTGGCAAGCTTGGCTTTGGGCCCCGGTTTTCGGGTGATGAAGCTTTTGTTCAGTTTTTCATTACGCTCCATCCAGTCTTCCAGCAGGCCTTCTCTTTGTTCGGGAGCGGCGCAGCAGAGAGCCAGATAGGTTTTGTGCACATCCCCGTCGCGGAACATGGCATTCAGCCTTTCCAATGCCTTGGATGTCTTTGCAAATACACAGAGCCCGCACACAGGCCTGTCCAGGCGGTGCGGAACTCCGAGAAAAACATTCCCTGGCTTGTTGTCGCGCTCCTTGATGAATGCTTTCAGCGTTTCGGAGAGGGGAGTGTCGCCGGTTTTGTCGCCCTGGACGATTTCTCCCGCCCGCTTGTCGATGACCAGCAGGTGATTGTCTTCGTAAACGATGCGGGATGCTATGTCGGTGTTATCCATTGCAGTGCAAAGATAATGACAATTTGTCAGTTTTAGCCCGGTGGCACAGCTTTCGTTATAAAGAAAAGCGTCGCCATCGGGTGACAATATTGCAGATAATAAGTAAAAAAGACAGATACTATGGGAAAAATCATTGGAATCGACCTCGGAACCACGAACAGTTGCGTGGCGGTCATGGAAGGCAACCAGCCTACCGTAAT